>OHAS01000626.1_pt1 | contig 30123 bp, 25 predicted proteins | sample 1577131 | NCBI WGS metagenome assembly OHAS01 (sample SAMEA3541566, study PRJEB24748) | human gut metagenome | biome: human gut; feature: human-associated habitat; material: faeces | place: China | collected 2012 | reverse complement strand
AAAAACGGGGGCGGAACGTATTTAAGACCGTATGAAGCGATCGCATATAAGATAAAAACCTATGAGTGACCCTGCGCTTTTAAAAACTCCTGCAGGGCAGCGCGTTTTGCTTCATAATCAGATACCCCAAGATCATAAAGCTGCTGCTCCAGGGCGGCGTCCCTGGAGAAAGTGCCAAGCGGCAGATGGCGGCTTGGCGCGAAAATCAGCGCACGCCCCTCTTTTTCCAGCTGATTGGAAAGATCAATCGAGGCCTGATAATTGATATGGCGGTGGTCGATCCCTTCGATGGTCTTGGGATATCTGCGCAGCATGCGCTTGTAGATCGGCCGGTGTGCCTCCGGCTGCTTCACGAAATCGCGCGGATTTGACAGGATGATGACAACCTTGTCGCAGCCGTGTTCTAAGGCATGATGTACCGGAATAGAATCGGCAACACCGCCGTCGTAGTAGAAATGTCCGTTCACATTGACCGGGCGGCAGAACGCCGGGAGTGCACAGGTCGCCATGATGGTGCGGTAATCATCCCGCACAATGTCGAACTTGGAAAAATAGGATGCTTTTCCGGTGAGAGCATCGGTAGCCGGCATATAAAATTCAGCCGGATTTTTCATGATGGCATCGTAGTCAATCGGGTCGGCACCATCCGAGTTGGTCAGCGTGCCGTAGATATACTGGAGACCGAACAGATTTCCGGTGCGAAGCAGGCTGCGGACAGAAAGATAGCGCGGATCGTCAAGATGTACGGTATAGAAACGCAGATTTCTGCCGCGCTGACCGGCAAGGTAGGAGAGCGTGTTGGCAGCTCCGGCAGAGACGCCGATACAATAGTCGAATGCGATAGAATCATCTAAAAACTTGTCCAGAATGCCGGCGCTGTAAGCGCATTTCATACCGCCACCCTCGACAATCAGTCCTGTTTTTCCCATGTAGATCAAGATCCCTTCTGTTACATTTGTGCAACGCATTATAACACAAAAAAGAAAGAAATGCATCCTGAGATAGGCGACATCCAGAAACCTGATCTGGAAATTCGTGATTTCGACCAATAGACATTTGACGTAAGAATGATTTATAATATTTTACAGGCAGGCACTTCCCACAGAGGAGGTACTTGTATATGGGAGAAAGTTTTCAGAAACTGAATCTGACCAATGCATATTTGTTTGCAGCAGCCCTGCAGGACGAGGAGATCTGCAGAAATCTGCTGGAGATTGTCCTGAATAAGGAGATTCCACGCGTGAAGGCGCATGCGGAGCACACACTGTTTCTTGACAGCGATTTTAAGAGTGTGCGTTTCGATGTGTATGCATCGGATGAGGACGAAGTCAGTTATGATGTGGAGATGCAGAATGACGATGCAAGGAATCTGCCCAAGCGCAGCCGGTACTATCAGGGGGAGATGGATGTCACATCCTTAAAGCCGGGAGAGGATTACAATCAGCTCAAGCCCAGTTACATTATTTTTATCTGCGCGTTTGACCCGTTTGGCGAGGGCAGATATCAGTATGTGTTTGAGGAGTACTGCAGGGATGCAGGCATTCTGCTGGGAGATGAGACGCAGAAGATCTTCTTTAATACCAACGGAACCGATCAGGAGAACATAACACCTGAACTGCTGCATCTGTTTGCGTATTTAAAGCAGAGCACTGAGGAAGTTGCAGAGATGCATCCGGATGAAAAAATCCGTAATATTCATGAGAGAGTCAAATATCTAAAACGTGATCGAAAATTGGAGGCAGGCTATATGACGATGGAAGAGTATATCCGTGAGGAAGCGGAGCGAAGGGCAAAGCTGATGGCACCTTCGATAGCGGAATCAATGGCAGAGACGCTCGCGAAGCCAATGGCAGAGTCGATGGCGGAGACGCTTGCGGAATCGATGGCGGAGACGCTTGCGGAGTCGATGGCGGAGACGCTTGCGGAGTCGATGGCAGCGTCAAAAGTAGCACAGAGTATATTGTCATTAGCAGCCGAGCTTGGAACAATTCCGGCAGAACAGCAGCAGCGCATCGCAGGGGAACAGGATGATGAGACACTGGAAAAGTGGCTGAAACTTGCTGCACGTTCAACAACTGTGGAAGAGTTCCTGTCTGGAATGTAGAGACGAGTCTGTCTCGTTCTTAAGCGGCGGGTCTGCCGCTGTTATCAACCAAACAATTTCGGGACGTGTCTGTCTATCTATTTCTGCTATGGGAAAGCACGGGAATGATCCGTGAAAAGATTTGAATAATTCCGTTGTTCATAATATAATGAAAAAACGGAGGATTTATTATGTCATTTGCACATTTACACGTCCATACAGAGTACAGTCTGCTGGACGGTTCCAATAAAATCAAAGAATATGTAAAACGAATCAAGGAACTTGGCATGACAGCGGGAGCCATCACGGATCACGGTGTCATGTTCGGCGTGATTGATTTTTATAAGGAAGCGAAGAAGGCAGGGATCAATCCGGTTTTGGGATGCGAGGTCTACGTGGCACCGAACTCCAGATTTGACCGGGAGATGTCCCATGGGGAGGATCGCTATTATCACCTAGTGCTGTTGGCGGAGAATAACCAGGGGTATCAGAATCTCATGAAGATTGTATCGAAGGGATTTGTGGAGGGATACTACTATAAACCGCGTGTCGATATGGAACTTTTAGAACAGTATCATGAGGGGCTGATTGCGTTGAGTGCCTGTCTGGCAGGTGAGGTGCAGCGTTATCTTGTCAGAGGTCTTTATGATGAGGCGAAGAAGACGGCGCAGCGCTATGAGGCATGCTTCGGTAAGGGCAATTATTTCCTGGAACTGCAGGATCACGGAATTCCGGATCAGAAGACAGTGAATACCGGTCTGATACGGCTTAGCCAGGAACTTGGTATTGAACTTGTCGCCACCAACGACGTGCACTATACCTATGCGGAGGACTGGGAGGCACATGATATCCTGCTGTGCCTGCAGACAGGGAAAAAGTTGTCCGACGAGAACCGGATGCGCTATGAGGGCGGACAGTATTATGTCAAATCCGAGGAGGAGATGCGCGCACTTTTTCCCTATGCCGCGCAGGCAATCGAGAATACCCAGAAGATTGCAGACCGGTGTCATGTGGAGATTGAATTCGGCGTGACGAAGCTGCCGCACTTTACAGTGCCGGACGGGTATGATTCCTGGACGTATCTGAACAAATTGTGTCATGAGGGACTGATCCAGCGTTATCCGGACCGCCATGACGAGCTGCTGCCGCAGCTTGATTATGAGCTTTCCGTTATCCAGAAGATGGGATATGTCGATTACTTCCTGATCGTGTGGGATTTTATCAATTATGCCAGAACGCATGGCATCCCGGTCGGACCGGGGCGTGGAAGCGCGGCGGGAAGTCTTGTCTCCTACACGACCGGTATCACCAATATTGATCCGATCCGGTATAATCTTCTGTTTGAGCGTTTTTTAAATCCGGAGCGTGTCACGATGCCGGATATTGATATTGATTTCTGCTATGAGAGACGAAGTGAGGTCATCGACTATGTAATCGAGAAATACGGCAAGGACTGCGTGACGCAGATCGTCACATTCGGTACGCTGGCTGCGCGCGGAGTCATCCGCGATGTGGGGCGTGTGATGGATCTGCCGTACAATTTCTGTGATACGATTGCGAAGAACATTCCAAATGAACTGAACATCACCATCGATAAGGCGCTTACCATGAATCCGGAGCTGCGCACCATGTACGAGACGGATGACACGGTGCATACACTCATCGATATGGCAAAGCGTCTGGAAGGACTGCCGCGCCATACGTCCATGCATGCGGCGGGTGTCGTAATTTCACAGAAGGCGATGGATGAGTATGTACCGCTTTCCAGAGCTTCAGACGGCACGATTACCACGCAGTTCGTCATGACAACGATCGAGGAGCTCGGTCTGTTAAAAATGGACTTCCTCGGACTTCGGACGCTTACCGTAATCAAAGATGCCGTTGCCCTTGTGGAGAAGAATCACGGTGTGCGGATCGACGTCGATCACATCGATTATAATGACAACAGCGATCCGGATGCGATCCAGATTGATTACGGCGACAAGAAGGTGTTGGATGCGATTGGAACCGGAAAATGCGAGGGCGTCTTCCAGCTTGAAAGTGCCGGGATGAAGAACTTCATGAAGGAGTTAAAACCGCAGAGTCTGGAGGATGTTATCGCCGGAATCTCTCTGTACCGTCCGGGACCGATGGATTTCATTCCAAAGTACATTAAGGGAAAAAACGAGCCGGAGAGCATCACATACACCTGCAAGGAACTGGAACCGATCCTGGAGCCGACATATGGCTGTATTGTCTACCAGGAGCAGGTCATGCAGATCGTGCAGAATCTTGCCGGCTATTCCATGGGACAGGCGGATAACATCCGCCGTGCGATGAGTAAGAAAAAGCAGTATGTCATTGATGCGGAGCGCCACAATTTCGTTTACGGAAATGAGGAGCAGGGGATCAAAGGCTGTATTGCAAACGGTATCAGTGAGAAGGCGGCGAATGAGATCTACGATTCCATGGTGGATTTTGCAAAGTACGCATTCAACAAATCTCATGCGGCGGCATACGCGGTGGTCGCATATCAGACGGCGTATCTGAAATATTATTATCCGGTGGAATTTATGGCGGCGCTGATGACCTCCGTGATTGATAACCCGCGGAAGGTAGCGGAGTATATCTATACCTGCAGACAGATGGGCATCAAAGTGCTGGCCCCGGATATCAATGAGGGCGAGGGACGTTTTTCGGCGACGAAAGACGGCATCCGCTACGGACTGTATGCCATCAAGAGTATTGGGCGTTCGGTGGTGGATGCGATCATAGCGGAGCGGGATCAGAACGGTCCCTACCGCACCCTGCAGAATTTTATTGAGCGGGTGGCGGACTCTGAGGTAAACAAGCGCACCGTCGAAAATCTCATCAAATCCGGTGCCTGTGATACCTTAGACGGTAACAGACAGCAGATGATGATGGTGTACAACGCTCTGATGGATCAGCAGGTGCAGACGAAAAAGAAGTCGCTGGCGGGACAGATGAGCCTGTTTGATCTGGTGTCGGAGGAGGAGAAAAAAGCCTATGAGATTCAGTATCCCAACGTTGGAGAGTACAGCAAGGAGATCAAGCTCGGCTTTGAGAAGGAAGTCATCGGCATCTATCTGACCGGCCATCCGCTGGAGGAATACGAGGAAAAATGGCGCAGAATCATATCGGCAGTGACGTCGGATTTCCTGTTGGACGAGGAGAGCGGCGAGGTCAAGCTGCGGGATAACCAGAAGGTCATCATCGGCGGAATGATTACGGAGAAGACCATCAAATATACGAAGAATAATAAGACGATGGCATTTCTCACGCTCGAGGATCTGTTCGGTACGGTGGAGGTGATCGTATTCCCTGGCGAGTATGAGCGCTATCATACGCTGCTGAATGAGGATGAGAAGGTATTTATCCGCGGACATGCCAACGTGGAGGAGGATAAAAACGCCAAGATCGTCTGCGAGCAGATCTGTACGTTTGAACAGGCAGAGAACGGAATGCCACAGGAACAGCGCACTTACCGGCAGGGCGGAGGATACCGGCGCGGTGCAGGCGGGAATGCGGGCAGCAGTCCGGCATCCGCGGGAGACGGCGGATCAAGCCGTGGTGGTGCAGCCGCGCAGGTTCCCGCGCGACGCGGCGATGAATTATGGCTTCAGTTTGAGACCAAGGAAGCGTTTGCGGAAAAGGAAAAAGAACTCTATGCCATGCTCCATGATTCGGATGGGAAAGACACGGTGGTGATCTATATTTCATCGGTCAAGGCGATGAAGCGGCTGCCCGAAAACTACAGTATCTGCATCGAACCGGAGATTGTGAACAATTTAACTAAGTTTTTGGGGGAAAATAACGTAAAAGTTGTCAAAAAGAGCATTGAAAAGAAGCCATAAAGAGATTAAAATAAGATAGATTAAATGGGTATATTATATGAGGAGGGAACGATAAATGGCGAAAGAGATAAACACCATTGGTGTACTCACGAGCGGCGGCGATGCCCCAGGTATGAACGCAGCAATCCGTGCAGTGGTTAGGGAAGCCATTGCAAAGGGTAAGAAAGTCAAGGGAATCAAGAGAGGTTATGCAGGACTTCTTCAGGAAGAGATCGTAGATATGGAAGCAAAAGACGTTTCCGATATCATCCAGCGCGGCGGTACTATTTTACAGACAGCACGCTGCATGGAGTTTAAGACACCGGAAGGTCAGCAGAAAGCGGCAGAGATCTGCAGGAAGCACGGAATCGACGGTATTATCGTTATCGGCGGTGACGGTTCTTTCAGAGGTGCGCAGAAGCTGGCGGCACTCGGCATCAACACGATCGGTCTTCCGGGAACGATTGACCTTGATATCGCATGTACAGAGTATACCATCGGTTTTGATACAGCGGTAAACACCGCAATGGAAGCGATCGATAAGGTACGTGATACCTCTACTTCTCATGAGCGTTGCAGCATCATCGAGGTTATGGGACGTGGCGCGGGTTATATTGCATTATGGTGCGGTATTGCGAACGGCGCAGAGGATATCCTGCTTCCGGAGAAATATGATTACGATGAGCAGAAGATTGTAAACCATATCATCGAGAACCGTAAGCGCGGCAAACAGCATCACATTATTGTCAATGCGGAGGGGATCGGACATTCTGCAAGCATGGCAAAGCGTATCGAGGCTGCAACCGGCGTTGAGACGCGTGCGACGATTCTGGGTCACATGCAGCGTGGCGGAAGCCCGACCTGTAAGGACCGTGTCTATGCATCCACGATGGGTGCGCTGGCAGTGGATCTGCTCTGCGAGGGCAAGAGCAACCGTGTCGTTGGTTATCGTCACGGTGATTTCGTGGATAACGACATCGATGAGGCACTTGCAATGCAGAAATCCATTCCGGAGTATCAGTATCAGATCAGCAAGAACCTTTCAATGTAAGATACATAACAGTATTTGGAACGATCATAAGACTCCATGGGCGGGAACTCATGGAGTTTTTTCCGCTTAGGGAACAAAAAGGAGCAGTCATGATTACGAGCAGCAGCAACCAGCAGATGAAAAATATTACGGCATTGATGAAAAAGGCAAAAGAGCGCAAAAGCCAGAACCTGTTTGTCGTGGAAGGCAGAAAGATGTTTGAGGAGGTCCCGCCGGAGTGGCTCTCTAAGGTCTATGTCTCCGAGCACTTTCTGGAGGAACCGGAAGCGGAGCAGCTGCTTGCCGGAAAGACCTATGAAGTTGTTGCCGATGCGGTATTTAAGAGCATTTCCGACACACAGACACCGCAGGGGATCTTATGTCTGGTGCGCATGCCGCAGTATCCGCTTTCCGATCTGCTGCGCGGGAACAGGACACATCTGCTGATTGTTGAGAGCATCCAGGATCCGGGGAATCTGGGAACCATGCTGCGAACCGGCGAGGGTGCGGGAATTACCGGCATCATTATGAACCGGACGACGGTGGATCTGTTTAATCCAAAGACCATCCGCTCTACGATGGGAAGCATTTACCGGGTACCATACTATATTGCGGACGACCTGGCAGAGACGATCGGTGAATTAAAACGGCAGAAAGTTGGCGTCTACGCGGCGCATCTGAAGGGACAGATGCAGTATGACGAACCGTCCTACTGCAAAGGTACGGCGTTTCTGATCGGGAACGAGGGGAACGGATTGTCCGATGAGATCGCGGGGCTGGCAGATACCTACGTGCGGATACCGATGGAGGGAAGTGTGGAATCCCTGAATGCGGCAGTATCCGCAGCACTGCTTATGTATGAGACCAACAGGCAGAGGAGAAGGAACGGAAAATGAGAATCTGGTTTAAGATGATGAAGAACAACCACTTGCTGCGGGACACGACGATCACGGATGAGTCCGATGAGACAAGGACGCACAAAGTCTTTCATGCGCTCGAGGAAGTGTGCTATGAATTTGATCTCGGAAAACCGATCTGGCTGGAGGCGAATGTGAATGAATTCAAGCGCCATGCCAAGACGCGCTTTACGCAGGATTCCTTTATCGAGCAGATTGATTTTGATTTTCTGGAAATGCAGGTTATCGAGGAGGACTAAGCTGCATAAGTTATGGAAGGAAATAAAGAACCGGTTTCAGCAGGCTGTGTTTCGATTTGCCTAATCCCCCCGGAATATGGTATAATGTACGCGAAGGCAAAAGTGAGCATGAATCGAAAACGGATGCCCATGCTTGCATGAGGCGGCCGGGTGCGATTCATGAGAACGCGCCCGCGAGTCCGGGAAGCGGGAGGTTTTCCGGACTTTTGCCGGAACGTATTGCAATAAATGATAAGGGGAGACATCTGGAGGGGAACATATGGACAAGCCGGTTGCGTTAGGGGAAGTAACCCTGGGTGAAGGCGTAGATAGCTGGAACACCATTATTTTTCTGTATAACTCGGCACTCAAGGAAGTGAGAACAAAGGTCGAGATTTTAAATGACGAATTTCAACAGGTACATCAGTACAATCCGATTGAATATATCAAGTCGCGCATCAAAGCGCCGGAGAGCATTGTCAAAAAGCTGAAGCGGTATGGCTATGACTCCTCGATCGACAATATGGTGAATTACATCAACGACATTGCGGGAATCCGGATTGTCTGTTCTTTTACGTCGGATATTTACCGCCTTGCCGAGATGATCGGCAAGCAGAATGATCTCACGGTAATCTCCGTGAAGGATTATATCCGGCATCCAAAGGAGAGCGGATACAAAAGCTATCACATGCTGGTGACGGTACCGATCTTTTTGTCGGATCGCATTATCGACACGAAGGTGGAGATTCAGATCCGGACGATGGCGATGGATTTCTGGGCGAGCCTCGAGCACAAGATCTACTATAAGTTTGAGGGAAATGCGCCGGATTACATCAGCAGGGATCTGCGCGAGTGTTCAGGAATCGTTTCCATGCTGGACGCAAAGATGCTCCAGCTCAATGAGGCAATTCTTGAGGCAAAGGCGGCACAGGAAGAGCAGGAGGGAGATACAGGTGCAGTATAATTATGATTTTGAGATCGCATCACTCTTAATTATGACAATTATATTACTGCACTTTGTATTCGTGCGCCAGTTTCCCGGGGAGAAGACACGGGTATTCGGCTGGCTTCTGTTTGTGTGTGAAGCAGAGTGTCTGATGAACATTTTATCATGTGTGGGATTAGCAAATGCAGCCTTCGTTCCGCAGCGTCTGAACGAGGTGCTGGCGTTTGCTTTTTTTGTGCTGGAGGGGGCTTCGTCATATCTGATTTACCGGTATTTTATGGCGGCGTGTGCGCTCCGCGGCAGGGAGAGAACGGTATTTGCGGCTGTCGGCATGATCCCGTTTGCCGTGTTTCTTGTGCTGGTGGCAGTGACGCCGGTGACCGGATTTTTTTACTACTTCAGAGACGGCAGCTATTATCAGGGCGTCGGCGCGGATTACGGATACGCGTATATTGTGATCTTCTTTTTGTTGGGGCTTCTGATTGTCGTGCGGCAGCATAAATATACCACGCTTCGCACGAAGGTCATCGTGTGTGCCTACACGGCTGTGGCAGCCGCCATGATCGGGCTGCAATACTGGCACAGGGAGATGCTTTGCACCAGCGTCAGCAATACGGTCGTGCTCATAATGCTCTATCTGCAGATTCAGAATCCGGTGGTGTTTCTGGATACGACAACAGGAATCGGAAACGGGACGGCATTTGAATCGCAGCTGGAGGACCGGCTCCGCAGAAAGGGCGAGGGCTATGTGCTCACGATTCATTTGAGCAAGTTTTATCATATCCACACGATTCTGGGTACCGAGAACAGCAATGAACTGCTGCGCGAGATCGGGGCGTATCTGTATGATCTGTGTGGAAAATTTCATGTGTTTCACACGGCAGGAGATGCATTTACGGTGTTTGCAGACACCAAAGAGCAGTGTGAAAGGTTAAAATGTGAGATACAAAAGCGGTTTGAAAGTGACTGGGTGGTGCAGGAGAACCGCATTGCGCTGGATATGGAGATGGTGGTGCAGCACTATCCGACGGACTTTAAGGCGATGGCGGAATATTACGGAATGCGGGAGTTTTTGCTTGAAAATGCGGGAAAGTCCGGCGCGCAGGTCATTGTGGAGGCGGATGCGGACATGATCGCACAGTACCGCCGCCGCAGAAAAGTGGAGATTGCCGTGGCGAGGGCGATCCGGGAGAAGGGATTTCTGGTCTACTATCAGCCGGTATATTCCCTGAAGGAACGGCAGATTGTGTCCTTAGAAGCGCTTGTGCGGCTTAAGGATCCGGAATTGGGATTTATTTCGCCAGAGGAGTTTATTCCGCTTGCGGAGCGCGACGGCAATATCATCCATATCGGGGAACAGGTGCTGGAGCAGTGCTGCCGGTTTCTCTCAAAGCATGTACTCTCGAACGGCTCGCTTGGAATCCGCACGATCCATGTGAACATTTCGATGGTGCAGTGTCTGCGCCAGAATCTGACCGAGACCATCCGGCCGGTGCTTGAGAGTTACCATATCCCGCCGTCCATGCTGACGCTGGAGGTGACGGAGCGCACGGCGATCAGTGCCCCGGAGCGGATGCTGTGGCATATGCATGAGCTGGGAAAAATGGGAGTGTCGTTTGCACTTGACGATTATGGAAGCGGAAATGCGAACTGCTCCTATCTGATCCGTTTCCCGTTCCAGGAGATCAAGATCGACAAGGAGATCGTGTGGGCGTCGTTCCGCGACAAGGCGGCGCGCATCGTGCTTGAAAATGAGATTCACACCATCAAACAGCTGGGAATTCCGCTGATTATCGAGGGAATCGAAGAGCGGGAGCAGAGCGAAGCGATGGAACAGCTTGGGGTGGAATGTATTCAGGGATACTATTATGGCAGACCTATGCCGGAACAGGAGTGCCTGCGGTATATCCGCACATTTCAGGAGAAAGCGCAAAACGACAGGCAGCAGGCGGCTGTTCCAGGAGAAACGCAGGTGGAAGCCGGCCGGTGAGAGCCATTTGAGTCATACAGAAACAGGAAAGAAAGAGAAGAGACATGAATATTATTAACGCGGAGAATTTAACGAAATCATACACAGAGAGGAAGCTTTTGGACAAAGCTTCCTTTTATCTGCAGGAGGGAGAAAAAGTCGGGGTAATCGGTATCAACGGGACGGGAAAGTCCACCCTGTTAAAAATCATTGCGGGGCTGGAGGAACCGGATGAAGGCCAGGTGACCTGCGCCAACCATATCGTGGTAAGATACCTGCCGCAGAATCCGGTGTTCGATCCGGAGATGACGGTACTTGACAGTGTGCTGACACAGTGTGTCTTAAATTTTGTCGGCAGCGGGAGGACAGAGCGCACCGATGCAGACGCGCATGCACAGGAACAGAAATGGAGCCTTGAGAGCGATGCAAAAAGCATGATGACGCGCCTCGGCATTACCGATTTTACACAGAAGACCGGAGAGCTTTCCGGCGGGCAGAGAAAACGCCTGGCGCTCGTGGCAGCACTTTTAGTGCCGTGCGATGTGCTGATTCTAGACGAGCCGACGAACCATCTGGATTCGGCGATGGCGGACTGGCTGGAGAATTATCTGAAAAAATGGCGCGGCGCGTTGGTGATGATCACGCATGACCGCTATTTTCTGGACAGCGTATGCAACCGTATTGTCGAGGTGGACAAAGGTGCAATCTACAGTTATGAGACGAATTATTCCGGTTATCTGGAGCGGAAGGCGGAGCGGGAGGAGAACGCCGAGGCGGGTGAGCGTAAGCGTCAGTCTGTACTGCGGAAGGAACTGGAATGGGTCAGACGCGGGGCAAAAGCGCGCACAACCAAGCAGAAAGGGCGCTTGCAGCGCTATGAAGAACTGAAGAATCAGAAGGCGCCGGAGCGCGACAGCCAGGTGGAGATGAGCTCTGTCTATTCCAGAATGGGAAAAACCACAATCGAGCTGGATCACATCACCAAGGGATATGACGGGCGGACGCTGCTGCGGGATTTTTCCTATATTTTTCTGAAAGGGGACAGGATCGGATTCATCGGGGCAAACGGAAGTGGCAAGACGACCCTGATGAAGATGATTGCGGGGCGCATCAAACCGGATGCGGGCACGATCACAGTCGGGGCAACGATCAAGATCGGCTACTATACGCAGGAGATCGAGACGGGGCGCGAAGCGGGAATCGCCTACATGGACCCGGAGGAAAAAGTGATCGATTATATCCGGAACACGGCGGAATACGTGCGGACAACGGACGGTCTGGTTTCGGCATCGAACATGCTTGAGCGTTTTTTGTTCCCCGCAGCGCAGCAGTACAGTCCGATCGGAAAGCTTTCCGGTGGAGAGCGGCGCAGATTAAATCTGTTGCGTGTGCTCATGGAGGCACCGAATGTACTGATTTTAGACGAGCCGACGAACGATCTGGACACGCAGACCCTTGCGATCCTGGAAGATTATCTGGACAGCTATGAGGGAATCGTGATTGTGGTATCACATGACCGGTATTTTCTCGACCGCGTGGTGCGGCGCATTTTTGCTTTTGAAGGTAACGGAGAGATCCGGCAGTACGAGGGTGGTTATACAGATTATGTCAACCGACTGGCGGAGGAGGGCAGAAAGCCGGGTGAGCCGGTGGAATTTCAAGAGGCGGCAGGGCGTAATGCTTCGACGGCGGAAAGCGCACAGGAGGCCGGCGGTGTGACCGGGACGTCCGGGCAGGAAGCGGCAGAGCAGGCGGATTCCAGAAACACCTGGAAACGTGAGAAGAAGCTGAAATTCAGTTATAAGGAGCAGCGGGAGTACGAGACGATCGAGGACGACATTGCGAACCTGGAAGCGAGAGTGGAGCAGCTGGATGCCGATATGGCGGCGAATGCCACGAACTCGGTGAAGCTTGGGGAACTTCTGGCAGAAAAGGAAGCGGCAGAACAGGCGCTCGAGGAAAAGATGGAGCGCTGGGAGTATCTGGAAGAACTGGCGGCAAAGATTGCGGGGCAGGAATGAAGAATATAACGTTTCATTTTACAAAGCCGTCTTTTTTCTTTCTATTCGCTGCAGTGCGTTAAACCAGCTCTGCGGCAGACCGAAGCCGAAGACAATTCCCAGCACGATGGCACCTGCCACCTTGATGGTTTCCATGCCGTAGTTGGAGAATTGCGGCATATCGTTCATGATAAAATAGTAGGACGTATAGTAAATACCTGCTCCAGGAACCAGCGGAAAAATACCGGCGATGAGGTAAACGGTCACCGGATTTCTGCGGATCGCGGACAGAATACGCGAAAATACGGTGAGTGTGAAGGTGGCGGTCAGATTCGCAAGTACCGTGCCCAGATCGCCGTTTAAGCCGATCACATAGACGACCCAGCCGATGGCACCGGTCAGACCGCAGAAAAACAGTTCCTTTTTCGGCGCGCCAAACAGTTCCGCAAAAGAGAGTGTGGCAAACAAACTCACAATAAACTGGATAATCATAACAGCGCTGCACCTCCCCTTGCAAAATGATAGATCGTAATGATGGTGCCGACGCCGACAGCGATACAAAATGCGGTCAGGATGGCGTCAATCATGTGAATGGCACCGGACAGATAATCTCCGTTAAAAAAGTCGCGGATCGACGTAGTGAGCGCGATTCCGGGGACGAGCGGCATGATGTCTCCGATGATGACCTTATCGTAGAGGATGGGGGTACCAAAGGAGAGTACAATCAGCGACAGCAGCGTTACGAATGCACTTCCCAGGATATTCGTGATAAACTTGGAATTCTTATGGCGCTTTAAGGCAAACAGAAATACCTGCAGCAGCATGCCGATAAAAAAGCCGACGATGCTGTCCAGGGCTGTACCTCCGAAAAGGTAGGAAAAACAGCCACAACCTAGTCCGCAGAAGAAGATGTGGACGACAGGTTTACCGAACGAAATATTTTTACATCTTTCCAGACGGTTCCAGGCGTCGATCAGCGAACATTCGTGGGAACAGATCTCGCGGGAAAGCTGGTTTAATGCAGCGATGCGCCCGAGATGCGTGGTGCCGAGCGGAATGTGGCGGATCATGCTGCAGGCATCTTCACGATCCTCGTTTGCACTTGCAAAGATTCCGTTGGAAAGCACATAAACATCATAATTTTCAATTTCGTATGCCTCAAGAATATGCATGACCGTGTCCTCGACGCGGTAGACTTCGGCACCATTCCGAAGCAGTGCATCGCCGATTTCCACGGCGAGAGCCAGAATTTCCTTGGTTACAGCCATTTGGATGTCCGCCTTTCTGATAATAAAATATCCATATGAAAAAGTAACACGTTTTTATAAAAAAAGCAATCTGGTACTTTTGTCAGTTGTCCTGTACATAATATCTGTGAGGACAGGCATAATAATGCATAAATCATGCAAGTGGTGTAAAAACGGACAGGAGGACAGGAATATGAATTGCAGAAAATACAGAGCATGCCTTGTGGGAGTGCTGGCCATCGCGCTGATCTGCGGGGCACTTTTATATCTGAAATACGGGAGAGAGGGGGAGACCCCGGTGGACGGCGTGCTGGTGGAACGGAATTCTACATGGGAAGCGGGAACTGCGGCATGAGTGCAAAGAGTGAGACACTGTATCTTAAGATTGACCAGAATACAATCGTGACAGACCGGCATGTGACGCTTGGGGACATTGCGAAAATGGAGTGCCCGGATGCTTCGATTGTGCGCCAGCTGAAGCAGAAAAAAATCTATACGTTTGCGGAGGCGATGAATCCGCGCAAACAGAAGAACCAGATGAAGGTTTTTTCCATATTAAAGATCGTCGAACTGATTCATGAGGAATATCCGAATGTGGACATCAGCAATGAGGGAGAGAAGGATTTTATCATTGAATACATTCCCAATCCCGAGAAACCGAAGTGGATCAATGCGTTAAAGACCGTCGCGCTCTGCGTGGTCATTTTTTTCGGGGCGGCGTTCACGATTATGGCGTTCAACAACGATGTATCCGTGGGAGATGTCTTTTCCAAATTCTATCGGCAGGTGATGGGAAAGGAGTCAAGCGGCGTGACGGAACTTGAAATCTGTTACAGCATCGGACTTGCCATTGGCATTACGCTGTTTTTCAATCATGTGGGCAGCAAGAAGATCACGCCGGATCCGACGCCGATGCAGGTGGAGATGCGCAAATATGAGAAGGACATAGATACTACATTCATAGAGAACGCGGAGAGAAAGGGACACAGCATCGATGTTAATTGAGCATATATTTTTGGGCTTCTGCGGGCTTGCCGCGGGACTTGCCGTCTCTGCGGGAACATTTGCGTTTTTGATCGTCATCGGTGTCATTCCGCGTATGATTGGAAAGTGCAACCGCGCGGCAGAGACACTGCATTTTGAAAATGCCGTGATTCTGGGCGGAATCTGTGGAAATCTGGCGTCTGTTTTTTTGCAGATCCGGATTCCGTTCGGACCGGCGCTTCTGTGCGTGTACGGTATTTCTGCCGGGATATTTGTGGGAAGCATTGCGGTGGCGCTCGCGGAGATCCTGAATACATTTCCGATTACATTCCGGCGCATGGGCTTAAAGGTCGGACTCTTCTGGGTCATGCTTGCGATGGCGGCAGGAAAAGTGGCAGGATCGCTGTACTATTTCCTTGGAAATTTTAAGGCACAGTAGTACAATGATGGGAGATTGTTCTTTTACGGAGGAAAATTATGGTACCATCCATCGCACGCCAGAGCGTGATTATCAAGTGCAATATGCAGAAGTCAATTCTGACAGGAAATTATGAATTTTATTATGCTGCGGGACTTATCGCCAACCTTTCCGGAGTTGGGATTCCGGAGGACATCAAGCCGGAGGAACTGCTCGCGCTTCTGTCGGAGAAGATACCGACGCTGACACCAGCGGATGAGAAGGAAAAGTATCTGTTCGGGATGGTGGCGGACTACCGTCCCGAAGATGTATATGATGAGCAGATGCGGGAACTTTTAGACTGGGGACGCACTGAAAAATATCTCTGGACGGTCACATTGCCGGATGACTGGCAGAACGCATAAAGGTAGAGCAGCATAGCATCACAGAGGAGAAATGGTGTGAGAAACGGCTGAAAGAGCGGAAGAACGCATAGAGCCAGGGCATCATAGCAAGTCCAGGTACTACAGCATTACAGTGGGAAAATGACGGAAGAAGCGGCCGAAGGGGCGTAAGAACGCATAAAGCCGGGGAATCACAGCATTACAGTGGGAAAATGGCGGAAGGAGCGGCCGGAGGGGCGTAAGAACGCATAAAGCGGGGAATCACGGCATTACAGTGGGAAAATGGCGGAAGGAGCGGCCGAAGGAATAGAAATAAATAAAATGCGCATACTGACAAAAAAGACGGAGGTTGCGCAGTGGATAAGGAAAAAGAACGTTTACAAAAAAAATACAATGATTATGTGAAGCAGGTGACTCCCACCCATAATCTCTGGTGGAATATGGCGAAGGCGTTTGTGACAGGCGGGATCATCTGCTGCATCGGGCAGTTTATTCTGAACGTGTGTGAGAATTACGGACTGGATCAGAAGACATCCGGAAGTTGGTGCTCTATGTTGCTCATTCTGCTGTCTGTACTGCTCACCGGTCTGAATCTGTACCCTTCGATTGCAAACTGGGGGGGCGCGGGCGCGCTGGTGCCAATTACCGGGTTTGCAAACGGTGTGGCCGCGCCTGCCATAGAGTTTCAGAAAGAGGGTCAGGTCTTCGGAATTGGCTGCAAGATCTTTACGATTGCCGGACCGGTCATTTTATACGGAATATTTTCAAGCTGGGTGCTCGGATTGATCTATTGGGTATTAAAATGGTGGGGAATGGTATAAGGTCTTTTTCGTGCGGGTCTGGAAGAAGAAAAATGTCCTCCCAGACCCGAAATATTGTGACTTTGGGGTCTGAGAGAGGAAAAACGTCGTTCTAGACCCGAAAAGCGGACGAAAAGAAGGAAAAAGAAGAGGAAAAGAAAGCCAACCGGGTCTGAGAGAGGAAAAAGGTTCTCCCAGACCCGTATTAGCATGAATGGCGGGTCTGAGAGAGAAAAAACACCCTCCCAGACCCGAGAAGCGGACGAAAAGAAGAAAAAAGAAGAGAAAAAGGAAAGCCGGTCGGGTCTGGAAGAGGAAAAATGCCCTCCCAGACCCGCGCCGGGCGAAAATGCAAGAAATGACAGTGGAAGAGAAAGCACGGATTTAGATCGTGGAATCCAGAAAATAGTAGGAAATCAGATGCTCAATCATGCCGGCGTTTAAGGGATATGCTTTGGTCTCGTACGTGGTGATCAGATGAACGGATGGAATGATGCCGTTTGCGGCATAGAGAGAAAGCTTCGAGCCGGCGTTTTTGGCGTAGGCGGGATCATCCATCAAGCCAAAATGCTCCCAGTAGTAGAGAGCGCCGGTTCCGGGATGGCGTATGGTGAAATCCGGAAACAGAGTGACGCCGCCAAGGGAGAGCGCACATTCGTAGCGGTAAGGAATGGCGTTTAGGTGGAGCAGCATGGCAATCATGGCTTCCGATTTGGAACGCACCCTCTCGCCGGAGACGGTTTTGTGAAGCAGCTGCTCGGGATGGAGCGGATTGCGTTCGTAGGAAGCGGCAGACCATTCGACAGCGGAACGAGTCGAAATATCCGAGATATCTGAAACATTCGAGACGTCCGGAATATTTTTTGAGGTGGAAAAATAAGAATGAAGCAGATTTTCACAGGCGGGATCAGAGAGAAGATGTGGATCATCGGAAGAGAGGCTGCCCACGGGGGAGTATTTTAAATAGGCAGTGATTGCTGCCTGCTCCTGTAAGAGTATTTGCTCCTGTTGCTGCAGATACTTTTTCAGCGCAAGCTGTTCGGCGAGAGTGCGGTTCGCTTTCGGAATATAGGTCTTGGAGTGACCGTCGCCCTGATACCATTTGACGGTGGTTCTGTTGCGGGAGCAAATGAGCTTTCCGGGAGGGAGCTTCTGAAGCTGCTTCTGGATGGTACGGAGTTCCTGCCCGTTGCGGTCGCGGGCAGTGAGGATTTGTGTGTGTAAAGGTGTCATGGTATTCTCCTATTCTATAGATGGTGTGTGTTAAGAGGATCCGGTTTATTTTTATGTGCTAAAAATGACCTTTGCTGTTTTAAGTGTAGACGGGAAAGGAACTTCGGATGCGCAGAAAACAGCGCAAAAAGAGGATATACTGTTTTTTATTAAACCATACTACAAACGAAAAGTAAAGCGAAGGAACGAAAAAGATACCATCTCATATCAATCCGGGAAGCACCGCATTCTGCCGTCTCCACAGCTTGACATGCGGTTCACTCCGGTTGTAAGATAAGAAGCAATGAGCATGAAAAAGAACTGAGGGGAAAAGTAAATGTCAGTCACAAAACAATTTGCCAGGTATGTCACACAGAATATATTCGGAATGTTAGGTATCTCCTGTTATATCATCGCTGATACCTTTTTTATTGCGAAGGCAGCGGGAACGGACGGAATTACCGTTTTAAATCTGGTGCTGCCGATCTACAATCTGATTTTTGCCATCGGTTCGATGATCGGCGTTGGTTCTGCGACGCGCTTTACGATCTTAAGGGCGCAGGGCGAGGAGCGGGCGCACGACTATTTTTCCAACGCCATCTGTTTTGTGTGGATGATTGGAATCCTGTTTACACTTGCGGGCATTTTTATCCCGGATAAAATCATTGCGCTGATGGGCGGCGATGCGGGAATTGTGGCGCTTGGAACCGGGTATACGAGAATCTTTCTGCTGTTTACGCCGTTTTTCATGATGAACTACGTCATCATGGCATTTGTGCGCAACGATAACCAGCCGTCCTTAGCGATGGCGGGAACCCTCGCGGGAAGTTTTTCCAATATCCTGTTTGACTATATTTTTATGTTTCCGCTCGGCATGGGGCTAGAGGGAGCGGCGCTCGCCACGGCGGCATCGCCGATCATCAGCATTCTGATCTGCAGCGCGCATTTCTTTGGAAAAAAGAATACTGTGCGGTTCCGGCTGCACGCGCCGTCCATCGCCCAGTTGTTCGGGGCGTGCCAGCTTGGCGTTCCGGCATTTGTGGGGGAGATTTCATCCGGTGTCATCACAACTGTGTTCAATTTCCTGATGCTCGGTCTTGTGGGAAATATCGGTGTGGCGGCTTACGGAGTGATCGCGAACTTTGCGCTTGTGGCAATGGCAATCTTCAACGGAGTGTCACAGGGAGCGCAGCCGATCGTGAGTGACTGCTACGGAAAAGGAGATGTGAAATCTGTCCGGAAAATACGAAATCTCGGACTTGTCACGGCTTTGGGCATCGCGGTAGTGCTCGTCGGAGCCGTCTATGGATTTACGGATTCTCTGGTAAGCCTGTTTAACAGTGAACATTCTGCAGAACTGGCAGAGTATGCTCACACGGGAATGCGCCTTTACTTCATCGGCTTCCTGTTTGCCGGAATCAATATTGTGGGGGCGGGATTTTTAAGCGCGACAGAACGTGCGCGGGAATCGTTTGTGACATCGATCATGAGAGGATTTGTCTGCATTATCGGCTGCTCGCTGCTTTTTGCCGCAGTATTTGGCATCAATGGCGTGTGGCTGTCGTTCCCGGCATCCGAGCTTCTCACAGCCATCGTGATGGCTGTGGTGCTCGTGCGGGATAACCGCAGACTTTAGATAAAACCGAAATGTTCCAGCGCAAGGCGGATGCCGTCTTCGCTGGCACATTTTGTTACATAGGACACCTTGTCAAAAAGCGTGGCAGGAGAGGCGTTGCCCATGGCGACACTGTTTGTCAAAGCAGTGAGCATGGGAAGGTCGTTGTTGCTGTCGCCGAAGGCATAGGCGTCCTTTTTGTCTATCCGGTAATAATCAAGCACATAGTTAAGACCGGTGGCTTTGGAGTAGCCGAGCGGAACGAATTCGCGGAAATTGCCGCCCCGGTCAATGCACTCAAAATAGCGGTCACTTGTGGTACGGAAACCGGCAAGCTGCTCGGGGTGCTCAAACCATAGGACAAACTTATCACAGAAAAAATTAGGATTCTCAAGGTGCTCCGGCATCTCATACCCGCGTTCTTCAAACGCCTCATACTGCCGTCTGGCATCCGGGTGCCGGAGCGGTCTTGCCAGATCAAAAGCAACCTCTTTCCTGGATTCAAACAGGATATCGATATCCCACTCCCTGGCTGCGAGAAGCAGCTTCATTACGGTCTCGTGCGTCTGTGCGACATGAAGGATTTCGGCACCGTCGCAGTAGATATCTGTGCCACAGCCGCAGACAAAGCCGTCAAAACCCACATCACGGAAACGCTGTTCCACATTCTGAAAACAGCGCCCGGTATTGATGAACATCAGATTCCCGTTTGCCCGCGCCGCCCGTATAGCATAGACGGCACTTTCCGGAATCGAACCGTCAATCTCGGAAGTCAGTGTTCCGTCGATATCAAAAAAAGCAATTTTCTTCATGAATAATCTCCAATGTAACAGATCTATAGAAACGGGAGTATTGTAATACTTTTTTCCTAATCTGTCAAAGGAAGTGTCCCTGCCTGCCGTGAAACACAGATATTTAACGGTTCCGTCACATAACCGTCACATTACATTCAGCTGCCCTTTAGAAAGCGATGCTATCCTTACCGTGAAACATGAGAGAGGATGAAATGCCGGAAGGGAAAGGATGAAACAATGAAAATAGCGTGGGTACACAAACTCCTGGGAAAACATTCCAAAAAATTTTACGGAATACTTGCCGGGATTCTGACTGCCGCAGTTGCGGGAAGCGGAGTCGGCTATCATGTGATAGCAGCTTCGGGCACAGCGGATCAGACGGAGGAGGACACACAGATAGATGAGACAGACGGACAGGAAGACGGCAGCTTTTCCGGGACAGGAACCACACAGGTGAAAACGGAGAGCCAGCTGCCTGATTTTTCTGTGAATGCGGTGACCATGACGGTGGAAGAAGTCTACGTGGAAGCGGGAAGCACCGTGGCAGAGGGCGACGCCTTATTCAAGATCGACGATGAGAGCATGGCGGATGCAAAGGCGTACTATGAGGATGCCATTTCAGATGCGGAAACGGCACTGCAATCTGCGACGATCGATTTTGAGAGCGGCGTGCTGGAGGCGGAGAGCGAGCTTTCCTCCACAAAACTTGCAGCGGACACCGCGCAGGATACTTATGATGCGGCAGTCAGTGAGTTGTCGGTAAAGACCAGCGAGGCGCAGGAAGCGTACGACGAGGCGGTGGAGGAGATCTCCGATTATCAGGATGCCATCGACAACGGCACCTACTACACACAGGTCGGGATCAATGAAAAACAGTCGGCAGTCGATGCGGCGCAGGCGGCACTCGCGGAAAAGCAGACGCAGCTTTCTGATGCACAGAGCAGCAGTCAGGCGGCAAAGGACGCATATGCAGCGGATATGGCGAATCTGAAAACACAGATTGAAGCCGGAGCGTCCTACACGGATCTTGCGGCGCTGGCGGATCAGCTGGCTGCGGACTATACCGCCGTGCAGGAGGCAGCCGACGCCCTGTCGCAGAGCCAGACAGAGGCGGAGAGCGCAAACAGTGCACTGCAGCTTGCCAATCAGACATTCCAGAAGGCGGTCGAGGAATATAACACGAAGGTGACAGAGGCAAATGAGAAAATTGCGGAGCTGACAGACGAGCTGGAGAAACTGAGTGACGCCTGCGACGAGGCGGAGCGCAATGAGACGACAGCGCAGCCGGCGCTTTTGCAGCAGTATGAAGAGGCGGTTCTGGAGGGAAAATATGCGGATACCGAGTATGAAGCTTCGCTGGAAACCTTGCAGAGTGCTGTGGACGAAGCGCAGGATACATTGGATGAGCTGAAGGAACGGCAGAGCGCACTCTTAGCGATCGAGGACGGCGTTGTATGTGCGGACCGTGACGGAACGCTTGCATCGGTGACTTACGAGGCGGGAGATACCCTGATCAAAAATACCGCATTTGCAAGCTATTACGATCTGGATACGATTCTGATTTCTGTGGAGGTATCACAGAACGATATTGCAAAACTTGCGGTCGGCGACACCGTGCAGGTACAGATCAGTGGAAGCAGAATGGGAGCAATCGACGGAACCGTCTATTCCATCGCATCGGAAAAAACATCCGGCGGAAGCATGTCCAATGTGACGTATGCGGTCATTGTTGCCGTGGACAATACAGATGGCACACTTTCTACTGGCGTACAGGCAACGGTGAAGTTTGAAACACAGGCGACTGGAGCCACAGAAATGGAAGAGACTAAGACCGCAGGAAAAACCGAGACGATCGGAGCGTCTGAGACAGAGGAAGCAGGAGGAAAGACAGAATGAAGAAGAAAAAGCTTTGGCTGGTGACCGGAGTGGCTGCGGCGGCAGTGCTTGCCGCAGGAACCGTCACCTTTGCATATCAGTCGGGAAGTGACAGTGAAGAACAGACCGTATATAAGGAAGTAACCGTGGAGAAGGGAAATCTGACGGCGGGCGTGACGGAGAGCGGCAGCGTAACGATCGGCACGCTGGATCAGACTCTTGATTTTTCAGAGGATTCTTCCTCTGCAAGCACGCAGAACAACTCGTCCGCGCAGAACAGTGCGGGAGAAAATGCGACGTCGTCCACCAGCACGGCATCGACCCTTGAGGTGGAAACGGTCTATGTTACCGCAGGGCAGTCGGTTGCGGAGGGCGCTCCCATCTTAAAGCTCACGGAGGAGAGCGTGGCATCCTACAAAAAAGATCTTGAGGAAGCGGTGACGGAGGCGAAGACAGCCGTCAGCGAGGCGGGCTTAAGTGCAGAAAAGCAAAAAGTATCGGCAAGCTACTCCTACAATCTGAGCACGGCGGAGGGATCTGTTGCACAGGAGACCTACGAAGCTGCCATAAAGCAGCTGCAGGAGGCTGTGGATGACGCGCAGGAAGCGGTGGATACGTCGGCGTCTCTGATCAATTACTATCAGGAGCAGATCGATGCGGGCGTGGACTTAAGCGCATCGCTTACCGAGGAGCAGGAAAATTACGACAAACTGTACACAAAACTTGTGGCAGCGAAAAACAACTATACCACGAAGTCCATTGAGGCGGAGAAAACGTTGAAAGAAGCGGAACTCTCGGCAAAAAATGCATCCAGTCAGTACAGTGTGGATGTCTCCGGGGCGGACAATGACATTACCGATGCAAAAGATACGCTGTCCGACGCGGAGGAGGCGCTTGAGGCATTTGAAGCTGCCATCGGGGATGACGGTACGATCTATGCGGAGTATACGGGAACCATTACCGATCTGTCGTATGAGGCAGGAGATACCATCTCTTCCGGCGCAACGGTTGCCACTTTTTCCAATACGGATGCGGTGACGATCACCGTCTCCGTGTCGGAGGAGGACATCACAAATATTGCAGTCGGAGATGTCGTGGAGATTGAGCTGTCTGCCTATGAGGATCAGACGTTTGCGGGGGAGGTGGAGAGCATTGACACTTCATCTTCCAGCGGTTCCTCCACGGTGTCTTACAATGTGACCGCCGCGTTTACCGGGGACATCACCGGAATATACACGGACATGACAGGAAACGTCACATTTATCAGCAGGCAGGTGACGGATGTGCTGTATGTATCCAACAAGGCGATCCAGTCGGACGGAACCACATCCTATGTCAAAGTGAAGGATGCGGACGGAACGATCCGCACGGTGGATGTGGAGACGGGATTTTCCGACGGGGTCAACGTGGAAATCACGTCCGGGCTCAAGGAAGGTGAAACTGTGCTGATAGAAAGTCAGGTGACAGAATGAAGCCAAAAGAATTATTGAGACTTGTCTGGATCAATATCACACAGAACAAATTTAAGGTGATCATGACCTCGATCGGCATTATCGTCGGTGCGGCCACCATCGTGATGGTCATTGCCATTGGTAAAGGCGGTCAGGCGGACGTGGCAGACCAGTTTAAAAACTTAAATGCCGGTGCGGTGGACATTTCCTATGACGGCGGGACAGATTTTGGCGGCGGAGGAAGCAGCGATGATTCGGATTCCGGCATAGCAATGATGGCGCCGGGTGGCAGTTCCGGTGGAGGCTTTGGAGGCGGTTTTGGCGGAGCACCCTCCGGCGATATGGGAGGCGGTTCCTCATCGGGAGGCGAGGCGCCGGGCGGATCACCGGGGGGAGAGATGCCTTCCGGTGACGGCGGCGGTATGCCGGATATGGGAAGCTTTTTCGGCGGACAGAGCGATATGGAAGACCGCATGAATCAGGAAAATATCACGCTGAGCGAGGATGATGTGGATGACATCGAAACATTTGCGTCCGGCATCTCGGCAGCGACCATTTCCTACACCACAAAATCCAGTGTGGATGGCGGAGATCTCGATGAAGCTGATACCTATACCATCGCAGGCGTGAAAAGTAACTATGAGACGATCAGCAACCTCTCCCTCGCGGTCGGAAGCTTTATCACTGACGATGATGATGAGAACAAAGAAAAAGTCTGCGTGCTCGGCGCAAGCGTTGCCGAAGAGATTTTCGGCAGTGCCATTGAGGCATACGGAAGCGTGATCTATATCGACGACCGGCTTTATGTGGTAAACGGTGTGCTGGAAAGCATGGGAACGGTCGCGTCCGGTATCAGCCCGGATGACTCCATTTTTATCCCTTATGCGACCGGCGTGAAATATCTGGTCGGATCGTCGGTCAGACCGACCATCACGGTGCTGGCAGCGGATGTGAATAATGTGGAAGGCGTGATCGAGGAAGTGACGGCGGTGCTTGCCACCAGTTATCCGAACGCCGAGTTCACATTTGAGGATGCGGGAAGCAAGATGGAAGCGGCGGAGGCTTCCAACCAGATTCTGACCATGCTTCTGATTGCGATGGCGGCGATCGTCTTCGTGGTCGGCGGAATCGGCATTATGAACGTATTGTTTGTATCCGTAAAAGAGCGGACCAATGAGATCGGTATCTTAAAAGCGATTGGCTGTTCCAAGCGGGACATTCTGCTGGAGTTTCTCGCGGAGGCGGCGGCAATCAGTCTCATCGGCGGCGTGCTGGGAAATCTGGCATCGCTTGTGGTGGCGCCGATTGTGCAGTATCTCGGCGTCCGTGTGGAACTGTCGGCGTCAGCATTTTTGATTGCCCTCGTGTTTGCTGTGGGAACAGGAACGATCTTCGGATTTTATCCGGCGTATAAGGCGTCCAATCTGGTTCCGGTGGAGGCACTTGGTGCGGAATAAATAATTGAAAAGAGGTTTGGCATGATAAAGAAGAAAGCGGTGGCGGGCGGCATTGTGGCGCTTGCAGCAGTGCTCGGCGGCGGAGGCATTTTCGCATGGACCCGCAGGACGGCAGACACGGAGACACTGGCGGATAATCAGAAATATGTGTATGCCTATGTGACCAGCATCGAGGGAAATGAATTGACATATGTGGAAGTCGACGAATCGGTGGTGGAGGCATATCTTGCAAGCAGCACGGAAAACACCGAGAATGCAGAAAAAGGCAGAGATGGCTCGGGGGCGCCTGGAGGAAGCGATGGATCAGGGGCACCTGGAGGAAGTGATGCCGCAGGAGCGTCTGGAGATGGTTCGGGGGCGCCTGGCGGGATGCCGCGGGGAACTTCCGGAACAGATGATAGCACGGAGACGTCGGACGGGATGTCACAGGGAATTTCCGGAACGGATGATAGCACGGAGACATCGTACGGGATGCCGCAGGGAACTTCCGGAACAAATGATAGCACGGAGATGTCGGACGGGATGCCGCAGGAAGAAAATGGTGGCATGCCGGGCGATGCAGCATTGGATGGAACAGGAAGTAATGGCAGAGGAGCACCGGGCGGAAATGGCGGCATGAGTGGTGAAAGTGTGACAACATTGATTCCGGTCAGCACGGTGGTGCACACCACGGCAGGTACCGAGACGACGTTTCAGCGGCTGGCGGCTGGCGATCTGCTGAAGCTTCTGATAGAGACCAGCGAAGACGGTGAGGAGGTTATTATAGAGATATGGATGCAGTGATGGATATGGAGCCGGCGATCTGCGCGGTCACAAAAGCAGAAAGTATAGAAAATACAGACGTAATCACAATGAAAAATATCAACAAATCCTACCGCATGGGAACGCAGTCCCTCCATGTGCTCAAAGATGTGTCGCTGACCGTAAAGCAGGGAGAATATCTTGCCATTTTAGGTCCTTCCGGTTCCGGAAAAAGTACGCTCATGAATATCATCGGGTGCATGGATGTGATGGACAGCGGAAACTATCTGTTGGACGGCGTGGCAATCGAACAGGCGAAGGAAAAGGAACTGGTAAAAATCCGGAATCAGAAAATAGGTTTCATTTTTCAGAAATATCATCTGATTCCGACCTACAACGTGCTGCAGAATATCGTTATGCCGCTTCTGATGCGCGGAATGGGGCTTGCGGAGGCTCAGGAGGCGAGTATGGACACGATTGACATGCTCGGGCTTTCACAGCGTATCGGACATAAGCCCAATGAACTTTCCGGCGGACAGCAGCAGCGTGTAGCCATTGCGCGTGCACTGGTCGGAAAACCTGCCATTCTGCTTGCAGATGAACCGACAGGCGCGCTCGATGTGAACAGCGGAAAAGAGGTATTGAAGCTCTTTGAAAATCTGAATCAGATGGGAAATACCATTGTGATGATTACCCATGATCTGAATGTGGCAAAACATGCAGGACGTGTGGTAAGAATTGTGGACGGTGAGATCTATGAAAACTGATTCCAGAGCGGTTGCAGTAGGAAAATGAGGTTATAAAAAACTGATTTTGGGAGGATGCAGCAGAAAATGAGGTTATAAAAACTGCATTTTGGGTCGTGGCGGGTCTGAGAGATACATTTCGTTATCTGAGACCCGTTTTTCTCTTTTACATTGCCGTTATGTCAACCATTTTGTTATTTTGCGGGTCTGAGAGATGCAATTCGTTGTCTGAGACCCGTTTTTGACTTTTACGCGGGTCTGGGAGCACATTTTTGCGCGCATAGACCCGAATCCACGGTTTGTAATATAATATTCGCGGAGGCAAAAGTGAGCATGAAGCAAAGACGGACGCGCATGCTTGCATGCTGCGGACGGATATGTTCCATGCGAACGCGCTTGCAAGGAATTGTCGCAATAAGCATATCGCCCCCTGCTTTGATAAGTAATATTATTAGAAACACACTTGGGAAATTCATGTGGAAATGTAGGTGGAAGATTCGTTTGAGAAAAATGTGAGCATTTCTTCTAGTTGAATGTTTGCATCGGATTCCGTGTCTCTTCCACGTTTGAACACTCCCGGAGTGTGTCCGACAAATCAGAGACAATGAGCGGACTTTCTAGTGGCGGCTAATGCCGCTGCTTCACAGACATTATAAAATCGCGCGAACCGAAATTCGCTGCCACCTGCATTTCCACATGAAATCCCCAAGTGTGTTTCTTATAATATTACTTATCACCCAGAAGAGGTCTAGGCTTATTGCGACAATTCCTTTTGCCGGGGGATAGTTGATGTATGATATAATGAATCTTGACAGATTCATATTAGAAGTTCCAGCGGAACTTCAGATGCGCAGAAAGCAGCGCAGACACAGAATCGCATTTACGCCAAATTATGGACAGTGCAAAGAGAGGAAAGAATGACAAACGAACAGATACGTGATTTTTTAGAGAAACATGCGGAAAAGCAGTTCAAAGATTTTACCAGCAGCCTGATTCCGGGGACAGATTCGATTCTGGGAGTGCGGCTTCCGGTGTTGCGCTCGCTGGCGAAGCAGCTCGCAAAGGAAGACTGGAGAACTTATCTCAAGGAGGCACGTGATGACACCTACGAGGAGATTATGCTGCAGGGACTTGTGATTGGCTACGTGAAAGCGGAGATGGAGGAGCTTTTGGAATATGCCGCAGCATTTATTCCGAAAATCCACGACTGGTCAGTCAATGATGGGTTTTGTTCTACATTTAAGATTGTCCGAAAGCACCGGGCAGAGGTGTGGGATTTTCTGATGCAATACCGCGCGTCTGAGAGTGAATTTGAGCAGCGGGTGGTGGCAGTGATGCTGATGGATCATTTTCTGGTGCCTGAATATATCGACCGTGTGCTTGCCGTATATAACAGCCTAAAGCATGAGGGCTATTATTGCAAAATGGGAGTCGCATGGGGAATTGCGACTGCTTATGCAAAATTTCCGCAGGAGACCCAGGCATTTCTGCTGGAAAATGAACTGGATGATTATACCTATAATAAGGCAATTCAGAAAATGCTGGAGTCATATCGTGTAAGTGCGGAGGACAAAGAAATGTTGCGTGGTAGGAAGCGGAAAGTGACCGGTAGAAAGAACGTCGCCAAGCCCGAGCAGTAGGGGAACTAAAAAACCGAGTCATCTGCCAGAAATGTGAAGTCTCCGGTGCTCCGAATCACCCCGTCGTCAGAAAGCCCCGCCGGACTCGAGCAGTAAGAGTCCTAAAAACAAAGCCACCTGCTTTAGATGTGAAGCCCCTGGAACCCACCCCAACCCGCCACGCCGGAATATGGGAACGGTATATCGGAGCACGATGCGAAAATCTCTTGCAGAAAACCTGCAGAATGGAAACGGAAAGAATTGCAACGCCGGTTGTGCATATGTTATACTTAACATATGCAGAAACGACGCCGGATTTGGGGTATGATAGTAACGGCGGGCAAAGGCTGCAAAAAATGGTTGCCACAGGAAGTGGCGGATTGGAGGAGCATATGGCAAGGTTTACGTTACCGCGCGATCTGTATCACGGAAAGGGAGCGCTGGAGGCTTTAAAGGATTTTGAGGGAAAGCGCGCGATGATCTGTGTCGGCGGAGGTTCCATGAAGCGTTTTGGATTTCTGGATCGCGCAAAGCAGTATCTGGAAGAAGCGGGAATGGAAGTCTGTCTGTTTGAGGGAATTGAGCCTGATCCATCGGTGGAGACGGTGATGAAGGGCGCCAAGGCAATGGAAGAATTCAAGCCGGACTGGATCGTGGCGATGGGCGGCGGTTCTCCGATTGATGCGGCAAAGGCAATGTGGATCAAGTATGAATATCCGGACATTACGTTTGAAGATATGTGCAAGGTATTCGGAATTCCGAAGCTCCGCAAAAAGGCACATTTCTGCGCCATCTCTTCCACATCCGGAACGGCGACGGAAGTGACGGCATTTTCCATCATTACGGATTATGAAAAAGGAATCAAATATCCGATTGCAGATTTTGAGATTACGCCAGATGTGGCGATCGTGGATCCTGAGCTTGCAGAGACGATGCCGCAGAAGCTGGTAGCGCATACCGGTATGGATGCGATGACGCATGCCATCGAGGCGTATGTTTCCACGGCGAACTGTGATTTTACCGATCCGCTTGCCCTGCATGCGATCAAGATGATCCAGAGAGATCTTGTGGGCTCTTATAACGGAGATATGGAAAAACGTGATTCTATGCACAATGCACAGTGTCTGGCCGGTATGGCATTTTCCAATGCACTGCTTGGAATCGTCCATTCGATGGCTCACAAGACGGGTGCTGCATTTGCAGATTACGGCGCACATATCATTCACGGTGCAGCAAACGCCATGTATCTGCCGAAGGTCATCGCATTCAACGCCAAGGATGAGACCGCGAAAAAGCGCTACGGCGAGATCGCAGATTTTATGGGACTGGGCGGAGGTACGCTGGACGAAAAAGTGGCGCTCCTCATTACATATCTGCGCGGCATGAATGATGATCTTAAGATTCCGCACTGTATCAAGAATTACGGCGCGGACAGTTATCCGACTGAGCAGGGATTTGTGCCGGAGGAAGTATTCTTAGAGAGACTGCCGGAGATTGCAGCAAATGCAATTCTGGATGCCTGCACAGGATCGAATCCGCGTCAGCCGAGCCAGGAAGAGATGGAAAAACTGTTAAAATGCTGCTACTACGATACAGAGGTCGATTTCTAGGAGAGCTTTAAGAAAGCAGCGCAAAAAGATGATATAATGAATCTTACAGATTCATATTAGAAGTTCCAGCGGAACTTCAGATGCGCAGAAAGCAGCGCAAAAAAGGTGATAGAACAGAGGGTGCACATGCGTGCCGGAAATCCGGCACTCGCATGCACCCTCTGTTTTTATCTGC
>OHAS01000624.1_pt1 | contig 30180 bp, 28 predicted proteins | sample 1577131 | NCBI WGS metagenome assembly OHAS01 (sample SAMEA3541566, study PRJEB24748) | human gut metagenome | biome: human gut; feature: human-associated habitat; material: faeces | place: China | collected 2012 | reverse complement strand
AAAAACAGAATAATTTTATAATAAAAAAAGCGGTTCATATGAACCGCTTTTTTTTAATTAATCCGAAAAACGTTTTCCGTGGTCGCTGACCGCTTTAGCTATTTCAAAACCACTATCAAATATAAAGCTATATAACCCTTCATCAAAATTCTCTTGGGGATAGTGGGAGAATGTGCTGATGAGCTTGTCTTTAATGTTAGCATTATAGTAAAATAGTGCCTTCTCAAGCAGGCCTCCCTTTGTAGCGTGGCAGGAATTATTGTATTCAATTTCACTCTCAGTCAGAAGCTGAGCTGATTGAAGAAAAATATCAATTTGAGGAATAAGTATGTTTTTGCCTAGGCTTTCTTCCATATTTTCAGATATATAAAAGCTTAACATACCATTAGTCCACTCTGAGATTATTTTGCCAAGAATTGAATCAAGACTGCTGACTCCTATAAGAGAACAGGGCAGTGAATTTTCAATACAGCGAGAATTGTTTTTAAGAAACGAGTATCTCATTGAACCTGCAATTTCAGAAAACGATACTTTTCCATTATTTGAAAGGCTAATGCCTGTACTGATGGCTATTGCAAGCTCCTCTGAAATATGGCTTCCCACAAATCCTCCCAGCATTGTACTAAACTGCTTGGAAGGAACAGTTAGGGTGTATCCTATAGGCGAAAAGAAATCAACGAGACGTTCATAATTATTTTTAGGCCAAGGATGTCCATCAGGAAAATTAAATATAGTGTAGCTTTCCTTTGCAATATTTCTTCCCTTTAAGCTAGACGCCATATTTGGCAATATATTAACCACGTTTATATCATTTCCTATTGTATCAATATAAAATTTCCCGTCAGGAGAGGGAGGAAACGCATAAAGGTCCGGTAATTGCATTTCCTTATTTCTGAGACCGGAATAATAGGGGGTTAATATATCTTTTGCCATTGATTTAGCGGCAGAAGGAGGCGGAGAAAAGAAAATTATATCAGGCTCAAAATTAACCAGCATGTTAAAGTAGTCCTGACACTGTACAGGAAAACCCATAGCCTCCGATTTCCTTTTTGTTGTCTCCGCAGTTGCTGTAGAGGCTACTATATTGTTTTGCAGGTTGTCGCCCAAGATATGGTGGTAGCATGGTTTAAGATAGCTCATTAGAAACCCCATACCTATAATTGCAATTTTAGGCTTATCAGACATTTTTTTACCCCTTTCTATATTTCATTATATGATTGATATTATGTAGCATAGTATTGGCGCTATGGCTATAGCTGGAAGCATGTTGGCAATTTTGAGCTTTGTTATATCGAGCAGGTTGAGGCCTAATCCAATTATCATAACAGAGCCGGCGCATATCATTTCTGCTATGGCTGCATCTGTAAGAATCGGTGCGATAAAATTAGCTAGAAGTACGATTGCTCCCTGAAATATAAATACGAAGGCAGATGAAAGAAGTACGCCTATCCCAAGACTGACGGACAGCATAGCCGATGAAAAAAAGTCAAGCATAGATTTTGTAAAAAGCATTTCATTGTCTCCAGTAAGACCGGCATTAAGAGAGCCGACTATTGTCATTGCCCCAATACAAAAAAGGAGTGAGGCGGTGACAAAGCCCTTACTTATAGAAACAGTTTCTTTGCCTTTACTAAACTTTTTTTCAACAAAATTTCCAAGCCTGTTTATTTTATCATCTATATCAATTAAGGTGCCTATTGCAATTCCAAATACCATAGATATTATAAGAATTAAAGTGTTTTCTCCCTTTAAAGAACCGGATACGCCAATATAAAATGTACATAGCCCTATTCCTTTCATTATAGCAGATGATACTCTGTCTGGTATACCTTTTTTGAAAAGAAGGCCTACAGCGCTTCCAAGGATTACAGTTATTGTATTTACAACTACGCCTAACATAAAATACCTCCATAACATATTTCACTATATATTACCAAAATACTTCTATAATGTAAAGCGATAATAGGATAAAATAAACTAAAAGAATATAATCATTATTTGCAAACGAGCTAAGAGCCTTGAATTATAATTTTTAAAGAAAAAAACCTGAGCGTAAGCCCAGGCTTTTGATTTTTACTTCTTTTTAGCAACTTCAATATTTATTTTTTTACCTTTTATTTTGTTGTTTTTCATGGCAACAATAACATCCTTAGCATATTCTGCAGGAACATCTACAAAGGTATAATCATCATAAATATCAACATGGCCTATTGACTTTCCGGGGATTCCAGCTTCTCCAGCGAATGCACCTACAATATCCTTTGCTCTTATTTTATTTTTCTTACCTGCATTTACAAAGAGACGAACCATATTTTCTCCTGAGTCTCCATATGCTTCGGTATCAGAAAAATTAATGTCATCATCTATTTCAGATGAAATAAGATCCTTAAGACTTATTTTAAGAAGAGCGGCTGCTATGTCGGTCGCGGCAACGTCATCGTCATTTACCATGTTGTCAACAATATCAATGTATTTGCCAAGGCCGCCTTCATCTATAACCTCTTTTACATGCTCAAGGAAATTAGCGGTTTTGATTTCTTCTATATCACTGAGGGTAGGGAGTTTTTTCTGCACAATTTTTGTTTTTGTGTACCGCATAATATCACGCAGTTTGTAGATTTCCTTACCTACACAAAATGTAAAGGCTTTTCCGCTTTTTCCGGCTCGTCCGGTTCTTCCTATACGGTGAACATAATACTCATCGTCCTGAGGCACATCATAGTTAAAAACAATATCAACATCATCAACATCAATACCTCTGGCAGCAACGTCTGTGGCAACAAGTATTTCTATAGTTCCGTTTCTGAATTTCTGCATAACCTTATCGCGCTGGGGCTGTTTAAGGTCACCATGAAGCGCTTCAGCAAAATAGCCGCGCCCCTGAAGCTGCTCAACAACTTCATCAACACGTTTTTTAGTGTTGCAAAAAACAATTGACAGCTTTGGATTATGCATATCAATAATTCGGCAAAGTGCGTCAGGTTTGGTTTTTTCCTTAACGTCAAAATATGCCTGCTCAATATTTGGAACTGTGAGCTCTTTTCTTGTTACCTTAATGTATTCAGGATCAGTTAAATAACGTTTTGACAGGTCTAGAATTTCATTGCTCATTGTGGCTGAAAACATAACTGTCTGTCTTTCCTCAGGCATTTTGAGCATTATAGTTTCAATATCATCTCTAAATCCCATATCTAGCATTTCATCAGCCTCATCAAGAACAACATATTTAACTGTGTTCATTTTTATTGTGTGGCGTCTCATATGGTCCATAACACGTCCGGGGGTTCCAATTATTATCTGAACTCCTTTTCTAAGAGCGGTTATCTGACGGTCAATAGGCTGCCCTCCATATATGGGAAGTACCTTTATATTTTCTTTGTACTTAAGGAATTTCCTAAATTCCTCACTAACCTGTATAGCAAGCTCTCTCGTAGGACAAAGAATTAGTGCTTGAAGACCTTTATCCTCAGAATCAAGCATTTCAAGGCAAGGCAAGCCAAATGCTGCGGTTTTTCCTGTACCTGTCTGGGACTGGCCTATTATGTCGCGCCCCTCCATTATTATTGATATGGCCTGCGACTGTATAGGTGTGGCTTCTTCAAAGCCCATATCCTTCACGGCGCGGACGATATCATCCGATAAGTTCATTTCCTCAAATTTTAAATTATCCATATTATTCCTTTCAGTTTGTAATTCTCTAGCAAATGTACCTATTATAACAGTGTAAAAAATAATTTGCAAGTAAAAGATTTTTAGTTTATAATATTGCTGTCGAAATTTGTTAATAAAATTGTAACTTTTTGTTAACTAATGCACTGGATTTGTAAAATACACTGCTTTTAGGCGGTAAAGATTGGAGAAACATTTATGCAGATTTTAAAAGCAATGCTTCTTGGCCTTGTACAGGGCTTTTCGGAGTTCTTTCCTATAAGCGGTTCGGGAAATATTTATTTTTTCAGCAACCTGTTTAATATCAAGGCCTGTACACTTTCATTTGATATATTACTACATACAGCCTGCCTGATGGCCCTTATTATTGTTTACTATCGAGATATTATAGCTATGTTTAAAAATCCGGCATCACATTTTAATAAGATGGTTGCCATTGGAATTATACCCATTTTTTTAGTTTCCATTTTGTTTCAGAGTAAAATAGATTCGTTTTTTTACAGTACTAAGGCTTTAGGCATATGCTTTATATTTACCGGAGCGGTGATTTTTTATGAGACGATGTATTCTCCGGGTAAAAAGCGGTTTAAAAATATGAAAGTAAAGGATGCTGCTGTTATAGGAGGATTTCAGGCACTTGGAGCAATACCTGCCGTATCAAGAAATGCTTTGGCGGTCTGCGGCGGAATTCAAATGGGATTTGACGGGAAAACATGTCTTAAATATGCCTATATTATGTCAATTCCTGCTATGATAGGAAGAATTGCGGTTGACCTGATACAGATATATAATTCCACAGGAGAAACTGTTACTGATGTGTTTGGAATTCTCCCTATGTTTTTTGGTTTTATAGTTACCTTAGCCGCATCGTTCGTTGCAATAAGACTTATGCAGAGATTAGCTGTAAAAGGAAAGTTCAGGGGCTTTGCTTACTATCTGTGGATAATAGGCATAATTACTCTAGTTGATATGCTGGCGCTTAATAAAATATTTTAAATTATTAGTGAAACTGAATTCAAATAAATACAGGGAAAGAGTGACAACACAAAATTCTTTTATGGAGGACTATAGTATGAGTACGGATAAGATAGTTGTTTTTGTTATTTTAATGCTTATATCTGTTGGTGCTTTTATCCTTAGCTGGCTTCAATTCAAAGAACGAGGGTTTTTATTCAATAATGCATATTTATATGCTTCTAAAGAAGAAAGGGAGATAATGAATAAAAAACCATACTACAGGCAATCAGCAATTATCTCTCTTTTACTTGGGCTTATTTTCCTGCTGAATGCTATTGGGTTATTTGTTACGTGGTTTTCCTATATAAGCATAATCGCTGCAATTGCTGCCGTTATATTTGCTGTTGTTTCTTCTAAGAAAATAAAATAAGGTGCAAATAAGCATTTAAATCTTGACATTATAATTCAATGTGTTAGAATTATTTCGATATAATAATATAAGTAAACAGCTGTGAAGGCGAAAAGTAGTCTGAAAGTTTTTCCCAGAGAGAAAGCGTCTCTTCATTAGAAGTGGCTGAAATCGCTTTTGTTTTAAATCTTTAGATGAAGTTCCCGCCGGAGCTTGTCCGCTGAACATATTTTAGTAGGCAGATACGTTTTCCGCTCGTTACGTGGACTCACTGTGCAGCAGTGTTGATGAGTGCCTGTATTTACAGGAATCAGGGTGGTACCGCGGATATATACCTTCGTCCCTAGTTTGGGACGGAGGTTTTTTGTTTGCAGCTGAAAATCTGAAAGGAGCTATATTAAATGAAAGAACAGCTTAACGCAATTTATGAAAAAGCCGTTGATAGCATTAAAAATGCAGAACAGATGAAAGACATCGATGAGCTTAAAGTAAAAATTCTCGGAAAAAAGGGCGAGCTTACAGGAATACTAAAGGGAATGGGAAAGCTTTCGCCTGAAGAGAGGCCTATTATAGGAGAAATGGCTAACCGTATAAGGGCAGAAATTGAGAATAAGATGGAGGAAGCGAAAAGAGAGTTTGCTTCTAAAGAGCAGGAGAGAAAGCTTAAATCAGAGACTATAGACGTTACTATGCCCGGCAAAAAATGTGAGTGCGGACATAAACACCCTATGAACATTGTTATTGATGAAATTAATGATATATTTATCGGCATGGGCTATGAGGTTGTTGAGGGACCAGAAGTTGAACTGGATTATTATAACTTTAAAGCTCTGAATATTCCCGAAAACCATCCGGCAAAGGACGAGCAGGATACATTTTATATTAACGGAGATATACTTCTTAGGACGCAGACCTCACCTGTTCAGGTAAGAACAATGGAAAAAGGCAACCTTCCTATCAGAATGATTTGTCCGGGAACGGTATATCGTGCCGACGAGGTAGATGCCACTCATTCGCCTGTATTCCATCAGCTCGAGGGACTTGTAGTGGACAAGGGGATAACCATGGGTGACTTAAAGGGAGCTCTTGAGGTGTTTGCAAAAGAGCTCTTTGGAAAAGATATTAAGGTTCGTTTCAGGCCTCACCATTTCCCTTTTACAGAACCATCTGCTGAAATGGATGTTACATGCTTTGCCTGCGGAGGAGAGGGCTGTCGTGTATGCAAGGGCGAAGGCTATATTGAAGTTCTTGGATGCGGTATGGTGCATCCGAATGTTCTTAAAATGTCAGGGATTGATCCCGAAGTTTACAGCGGCTTTGCTTTCGGAATGGGTCTTGAGCGTGTTGCCATGCAGCGCTACGGAATAACAGACCTCCGTCTGCTTTTCGAAAATGATACTAAGTTCCTCAAACAGTTTTAATTAGAGAAGGAGTGTGAACATAAATGGATTTATCAATGTCTTGGTTAAATGACTATACTGATATAGATGCTGATATAAAGGACTTCGTTGAAGATATCACGCTTACAGGCTCAAAGGTAGAAGGCTGGAGTGAAATGGGCGGTGAGCTTTCAGGGATTGTAACCGGAAAAATTCTCGAAATCACAAAGCATCCAAATGCAGACAGGCTTGTTATCTGTAAGGTGGATATCGGAAAAGATATGCCTGTTACTATTGTAACACATGCGCCAAATGTATTCGAGGGAGCTTACGTTTGTGTGGCGCTTAAAGGCGCAACATTGGCAGGCGGAGTTGTTATAGATGACACCGATTTTAGAGGGGTAATGTCCTACGGAATGATGTGCTCAGTTGAAGAAATGGGTTTTGACCGCCATGATTTTCCTGAGGCACCCGAAGACGGGATTTATATATTCCCTGATAAGGTTGAGCTTGGTAAGGACGTATGTGACGTAATGGATCTCAAAGACAAAATAGTTGAATTTGAAATCACTTCGAATCGTCCCGACTGCTTCAGTACTGTGGGACTTGCCAGAGAAGCTGCGGCTACCTATAAAAAGGAATTTAGATATCCGAAGATTGAGGTCAAGGAAGAGGCTGAGGGCGACATTAATGAAATGATTCAGATTGAGATAAAAAATCCTGAATTATGCCCCCGATATACCGCTAGGATCGTTAAAAATGTAAAGGTAGAGCCCTCTCCCAGATGGATGAGAAAAAGACTCCGTGCAAACGGAGTAAGGCCTATTAATAATATCGTAGATATTACAAACTATGTAATGCTTGAGCTGGGACAGCCAATGCATGCTTTTACAATAGGCAATATAGACGGAAATAAAATCATTGTAAGAAACGCAGAAGAAGGCGAACAAATAACAACTTTGGACGGAAACGCCAGACAGCTTGACACCTCAATGCTTGTAATTGCTGATGTCAATAAGGCTGTAGCGGTCGCTGGCGTAATGGGCGGAGAAAATTCTAAGGTAAACGGAAGCACAGATACAATTCTTTTTGAGTCTGCAAACTTTAACGGGCCTAACATCCGTGTGACAGCTAAAAAGCTCGGATTGAGAACAGATGCATCCGCTAAATATGAAAAGGGACTTGACCCTAACCTTACACTGGATGCCGTAAACAGAGCTGTCCAGCTTGTTGAAATTCTTGGATGCGGAGAGGTAATGAAGGGCGTTGTTGACTGTTATCCTAATGTCAGAGAGACTTGGACACTGGAATACAGTCCGGAAAAAATAAATAAGCTCCTTGGGACAGATATTTCCGAGGATGAAATGCTTGAGATATTTAAAAGAATTGAGCTTGTACCTGATAAATCAACAAAAACAGTTAAAATCCCTACATTCCGACCAGACCTTGAAAGTATGGCGGATCTCGCAGAGGAGGTAGCAAGATTTTACGGATATGATAAAATTACACCAACCCTTGCGTCCGGAACTCCTACGGTCGGAAAGAGAACATATGAGCAGAATATAACCGCTATGATTAAAAATTCTCTTATATCAAACGGTTTATGTGAGGCTATGACATATTCATTTGAAAGTCCAAAGGTGTTTGATAAGCTCAACATCCCTGAAAATGATGAGCTTAGAAAAACTGTAGTAATTTCTAATCCCTTGGGAGAAGATTTCAGCATAATGCGTACAACAACGTTAAACGGAATGCTTACATCTCTGTCAACGAATTATAACAGAAGAAATCCCAGCGCAGGATTGTTTGAAATTGCAAAAATATATATCCCGAAATCAGTACCTGTGACGGAGCTTCCGGATGAGCCCGTTAAAGTTACAATCGGTATGTATGGAGAAATTGATTTCTTTAATATAAAAGGAATAGTGGAGCACACAATTGATACACTTGGAATTAAAAATGCAGAATTTGTGCCAAACACTGGTATATACTGGATGCATCCCGGAAGGACTGCGTCTGTTGAGATAAACGGTAAATATGCGGGATATGTTGGAGAGCTTCATCCTCAGGTGGCTAAAAACTATGGAATAGGTACAAGAGTATACGTTGCTGTTCTTGATGAGGCTGAACTCATTGCAGCCTCAGACCTCCTTACTGTTTATAAGCCTCTTCCCAAGTATCCGTCAATGATAAGAGACATTTCAATGCTTGTTAAGGATAACATATATGTAAGGGACATTGAAAAGGTAATAGAAGAAAATGGGGGAAGCCTTGTAGAGAATATAGAGCTCTTTGATGTATACAAGGGTGGCCAAATCGGAGAGGGACATAAATCAGTTTCCTTCTCATTAACCTTTAGAGCGCAGGACAGAACCCTTGTTGATGACGAAGTAAACTCCTTAATGGCAGAAATACTGTCAGCTCTTGAAAAAGAATTTGGAGCTGTTTTAAGGGATAAATAAAATAGTAAAATTAACGATTTTTTTAGCCGTAATTGATACAAAAATCAATTATATAATTACTGATGCTAAATAAACTGAAAGGCAGAGGGCATTTTTGTGAAATGATGCTCTCTGCCTTTTCTTTAAAGACATTGATTTTTTTAAAGAAATAACTGAAAATTCTATGTTTTTTGTCAGACAAAATAACGAATAAGGCCGTCCATTATTTCTATAATGTAATGATATAGTTATATTATTATTAGTTTTTATGTCTGACAACGGCATCAAAATATGCTTTAAATACTTAATTATAAGGTTTGCATAAAACTCTTATAAATAATTGTTTAGCTAATATGCACAAAATAAATATGATTTAAGGCCTGCTGGATGTAATATCCATGCAATGTTTTTACAAAAAAACCTTGAAAATAATGAAAATTGAGTTATAATGTAATAGTGTTGTGATGTTAGATAAGTGTTTACTGACATTTAACATATATTGTTAATAATTCTGTCGCGGAGGGAGAATTAATATGTTTAAAGATGATAAACGAATAAGAATGTTCTGCGGCCACTACGGCAGCGGAAAAACTGAATTCGCTGTAAATTATGTAACTAGACTTAAAGAAGAAGTAGGACCTGACAAAAAGGTCGTTATTTCCGACATGGATATTGTAAATCCTTATTTCCGCTCTAGAGAAAAAAAGGGTGAGCTTGAGGATAAGGGAATCGTGGTATATGGCTCGTCATATAATAATGATGCGGACATACCAGCCATTCCTGCTGAAATGATGGGACCTTTCATAGATAAAAAATGCGAGTACGTTATTGACCTTGGCGGAAACGATGTAGGTACAATAGTTCTTGGAAGATATAAACAGCATTTTGATCCAAATGAAATAGATGTATTTATGGTTATTAATACATATAGGCCTGACACCTATGACGTTGATTTATGCATAGAACAAATGCAGGAACTTGAAGCAGGTATCGGACTTAAGGTTACAGGGTTAATAAATAATACAAACCTTGTCAGAGAAACAACAGCAGATGATATACTTCGCGGTGAGCAGATTATATCTGAAGTAAGCAGAAAGACAGGAGTTCCTATCAGATACACTGCTTACGTTGAAGAAGTTGTTAAAGACATGACTCCCGAAATCAAAGCTAAGCTTTCCGGAGAAGTCGTGCCTCTTACATATTATATGAGAGCATCATGGATGTAATTTTTATCTAATTAAATAAGGAGGTGCACTTAAATGGCAAAATTCACATTAACATTCAACAAGGAATACTGCAAGGGCTGCGAACTGTGTGTTACTGCTTGTCCCAAGGGAATCCTTGCACTTGACAAGGAGTTTACTAATGACGCAGGATATTTTCCTGTAGGTATTACTGATCAGGAGGCATGCATCGGCTGTCAGAGCTGTGCAAGAATGTGTCCGGATTGTATCATTACAATCGTTAAGAATGATTAATTAAGAGAGGAGGACGTTAATAATGGCTAGAGTTATAATGAAAGGCAACGAAGCTATTGCAAAAGCTGCTATTGTTGCTGGATGTAGATACTTCATGGGTTATCCTATAACACCCCAGAATGAAGTACCTGAATACTTATCAAGAGAATTACCTAAGGTTGGCGGAACATTTGTTCAGGCTGAATCTGAAGTTGCTGCAATAAATATGGTTTATGGTGCAGGTGCGTCAGGCGCAAGAGTTATGACATCATCTTCATCACCCGGAATCGCACTTAAACAGGAGGGGATCGGATACCTTATCCATGGCGAGGTTCCCGCTGTTATCGTATCTATGATGCGTGGCGGCCCGGCGCTTGGTACAATCCAGCCCGCACAGAGCGACTATTATCAGGCTGTTTACGGCGGATCAAACGGTGACAAACATATCCCTGTACTCCTTCCCGGAAATATTCAGGAAGCTGTAGATGGAGTTAAATATGCTTTTGAAATGGCTGACCATTACAGACATCCTGTAATCGTTTGCTGTGACGGTCTTATCGGACAGATGATGGAGCCTGTAGATTTTGATAATCCCGTAGAAGTTAAGTCCAAACAGGATCTTTCTGAGTGGGCACTTGGATGTTCAAAACCCGGTACAAGAAACTTTATCTATGGTATTTCCGATGACGGCCCTGACTGCGAGAGAAGAAATATAAGAAACTTTGAAGGCAAATATGCTGAAATGGCAGCTACAGAAGCTAAATGGGAAGAATATATGATGGATGATGCTGAGTACGCTTTTGCAGGCTATGGCACAACAAGCCGTATTCTTAAGACAGCAGTTGTAGAGCTTAGAAAAGAAGGCTACAAAATCGGCTTAATCAGACCTAAAACAGCTTGGCCTTTCCCTGAAAAGCCTTTCCAGAATAAAAACATCAAGAAATTTATCGTTGGTGAAATGAACATGGGCCAGATGGTTACAGACGTTCAGCTTGCTTGCGAAGACAAATCTAAAGTAACTTTCTATGGCAGATGCGGCGGCGTTATTCCTACACCTGAGGAATACATCGAATATGCTAAGAAGGTAATGGGAGGTGCAAACTAATGTCTACAGTAGTATTCCAGAAACCTGAAGGTATGACAGATCGTAAAATGCATTACTGCCCCGGCTGTGCTCATGGTATTGTACACAGACTTGTAGCAGAATGTGTTGCTGAACTTGGACAGGTTGATAACACAATTATCACAGCACCTGTAGGCTGTTCAGTATTTATTCCTAACTATTTTACATATGATACAATTCACTGTGCTCATGGTAGAGCTCCTGCCACAGCAACAGGTATTAAAAGAGTTCATCCTGACAAAATGGTTATTACATATCAGGGCGACGGCGACCTTGCTTCAATCGGTGCAGCAGAAATCGTTCACTGTGCAGCCAGAGGAGAGAATATCTCAACAATATTCATCAACAATGGTATTTACGGTATGACAGGTGGTCAGATGGCTCCTACAACACTTCCTGGAATGAAGGCTACAACATGCCAGTCAGGACGTGACGTAAAAGTAAACGGTAACCCCATCCATGTAAGCGAAATGCTCGCTACACTTGATGGACCTGCATTTATTGAGCGTGTATCTGTTGATTCAGCTCCTAATGTTATTAAAGCTAAGAAAGCAATCAAAAAGGCTCTTGAATGCCAGATGAAAGGCTTAGGCTTCTCAATGGTTGAGGTTGTGTCAAGCTGCCCTACAAACTGGGGTATGACAGCTGTTAAGGCTATGGAATTCGTTAGAGAAAAAATGATTCCTTTCTATCCACTCGGAGTGTACAAGGATATAACAGAGGAGGCTAAATAATTATGGCAAAAATACATAAAATTAGCTGCGCTGGTTTCGGTGGACAGGGCGTTATGTCAATGGGACAGCTTTTGACATATGCTGGTATGGAAGAGGGCAAAGAAGTATCATGGGTTCCTTCATATGGTCCTGAAATGCGTGGCGGTACAGCTAACTGTTCAGTAACAGTATCAGACGAACCTATTGGCTCACCTGTTTTTGAGGAAGGCATTACAATCTGTATTGCAATGAACGTGCCTTCATACCTTAAATATGTTGATAAAGTTGCTCCCGGTGGAGACCTCTTCATTAACTCATCAATAGTACATGAGGAAATTAAGAGAACAGATATCAATGTTTACAAAGTACCTGTAAATGATATAGCTGATGAGCTTGGAAACCAGAAGCTTGTTAATATCATTATGCTTGGTGCAGTTATTGAAGTAACAAAGATTGTTTCTCCTGAAACTATTCTTCATAAGGCTTTCCTTAAACTCTTCGGAGAGAGCAAAGCTAAATTGATCCCTGCCAACGAAAAAGCACTTGCAGCCGGTGCAGAGGCAGTTAAAGGTCAGATTAAATAAGAGTGAATTTTGCTATGCACTTTTAATACAGACGCAGATCTTCGGATCTGCGTTTTTTAAATAGTATCATCTGCAATTATATTAGAGTAATTTACATAAGTATTTTTAAGGTGAATATTATACGATAGTGTAATATTACCAGAATAGGAGTTGATTTTTGTATTAAATTGTTATATAATACAATCAGCCTCTATAGATAAGAGCGTTCTGAGGAAATAATAACCTTTAAGCGCTTTTGTCTATAGGGGCTGAGAAACTTAAACAGTTTTAAAGGAGGAGATTATTTATGAAAAAGAAACTTGCGGTTATACTTGCGGCGGTTATGACTATGTCTATGGCTGTTCCTGCATTCGCACATCAGGTTATTGTTGTTGACCCTTCAAAGGAGGCAGTTGCTGAAACTAAGGAAGCAGCAGAAGAAGAAAAGACAGCTGCCGAGGAAACAGCAACTGAAGAGGAAAAGACAACTACTGAGGAAACAGTAGCAGAGGAAGAAAAGACAGACGACGCTACAGAAGCAGTTGTAGAGGAAGTCAAAGAAGAAGAGAAAAAAGCTAATGAACCTATTGTAACATCACCTAACAAAGAGAAAGACCGTAGTGTAGTTAAAGAAGAAGGAACATCAACTACATATTCAAAGGTTAAAGAGCCAAAAACAATTTATAATACTGCTCCCTCAGCTGATCATCCTTTTATCGACGTAACAGGCGCTAATGAGGATTATGTAAAAGCTGCATATGGACTTGGCATGACATGGGGCATGACAAAGGACGCTATATTCAGCCCTGATACTACTTTAACTATGGAAGATGCTATTACATGGCTTTACAGACTTGAAGGAGCTGAAGGCAAGAATGGTATCATCATAGCTAAAATGTCAGAAGCCAACGGATATGCTCAGAAACCTCTTACATGGGCTGCTGGACTTGGACTTGTTGATGGTTCTGTTGAGCCTAAATCAGAAATTACAGTTGCTCAGCTCAACTCAATGATAGACAAACTTGGATTTAAAACAAATATTGTTGGTACAGAAAATACAATGACAAGAATGGATGGACTTAAGACTATCCTTGACTCTCTTGTAGGTACTGTTAATAAAGTAAATCAGGCGGTATCAAGCAAAACAGATATTCCTACTTTAGGATAAGCAATGATTAGATAATATTGAATACGGGCTTCAAGCCCGTATTTTTTTGTGTTGAAACTTAGCTGTTTTTCTGCTTGTCCGCATATAAGTCTTGACAATGGCATAGTATTTATATAGAATAGTTGTTATGTTAGACTAACGAAATGAGTTTAGATAATGTAGGGGTGTTTATAATGACTCTAAATGAGCTGGAAATAGGGCAAAGCGGAATAATAGTAAATGTCGGTGGCGAAGGCGCACTTAGACGGCGGCTTCTTGATATGGGGCTTACGCCTAAGACAAAGGTCATGGTTAGGAAAGTAGCGCCAATGGGCGACCCGATTGAGCTGCATCTGCGTGGATATGAGCTAACAATCCGCATTGACGATGCTAAAAATATAGATGTGGAAAGGGTGTCCGACTGATGATATTTGCGCTAGGCGGAAATCAGAACTGCGGAAAGACAACGTTATTTAATCAGCTTACAGGCTCTAATCAGCATGTGGGAAACTTTCCGGGAGTTACTGTAGAAGGAAAAAACGGTATTGTAAAAGGACATCCTGACGTAACCGTTGTAGATTTGCCCGGTATATACTCCTTATCACCATATACTTCAGAGGAAATTGTTACAAGAGATTTTCTTATAAATGAAAAAATAGACTGTATAATAAATATAACGGACGCGACAAATATTGAGCGTAATCTCTACTTGTCACTTCAGCTTATGGAGCTTGATATTCCAATGGTAATAGCTCTAAATATGATGGATGAGATGAGGGAAAATGGAAACACAATAAATATTAACCAGCTCTCGGAGGATTTAGGTGTGCCTGTTGTCCCTTTGGCAGCAGTTAAAAATGAAGGCGTAGACGAGCTTATTGAAACAGCTATTAATACAGCCTTAACCAAACGTAAGCCTGCTGTTAAGGATTTTTGTTCGGGCGCAGTACATAGGGCAATACATTCTGTAGCCCACCTTGTTGAGGACCATGCAGACCGTATTAATGTTCCTTCTAGATTTGCCGCTACTAAGCTCATTGAAGGAGACGAGCCGATGCTCAATGCCCTCAGGCTTTCAGATAATGAAAAAGATATGCTTGAGCACATTGTTACAGAAATGGAGTCTGAAACTGATACAGATCGAGAAGCTGCATTGGCTGACATGAGATATGACTTTATTGAGAGGATATGCGCCAAGTCGGTTATAAAAAACGGAGAATCTAAAGCACATGCCAGAAGTATAAAAATAGATAATATTCTGACACACAGAGTTTGGGCAATACCGATTTTTATAGGAATAATGGGTATAATATTCTGGCTTACATTCGGAGTTTTTGGAGCATTCCTTTCAGATGGCTTCACCGTACTAATTGATTCTTTTATAGCAATTATTGATAAAGGCTTAACCTCTTATGGAATAAATCCTGTTGTACACAGCCTTATTGTTGACGGCGTGTGCGCCGGAGTTGGAAGCGTTCTATCATTCCTTCCTACTATTGTAGTGCTGTTTTTCTTCCTTTCAATGCTTGAGGACAGCGGTTATATGGCAAGGGTTGCATTTGTGATGGATAAGGCGCTGCGAAAAATTGGACTCTCAGGACGGTCTTTTGTACCAATGATAATTGGTTTTGGCTGTTCAGTTCCAGCTATAATGGCTAGCCGTACTCTTCCGTCCGACAGGGACAGAAAAATGACAATAATGCTTACTCCATTTATGAGCTGCTCTGCAAAGCTGCCAATTTATACTGTTTTTGTTCAGGCCTTTTTTCCTGTACAGCTTAGACCGGTTGTTATGATAGCTTTATATGTGTTTGGTATGATTATGGGAGTTGTTGTTGGACTTGTGCTAAAGAAAACCACATTTCATGGCGAACCTGTACCGTTTGTTATGGAGCTTCCAAATTACCGTATGCCAGGCTTTAAATCGGTTGTCATGCTTATATGGGACAAGGCAAAGGACTTCATTACAAAGGCATTTACGGTTATTTTTACAGCTTCGGTAATTATATGGTTTTTACAGACTTTTGATACTAGGTTTAATGTTGTCGTAAACAGTGCTGACAGTATGCTTGCTTTGGTGGGACAATTTATTTCACCAATATTCAAACCGCTTGGTTTTGGGGACTGGAGAGCGGCTACTGCATTAATAACAGGTTTTTCCGCGAAAGAGGCTGTAATAAGTACATTGACTGTACTAGTCGGAGGAGATATTGGCACGGCGCTTCAAGGTATATTCAGTGTGCCGGCGGCTATTGCTTTTCTTGTGTTCACTCTGCTTTATACACCTTGTGTGGCTGCCATTGCTGCTGTTAAAAGGGAATTGAGAAGTGGGAAATGGGCATTATTTATTGCATTTGGACAGACCGCATTTGCGTGGATTGTATCATTTATACTGTATCAGTTAATATCGCTTATTTAAATAAGGAAGGTAATTATGAGTTTATTAGACTGGATTCTGGTAGCGGCGGTTATAATTGGCCTGTATTTTGCGGTCAGGCATATAATTAAACACAAAGGCGGATGCTCCTGCAGTGGCGGCTGTTCAGGAAACTGTTCCTCATGTACCGATAAATGCAAAAAAAATAAATAAGTTAAAAAAGACCATGTTATGCATGGCCTTTTTATTTTCTTGAGAATAATTGACGTCTTAATACTTTTGTTATTGCATCTGCCACGCAGATAAATCAGAAAAAACATACGTTCAATATACAAAAAATCCCCTGAAAAAGGGGAGAAAGCGGAAGTTAGATATACAGTTAAATAGATATTTTCTTCTCGTAAAAAGGACATGGCGAACAGCCAACTGTTTGACGTCTTCCAAGTGCCTTAACTCGGCATTTGCCGTTTTGCTGATGCATACAGTTCTGCCTGCATTCCAGATTCATAACATCATCTCCTGATAATAATTTTTCCTCAAATAATCAGTGATTAATCGGGAATATTTATCCAATATATTTAATTTTTTATTAATTTTTATAATTTTAGGACAAAATTATGTAAATCTTTCGTTTTTGTGCTATAATTAGCAGGTGATTTATACTATTTCTGAGGTGGATAAATGAGAAGGTTTAAACTGATTTTTATAACATTATTGATTACCATGCTTATGAGTGTGTGTGCCTTTGCTGATACTGTAAGGGCAGTAAAAATGAATTTAACATATGATGGCAAAACTGTTGAATACAGGGCCAAGGAAGTTCATGTAATTGTAGATGGAGAAGAACTTAAGGATCTCGATATGCCGGCGGTTATCATAGACAACAGAACGCTTGTACCTCTGAGAGCTATATTTGAAAAAATGGGCGCAAAGGTTTTATGGGATTCCACGCAGAAGAAAATAACAGCCGAATTTGAAGATGATATAATTGTTATGTATATAAATAATAAGGCTGGCGTCGTTAACGGAAACGCTTTTAATATGGATGTTGCACCAAAGATTATAAATGACAGGACAATGGTACCTGTCAGAGCAATAGCGGAGGCCGTCGGAGCAAGTGTTAGCTGGGATGACCCTACAAGGACTGTAAAAATACAGACGGATTATGTTATTGGAGGAGACGGTGACAGCAGTATAAATAACAGTGGGACAAATAACAATGAAGCAGAGAATAATAACTCAAATGTCAGTCAGCCTGACCCTCAGAAGGTAACAGACCTTTCGCATGTTGATGCTTCTGAAATAGATACGGAGGCCGTGGCAAACTCTAAAAATGAAGTTAGTGTTTTATCGGTAACTCCAAATGGAAACGATAGCTACACAATAAAAACTTCAGGTAAGATATGGCAGTACAAATACGCTACAGTTTTGGGGACAAAGGTGGCGGTCGATATATACGGTGGTTCACTTGCTGTTTCAACTACCAATATACCAGTAAACGATGAGCCTGTAGAGCGTATCAGGGTTGCACAAAATGCCATAGAGCCATATAAAATTGTTCGTGTTGTATTTGACCTTACCGGTCCGGCTGGAGATGATTATTCCGTTACAAAATCGTCAGACGGCACAAGTCTGACAGTTAATTTTGGCGGAGGCGGAGCCGTTACACCGCCTGATACTCCTATAATAGGGGAGAATGGCGGTAATAATACACAGGAACCTGATGATTTTGAGGATGAGCTTAATAATATAGGCGAAATTACATATAAGAGCGGGGACAAATCAGATATACTTACCGTTTATGGAGACGAAGTTCCTGATTATGATGTCTTTACATTGTCAAACCCATACAGAATAGTAATTGACATTGATAATTCAATTAAGGATATAGATTCACTGCCAGATATAGATGACTCATATTACATTAATAACGTAAGAGTAAGTCAGTTTACAGATAAGAGTACCAGAATAGTAATTGATGTTGCGGATGGTGTAGAATACAGCAGCTCCGAAGGCAGAGATTATATGAGGCTGACAATAACGAACCCTGCCGTAAGTGTTTCAGAAAGCCTTATAAATGATGGAAAGACAATAAGATTTACTAAATCAAAAGGGCTTAGTGCTTCCGACATAACAAAAGCTTATGACCCATATTCGGGCAATACGGTAATCAGCCTTAATGGAGACTACAGCTCTGTATATGGAACTAAAACTCTTACTCACACAAATGATGACGCTACGGCTTCATATATAAGCTCGGCTAAATTTAGCACTTCAAACGGAAAGACTATTATAACGGTAACGCCGAGCCTTATAGCCGAATTTAATATTTATGAAAACGGCGACTATATTTATATTGACCTTATTGACCCTAAAACAGTTTACGATGCTGTTGTAGTGCTGGATGCGGGACATGGCGGTACAATGCCAGGTGCTGTTGTAAATGGCGTATATGAAAAGAATATAACTTTGGACATTGCTAAAAGAGTATACAGCTTGTTCAACGGAAGCAATATAAAGGTTTATGTTACAAGGCTTACAGATTCCTATGTAGACAATCATAAGAGAGCATATATGGCCAATTACGGAGCGGATATGTTCGTATCAATACACTGCAATTCTATTTCAGGCGATGTTGAGATATATGGAACTGAAACCCTTTACGCGCCGCACAGTGGTGAAGGAAATGGAGGCTTGACAAGCTATACATTAGCGAGCACTCTTCAGAAATATGTAACAAATGTTGTTGGAACATACGATAGGGGCGTTAAGAACCGTTCGGACCTTATAGTTCTGAACCGTACAACAGTTCCAGCGGCGCTTGTCGAAACGGGCTTTATGACTGACAGCAATGATATGTCCCTTTTAACAAGTGACAATGGAAGACAAAAGTTTGCTAATGCAATTTATCAGGCAATAAAAGAAGTCATAAATAAATACGATTACAGATAAACAAATCCCCGGAACTTTCCGGGGATTATTTTATTTATTCGGGAGACTATAAAATTGAGGTGATAGTATGAATGAAAAGATATATGAATTTGACGCAGAAATTAAAAAGGTGCCGGATATAGACGGAGCCTATATAGAAATACCTTTTGATGTTAAGTCTGAATTTGGAAAGGGCAGAGTGAAAGTTCACGTATTATTTGATAATGAACCATATGATGGCATAATGGTGCGTATGAAAACGCCTTGCCATATTATAGGATTAAGGAAGGACATAAGAAAAAAATTATGTAAGCAGGCCGGGGACATTGTTCATGTTATATTTAAAGAAAGGTAACACCGTGCCTGACTTTCTTTTTTCGGGTTTTTATGATAAAATATTTTAATGATTAATTCCAAGCGATAGAATATTTTTGGAGAAAATGAATGGAAAATTACTTTATAATAAATCCGGTTTCAGGTAAGGGCAAATCTGCAGATTACATTCCTATAATAAAGGAAAATAAGGAAAACCATATATACGTTACATCAAAAAAAGGAGAAGCTGAAAGCTTTGCCAGAAGTATTTCTTCCTTGGGTTCAGAGGTAAGTTTTTTTGCGGTAGGCGGAGACGGAACTTTAAACGAGGTAATAAATGGAATAGCAGGATATAAAAACGCACGGGCTGGTATTGTACCAGCGGGAACTGGAAATGACTTTGTCAGATGTTTTAAAAATAAGGAACGGTTTCGAAGCATCAATGCCCAAATAAATGGAACAGAAATAATAATGGACACAGCTGAAGCAATATTTGACAATAGGATTGGAACGAATTTCATAAATATGGCCAATATAGGATTTGACTGCAACGTTGTTATAAATACCAATACAATCAAGAAAAAATATGCATCAGGTTCGTTTGCTTATATTCTTGGAGCTGTTCAGGAGATGGCAGGAAATTGGGGGAACGATATTAGAATATCCTTTGATGACGGATATGTGTATGATAACAGCCAGCTGCTGTGCACTATTGCCAACGGACATTACTGTGGAGGTGGATTTTGCTCCTCACCTTATGCTGAACTTTCAGATGGATATTTGGATGTAGCTATAGTAGATAAAATAAGCAAGTTAAAGCTGATTTCAATGCTTAAAGGATATAGGGACGGAACTTATCTTAAAAATTCCAGTGCCGAAGGCTTTATTACATATAAACGCACAAAAACCTTGATGGTTGAGCTTAAAAATGAACAGGGAGTAAGCGTTGACGGAGAGATATTTTATTTCAGAAAAGCGGAATTTAAAATTAAAAAGCATAGCCTTAGGTTTATACTTCCTGCAGGCGCCGCATTTAACTAAAGGAGAGATAACAATGAGGATAGGTAATATTGAATGTGATAATAATGAAAAAATTGTTTATACTATAGCGGATGATTACTGTACATGCATTGAGAATGTATATAAAAAAGAAAACCGTGAGTTTAACCGAGAGCATTATATTGTTTACTTTACTTATTTCGTATTTGTAGCCAGGGCGGCCATAGGAGGACTTACAAAAAAGATACTTGATACTATGGGTAATCTTGTAGGCCAGAAGGTTGGAAACGGAAATGATCTCGATACTTTTATCGGGAAAAGAGTTTATGTGGACTATATGAGAAAGTTTACTGATATGACAGGAGAAATTTTGGATGCAGAAAAAATAGGACAGATTGTAATGAGCATTGAAAAGGAATTTAACGCTCCAAAAGGAAGTAAAACAGGAGCTGCTGCAGTTCAGTTTACAATTGAGATTTTCAACAATATTCAGAATTATTTTAAATAATAATCAGGCAGGCGGAAACTACCGTCTGCCTTCTTTTATATTTTAAAAACCTTTAAATCCTTTCTGCTTATGGCTCCCATAGCAAATAAGAAAATTATGTACATCAGCAGCATGAAAACAGCTGACAGAATATAAATCAGTCTGGATGGAACAAGATAATTAAGAACACATTTTGCTGTCAGGCCGCCGGCTGCGGCTGATACGATAGGTTTTAGAACCCAGTTGACAATATTAAGCCTTGTGCCTGTCAGTTTAATAACCTTGTATGTACTAAGCCCTACCGATACAATAAGACTTATGCACCATCCCGCTATGTAAGCGTCTGTTCCATATAACGGCATTAGATAGCAAATAAATATTATGTTTATTACGGATGCAATTATATTGTTTCTGAAAATAAATACATGTTCGCCCAATCCGTTTAATATTCCAGAAAGAATTATTTGAAGATAAAGCATTGGGCAGGCGGGAACAAGCTTAAGAAGCAGCTCGCCAAGCTCGTACCTGTCATATACGGCAACGGAAAGTTCATGCGGAAATACGGCAAATAGGCAGGCAGTTCCAATACCTATTATAGAGGTGAACATTATTGTCAGCGAAACAGTATCAGTAATCCTCTTTTTGTTGCCGACTGCAACCGCTTCGGTAATTGTAGGTATCATAGCTGTTGAAACAGCTACAAGCAGAGCAGACGGAAGCTGTATCAGAGGTATAGCCATACCTGTAAGATTTCCGTATATACTCATTGCAGCTTCACCGGTCTCTCCGAAAGCCTGCAGTTTTTGAGGTATAAGTATATTCTCAAAGGCAGAGAGCAGAGAAGCGCTTATACGGGTGGCTGCCAGCGGAACTGACATTGATAAAATAAGCATTATGCATTTTGCCGTGGATAAATCGTCTGTTCTTTTGTAATCTGCCTTTTTTTTGAATCCATTGTAGCTTATTATAGTAAAAATACAAGAAAAGGCTTCCCCCAGCAATACTCCGATTACTGCCGCCGCACAGGCATATTCTAAGCCTTTGGCAGCAAGCATTGGTGCCAATACTACAATTACCACAATTCTTACGGTTTGCTCTAACACCTGGGATGCTGCCGGAATACCCTGCTGCTGCATTCCAAGGAAGTACCCGCGCACACAGGAGCCCGCAGCCATGAAAGGAACTGCAAAAGCAAGTATTTTTAAAGAAATGGCCGTTCTGTAATCCTTGATGATTTCTTCCGCAATAAAATCGGCTCCAAAAAACATCACAAGCGATGTGGCAAGGCTTATGATAATACAAAGCAGTACCGATGTTGTTATGATTTTACTTATGTTGCCATAACGCTTTTTTGCGTTTTCTCTTGCCGTTAGCCTCGATATTGTGGTGGAAAATCCTGAGCTTGTAATACTCCAGCTTAAAAGATAAATTGGCATTACAAGCTGATATAGTCCTATTCCTTCAGCCCCAATGGCGTCTGACATATATATCCTGTAGAAAAAGCCCATTACCCTAGTAATAAGGTTTGCCGCGGTTAAAATTGCGGCGCCCTTGACAATGCTTTTTTTATACATTGAGACAGCCCCTAAATGTTTTTCATTAATAGTCTATTTGTGGTATAATAAGTTTATACGTTTATAATTTAATCAGGAGAGCATTTATGTTTGACATTAGTGAAGAATTAAAAAAGCTTCCCGATAAACCGGGAGTATATATAATGCATGACCAATCAGATGAAATAATTTATGTTGGAAAGGCTATAAACCTTAAAAATCGTGTAAGACAATATTTTCAGCATAGCAAAAATAAGGCTCCAAAGGTTATAGCTATGGTTTCCCATATAGCTTATTTCGAATATATTGTGACTGATTCAGAAATGGAAGCCTTGCTTCTGGAGTGCAATCTTATAAAGGAGCATCGTCCTAAATATAATGTAATGCTTAAGGATGATAAGACATATCCCTATATTAAGGTTACCGTTAATGAAGACTATCCGCGTATTTTTATCACAAGAAAGTATGTGAAGGACAAAAACAGGTATTTTGGACCAATAACAGATGCAACTGCGGCCAAGGAGACTGTTGATTTAATCAACAAGCTTTTTCCAATAAGAAAATGCAGAAAAAGCCTGCCCAAGGAAATAGGAAAGGAACGCCCATGTCTTAACTACCATATAGGACAATGCCTTGCACCGTGCGACAATCTTATTTCCAAGGAGGAATATGGAAAAATTGTAGATGAGGTTATAGCTGTACTTGAAGGCAAATACGACTATATAATAAAATATCTTGAAGGCTTGATGTACGCTGCATCAGATAATATGGATTTTGAAAAGGCAGCTATGTATAGGGACAGAATAGCCGGCGTTAAAAAGATAATGGAAAAGCAGAAGATTACAAATACAGGAGTTGGGGACAGCGATGTAATCGCCTTTTCAAGAGCAATGGACGAGGCGCTTGTACAGGTGTTTTTTATAAGAGGCGGAAAGCTTTCAGGAAGGGAGCATTTCCTTATAAACGCACCAGACTATATAGACAGAAGCGGAATAATGACGCAGTTTGTAAAACAGTTTTACAGCGGTACAGCATATATACCTCGGGAGCTGATACTTGAGGAGGAGCTTATACCGGAGGAAGAGCCTGCAATAATAGAGCTGCTTGAGAACATGAGAGGCTCTAAGGTGACCATAACAGTTCCCCAAAAGGGAGAAAAAAATAAAATGGTTGAACTGGCTGCGAGAAATGCCGCTATAACTTTTGAACGTATGGGTGAAAGACTTAAAAAGGAACAGCGCCAGACAATAGGTGCGCTTGAGGAAATTAAAGAGGCTTTGGGATTGGACAGGCTTCCGTCAAGAATAGAGGCGTATGACATATCTAATACCCAAGGCTTTGAATCCGTAGGCTCTATGGTTGTTTTCGAAAATGGTAAAGCCAAAAACAGTGATTATAGAAAATTCAGGATAAAGACAGTAACAGGTGCAAATGACTTTGCATCAATGGAGGAGGTTATAGGCCGGCGCCTTGCACACTATTTAAGAGAAAAAAGTGAGGCCGGAAGCTTTACTAGGCTTCCTGATATGATATTTGTCGATGGAGGAAAAACACAGATTACGGCTGCTCTAAACGCGATGGATAATGTGGGAGTACATATCCCCGTATGCGGAATGGTTAAGGATGACAGGCACAGAACCAGAGGACTTCTGTATAATGATGCGGAAATAGAATTTAAAACAAATTCAGAAGGCTTTAAACTGATAACAAGGATACAGGATGAAGTCCACCGCTTTGCTATTGAATACCATAGAAAGCTAAGGAGTGAAAAACAGGTGCATTCGGTGCTTGACGATATAGAAGGAATTGGACCAAAAAGAAGAAAAGCGCTGATGAAACAATTCGGCGATATTGAGGCTATTAAAAATGCTGAGGTAGCAGACCTGCTGGAGGCGGAAGAAATGACGATAAAGGCGGCTGAAAGTGTTTATGCTTTTTTTCATAGAACATAACAAAGGAGAATGAAGATGGCTTCAGAAATAAAAGTAGCACTGGAGAAATTTGTAAATGAATTCGAACTGGAAAATTTGACGCCTGAAATTGAGCTTGACGGAAGAATGCTGGTTCAGAAATTTGTAAACAGGCCAGCTTTACAGCTTACCGGTTTTTTTGACCATTTTGATAATACCAGAATACAAATAATCGGACGTATTGAGCACACATACATGAGAAGGCAGACTGTTGAAACAAGAATTGAAATATTTGATAAGCTTTTGAGCTTCCACATACCATGTATTGTTTTTTGCAGGTCGCTTGAGCCGTTTCCTGAGATGATAGAAATTGCGGATAAATATTCGGTTCCTATATTTAAAACAAATGATGGAGCTTCAGAACTGTACAGTGAAGCTACAAAATGGCTTAACACCGAGTTTGCCGAAAAAATTACGATGCATGGTGTGCTTGTCGATGTGTATGGCGAGGGACTTCTTATAATTGGAGAAAGCGGCATTGGAAAAAGTGAGGCGGCTTTGGAATTGATAAAGCGAGGGCACCGTTTGGTTGCGGACGACGCAGTAGAGATTAGGAGAATTTCACATAAGGTCCTTACAGGAACATGTCCTGAATTAATAAGGTATCTTATAGAGCTGAGAGGAATAGGAATTCTTGATGTACATGAGCTTTATGGTGCCGGTGCTGTTAAGGCATCTCAAAACATAGATATAGTAATAAAGCTTGTAAACTGGGACCAGAATGAGGTTTATGACCGTCTGGGGCTTGAGGAAGAATATATTGAAATACTCGGAAATAAAATAGTTTGTAAGACTATACCGCTTAGACCAGGGCGAAATGTAGCGGTTATATGTGAGTCTGCGGCAATTAATCATAGGCAGAGACGTCTTGATTATCCTGCAAACAATATTAAGCAGAGGCTCAATCTTTAAACGAGGTGTTTTATGTATACTGACAAATTAAAAGAAATATTTAAAGTGGTTTTGGAAAATGAGCCAATGAGTGATCATACATCATTTAAAACCGGTGGAAACGCAGATTTATTTATTAAGGCAGACTGCGCGGAAAATATTATAAAAGCTGTGAAGATACTTGAAAATGAAAAAGTACCGTACTTTATCATGGGAAACGGCTCTAATTTGCTTGTTTCAGACAAGGGAATAGAAGGCGCAGTTATAGAAATAGGTTCTTTAATGAATAATATTACTGTAAACGGTAATAAAATATATGCCGAGGCAGGAGCGCTTTTATCTTCACTTTCAGCTGCGGCAGCAGATAATTCTCTGAAAGGGCTGGAGTTTGCTTCAGGAATTCCAGGAAGCGTCGGTGGAGCTGTTTTTATGAACGCTGGGGCCTATGACGGAGAAATCAAGGACATAATAGTATCGGCCAGGGCTATAACCTGTGAAGGGAATATAATAACCTTAAGTAAAGATGAGCTTGATTTATCATACCGACATTCAGTTATTGAAGAAAAGGGACTTATTGTAATCGGCGCTGAATTTAAGCTGATGCATGGCTGTCAAGATGAGATACGAAAAAAAATGGCTGATTTTGCTTCAAGAAGAAGAGATAAGCAGCCTCTTAACTATCCGAGTGCGGGAAGTACTTTTAAACGCCCAGAGGGCTATTTTGCCGGAAAACTGATAGAAGATTCAGGATTAAAGGGAAAGATGATAGGCGGCGCTCAGGTTTCCGAAAAGCATGCAGGATTTATAATAAACACAGGTGATGCTAAAAGCTCAGACATATCAGCGCTTATAGACTACTGTATTGAAACAGTGTATAATAAATTCGGCGTTGTAATAAAACCTGAGGTTAGAATAATAGGCAGAAAATAGACAAAAAATATGACAGTGATAGAGCAGGGAAAGGAGAATGCATATGAAATTTGTTATTGTAACAGGAATGTCCGGAGCAGGTAAAACAACAGTTTTAAAGTTTCTCGAGGATATAGGTTTCTTCTGCGTGGATAACCTCCCACCGGCTCTGATAACAAAGTTCTCCCAGCTTTGCTTTGAGCAGGACGGCTCCATAGATAAGGTTGCGCTTGGTATTGACATCAGAGGCGGTAAACTTTTCGGAGATCTTTTTAAGGGTCTTGAGGAACTGAAAAAAGAAGGCTACGATTATGAAATTCTCTATCTGGATGCATCTGACTCGACTCTCATTAAAAGATATAAGGAATCCAGAAGGTCTCACCCTCTTTCAAAAGGAGGTTCCCTTGAAACAGGGATAGGAAAAGAAAGGTCTATGCTGGCAGACGTTAGACAAAGGGCGACTTATATAATAGATACAAGCAGTATTCTTACAAGGGAATTAAGAGAACAGATAAATAAAATATTTAAAGACAACAATACATTTGATTCTCTTATAATAAAAGTTTGTTCTTTCGGCTTCAAATATGGAATTCCTATGGACTCGGACTTAGTATTTGACGTAAGATTTTTACCAAATCCATACTATATACCCGAACTTAAGGAGTTTACCGGAAACGACAGACCGGTATCTGATTATGTTTTAAGCTTTGATGAAAGCAGGCTGTTTTTGGACAAGCTGACAGATATGCTGGAATTTTTGATACCTATGTATATTAAAGAGGGAAAAAACCAGCTTGTAATATCAATTGGCTGTACGGGAGGAAAGCACCGCTCGGTTACGCTTGCCAATGAGCTGTTTGAAAGGCTTAAAAGCAAGCACAGCGTAATTATAAGCCATAATGATATTGAGAAGGATTCTAAAACAAAAAGGATTTAGAGTGATTAAAGCATTAATTGGCAATTTGCTCTGTTTTTTTAAAAATGCATGCGGGAGGGTAAAACTTTGTCATTTTCATCTAATGTAAAAAGCGAGTTGTCACATCATTTTGGGAATGCAAGACATTGCAATATAGCAGAATTGTCGGCAATTTTGAATATGTGTGGACATATTGCATATAATCGAGAAAAATTTTGTGTAAAAATACAAACTGAAAATCCTGCCGCAGCTAGAAAGTACTTTACATTGCTGAAAAAAACTTTTAATATAGACAGTGAGGTTCTGACTAGAAGAAACAGTCAGCTTAAAAAGAACATGGTTTATATGCTCTTTATCAATAATGATGAACAGGCAAGGAAAATGCTTCAGGCATGTGGACTTTTGAGAAATACAGAAAAAAATGTATGTGTATCAAAAAGAGTGGACGAGCTTGTTGTAAACAGCGTCTGTTGTAAAAGAGCTTATATTAGGGGGGCATTTCTAGCGTCAGGTTCTATATCTGACCCTGAAAAGATGTACCATCTTGAATTTGCATGTTCTGACGTAGAATACAGCGAAAGTTTAAAGGATTTAATTAATTCATTTGAACTGGATGCAAAGATCGTAAAGCGCAAAGAACATTACATAGTATATTTAAAAGAAGGAGAACAGATTGTAGACCTGTTGAATATAATGGGTGCGCATAAAGCGCTTCTTGACCTTGAAAATATACGTATTCTTAAAGACATGCGCAATAATGTTAACAGAAAGGTTAACTGTGAAACTGCTAATTTAAGCAAGACGGTCAATGCAGCTGTAAGACAGATTGAAGATATTGAATTGATATTAAAAAGAATGGATTTATCACAGCTGCCGCAATCTCTGAGTGATATTGCTTACTTAAGAATGGAGTATCCTGATGCCAGCCTTAAGGAACTGGGTCAGCTTCTTGAGCCGCCGGTGGGAAAGTCCGGCGTAAACCACAGACTTAGAAAACTGGCAGATATTGCGGATTCTTTAAGAGAGGAAATGGGTGAAGAAATTGGTACGTAAAACAATTAAGGTCAAAAATACTCTTGACACTAGACAGGTTGCTTATTTAGTACAGTGCGCAGGTCAGTTTAAAAGCGATGTACGCATTGAGGAGGATGAAAAAAACATTAATGCGAAGAGCATTATGGGGACGATTTCGCTGGCTATCAAGGAAGGCGATACAATTTCGATAGTTGCAACTGGCACGGACGAAGAAAAGGCTGTAGAAGAAATCTGCAAAATATTAAGCTGAAAATTTTATATATAAGGAGGACGATTTATATCGTCCTCCTTTTTATATATTAATAATGTTAGTTTTTGCTTTATCATGTAAACTATTGTCGGAGTGTTTTTGTGACTTAACACTTTTGTAAATGTTATAATAATTCTGTAAAATAATTACAGGAGACAAAAGCAATGAAATCAACAAAAAAAGCAGCACTGTTAATAATTTTGCCGCTTATAACATTTACAGTAAACGGACAAACGCTTGAAGAACTGAAAAGTGAATATAGCGGACTTATTGACGAGCAGGAAGCAACCAGAACCATGCTGGAGAAAAATTATTCTATTCAGGATGAAATAAGAGAACAGATAGCGGAACTGGATACAAGGCTGTCTGAGGCACAAATTGATATAGACAACATTGACAGCAAAATGATGGAACTTCTTATTAAAATAGATGAAGCTCAAAAAGATTATGATGAAGCTGCAAAAAAAAGCGAACAGCAATATAAAAAAGCCTCAGACAGGCTCAGATATATTTATGAAAGCGGAGGAAAAGAAAGTGACCTTGATGTTTTGCTGAACTGTGAAAATATATCGGAATATTTTCTTTATAAACAATATGTTACAGATATTTTAGAATACGATTCACAGCTTATGGAGGAACTTAAGGAAACTGAGGAGTTAATGAAATCTAAGCTTGATGAAATAACTGAAAGCCAGGAGGCCAAATCTGCACTGGAAAATTTCAAAACACAAAAGGAATTTGAAATGACTGTTTTGTATGAGGAGAGAAATGAGCTTCTTGAAGAATACAGGCAGGACGCAAGCTTAATGGAGCAGGAACTTAATAAGAGTATAGAGGCGAGTAACCGGGTATATGAAATTATCATAAGCATGGAGGAAAATTCCGATTTTGTGAATGCTTATACAGGCGGCTTTCTTGAGTGGCCCGTTGAGGGTAGATATTACGTTAGTAGTGGTTATGTGGGAAGAATGAGCCCAGTAGGAAATGGTTACGAATTCCACACCGGACTGGATATTCCCGCGCCAAGCGGTTATGAAATAACAGCCGCTGAGGACGGAGTTGTAATTACGGCTGGCTGGATTAACGGTTATGGAAATACGGTGATAATCAGCCATGGAGGCGGACTGTCAACTCTATATGGACATAATTCTGAGCTTCTTGTTTCAGAGGGCGATAAAGTGGAGAGGGGAGAACCTATAGCTTTATGCGGTTCAACAGGGTATGCTACAGGGTGCCACTGCCACTTTGAGGTTAGGGTAAATGGAGAACATACAGACCCATGGGGATACCTGAAAAGAGAGCAGTAATAGGAAAATAAATTTAAAGGCGGCAGGCATTTATGATGGCTGCCGCCAAGTTTTGCGGTTTAGCAGATATAAAACAATCCATGCTCAGCAGAGTTGTTTTTAGGATTATTTGTGATATAATAAATTTAGGAATTTTATTCTTGACGGGAGTGAGTGTGCCTTGAATAAAGAGATAATAAACTGGAAAGAACTGCTTTATCCTTATGAGCAAACTGTGGATGAGTTAATGCTTAAGTTTAATTACATAAGAAAAGAATACTTAAGACTTGGGATGTATTCACCTATAGAATCCGTTGAAGGCCGTGTAAAGTCGGCATCAAGCATAATAGAAAAGGTAAGCAAAAAAAATATTTCCAGAGACAGAATTGAAGATGAGGTAGAG
>OHAS01000622.1_pt1 | contig 30250 bp, 40 predicted proteins | sample 1577131 | NCBI WGS metagenome assembly OHAS01 (sample SAMEA3541566, study PRJEB24748) | human gut metagenome | biome: human gut; feature: human-associated habitat; material: faeces | place: China | collected 2012 | reverse complement strand
TCTTATCGCCGTTGTATCGGCCTTTGTCAAGTCCAACGTGCCCTTATCGGCCAATACGCTTAATATATCTCCACTTGCCATATAATCATCCCTCTCTTACAAAAATAGCAGGTAAATCACTAGATGGATTTATCTGCCTCCACTAATTATGTACTGCTGTTCCTCCGCTGTTATCTTGCCCTCTGACTGCATTGCGGCCAGCTTTTCATCTGTTACCTTACCCTTTTCATACAGCCTTTTAAGGCTTTCTACAAGCGTACTCATAAAATCCCTCCCTCAAGAAGTTCCTCTGTATATTGGTCTACCGCCTGATTTTGCGCTTCTACGTAGGAGGTGTTAACCTGCAGCTCTATGCGGTCTAATTGGGTCGGTTCCGGCTCCGGCTTGGGTACTTCCTCCCAAACACCGTTATTGTATTTCTTACCTAACAGGCTTGTATCGTATGTTTCAAGACGCAGCATGTTGTCTGCGGTTACTTTGCCGGATAGGTCTGATACGGCAATACAAATGTTGTTTTCGTCTATTTGTGCGTAGTAATATTTCATCCTTACACCCCCCTTAGCAGTATTCGATTACTTGGTAACTAAATAAGCCAGATGAACCAAAGTTACTTTTGACTACAAACGATGTATCGTTCAAAGCAATTAGTACAGCATTAGGGAAATATGATGATGTTCCGCTTGCATTATTTATGCCGTTTAAAGTAATCTCTGCTTTAGAGCTGTCTATTTTTGCTATCTCTACTGTAGTTTCCTTAAGATTGCTACTGGAATTAAAAGTCCCCCTCTGTATGCTCTTAATCACAATTGAACTTTGGAAATTAAAATGTGAGTTATCCTTATCCGACTGGCCGTCATGTATTACTGTCCCCGGCGTTACATAAGAGAGTGTATCGTACAGTATTCCAAAGCCAGCCGAGGTGTCAAGGTACTTGTATGTCTCGTAATCGCCGTAATAGTCAACTACAGTATTGGCAGTCGTATCAAATGCCGCCAGAGCGTCTATTGATGCTTTATCATACTTATTATGAATGAAGTACGCCATTACTCACTCACCCCCGTATATACTTTTATTTCTCCTGCTGTACTGATGAAGGTGCCGCCTTTGCCGCCATACCCGCCACCTGCATGCCATGTGACTTTTGTATTAAATGAACCTGAACCGTCTTCATCAGAACCTTTTTCCCCGTCATTTGAAACAAGCTTTTTGCCGTTGGTGTCTATACTTCCGTTAATTTCGATTGTCTCACAAATAATTGTTACTGCACCGCCGCCGCTTGGCGGGATTGCGCCACGTCCGCCACTCCCTGCATAGTAATAGTAATAATGATTATCGCCATTAGTCCCTCTATTTTCTGCGAGTGCGTCCTGCCCGTTTTGTGCCGTCATTCCATCCGTTGCCGACGCTAATATTTGCCCATTTATGGTTACTTTACCTTTTGCAATTATAACCACCGCACCGGGCGCAACGGTTTCCTTAAAATTTTGCGTATAGCTTGAAGCGTCAGAAGGGGTTTCAATCATATTCAGATAACCGTAATGATTTCCTGAACCACTTACTTCTCTTCTAATTACAGAAACAAACCTATCTTTGTGCGTTTTATATGTTGGCACACCGCCGCCGTTTATATTCTCAGCTATGCTTTCAGCCGCAGTTAATGCGGGAAGTCCCTCATAGCTTGAATTAGTATACTTTGTAGTGTCCTTCAGCCCGCCTGATACGCTTACATCTCCACCAGCTCCACTTGTTGTTCCAGTAGGGCTATAGCCTCCCTTTGCCAGTAAAAACTCCTGACTGCCGACATTTATCGTCGGTGCAAGCTGCAAATCTTCTGTGAACGTCTTTCGTTTTCCTCTCACATCAATAACACCGTTTATTGTCACATCCCCTTGTGACAGGATATAAAGCCCGTCACACTTATCAGGCGGAGTAAGCGTTACTCCTTCTGGTATCGTCATTGACTTTGTATGAAGGACATACCGATTAAATCCGTCCTGTGACGGCCAAACTAAATCCGAGCCGACTATCAAATCCCCATAAGTGCCCTTACCGTAAGGCGTAACCATGCCGTCAAGCCTATTATTAAGGCCGTCTATGCCGTTGTTTACTCCCCCTAAAGCTAAAAGGGCGGCGTTAGCCTTAGATGTCAAGGTTCCGCTGTTATAGGTTCCCCCAGTATCTCCTGTTTCGCCTATTCTGTCTCGTACTGCTTCCAATGTGTCTTGGCTTGCTATTCTTGCTAATTCGTCTCCTGTCATGCTTACGCCTCCTTTACGCACAAAATTCCGTCTGTACCCACCTCGAAATAACCCTTTTTATCACTTCCGGCTATAGGTATCAGCTTTGCTTCTTCTATCCCGGCCTTTACCGCCTTTGGTGTTGCTGCAAGGCTTTCGCTGTCGCTGTCTATGCCGCTGTACAGCTTTGTGTGGCCGTACTCTGTTGTGCTGGCCGCCCCATATTCCGTAGTTGACGAGGCGTGGTTCTTGTCGGCCTTGCCGTTCTCCAGATTTGTTACTCTCTGCAACAGCTCATCAGGAACCCCTACCCCGGCTATGGCCTCGTCTATTTTATCCATGTTTTCATTTATTACCGTTATATCTGCAAACTCCTCATATCCCGGCTTTATGAGGCTATAGTTTTTCGTCTGTTCAGCCATTTATAAAACCTCCTCCTTTACGTCCTTCCATGTCCTGTTTTTCAGGTCTCCCCATGTCAAGACTTTTACCTGTCCCCATGTATTGTATCTCAGCCTTACATCCAGTATCAGGTTAGCCGGTATCATTCGCTTTACTGACTGCTCTGCCTCGTCAAAAAGCTTCTTTACAGTAAGCTCCAAAAGGATTACAAGCCTGTATTCCTCGTTATACAGCGTCATGGCGTAGGCACCCTTGCCGCACATGGTATCCAGTACCCTTTCAAGCGCCCTCCATGTATAGGGCAAATCCTCATTTATTCTTGCCTTTATCCTGAAACGCCTGACCTGCAGGGTATCGGTATCCCTTGGCCTTATATCCAGTATCTTTTCCCAGCGTTTACAGCCGTTATCCGTCAGGGTTTCTATGAACTGGTCAAGGAACACGCTGTCCGCCGCTGTCCAGAGCATAGTTAATTCCGGGTTTTCAGCCTCAGTTATACCGACTATCTCCCTGTAATGCTTGACTGCCTCGGGCTGATATACGCTTATATCAACTTCCTTAAGCATTTACAGTCCCCCTTTTTGCTATGCTGTCAGCCCCAAGGGCAAGATTGCTTTCAGCTCCGTTTAGGGCTGTGCCGCCTATGTCAACTACACCCTCTGCATCAAGCAGCCGGCTTTCTATCTGGCTTATCCTTACTATCAGTCCTCCGCTGTTCTCCCATGAGGCATTAAGCTCATTAAAGTAAGCGTCAATGGCTTCCTCTATATAAGTCTTAACATCCTCATAGCTCCAGCCATCGGCATAGGTTATATTTGTCGTTATATTTATCGTTGTCTCCGTTACTCCCTGAACTGTTACTATATGCCCTATAGGCGCTATACCAAGGCCCTCACCTTTGTTTAGTACAGGGTCTATGGCTGTCTGCGTCTGTGCTATGAGCTCCGATGACGGGGCTTTAAACTCCGAATTGATTATCACCAGCCTTACGGTTCCGCCTCCGTTCCAAACAGGATATACCTTTACGCCGCCTATACCCTCTATAGCCTTTACCTTCTTTTTATAATCCTGTATGTTCCCGCCAAAGGCCTGTGAGTTAAGGCTGTCAAAGTATCTTTTTCTAAAATCCTCCGTTGGCTCCTCGTTCTCGCCGGGTATCAATATCTCTATAAGCTCTGCCCTAGTAAGCCCTTTTATGTAGTCCACGGGAATAAGCGCGCCTGTATAGCCGTTTGGCTCATCTCCCGCTGTCTCGCAGTTCATCCTGTATATATGATTTTCCTCATCTATTATCTCTGACACTATCCAGTTATAGGCGTCTATACTAAACTTAGCGCCTATTGGGACAGATACGTCAAACTCACCCTTTCCCACCGCGTATGTAGCCCTGTAAGGCTCAATGCCTCTTTCTGCCGCCCTCATTATAAGGTACTGTCTGCTTGCCGTATCCGCAAATGTCTCGTTAAGAGTTAAATCCAGGTCCATATACAGCTGCGCCAGCTCGACAGCCGCTGGCGCCAGAGCGTCATAGATAATGCTGCCCTCCCTCTTATCCATTGATGAAGGTATTTTATTCAGCATTCTTTGCAGTATATACTCATATGTCATGTCCTCAAACACTTATTGTCACCTCGCTTTCGGCTTCTATATCTCCAAATATAGTGTGTGCAGTAAAGGTTGCGGCCACCTTATGCCTTTTAGACGTATCAAAGACAAAGCTGTCTACACTGTTTATCCTGTCGTCCTGAATTAAAGCCTCAGTTATACGCCTTTCAAGCTCTCCTGTTACAGCCTTCGCAGGCTGGCCAAATAAATCCTCAAGCTCAATTCCATAGTTCCATGAATAGATAAGATATTTATACCTTTCGGTATTAAGTATCTTGTATATAACCTGCTTCATGGCTTCCTGCTTATCGCACATGCCATTAACCGTTTCCCTATCCAAGTTCATCTTATAATTTAAGCTTGGCTGAGTTTTTATTTCTATCGCATTTATATTTAGTCCCTTAGGCAACATCTTTTACACCACCCTGTCTATTATCAAATATTTCTGTCCTCCGGCCATTCTTATAAGAATTACCTTTTCTCCGGACTTGAGCGCGTTATGAACCCTTATGGGCTTCCGTCCTGTTATGGCGTGGCTGTGGGAGGAAAAGGCGTCGTAGCCGCCACCACCGCCGCTTGTATTCTCCGTTCTCCACTCTACCGTTACCTCAGTGTCAAAATCCGTCACGTTTCTTGAAAGCACTATAGCTTTTTCTGGTATTGTTAGTTTAGCATCTACAAAAACAGTAAGCGGCGATGTGCTCTGGACAGTGCCAAAAATAATGGAGGTTGGCTTTCCTGCTTCGACGGCGTTAAGTGCAGCAGCCTGTACGGTTTTAATAAAGTCGTTCATATCAAGCACTAAACTCGCCTCCTATCAGCGTTAAATCCATTGTGTGTTCATTATCATTAAAGCTATGCCTGCACTTTTCAACTATAAGCCATGTGCTTGTAACTATATCCCCAAGATTAAGGAATATAGGAAGCATACAGCCAGCGCGCACTCTTAAATCCCCTATGACGTTATTAATGGACAAGGCCCTCTTTTTATGGTTATACAACTCCAGGACAGCTTCGGCAGTTGCCTGCCCCTTCTGCCTGTCATCCACCGTCTCATAAAACTGGAGCACTCCCCATTTCTTGATGTTTTCATCGCTTTTGGACACAAACACCTCACGTTCTTTTGTCCCGCTGTCCTCGTATACAATCTTCACTTTGTTGTATACATCGCTGTCTATACTGGTTTCATAGTCATAGTCCTCTGCCGAGCTTTCAGTTATCATAAGCGGAACTTTCATGCTGCCTATATTTTTAAGGGTCAGTTTTCCGAAATCATCATAGAGCACATACATTTCCTTTGTGTTGTAAAGCGTCAGGTCAAGGGCGTTTCCCATTATGTCAAAAAGGGTCTCATTATCCTCAATACGCAGTTCTATGTTGTATTTGGTATCTTCTATATCTCCTGTAAACAGACTGAAATCCCCGGCTATCATTTTTAAAAGCTCCGAGGCCGTCTTATTCTCGTAGATATATATATCCTTATTTTTAAAGTACCTTAGTTGGTCATAGGCTGTAACCTTTATAAGTCCGTCCTTGTTCCTACTCTTTTTGAAAACAAAGCCTAAAAAAACAGGCGTGCCGTCTATTTTAAGCTGCACCCTGTTTCCTTCCTGAAAGTTTATTATGTTGTCCTTTATAACTGTAAAATCAAGCTGTCCCGGCGTTCCAGTCCTTCCTGTTGTCCACGTTATGCCCTCCTCGACAACGGGCACAAAGGCTTTTCCCTCCTGTGGATTTTCTATTATCATTTCTATATCCATAGGTTTCACCTCACAGTTTTGGTATAACTATACTCTGCCCTGAATGTATTAAATTCGGGTTTGTTATGTCTGGATTGGCCTTTGCAAGCTCCTTATATTTACTCCCGTCACCGTAATAGCGCTTTGCTATAGTCCAAAGGCTGTCGCCGGCCTGAACCGTATAGCTTTCATCCTGTTTAGGTTCAGGCGAGCTTGATGTTTCCCTCTGCTCCTCTGCCGTTGCTGTTCCATCCTCCAATAGAGTTAAAGGCAGGGTTTTAACCTCTTCATATTGTTTAAGCTCAATATCAACAGTAACGTCAAAGCCGTTTTCAGCTTCTTCCTTTATGGAGTATTTTTCAAGGCTTACAGTCATATCTGTATCAAACAGTCCTGTTCCGTCCGGCCGCTCTCTGCTTACATTAAAGCTAAATGGAGCCTTGCTGTTTTTCAGGCTTTCAAGCTTATCAAGATAGTATTTCTGGTTTTTAAATCCTCCGTCATATATGGCAAACGGATATTTTACAGCCGGTATAAGCGCCTCAAACTTTATTTCCGTAAGTCCTGGTGTTTTTAAAAAATTCAGTTCAACGCCATTTATCAGGGTAATTGATTTATTCTGGTTTTTTATCTCAAGCTCCAGCCTAGACGGGGCAACAGGAAGCGTTATCCCGTCAAGTTTAAATATATAGGCTTTCATTATCTATGCACCCCCTCTGCGGCTATTTCCAAGGCTTCACTTGCTCCTGCTGCCATATGGTCTATTACTCCGTCTATATCTAAGCCGTTAGTAATGTTGTTGCTCATTCCCGACATATCAACCTTTATTTCCGCAGTTGTAAAGCGGTTTATAACGTCCCTTTCGGCTATTTCCCTGAGATATTTGATTTCATCTTCTGTTGCGCTTACGCTGTCGGCTATAGAGCCTGTGTCGTCTGATATATCGCCTATATCGCTTGCTACATAGTCAAATGCATTGTCAAAGTAGCCTCCGAACTTATCAGCTATGCCCTCGCCTACTGAATAGCCGCTGTTGTATGCGTCCTGCACCCAGCCGTCTTGAAATACATCAAGAGTATTAAAGCCGTCCATGAACGCCTGTTTTGTATCCACATATTCCATTTTGTTATTTTCAGCAGCTTCAGCTTTTGCTCTGAAGTCCTCTGCAGCACCAGTCAATCTTCCAACATCTATATTTATAAAAGGAAGTTCATTTAGCTTTTCAGCTATATTTGCTATAACTTCTGTTGCAGTTGCCAACAGACCCCAGAAAAAACCTTTTACACTCTCAATTGAGTTATGAAACGCCGCCTTTATGTTATGGCAGATTGAAGCAACCCAATTAAAAATACCGAGAAGCACATTTACAATGGTTTTAGCCAGGTTCCAGATGAATTGCAGTACAACATTCAGACCGCCTACTATTACTCCGGTTGCGCTTATAGACGTCCCCTTAACCTTGTTAATTACGGCCACAACCGTATAGAGCAATGCCACTAGAGCAATTACAGCCAATATAATCCATGTGATAGGGCAAGCTAATAACGCTGTATTAAAGCTGGACTGCGCTACCGTTGCCTGTGCCGTTGCTACAGCAAGAGCATATTGTGTATTAATTGCAACGGCCTGTAAATTAATATTCGATAATAACGCTCTGGCTTGTATAAATGCTTGTATATTTGCTAATTTTTGCACAATAGCACATATTTTCATTGCATAATCATACAAATTAACTGCTGTAGCCATTCCTATTACAACAGGCTCTAATATACTCCAATTTCCGGCCAGCATACTTATAAAGTTTAAAACAGGTTTAAATGTCCTTTGCAGCTTATTTGTGGCCATAGTCCACACCTCTACCCATGCGACAGGCATATTTTTAAATCGTTGTTCAACGTCGTCAGCAGATGAAAACATTGCTGCCTTTATTACGTCCGCCGTTAACAGTCCATCTGAGGCCCAATCCTTCATTGTTCCCTTTGCCTTTTGGACATTTCTCATATAATCTTCTATGGAGTTTGCAAGAAGCGGAGCATTTTCAATAATTGAGCGGTACTCGTCACCCTGAAAACGTCCCGAAGCCATAGCCTGGGTAAGCTTATTCAAGCCTTGTATGCCTAAATATGCTCCTGCTGCTCCTTTTATTTTATTGAGGAGCCCGTCTGCGTTTTTTGTCCCTTGAATTATTTCATCATTGAATTCTTCCTGCCTTTGTGTGTTCCTTTGAAGCTGTTCCTCTATCTCGCATAACTGAGCATGGGCTGTTCCATAGGCTGTTTTGGCTTGATATATTTGTGACGGGTCAAAAGCTTTATCTATCGCGGCATCTGTTCTATCAAGCATATTTATCGTCGTCTGCATACCGTTTATGATGTTATCCAATACAGGCGTCATACGGTCTATAAGAGTAATTGTTGATGTAATACTTGCCATTTAATCACCTGCCTTTCGATTTACGTTTCATTTCCTTGGCCGCTTTTTCCTCAGCCTCAGCTTTAACCTTTAACGATGCATAGTATAAAGCCTTTACGTTATCCTCAGCCGCGAAAAAATCTTCAAACTGAGAGGGCGTCCAATGCCATTTCTCTATGGCTATATGAGCGAACACAAACTCAAAGCCGCCCTCTTCAATTAGTTTTTTGCTTCTTCCACCTTTTCGTCCATTGTTTCTGTAAAGCCGTTAAACTTCTGGATAAATGCAGCAAAATCGTTATATTCGCCCGGATTGTCTATCATTTCAGTAATAAGTTCTTCTGCTGTATTTACTCCGTATGTATCCTGAAGTTCTGCGTTGTACAGGTCTGGCTCAACAACTGAGGCAGCCATAAGACGGCAGATATATTTAGCCGCGTCCAGCTTCTGACGATAAGCCCCCGGCTTTCCCTTAATGGGAATGTCAATCATACAGGTATCCCTTATATTTTCCGTTTCCCTTGATGTGAGGGGGCGTATAGTCCATTCAGCGATTTCGCCATTTTCATCTGTAAATGCTGATGTAACCGGATATGTTGTATTTTCTCTCTGTTTCTTGTTCTGCTTAAAAAAAGTTGATAAATTCATTTATGTTCCTCCTTTTTTCCATTAAAAAAGCACCCTTTATGTGGGTGCTTAAAAATAGGTTTTTATTCTATTATTCCCTTTGTCCTCAAATCAGCCGCCGAAAAATATGGTTCACCACTATCTATTTTTATTCTAATACCGTTTACTGTTTGTTCTGTGACTGTATCATCATATCCGGCTAGGCTTAAAATCATGTCTCCTACGCTTCCGCTAAGATTACCATACTCATAAAGTCCTATTTTGCTTGAGAAATTATTAAACAGAATTTCTTTTCTTCTCAAATCGCTCTCCGAAAGCCATTCCAGCCCCATTCCGTATAAAGGTTCCCCTTGAGGCCTTTCATCTTCATTATATCCCTCAATATATATCGGAGCGGCCAGTCTGTCCAACACCTCTTTTTCCGCCAGCTTCTGTTGTGTATTCTGCAACTTCGCATCGCTTACGCTGTCATTAAGATCCTTGGTAATATTAACCGTTTTTGTACTATCATCCCATACAACCTTTGCACCAAACCATTCGCCCACAGTTCTAAGCGGAACCATAGTTTTTCCGTCTATTATCTGAGCTGGGACATCCATTTCAAAGTTTTCCAATCCATAAATTAGTGCTGTGCGTTGGCCAATTGTCATTTTAATATCAATTGTTCTGGAAGTAGCTATTCCATATTTATCAATCCTTATGTCAGGCTTTGAAAGTGTCACCGTTTGGGTTGCGCTGTCCCAGTCAACCTTTGCCTCAAATGCCTCCGCGACATCTCTTATCGGCACAAGTGTCCGTCCGTCTACAATCGTCCCCGAAGCCGAAAGCTCTGTACCGTCAACTACAATTTTCACCTGTGCACCAAAAGTGGTGGTTGCCAATGCGGCAGTTAAAACAACAGCTATAATAAAACTTTTTTTATTCATAAATACCCCTCCCCTTATGTTTTATATTTCCATTATAAGCGATAAAAGGAGGGATTTAAAGAGCTATTTACATCATTCCCTCAAGAATTGCAAATTCTTCCGGCATACTCCAATCCTCAAAGGTAAAGTCCATATCTTCATCAAGATACTCCCCGTCAGCGTCAAACTTTGCCAGTATACCGCCGTCAAGGTTACAGTCCTTTAAAATAATTGTTTGTCTGCCCGCCGCGCTTGTGCTGTCCTCATTTGCTATCTGTATATCAAAATATACGTCCTCTCCTGTATCTTTGTATCGTTTCAGAAGCTGACGGAAAATAGGCGTATTGTAATGGAATGTAGCGCTTCCCGTTCCTGTCCAACCTGAGGCCTTGTTGCCTTTTCCTGTCTTGCCAAGAATAGGTACCTCTGTCTTTGTTTTCTCCATTTTAGCCTCCAGGTTTATGGCCTGCATAAAATTATATCTTCTGCCCTCGATTGTTACAAAGCATTCCGCAAGCTTTGCTGAAAGCGCGTCCTTGCCTTTCATTATTGCATTATTAAGCATTTACAACCCCTCCTAATCAATAAGGTTTCAGCCGATTATAAACGAACCGACATAGGACAGCAAGGCTGTTAAAGAGGTTCGCGCATGGCTGAAACCGAGTGTCTTGCTCAAACATATTTGAGCAAGGATTACATTATGAAATTTCCACAGTCATATAAAGCTGTGCCATAGCGTTTACTACTGTAACCTTATCATAGACTACAACAGCTCTCTTAGCGCTTCCCTGCTCTACGGTTACATCTTCCTCAGAGAAGTTTTCTATAGCCCTTATTTCCTGGAGCTGTTCATGGTGCTTTACTATATCGTTCCAAAGGCTTATTCTGCCTGAAGCGTCATTTGGCACAACTCCTAAGTATCTTGTATTGAAAATATTAGCTATGTCATTGGCTATCTGGTCACATACCCTGATTGTCTGGTTTTCCTTAAATATATCGCCCTTGGTATCGCTTGTAGTGACCATGCTGTTTATATCTGAAAGCACCCTCACATCAGTTCCAACCTTATGGAAACGGAACTCTCCGGCTTTTATCGAAGCTTCAAGCTGTGCCTGTGTGCCCTCTGTATCTACTTCAAACTCTCCGTCATACTTCTTATTAAGAAGCGAAGCATTCACATTGCAGGAGGCCTCCGCTCCTGTTGTCCAGTATACCAGCGAGGATACAGGGAAACCGGTCTCATTAACAACATTATTCTTGATGTTTATAACTCCCTCATAGTCGTATGGTTCGTTATGGACAACAAGCTGGAACTTTGCTCCCACCTCGTCCCTCATACGCTTTGTATATGCCGAATAAAGACCCTTTACCGATTCCTCGGTCGAAAGGCAGCCAAGTATATTAAAGCTGTAGGCCTCTGCTTTATCAAGAAACGCCTGGTGAGCCGCGCCGTTAACTGTACCGTTTGTACCGCCTGTTAAAGCTTCCCCGGCTGTTGCCGCAAGCGTTGCGCCTGTTTTCCATATTACATAGTCGTTGTCCTTAAGCTCTGCCGCAGATTTCACAGTCTGTTTATCCAGCAGTGTTGTATCGTCAATATAAAGGCTTACATCAAAGGCGGCCTCGTCATCGGTGTTTACCTGTATAACCACCTTAAGTGCGTTGCCTCTTATTCCGCTGTATTTTGCTGTCGCAAATGTGTTAGCCGCTTTAGCCCCGCCGCCGTTAAGCCTATAGGCGTACAGTGTTTTGAGATTAAGGAATAAATCCCTAAGTCCCTTTAACTTATCAGACGAGTAATCATAGCCGAACATCTTAAGGCTTTCCTTTTGAAAATCTCCATTTGTTACTGAGAATACCTCGTTCTCAATACCCCAGTCCATTTCAAGACCCATAGCCGCGTAGCCTCTGTCGGCCAGCGCCGCCGAAGCCTTGGCTGCGGATATAAAGTTGATATAACTGCCTGGCAGTATTTTGTTCTGTGTTAAAAATGTTCCTCCCCCAAGTGCCATTTATTTCACCTTGCCTTTCATGAATTTAGTAATTCTTTTCTCTGCTTCCTCTTTTGTAATAGTCTCTTTATCGTTGACTAGAGACATTAGTATGTCTTTCCTGTTGCTGAAATCCTTAGAGTTTAAAAGCTGTTCTTTTGTAAAAGTGTTGCTGTTCATTATTCGCTCACCTCGTATTCATAGCTGCTTAATCTAAACGCCCTTCGTCTTTTTTCCTGTGCATATTAGCCGCCCTACAGCGTACAATATTTGCAGTGTTAAACGAGCCTAATACAAGCCTCGGCAACACTGCCTGTGTGAGATAAGGTTTCCATAGTTTCTTTTTCTTTAACCTCTCTCATAAACAGGTTGTAATTAACGAAAACATGGAACACCCCATTATCCGGCTCCTCTGCATATATATCCGTGCCGTTCATTTCATCACCTGATACAGTTATCCGGTTAAGGCACATTGCCAACCGGTCAAAGACCTCCATACATTCAGTTCTTACATCTGCTGTAGAAGCGTAGTAGTGTATGCAGAACCTGTTCTCTTTATAGTATCTGTCTCCTAAAAACCTTGATGATTTAGGGCTTACACACACAATAGAAAAGCAGGGTTCATTTAGCCCCTGCTCTACAAGCTCTGTATAAACGCCATAAGCTTCTCCAAACTCCGCTTTTATAGCTTCGCTTATGCCTGTAATTATTTCATTTAATATCATTTGAAGTACTCACCTAATTTCTTTGCTATTCTGGCCTCTATGATAGCCGGGGACTGTCTTTGCAGCTCCTGCTCGGATATGGTAAGAAAAAATTGACCTTCAACCCAGCCAGTACCGCTGAGCGTTCTGTTACCAAATTCAGCATAAGAGGCGTACTCCATAGGGTTATATATCTCTACCTTGTAGAAATCTCCCTCCCTGTATACCTCGCCCACAGCCCACTCAGACTGCAGAAGCCCGGTGTCCACAGGGGTTCTTTCAACAACCTTTCTCAGCGCTCTTGCCGCCAGCTCCCTGGCACTGTCCCTCATAAACAATTCCATTGCGGCGGTGTCCTTTTCAAGCTTCTTTTTTAACAGCTTCAGCTCCTTGCAGTCAATTCCCATTTACGCCCACCTCTTAAACATTTCAAGCTCTATCTCCTGATGGCTCTCATACAGCTTAGGCTGTCCGCTTGATTTGTAATCAACGGCCGAGCCCTTATTAGTAACCGTAAGCTTGCATCCGGCAGGAATTTTATACTCCGGGGCTAAAAACAGTTTTATTGTCTGGTTTAAAGTCTGTACCCTCAACGCTGTTTTTAACGTCCTCAAATAGATAGCTGTCGGTTTTCTTTAATTCTTCAAGGTCAAGGCCGTCTAATACCCCATCTTCTTTAAGAGTAATTTTCTCCATATCAAGCAAAGCCTTGATTGCCTTGGTATTCTTGCCCTTAGCCTGAAGAATTGCCATTTCAACCGCGCTGTCCCTTCTGCTGTCAGCCATAGCCTTATTTAAGGCCGCGGTGTCCGCTGTATATTTGTCCTGTAATTCCTGATACCTTTTGTTTAAATCTGCGTTATCTCCTGCCGCTTTCTTAAGGTTCGCTATTTCCTTATCACGGTCCTTTATCTGCTGCTCAAGGGCTTTCTTTGCCTCGCCATTATGGCAGCCCTAGCGGCATTAAGATCTATTAGGTATACGTTCATTACAAAACAATTTTTGTTTCTCTGTTAATGCTACTCTATCACATCCCTTCAGGCATTATAAAAGGCCGCACACTCGGCACGGCCTCAATCAAGGAGAATATCTGATGGAACTCTGTTTGTCTCAAGCTTCCATAATACTATAGTAGCATGTACAAGCGTTACATGTGTGACATTCGTGACAGCATTTATATGTTTTTTAAAAATCTGCTGTAAGCCTGCTTAACACTGTTCTCTGTATTACCGCCTCCAATACTGTCTGCGACCTCGTTCCAACTCATCAAACAGACATTTCTAAGATATACAATCTGTCTTATAAATTCATCATCTATATTAAATATATACTCCATTATCTCCTTGCGCTTTATCTGCAGCTTAGCTAAGAGCCCCTTTATCGTTGCCTCAAGGTCGGCTAAATCTGCAACATAATCATCCATTCCTATAATCAAGCCGCCCTTTGGCATATCGCTTAGCCTTGGCGAACCAACAAGCTGCCTGGCCCTAAGCTTTGCAAGCTCGTTTTGCCACATCTGGATTTCCCTGTTTATGTAATATATCTGTTGAAGCTCTTTTCTTGTCAACCTCTCACCCCTAACCCATAAAGCTTAATACCTTTAGTGCTGTCTTTTCTATGTAAGCAACAAAAAGCTATTCATTTCTTAGCACCTAATATCTCGCTTAATCTGCTCATTTTATAGCCTCCCTGCTATCTCATATTAAAGTGATATTTGCACTCTATGTTCATTCAGTCTTTTTAACGGCGTTTCATAGTGCCGCTTATCTATTTCAAAACCGACATAATCAAACCCCATATCATAGCAGGCTATCAAGCTGCTGGCACTGCTACAAGTGTATCAAGTATCTTATCTCCCGGCTTTGCGTATTTACTCAGCAGTAATATCTTACCTCCGGGTCTCGTGTTAATCTGCCCATCAGGATTACTTTATTCATAGCTTTATCTCCTCTGCATTCTTCAGTAATTCAGCCCTTTTTAGCCGTTCAAGCTCCTCAAAATCCCAATCCCGCTGCTCAAAATTAAACTTATCTTTTTGAGGCTTTTCTGTTTTTCCACCCTTGTCCTGCTCCCTTGAAAGCCAAGCGGTTATAAACCGAAGAACTCCGCTCTTTGTCTTTCTTCTTGTTGGATTTGCCTCAAGCCACCCCTTCATGTTTCTTAGCTGCTGTATCACGTCTACAGCAGGGTACAGTTCCGCCCATTTTTGAACTGCTCCTTCATATACCGGGTATTGGCTTTTGTCGTTCAGCGGAAGTGTTATTATTACTGCCTCTGCCGGCTCGGAGTTTTTTTGCTCCGAGCAAATATCTTTTATATCTTTATCTTTTTCTTTATCTTTATCTTTATCTTTTTCTTTATCTTTAGGTTCCGCTTTGGTTACGGTTTGGTTATTGTTTGGTTCCGCTTTGATTTCCGTTTGGTTTGATTTCCTGCCCCCTGCTTTGCCGTTTGTGTATCTTTGGTTATTTTTATCAATCTGCGGCTTTGCCATTATATATACTGTCTTTTCTATTCCATCAGTCTTAGGCTCTGTGCCGTCCAGGCCGTAATCCAAAAGTGCCGTAACGCATCTTTTAAATTCATCGGGAGGCAACTCCTTTACGGCTTCATAAAAGCTTCTATAGAACACCATACCGTCTCTTGTAATTCCCCTGTTCACTTCTCACCACCTCAGATTGTCTCTTTATATAAAGACATGAAATCGTCTATACGCAGACAAGCTACCCAATCACATTCATTCTTCCGAGTAAACACAACCGGCAGTTCGTCAGCCTTAGCATCAAGTCTTGCCTGGTCTAATGCCTCATACATCCTGAATTTCTCTGTCCTTTTAACCTCTATATGTATTCCCGGAAGACCTATTACATCCGCGTCGCCGTTGGCTCAGACATACCCTCAACCCTTTGAGGCCTGTTTTAATTTCGCTTCCAGCAATTGAATATAATGCGCCTACAGTATCATTTTTAAATTCTTATAGGATTTTTCCAAAGTTTTAAATTTTTCGTGGTATTCATTTGTATACCCTATTTCTATCAGTTCATTTGATAGCTGTCTATTGATAATGCTTATTGCTGCTATGCGTTGCATGCATAGTTCTTTTTCTGTTTCTATGTACACTTTTCTACTACTTTAGTTGGCATTAGTAACTTTTAAAGATACCAAATCTGCAAAAAAATATCGATTGGATTATCTATATCGAGTTTATTAATCATGATTTGAATTTCATAACTTCCAAATACCCCTATTTTCATTTTTTCGTAGAAAATTTTGGAGTTATCCCAATATAATCTGCCATTTTAGCTTGAAAAATACCTTTTTTATCAAAAAGCCTCTTTAATTCATTAGTTTTTATCATCTCATCACCTCCGTAACTTTTTAAGCTACCTAAATTATAGCACCTATTAGTAACTTGTCAAGATATTTTTTTATTGACCTGTAACCTTCTTGTGTTATAATTAAGTTACTGGAGGTGATGAAGATGACAGTAGGAGAACGAATTAAAAAGAAACGAGAAGAACTAGATATGACTCAAGTTGATTTAGCTCGTAAAATCGGTTGTACAAAGCAAACTCTTTATAAGTATGAAAGTGGCATAATAACAAATATTCCATCTGATAAAATAGAAAAAATTGCAAACGTACTGGGCACTACTCCAGCTTACTTAATGGGTTGGGATGAACCTCACGTCTACACCGATTTCAGCAAAACACCAGGCATTATGCCCCTTCCCTATACCAATGGCCGTACAGTTCCACTTATAGGCACAATCGCCTGCGGAACGCCAATACTAGCCAACGAAAATGTGGAAATGGACATACCTCTGCCCGATAACATAATGGCTGATTTCTGTCTCCAGTGCAAGGGCGACAGCATGATTAATGCCCGCATATTTGACGGCGACGTGGTTTTCATAAGACAGCAGCCTACGGTTGAAAATGGTCAGATAGCGGCGGTTCTTATAGACGATACGGCCGATGTGGCGGAGGCCACGCTGAAAAGGGTTTATATATATGAAGATAAAATAATGCTTGTGGCTGAAAACGCGCAATATCCTCCAATGTCCTTCGATAAGGAGCAAATGAACAGTGTAAGAATAATCGGCAAGGCTGTAGCGTTTTTAAGCGGGATTAAATAAAGCCCCTTCCGGCTGCAACCAGAAGGAGCTATGAGAAGAAATATTTTGGTGGATAATTCTTCCTAACAAAACAATAACATAGTTGTAAGATATTGTCAATTAGAGGAGGAGTACATATGAAAAAGAAATTTACCGCAATATTAACGGCTTTGATTTTATCACTGGGAACGGTACCCACATACGCCCACGGCGGACGTACTGACTCGTCGGGAGGTCATCATGACTACAATAATGCCAGCGGCCTTGGCTCTTATCATTATCATCATGGCTTTGGTCCTCATTTACACCCTAATGGTGTATGTCCTTATAGCGCTTCAGTGAGTTCGGGTACTAATAATACAACAGCACAAGCGGCACCTAAAACCTTAGGAAAAACAGTTAATTCTGATATAAATGTCTATATTAATGGATATTTTATACCAACAGTTAATTTCAACAATACTACATATGTTGTTGCTGAGGATTTAAATAACTATGGCTTTGATGTAGTGTGGAACCAGAGTGAAAGGTCATTAAAGCTCACTCCCAACACCTCCAAGAGCTTTGCAGAAGTATCAGCTTACAATTCATCGGAAATTTATGACGTGCAGGAAAGTGATATTATAACTTATTTTTATAATGGAACCTCTAAGTCTTACGTCAATGTTACTTCATATAACATAGGTGGAAAAACAATAGTTAATCTTGCGAATATTGGTTCAAGAGTTTGGGACAGCCAGAATAGATGTGTTTATGTGACATTATAAAGAGCTGACTAATTCTACTGAAAAATAGAAGTCCCCCTCCAGTGACAATATGAGGGGGACAATAATTCAAGCTACACTGTTGTTAACCCTTTCTAATACTTTCCTAACATCTTCTAAAAAAGTTAAAGGATCCTGACAGTAATAGACAAGATAGATAAGTAAAGATATCGGATTACATAGATTGTGTCCATGCTCAATCTCAACATATGAACGTTCCGATATAAGCAGCCATTCTGACATTTTGTTTTGACTGATATTTTCTGTTTTCCTTGTCATTACAAAATATGAAGCTATTAGCTTTTTCAGTTCTTCTTGATATAGTTCTTTCATGGTTCCGCCCTCTTTCGTTGTTCTTATAAAAAGATTAACGAAAATATGAGGTATATGCCATGATATGTATATCATAAGGTTATGATAATTTAAAATCCCCTCCTACTGTAATAGGAAGGGACAAATAACAGCTACACTTAATGAGTTTTATCCTGACATACATTTCAGAGTTAAGCTTCCCTCAAAAGTTAAAACTGAAATGCAGATACCAGACAGCAATATTATAAACGAGTATCTAATTGCTACGAGAGGAACAGAACTCTATAAAGCTATAGTGTTAGCTGCCTTTCTACGTTGGCAATTGTACAATAGTAATGCCATATTTTATTATTCAAGAATTTATAGAAATATGTTCTGACCAGGTTGTAAATTTAACTCTGTTTCAAATAACTCATCAGTTTACATCCATTAATAAAAGGCTGGGTTATAATTTCAGGTTTCATGACTTAAGGCACTATAACGCCTCAGTTATGTTGCTTCTAAATGTTCCAGACGCCGGTTTTCCTTGTAAAATCAACAAAAATCCGGCATTGCCGATTTAATCAGCTTTGCCGGATTTAAATAAAAAACGGAGGCGGTGGGATTCGAACCCACGTGCCCTTGCGGACAACTTGATTTCGAGTCAAGCTCGTTATGACCACTTCGATACACCTCCATAAGCACCAAAATATTATATCACAGCGGTCTATAAAATTCAAATATTTTTTTATAAGCTTTTTCCTAGAGCCTCGGCTTTTTTTAAAAACTCCGTATTTTTTACCTCGCCCTTCTCATTTACACCTTTAGCTAAAAGAGTTCCTCTGTCATTCCATTTAAGATAATTGGCCATAAGTCTGTAGGTGGATACCATTCCATCGAAATCCTTTTCATCATCGGTTCCTCCACAGGCTATCAGCACACTTTCCTTTTCCGATATATTTCTTCCAGTATGGCTAAAGGAATACATTTTGTCTATCACTGCCTTTATTTGTGCTGTAAATGAGAACCAATACATAGGAGTTACAAATACTATAACATCACTTTTTTCAATTTCTGGAGCTATTGTATTAAATCCGTCAGTAAATGAACATGCGTTTCCTTTAGTAAAACATGTGTCACAGGCCTTACAGCCGCCTATATTCATTCTGCCCGCATCAAAACGGACTACATTATTTTCTCCTACCAGGGCTCCGTCAATGAAAGCATCCGCTAACCGGTCACTATTTCCATCTACTCTCGGACTGCCTGTAATTACAAGTATATTCTTACCAGCCATTACTACTCCCTCCTGTTTTAAGAAAAATTTTCCATAATATTTATTATACCAGCTTGTATTTATATTGTAAATAAGCTAAAAGAATTCGGCTTTATTAAAAAGAAAAACGCCGTATAACACGGCGTTTATTGATATTGTTTTCAGGCTGTTTTTTCCATATCCCTTTCAGAGGCCAGCTTTTTTGTAAACCTTTCGATTCTCTTAACAGCTTCCATAAGGTTTTCTAAGCTTGTCGCATATGATATTCTTATATACCCTTCGCCAAAATCACCAAATGAGGTGCCCCATGCAAGCGCTACGCCCTCTTCATCCAAAAGTCTGTCTGCAAATTCCCTGCTGGTCAGCCCAAATGAAGATATATCAGGGAAAGCATAAAATGCACCTTTGGGCATACGGCATTTAATTCCCTCAATATTATTCAGCGCATCAACCAGCCAGTCCCTTCTTTTTTTAAATTCCGCTTTCATCTGATCCACTGAATCCTGAGGCCCTGTAAGCGCTTCAATTGCACCCATCTGCGTAAATGAGCAGGTACATGAAACAGAATTAACCATAATCATCTCAAACTGCTTAATTATTTCAGTATTAGCTATACAGTAGCCTATTCTCCAGCCCGTCATTGCGTAGCTTTTTGAAAAGCCGTCAAGCACCAGGGTTCTGTTTTTAAACTCTGGCAGCGAAGCAATTGAAAATGATTCTCCCTCAAATATAAGCCTGTCATAAATTTCATCTGACAGTATAAATATATCAGGTCTGTCTTTAAGCACCTCGGCCATAGCAAGTATGTCGTCCTTATCAAAAATGCCTCCTGTAGGATTGCATGGACTGTTTATAATAATGAGCTTTGTTTTAGGTGTAATAAGACTCTTAAATTTATCTATATCCAATTTAAAATCGTTTTCTGCCGTGAGGGGAAGCGGTACCGGTACCCCCTCCGCAAACTTTATACAGCTTTCATATATAGGGAAGCCCGGATTCGGATAAATAACCTCGTCACCAGGTCTCACCAGCGTAAGCATTGTAAAAAACATAGTCGGTTTTCCGCCCGGAACAATAGCTACATTATCCATTGTGACATCGAGATTTTTGTATCTTTTAGCATAATCAGCAACAGTCTGCCTCAGCTCATTATATCCAAGAGTAGGACCATATCCTGTATATCCTTCTGCCATAGCTCTGTCGGCCGCCTCCATAATATTTTGAGGAGTCTGAAAATCAGGCTGTCCTATTTCAAGATGAATAACGTCAATTCCCTTTGCCTCCAGCGCTTTAGCCTTTGATAGTATAGCAAAAGCTGACTCTCCTTTAAATCTTCCAACTCTTTCAGCAATATATGATGGTGCTCTGTTTTCCTCTGCCATGTTATTCCTCCTATATTCAAGGTGCTATCCACCTGTCGCGCACATTTGTCTTTATTATTATAGCATGTATTTCATATTTTGCAACTTAAAAATGGAATTTTAATAAAATTTAGGCGCTCATATTTTATTCCAATAAAAAAGGAGAGTTAATTAACTCTCCAAGTTTTATAAGGGGGACATTATTAATTTATAACAGCAAAGCCGCATAAGCTGCGGCCCGCATGTATATCTAAACCTAACGGCTTGTCGGAGGCCGCAGGATTGTTTTTACTGTGCACTTCCTTCAACAACTGTACCGGGGTCATTTACGTTGCCAAGAATCGCGGTAACCTCAACAGACGTATCTCCGTTTCTTACAATTCCTATTTTAACCTCGTCACCTACACTGCTTTCACCTATATACGATACAAGCATATCCATATCCATTACATTTTTGTCGTTGTATGAAACAATGACATCACCCTCTTGAATTCCGGCAGACTCGGCACTTCCTCCGCTTATTACCGATGTAACAAGGACTCCTACCGGAAGCCTGTAAAGCTCTGAAAGCTGGTTTGTTATATTCTGACCTGTAATACCAAGATAAGGCTTCTCAACCGAACCTGTTTCCCTGATTTCCTTAAGTATGGGCACGGCTATGCTTGATGGTATAGCATATCCGACACCCTCGGTTGTTGTTCCGCTCTTTGTCATAAGCTGTTTTGCCGTATTAATGCCAATTACTGCTCCTGAATAATCAACAAGTGCGCCGCCGCTGTTGCCGGGGTTAATAGCAGCGTCTGTCTGAATAACTTCGAGTTCCTTTCCCTCAACTGTGACAGCCTTATTTGTCGCGCTTATCATGCCGCCGGTTGTAGTTTTGCCCTCGCCGAGTGAGTTTCCGATTGCTACTACCTGCTCGCCAAGCGCTACGCTTCCAGAATCGTCAAAGGTAGCTATCGTAACATTTTTAATTCCCTGTGCCTCAAGGTCAGCCTTTTCAACTGAAAGCACAGCCAAATCCGTTGTTTCATCATAGCCTACCACTGTAGCAGGTATTGTCTCGTCAGCGTCATCAAAGGCAATAGCTATGTTCTGAGCTCCGTTAATAACATGTTCATTAGTTGCCACATATACCAGCGTATCGTCCTCTGAAAAAATAACTCCGCTTCCAGCTCCCTGCGCCTGATATGGCACTGAATAAAGTCCATAGTTGGCAGTTCCCTTTGTAAGCGTGGTAATACTTACGACAGCATTATACACTGCAGATATAGCGTCGGCTGCCGAATTTGATTTAATAGATGAAACGGCAGACGCTGTAGTTGTAAGCACTCCGTCATATGTGCTTCCCTGTGTTCTGTTAAGCGACCTTGAAATGCCATAGCCTGCACCAAGTCCGGTACCAAGCCCCAAACTGCATACAAGACAGGCTGCAATAACTCTGCCAAAGGTTATTCCCTTCTTTTTTGGCTTAACCTTCACCTCATAGTAAGGTACCTTTTCCGGTCCGCTGTTTCCTGACTTATCCTCTTTTTTCTCAGGCTGCGGCTCATCCTCCTTTTTTTCTGCACGCTCAGCAGGTGCCGGAGTATCAATTGTTTCTTTTACAGTTCCTTCAAATGGCCTGTCGTAAACATTTTCAAGCTTTTCTTCCCTGTGTGCAGGGTCATCCGGATTTATATATCCCTGTGAATCAACGGTTCTTCCATCTCCGCCGTCCACTGGTTCACTTTTTCTATTATTTTCCTCATTATTATCATTTTTTGATGTTTCCTCATACCAACTCATATAAAAGCCTCCTTGAATATATAAAAGATATAATCTTTATTTTCTATGCTTTGAATTATAGAATCTATATTTGAACTCTGTATGAACAAAAAATAAAAAATACGTTAATAAACGGTTTTGAAACCATGAACATACCATTTGAGGATTTTACAGCCTGCAAAAGGATATGTCAACAGCACTATTCCTTTTTCCATTTAAAAATGATATACTTGTTATGATTATTTTACAAAGGAGCATTGAAATGACTAAAATAATAATAGCAACTACAAACGAAGGAAAGATGAAAGAATTCCGCGCTCTTCTGGCCCACAAGGACGTTGAGATTTTATCAATGAAGGAAGCCGGCATAAATATTGAAATAGAAGAAAACGGTAAAACCTTTGAGGAAAATTCAGCAATTAAGGCAAAAACAGTGTGTGAATATTCAGGCTGCCTGTGTTTGTCGGATGACAGCGGCCTTGAAATTGATTATCTCGGCGGCGAGCCGGGTATATATTCAGCTCGTTATCTTGGACACGATACGCCGTATGAAGTAAAAAACCGAATGATTATAGAACGTTTAAAAGAAGTCCCCAAGGAAAAACGAACGGCACGCTTTGTATGCTCCGTAGCCGCGGCATTTCCGGATGGAAGAGTTTTGACTGTAAAGGATACTATGGAGGGACGCATAGCCGACGCTCCGGCCGGTAAAGGCGGCTTCGGCTACGACCCTATATTTTTCTATCCTCCTGCCGGCATGACAAGCGCCGAGCTTACAGCCGAGGAGAAAAACGCAGTCAGTCACAGAGGCAAGGCCTTAAGAAAAATGGTTGCTCTGCTGGAAAAGGAGATATAATAAATGAAGGCTCTGGTTTTTTCCGACAGCCATAATGATGCAAAAATTATGAACGAACTGGCTGAAAAATACAGATCTAAAATTGACTGCATAATCCATCTTGGAGATTGTACTGACGATACATTTGATTTTAGAATTATATGCCCGGATATTACACTGTATCAGGTCCGTGGAAATAATGACTGTGGAAGCTTATACCCTTCTGAGCGTACTATAACGCTTGGCGGAAAACGGATTTATATGACGCACGGACACAGGCAGAAGGTATACTACAATACCGACAACCTTTATTTCACGGCCGCACAGGAGCAAGCAGATATAGCCCTTTTCGGTCATACACATATTCCTTATTTGGAAAATGAAGGAGGAATACTGGTTATGAACCCTGGAAGCATATCCCTTCCAAGAGGGAACACCGGCAAAACCTTTGCGTTTATATCAATAGAAAGAGGCAATATAAATGTTTCGGTAATGGGCTACAGTCCAAAGGGTATTCAAAGGCTAAAAACCTTATAACAAAAGACGTCTCAAAAAGGCGTCTTTTTTAGTTAAATATATGTTAAATATGCAGTAAAATTTTTTTCTTTTAATAAAATTCAGGCAGTATTGTTGTTCTATTTTTACGATAAAGTATTTAAATTCGGATTGAATTGTGGTAAAATTAGGTTGCAGTAAACATTTTACAGCTGCGATGGGGACATACCTCAGTGCGGCAAAGCTTTATTTAAAAAGGAGGATTATACATGAAAAGAAAATTGATTTCTCTTCTTACGGCGGCGGTAATGGTTCTTGGCCTGAGCGTACCTGTAATGGCCGAGGAAGCGCCGTCTATGGAAGGCAAGCTTGTAGTCATTCACACAAACGACATGCACGGATACTATGAAACAACCGAAACATCAATCGGTATTGCGGGCATTGCCGGACTTAAGGACTACTACAAGGCACAGGGCGCGGACGTCATTATGCTTGACGCCGGAGACTTTTCTCAGGGAAGTACTTTAGTAAGCTATTACAAAGGCAAGAATGCGGCAGAATACATAGCGGCCGCAGGATATGACGCAGTATCAATGGGCAATCACGAATTCGACTATTCATTTGATGTTCTTCTTGACAATATGAAGGTTCTTACAGACGCCGGCGTTAAGGTAATAGACGCTAACGTTATTAATAAGGAAACCGGAAAGGCGTACTTTGACGCTAACGCTGTTTTTGATTTAAACGGCTATAAGGTAGGCGTATTCGGACTTGATACCGCTGAAACACTTACAAAGGCAAGCCCCAGCAATGTTAAGCTTGTTAATTTCCTTGATAAAGAGGATATGTTTAAAGAGGCGCAGGCGCAGGTTGACGCACTTAAGGCTGAGGGCTGCAGCTATATTATCGCCCTTACACATCTTGGCGTAGATGAGGAAAGCACAGGCAGACGTTCTTTAGACCTTGCCGAGGCTGTTAATGGAATTAATCTTATTGTTGACGGACACAGCCATACTGTAATGGACGGCGGACAGAAGGTTGGCGAAACATTAATCACAAGCACAGGCTCATATCTTGCAAACGCTGGTACAGTTGTTATTGATAAGGCAACAGGCGCGGCTGAAGCTAAGCTTATATCCGCTGCTGACTATGCAGCAGGAATCAACCAGTATAATGAAGATGTTAAGAAACTTGTTGCTGACGATGTTTCCGAGGTTACAGCAGCATACTCTAAAGTATTTGCCAAAACAGAGGTAGCCCTTGAAGGAACAAAAGAGCTTGTTCGTTCACAGGAGACAAACCTTGGTGACTTTACGGCTGACGCTTATCTCTATACAGCTCAGAAATACGCTGATGAGCGTGAGCTTGGTATTACAGTTGACTGCGCTATTTCAAACGGCGGCGGTATCCGTACATCGGTAGAGCCCGGCGATATATCAATGGATACCCTTGTAACGGTATTCCCCTTTGGAAATAACGTATGCTTTGTAACAATCACAGGCGAACAGCTTCTTGAAGTACTTGAGGCTTCAACATTCTGCACACCTGAAACTATCGGAGGCTTCCCTCAGGTTGCTGGAATTGAATATAAGCTCGATATAAGCGTTCCATACGAAAACGGTGAGCAGTATCCTGATTCAACATATTATGCTCCTGCTAATCCGGGAAGCAGAGTAACAATCAAGACTGTTAACGGAAAAGCTTTTGACCCGAAAGCAAGCTACACTGTAGCTGTTAACGCATTCCAGGCTGAAGGCGGAGATACATATTATCAGTTAACAAAGAATTCTTATTTCTGTGATACAGAAGTCCTTGACTGCGACTCTCTTATTGAGTATGTAAACTCACTTGGCGGAGTAATTGGAGAGCAGTATAAGGAGTCTCAGGGACGTATTGAAATCGTCGGCGAAGCTCCCGCAGTTGAACCTGAAGTTACAGAGCCTGCACTTACAGAACCCGCGGTTACAGAACCCACAGTTGAGCCTGCACCCGAAGTACTTCCTTCTTCTGATGTTTATGTTGTAGTTGAAGGCGACAATCTCTGGAAAATCGCTAAATCACAGCTTGGAGACGGAAAACTCTGGAAAAACATTTACGAGGCTAACAAAGACGAAATTAAAGATCCCGGCATGATTTACATAGGACAGGAACTTACACTTAAATAATTTTAAAAAGGCGTCTGGAAACAGACGCCTTTTTTACACTCAAAAAAGATAAAAAGTAAAGTACTCTTCGCGCTCCCCTATTGTGGCAACGCTTCTAAATGAAGCGTACCTATTTTGGGGGTTATTCATATCTTTCATTTTCATATGTGAAAATTCATGTAAGTGGTATTTTGACAACAACCCCAGCTGTGAATTTGTTACCTACACCATGTCCTTTATTTTATCCATTACTGTCCTTATCGGCTTATAAAGCGCCAGCATAACTGCAAAATTTCCCACACAGTGAGCCACATCCATAGGTATTCCCGCTATCCACCATGCGAATGCCGTTTTAAAGCCTCCCGAAAACACATATACGAGAGAGCAAAGGCCTCCGAAGGCCAGTCCAAACACCGCAGAAACCAGAGCCCAAAACATAACGCTGTTATGATTTTTAAGCAAAAGGGTTATTCCTGCCAAAAGCGGCCATATATACAGATACATTACCGTCCATATATTAAAGCCCCATATCATACACTCAACGGCAACGAAAACAAATATTGATAAAAAGACCTTTCTTCCAAAATACATGGCGTACATTATAATCAGAAACGATACAATCTCTATATTAGGCAGGAAAGACATCACTGTTTTCCCCGCTGTCAGTGTGGCGCTCATGACCCCGATTTCCGCTACGTCTCTGGCTGTCATTTTCCAAGTCATTTCATTTCCTCATAGATTATCTCAAATGCGTCGCCGTCAGCAACGGGCTGATTTTCCACGCCATAGTTACAGTATTCCCCGTTAACGTAAAATCCCCAATAGGCTGATTTATTATCAACAGTCACGTCGTTTACAGTATCAATATAAAGGCCGTACTGCCCTTCTTCGCCGCTGTAGGTAAAATCCTGTTCACTCAGTTCATCAAGGACCTGTTTAAGAAACTCAGCCTGTGTATTTGCAAAATACTGGCTTTCCTTTCCTTCGTCATCAATAACAGTCACGGCTACGGACTTGCTTCCTTCAGTTACATCCGGCCTGTTAGCCGAGTATATGCCTAACATAACAGCTATCACTGCGGCTACAGCGATAATCGTATATAAATATTTTTTGTTCTTCATAGCTTCCTCCCAATTGTGTCATATATCAGCCAAAATATTATAAGCCTAACGGGAACAAAATACAACTTTCAAAGGACAATTTTTTCAATCTAACCTCTCTGGCATAGCCTTAGGAGTTTATACATATTTATATAAAAACGGCGTCAACAGGAGCGCATATGAAATTCAGAGCATTATATTTAAAGAACATTAAAAACACAGCCATCATAGCAGTGCTGTGCGCAATAATAACGGCTGCAGGGATAATAGATGACCGGCGTACAGTAGAGGCTATGCTTCCGGTTGAAAATAAGGTTGTAATTATCGATGCCGGACACGGAGGGTTCGACCCAGGTAAAACAGGTACAAACGGAGACAATGAAAAAATTATCAATCTAAAAATCGCCACCTATTTACAGCAGTACCTTGAGCAAAGCGGAGCAGTCGCGATTATAACCCGTGACAGCGACGAAGCGCTTGGAGACTCCAAAAAAGCCGATATGGCAGAGCGAAAAAAAATAACCAATGAAAGTGATGGAGACATACTTATAAGTATTCACCAAAATTCCTTTACCTCCGGCAAGGCCTCCGGAGCTCAGGTATTCTACTATAAAGCAAGTGATGAGGGCAAAAAACTGGCGGAGTATGTTCAGCAGTCCTTAATAGATACTTTAGATAAGAACAACAACAGACTGGCAAAGCCTAATTCTGACTACTATGTTCTTCGTACAACACAAATACCTGCCGCAATTGTGGAATGCGGATTTTTAAGCAACGCAGATGAAGAAGCCAAGCTTAATACGGACGATTATCAGCAGCAGACCGCGTGGGCAATTTATAAGGGAATTGTCAGCTATTTCAATGGAAATTAATGATTGTGCTTCGTTTAATATAAATATTTTACTGTTTCTGTCTTCATTCACTAAATAAGCCTCATATTTATATGAGGCTTATTTAGCGGGCTAACTCCTGCTTCTTCTTTAGGAGGCAGTTTTAATGGTTTATCTGCGTTTTCTCGCCGGACAAACTTTTTACTCATTAAAGAAGTCAAGAACAACCTTATTAAATTTTTTATATGCTGTCTGGCATAAATCGTGTATCCCGTATTCCTCTGCTGTAAAACGAACCCATCTGCAGTTTTTCATTGTATTACTCATCCATTTTCCATGCTCGGGAGTAGTCAGCATGCTTAAATCTCCGGTTATATACATAGAAGGCACAGTAATTTGGGTAATAAGGTCACTCCAATCAAGCATCAGATGGTCAAGCATGAGTTTTGAAACAAACTCCTTCTGAGCTTCCGCCATTTCAGGGCGTTGGCATATCTTTTCCCAGTACCCGTCCGGAATCTGTTTTGATGTTTCTTCATCAAAGAACATTACACCTCTGTGGAAACACATTTCAAACGCTTCTGTAATGGGGGAACCTTCCGGAAGCCATGTATTGCCGGACTCTGCAATAGTATTAACAAGCGTCCAGCAGTCCATACGGTTAGTTGAAGTGCGTGCAATGTCAGCCGCCTTATATTTAGGGTTGGCCACAATAGCAGCCGGCTCCTCGTCAAAAATAACCTTGTTGATTTTTTCCTGTCCAAAAATTTCTATATAGCTCCAAATCACACTGCATCCCATTGACCATCCGCAAAGATTTACTTTTGGTGAACCAATCGCTTCAATAAATTCATGCAAATCAGCACCAAGTCTGTGAATATGAGCACCGTGGCTGGCCACAGATTTACCATGCCCTCTCAGTTCAAGCGAATACACGGAATAATACTCAGAAAAGTCAGGAGCATTAAGCATCCATGTATCAGCATCATCTATGCCTCCATGAATTAGTATTAGAGGCATTCCCTCTCCTTTATGTAAAAAACGAAGTTTAATATGGTCCTTTGTTTCAAAATAATTTTCGGTAAAACCTTCCATTAAAGGATTCTTTGTATAAGGAACAGCTCCATTTAAAATTCTGCTATTTTCACAAACAATATTATTTGAATTCATATTTCTTCCTCCTGTTAATTATTATCTTTATTTGGAAAAGCTAGCTTATAAGCCCTTCCGTATATGAAGTAACCAATAACGCCGAGTATGATACAGCATATGCCTGAAATCAGGATACAGTCAGACGGGTTTGCCGAACCCAATATCATGTTTGAAATAATTCCAGGCACATAGCCGCAAAGGGCCTCGCCTATAAACATAAACCCTGTAAAAAGGCCCACTGCAGTGCCTGCTGCTTTCCCCTTTACTGCATTTCCAAGTACTGTAGTAATCCCACTGTGCTGGGCATTTATGCCTACGGATGCAATACAGAATAAAATACCGATTGTTATTACAGAATTGGCATGTGTTGCTAATACAAATGCTATTCCTGTAAGAAGCATCATAGCAGTTACGCTGTATTGTCTGCATACCTTCAGTACAACAAATATAGCAGCCATAATTACAACACCGATAAATGTTGCAAGGCTTGTCAGTGTTCCTACATGCGCTGACGTTCCAATTTGAAGCTCATTGATAATTAAGCTTGAGAGGTTCACTGTCATACCCATATAGAACAGAGCGGCGACAAATTTAAAAATAATCAGTGCAATAATACTTCCAGGAATTTTGTTCGTATCATTACCTTCACTGTCAGCTGTTTCTTCATTGTTTGCCTGAGCCTTATCTGAAGGATACCAGATAATAGTAACTATAATTGCTGCTGCAACCACCCAATAAATATCAAAGGCCTTTACCCATTCACCGCTTGCTGCTAAAAATCCCATAGCCGCATTGGCAAATACCATGCCGACACTGGTTGTTGCATCGTTTAAGCCATAAATCTTGTCACTCAGATTCGTTGGAGTAATTGCTGAAAGTGCTGATATATTGGCTGTAGGAATTGAGCCTGCTGCAAAGCCAGTCATAGCAGATCCCACAATTGCGGTATAAATATTTTGATTACCCATAAATCTAACGAGTAGTCCTCCTGCCAGCATTAAGCCCATTGACCCGAGAATTAATGGCTTTCTCCCAACAAAGCGAATCATCGCAGCAGATACAAATCCGCCAATCATTGCGACAACACCAGGAATAGTTGCAATTGACATAACAAGTGCATCCTGTCCGGGATAAGTGTTATAAATATATCCCAGAGGAGTATACGCAGCTACATAAAACCATGCAACAAAAGTAGAAAGCAATATTGGAATTAATCTTTTAATAAACTGTGAGTTTCCCATTTTCATTCCTCCCTTAATAAAAAAGACTGCTTGAAACAAATTAATAAATTCTGCAATTAAAAAATAATTATATAATCATTTTTTAATCTATTAATTAATAATATATTATCAGATTATGTAATTGTCAATAGTTATTTAAACAAATTTAAAATCTGATTGTGCAATTAGTATATCTAACATATCCGCGGTTATAAATAAGATTGACGTTATACTAAAAATATTATATTATTAATAAAATATTTAAGATCGGAAGAG
>OHAS01000605.1_pt1 | contig 30948 bp, 32 predicted proteins | sample 1577131 | NCBI WGS metagenome assembly OHAS01 (sample SAMEA3541566, study PRJEB24748) | human gut metagenome | biome: human gut; feature: human-associated habitat; material: faeces | place: China | collected 2012 | reverse complement strand
GCGGAGCAATCCGGTATCAAAGGGGTCAAAAGACCTTTTGACCCCAACATCATATCATTCGGTACGGAAAGGTGTATCCTGCGTTCTTGGACTGAGCGCAGGCTATGCCTTTTTGCCGATTCAGAAGAAGGAGTAATCAGAAATGAATAGAAATCCTGATAAAAAGAATGGAGGAAATCCGGCTTATTTCAATCCGATACAAAACGGTGAATGAAGCGGCAGCAAAGCTTATGCAGATGACCGTCGGATTGAGTTGCTGAGTCGCTTCTTAAGTGTTATAATATTATCCTATTTCGGATGAAATGTTCCGAATGATTTGCCCGTATATTTAAATATTAACAGAGAAGGACACAGACCATGATAAACAGAGAAGATATGCTGGAGCTTACAAGGCGGATGACCCTTGCCCGCACTTCCTTCACAAGGATTGCAGGATGCTATGTGGATAAGGATGGTGATTTTGATGGGAGTTTTAATACAAATTTTCTAAAACTATCGTCACCGGAACGGACGAAAAAGCTTGCACTGGCAAAGGAAATCCCGTTTTCACCGACAAATGTAAACCTGAAGAAATATGAATTTCCCCAAAGTGTCCGCAAACCGGGCAGCATGTGGCAGCTGCTTATGGCAATGAAAGAGTGCGGTCTGAAAAATGACGCCCTGATGGATACATTTTATGATATTGTCATGGAGAAATACAGGGCGGATAAAGAATATGCCATTCTGGTATTTCATGATCGTTTCGACATCCCCTCAAAGGCTTCCGATAAAGAAAGGCTGTGGGAATCGGAAGAGGTATTTGAATATATCATTTGCGCTGTCTGCCCGCTGTCCGGCGAGTATGAGCCCGGAAAACCGGAATACGGATTTTTGTTCCCTGCCTTTACCGACAGAAGCGCGGATCTGAACCATATTGATATATTCCAGATGGATGCAAAAAGGCCGCACAATGAACTGCTGGAAACTTTGGGAGTATGTCCCGAAAAATAGCGGATTTTGATGAATTGCATGTCCGGGAACTGCCTGAGTTTCAGCACAACATCGGACCGCACAAAATGTCAAGAGAAAACCTCCTTAATCCTTTAAGATATGTATATACGCAGCAACAGTTCAGACAGGTTTTCACACGCGGTAACATTCTTGCCAGCTGAATTGTGACGATGCGTAACGCAGGGAGAGGGGAAAGGAGAAAGATGGATTGGATTACAGGTATACAGAAAGCCATTGACTATGTTGAGGCACACATCACAGAACCGATTGATTATGAAGAGGCTGCAAAACGGGCTTATTCCTCAAGCTTTCATTTTCAACGTGTATTCAGTATTCTGTGCGGATTTACATTAGGTGAATATATCCGTTGGAGAAGGCTGTCGCTGGCCGGAAGCGAATTGCTTCAATCTAATGAAAAGATTATCGACCTTGCAATGAAATATGGCTATGATACACCGGAAAGCTTCAGCAGGGCATTCACACGATTTCATGGAATTGCTCCGTCACAGGCTAAAAACAACAGTGCCGTCTTAAAATCTTTTTCCCGTCTTTCCGTAAAACTTATTTTAAACGGAGGTAATACGATGGATTACAGAATTGAGACGAAAGAGGCATTTAAACTGATCATGAAAAAGAAAAAGGTTTCCCGCAGCCAGGAACTGACAGCAGCAGAGATTGGGGAATTCTGGAAGAAGTGCGGTTCGGACGGCACGATAGAATCTCTCTGCAAATATATTCCGGAGGAAAATATTTTTAAAGACTGCATTGTAGGAGCCAGCTTCGGCAAAGATGCCACTGATGAGGAATTCCCGTATGCAATCGGTGCTATGTACAATGGTTTACCGGTGGAAGAGGAAGATTTAATCGTGGAGGAGATACCTGCTCACACCTATGTTGTATTCCCATGCGTGGGAAAGATGCCGGAATCGTTCCAGAAACTGTATCAGCAGATTTACAGTGAATTTTTCCCATCAAGTGAATACCAGCCCTGCGGAGGAACCGACTTCGAGGCATACCCGTCGGCAGATGTCTATTCACCGGATTATCATTGTGAAGTCTGGGTCGCGGTTGAAAAGAAATAAAAGATAGAAAAACAGGCGCTGTACTTATACATGACGCCTGTTTTTCATCTGCGGCCAGGAGCTTATTATATAAATATAAAAATTAATTCCTTCAATTTGATTGATTTTTATATAAAACAGTAGTATACTGTCCTATATACAACTATTCGTGAAAGTCTACTTTATCGAATAGTTGGACAATAAAACCTACCAAGGAGCATTCTTCTTATGAAATTACAGCGATTACTCAGTCTTACCCGTCAGGCCGTGGATGATTACGCTCTGATTGACTCTGGTGACAAAATTGCCGTTGGTATCTCCGGCGGCAAGGACAGTCTGACTTTATTATATGCATTGCATGGACTTAAACGTTTTTATCCTAATGAATTTGAATTGTCTGCAATTACTGTAGACCTCGGTTTTGAAAATTTTGATTTATCACCGGTTCGATCCCTGTGCAGTGAATTATCTGTCCCATTTACCGTTGTACCGACGGATATTGGTAAAATCCTATTTGAAACCAGGAAAGAATCAAATCCCTGCGCCCTCTGTGCTAAAATGCGGAAAGGCGCCCTCAATGAAACGGCAAAACAAATGGGCTGCAATAAAATAGCCTATGCACATCACCGTGATGATTTGATTGAAACTATGTTATTATCTTTAATTTATGAAGGCCGCTTTTATGCGTTTTCTCCTAAAACCTTTCTGGACCGGACGGAACTTACGGTTATCCGTCCGATGATTTATGTATCTGAAGCTGATGTAATTGGATTTAAAAACAGATTTTCACTTCCTGTATGCAAAAATCCTTGTCCGGTGGATGGAAAAACGAAACGCGAATATGTTAAACAATTAACAAAACAACTGAATTTACAGGCGCCTGGGGTTAAGGAACGCCTTTTCCATGCCATTACCGAAGGAAACATTGAAGGATGGCCGGATAAAAAATTGCCAAATAATGCGAGGTGAAAATAATGGCTGCTCTCTCCTATCATGAACAGGAAATAATTGAGAATACAAAAAGGCTCCGCCAGATGTTAAAGGAACTGCCGCCCTTTTGCGCTGATTTCTTCAGAGGAATTGAACCCAGGACTTCTTCCCGGACGAGAATTGCATACGCTTACGATTTAAAGACATTTTTTGATTTTCTCAGACAGGAAAACCCGCTTTTTGCCAACTGTGAAATGCGTGACTTCTCTCTCACTGTTCTGGATGAAATCCAGGTGATGGATTTTGAAGAATACATGGAATTCCTGAAATGCCATTCCACTTTGGGGATGAGGCAGAAGGCTCGTCCATCAAGGATGACTAGCTTTGATCCTCTAGAAGAAGCAAGAAATTCTACATCTCCAGTCAAGTAAGGCTGGGGAATTTTTTATTTTTAGATAAAAAATGCTATATGATTGACAAACAAAACAGACAATTGTAGAATATAATTATAAACTACAAATGTAGAAAAGGAGAAAGCAATATGACTGTTTCAAAAAAGGCCTTTATCGGTATTCTATCTCTGACAGCAGCAGTTTCACTGGCTGCTTGCTCAAGCAATGCTAATCAGGGAGGAAATGCTAACTCATCACAAAATACTCAAAGCCAGACATCACAGCCTGCGCAAGAACAGACTTCTTCATCCAATGCAGGCCAGACCAGCAATCTAAACGGACGCTACCAAGCAACCGACCATGATGGTGACCAGCATGTCCTCGAAATCAATGGTAGGACTGGTACTTGGACTGAGACCGAGGTCGATGGCAGTAAGGAAATCAAACAGGTACAAGTAGATGCTGCTAACCAAAGACTGATTGTCAGTGATGATGTCAAAAGTTACCGTCAAAATGGCAATCAGCTGCTTGTGGATGAATTGGATGATGATCCAGACACTCTGACCTTTAGCAAGCAATAAGCCGATTTTCAATCTGCTCTGGATAAGAGACGGAGCAGCTCAGATAGCGGTCGAAGCCTAAAGAAAAGAAACAAGGCAAGCTTCGGTAGATGAACTGAAGCACTTGCCTGTTTCTTTTTATTTTCTGATTTTCTTTCAAGGAATGTTTCTGACTTAGTGAGTGACTATATGGATTAGTGATCGGTTTTTGCTTGAATCTAGTCATTATTAGTCTTATATGTTTTTCTAGCTTGCTTCTTTATGGTATAATAGTCTTCAATATCTCAAAGGAGGATAGCTTTGTTTTTAGCTTTTAAAGAGATTGTCTACAGCCGCGGACGCTATCGTTTAGTGGTTTCTGTGGTCTTTCTCATTACCTATATGGTTTTCTTTTTATCTAGTCTTTCCGTCGGTTTGGCTAGGCTCAATCGCTTGGCTTTGGACCAATGGCAGGCTGAGTCAATCGTCTTGTCAGAGTATGCCAATAAGAATCTGGTTGCTTCGACTCTCAAGGAAGAGGAGTACAGCCGCCTGCTTCAAGGGGACTCAATCGCTGCTTTGGGACAGACGTCAGCAGTGGCCAATTATGAAGATGGGACTGATAAACTCAATGCTCAGGTTTTTGGTCTCTCTTGGGATAGTTTTCTAGCGCCTGACATTATTGAGGGACGTCCTGCTGAAACTGCTTATGAAGTCATTGCGGATAAGCGCCTCCAGCAAAAAGGTGTGAAACTAGGCGACCAACTCCAGCTCAATGGCAGTGAGCGCCTCTATCAGGTTGTTGGCTTCACAGAGGATAATAGCTTCTTTACGCAACCTGTAATTTTTATGGATCTAGATGATTTCAGGGAATTAAAGTACGGCTCTAGTCAGGTTAAGAATATCAGCGCACTTGTGGTCAAGGATAGTCAAAAGATTGAAGAAACTGGGCTTAGTCAGCTCTCTATGAGTGAGTTTATAGAAAATATCCCTGGTTATCAGCCTCAGGTTCTGACTTTTTCCTTTATGATTGGGGCCATGGTTCTGATTACCTTTTTAGTATTGGGAATTTTCATGTACATTATTACCATACAAAAGACGCATCTTTACGGTATTATGCGCGCCCAAGGGATTGCCAGTGGGAAGATTATTGCTTCTATTTTCTGGCAGATTTTCATCCTGTCTACTCTGGGAATCAGCTTAGCTGTCTTGGCTCTCTTGGGAACCCAGCTAGTCTTGCCGGCTTCTATGCCTTTTTACAGTGACTGGAGAGCTTATGCTGGATTGATTGTTCTGATTGTTTTCATGTCACTGGCTGGCGGACTCTTGTCCATTCATCGGGTTCTGAAAATTGACCCTATCACAGCGATTGGAGGTGAGTAAATGTCAATTATAGAACTAAAAGGGGTTACAAAAGAATATGGTCAAGGGCATACGCTGGTTCAAGCCCTGAAACCAACTGATTTCCAACTGGAAGCGGGGCAGTTTGTAGCTATTATTGGGCCGTCAGGCTCGGGTAAAACAACCTTTCTTACCTTGCTGGGGCATTTACAAACTCCCTCAAAAGGACAGATTCTCCTGCATGGGAAAGATACTTCCCAGCTCAAGGAAAAGGAACGGGCAGCCCTGCGTTTCAATGATTTTGGTTTTATTTTGCAGGCTTCTAATCTCATTCCTTTTTTGAAAATCGAAGACCAGTTCCAGCTGATTGACCGCTTATCTAAAAAGGAAAGAACGGATCTAGACAGTCTGATTGAGCTGCTAGATCTTAAAGGAACTCTCAAGCAGTATCCGAAAGAATTGTCTGGCGGGGAAAGGCAGCGAGCTGCTATCGCCAGAGCGCTTTACAACAGCCCTGATATTATCTTGGCTGATGAGCCGACAGCTAGTCTGGATACGGAGCGGGCTAAGCGCGTGGTCCATCTGCTCAAAGAAGTGACTCAAAAATTCAACAAGAGCGTAGTCATGATTACCCATGATACCCGTCTGCTGGACGAGGTTGACAAGGTCTATGAAATGCAAGACGGAGTGCTGACTCAAGTCCGATGAAGATGTAGCCAATCAAAAAATAGTTTGGGACAAGGAGAGTGCCACGATTCATGATCAGGGAAATCTTTAGCTGGATTGAATAGACAAATAAACACGGTTCTATTTTTCAAGAACCGTGTTTCGTTTTCTTCATTTTTTGGTGATTTTCAGGATTTATTTTGGTGGTGCGGGCTTTGTGGAGGAGAACCTCCAACCAGCTGCGTTTTTGGATGCGCTCTCTGACTTGTCCATTCTTTCGACTTTCTAGGTATTCGCCTAGATTTTTTGCTTTGATAAACTCTGTGACTCCCATATTATTTTCCTAGGCAAAATTGGCTGAAGAGCTGGGTGATAAGCTCGTCTGGTGCAGCATCTCCAGTGATTTCACCAAGGATTTCCCAAGTACGGGTCAGATCGACTTGAAGGAGATCTACAGGCATGCCTAGTTCCAGTCCCTGATTGACGGCTCGCAGGCTTTCGACAGCCTTTTCGATGAGAGAGATGTGACGGGCATTGGACAGATAGGTGGCGTCTTGCTCGACAATTCCAGCATTCTCAAAGAAGAGCTGATTGATGCGATCCTCGATTTTATCAATATTTTGGTTGTGGAGAACGGATATCTTGATAGCATCTGCTGGCAGCTGATCCAGTTCAATCCTCTCTTCAAGGTCAGTCTTGTTAAGCAGGACGATGCGATTGCTGTCTTGGCTGATTTCAAGCAATTGGCGGTCTTGGTCAGTCAGAGGCTCGCTGGCATTGAGAACCAAGAGAACCAAATCAGCTTCCTGTAAGGCTTTTTTAGAGCGCTCAACGCCAATCTGCTCCACAAGATCATCCGTTTCCCGAATCCCTGCAGTATCAATGAGTTTGAGCGGTACGCCGTTGATATTGACATACTCCTCGATCACATCACGAGTTGTCCCCTCGATATCGGTCACAATGGCCTTGTCCTCACGCAAAAGATTGTTGAGGAGGCTGGATTTACCAACATTAGGTCGACCGATGATAGCAGTGGAAATCCCTTCGCGAAGAATCTTACCGCGTCGCGCAGTTTTGAGAAGGTGAGTCAGAAGTTGCTCAAATTCTAGCGTTTTTTCACGAATGATTTCTGTCGTTGCTTCCTCAACATCGTCGTACTCAGGATAGTCGATGTTGACCTCGACCTGAGCCAGTGTGTTGAGGATTTCCTGACGGGTGCTATTGATAAGGTCGGAAAGAGAGCCGTCCAACTGCTTGACAGCATTGTTCATGGCTTTATCGGTCTTGGCCCGGATGATGTCCATGACGGCCTCAGCCTGAGTCAAATCCACGCGCCCATTGAGAAAGGCCCGCTTGGTAAACTCACCAGGTTCTGCCAGTCTAGCCCCTTCTCGGATAGCCAGCTGTAGGATTTCATTGGTCACCGCAATCCCACCGTGGGTGTTGATCTCGATGATATCTTCACGGGTGAAAGTCTTGGGAGAGCGCATGGCCCCGACCATGACCTCATCCAGAATCTCCTGATTTTGAGGGTCGACGATATGGCCGTAGTTGAGTGTGTGGCTGGCCACTTTGCTTAGATCCTTGCCTTTAAAGATTTTTTTGGCAATAGCAAAGCTGTCAGTCCCGCTTAGTCTGACGATACCGATGGCTCCTTCCCCAAGAGGGGTCGAAATCGCAGCGATTGTATCAAATTCTCGTGTTATCATGTATATCCTTTCTGAAAATCTATTTTGCAAACATCTGTCTCAAATTCACCCAAAAAGTTTTTGAGATTTGTGCATCATTTTGTCCTTACTTTGCATCAATTAATAGGTATAATAGGAAAGTGATAGTTAAATCCTTGTGTCTTAGTAAAATGCGATTGATGGCTAGAGTTCTTTCCAATATTGGTAGAAGATAAACAGCTGTCGGGTAGGAAATTTATATTATTCTAAACCTGTTCCTATCTTGCTAGTCAGTAGGAAAGAACCGTCTTCGTTTTTTGAAAAAGTTAGGATGACAGCTTGATATTTGCTTCCTTCTGGTAAGTAGGTGATGGTTTTTATTTCAGATCCGCTGACAGTAGAAGTAGTTTCGTCAGTTGGTTTGCCGTGGTCGCGAATGACGTCGTCGTATTTTGTTCCGCCTGCACCTCTTTTCAAAATATCACCCTCTTTGAGTGCATCAAATTCTGCTTTTGTCCATGTAAACTTCGTGCTTTCTTCTTTTTCCTTTTCTTCTTCTCTTTCTGACGAATCAATATAGGAACGATAAGAGCTCGAAAGAGTATCAAACCTTTTTCCCATTTCATTGAACATACGGGAATAGAATGATTGAGTGACAAGTGCGATAATTAAGGAGAAAAAGGAAATGACAGAGCCAATTATAGCCAACGTTTTCGGTTTCTTTTGGTTAATAATGAGACCGATAATAGCAAGGATAAGAGCAATAGTACCGATAAAAAAAGATAGATAATTGATGATTGGTATCCAGGAGCCAAGTAAAGCGATTGCTCCAAAGACAATGGCTAAAATACCTAAAACTTTATTTTCTTGCTGCATCATAACAACCTCCTCAGATTTTCTATGGTTTACTACTTGAAATATGTATTTCTTTTAGTAATTTGCCTATCTTCATTGTAGCGTAAAATAGAACTAGGAGCAAGATTTTAAGGAGATTTTCGTGAAATGGGGTACTGTTAAAGTGCGATGAACCGTTTAAATAGCTGAAAACACTTTCAAATTTCAAAGAATTGTGATATACTAAACATAGTTGATTTGAGGAGGTGCTATGGAAACTCTAAAAAAACTAGCAGGCATCAAGGCTGCTGAATTTGTCGAAGACGGGATGGTGGTCGGTCTGGGAACAGGTTCGACTGCTTACTATTTTGTCGAGGAAATTGGTCGACGTATCAAAGAGGAAGGCTTGCAGATTACTGCAGTCACAACCTCTAGCGTGACTAGCAAGCAAGCAGAAGGCTTGGGCATTCCACTGAAATCCATCGATGAAGTGGATCAGGTCGATGTGACCGTTGATGGAGCTGATGAAGTGGATCCTCAGTTCAACGGCATCAAAGGCGGAGGCGGAGCCTTGCTGATGGAGAAAGTTGTCGCGACACCTTCCAAGGACTACATCTGGGTGGTCGATGAGAGCAAATTGGTTCAAAAGCTAGGTGCTTTTAAGCTGCCAGTCGAAGTAGTACAATATGGTGCAGAGCAAGTTTTCCGTCGTTTTGTAGAGGCAGGCTACAAGCCAAGTTTCCGTGAAAAAAATGGCAAACGTTTTATCACGGATATGCAGAACTTCATTATTGATCTAGATTTAGATGTAATCGAAAATCCAGTAGAATTTGGCCGAGAATTAGATCATATCGTGGGTGTTGTTGAGCACGGTCTTTTCACCCAAATGGTCAACAAGGTGATCGTCGCTGGTCAAGGTGGCGTAAACATTTTAGAAGCAAATAACTAGAAAAGAGGTTTTCATGTCAAAATTTAATCGTATTCACTTAGTCGTTATGGACTCAGTCGGCATTGGGGCAGCACCAGATGCTAACAATTTTGTTAATGCAGGGGTACCAGATGGAGCTTCCGATACGCTGGGACATATTTCTAAAGCAGTCGGTCTAGATGTGCCAAATATGGCTAAGCTGGGCTTGGGCAATATCGAGCGTGAGCAAGCGCTGAAAACTGTACCAGCTGAGGAAAATCCAAGTGGTTACTATACTAAGTTAGAGGAAGTTTCATTAGGCAAAGACACAATGACAGGCCACTGGGAAATCATGGGCCTGAACATTACTGAGCCTTTTGATACTTTCTGGAATGGCTTCCCAGAGGAAATCTTGACTAAAATTGAAGAATTTTCTGGCCGTAAAGTTATTCGTGAGGCGAACAAACCTTATTCTGGAACGGCAGTTATTGACGACTTCGGGCCTCGCCAGATGGAAACTGGCGAATTGATTATCTATACTTCTGCAGATCCAGTATTGCAAATCGCAGCACACGAAGAAGTAATTCCTTTGGACGAGCTCTATCGTATCTGCGAATTCGCCCGCTCTATTACCTTGGAACGCCCTGCGCTTCTAGGACGTATCATCGCTCGCCCTTATGTGGGTGAGCCAGGCAACTTCACTCGTACAGCCAATCGCCATGACTATGCAGTTTCTCCATTTGAGCCAACTGTACTTGACAAGCTCAATGAAGCAGGTATTGATACTTATTCTGTTGGTAAGATTAACGATATCTTCAACGGTGCTGGGATCAACCACGACATGGGTCACAACCAGTCCAATAATCATGGCGTAGACAATCTGGTCAAGGCTATCCAGTCTGAGGACTTCAAGTACGGCTTCTCATTTACCAACTTGGTAGACTTTGATGCTCTTTATGGTCACCGTCGTGACCCGCATGGCTACCGTGATTGTCTGCAGGAGTTTGACGCTCGCTTGCCAGAAATCATTGAAAACATGCGTGAAGATGATTTGCTCATGATTACCGCTGACCACGGTAATGACCCAACCTATGCCGGAACGGATCACACTCGTGAGTACATTCCGCTCTTGGTTTTTGGTAAATCACTCAAGGGGAATGGACACTTGCCTGTCGGACATTTTGCGGACATTTCAGCAACCATCGCTGACAACTTCAGTGTCGACAAGGCCATGATTGGTGAAAGCTTCTTGGACAAATTGGTATAAGCATTATAAGAGAGTGAGGAATATATTTTATGACAACATTATCTGAGAAAATCAAAGCAACGGCCGCCTTCTTGAAAGAAAAAGGCATGACAGAACCTGAGTTTGGTTTGATCCTGGGATCTGGTTTGGGAGAATTGGCTTCTGAAATCGAAAATGCCGTTAGTCTTGACTATGCGGATATTCCAAACTGGGGTCGCTCAACTGTCGTTGGCCACGCTGGAAAATTAGTCTATGGAGACTTGGCAGGCCGTAAAGTCTTGGCACTGCAAGGTCGTTTCCATTTCTACGAGGGAAATCCTTTAGAAGTCGTTACTTTCCCAGTGCGAGTGATGAAGGCTCTCGGTGCGACAGGTGTTATTGTTACCAATGCTGCTGGTGGTATCGGCTATGGTCCTGGTACGCTTATGGCCATCACTGACCACATCAATATGACGGGTCAAAATCCTTTGATTGGTGAAAACTTGGATGAATTTGGTCCACGTTTCCCTGATATGTCTAAATCTTATACACCAGAATATCGTGCAACTGCTCATCAAGTCGCTGATAAGCTTGGCATTAAGCTGGATGACGGTGTCTATATTGGTGTTACCGGTCCAACTTACGAAACGCCAGCAGAAATCCGTGCTTATAAGACGCTCGGAGCGGATGCAGTCGGCATGTCTACTGTTCCCGAGGTGATCGTGGCTGCCCACTCAGGATTGAAAGTGCTTGGAATTTCATGCATTACCAATCATGCTGCTGGGTTCCAAGAAGAGCTTAATCACGAGGAAGTGGTTGAAGTAACAGAGCGTGTCAAAGGTGATTTCAAACGACTACTTAAAGCGATTCTTGCTGAATTGTAAGAAAAGAAAAATTATAGAGAGGAGAGAGCCTGAGCTTCAAATGAACTCGGGCTAACCTTTCTATGACATTTGGTAAATATTTAAACTAAGGAAAGGTAGAGCGAAGTGTTCAGATTTGAACACGAGCGGAAAACGATCTTTCAAATAAACACAGAAAGGGAGGGCTAACTGTATTCGCTGAACTGAATACGGGCGGAGAACTGTGTAAAAAAGATAAACTTTCTAGCATCTGCGATGCGTCGTCAGTTTCCTATTTTTACTTGGTTCTCTGTCGCCCTTTATATCTTAATTTATGTCTATCCATATTGCTGCTAAACAAGGTGAGATTGCTGATAAAATTCTCTTGCCAGGTGATCCGCTTCGTGCCAAGTTTATTGCGGAGAATTTTCTAGAAGATGCCGTTTGCTTTAACGAAGTGCGGAACATGTTTGGCTACACTGGTACTTACAAGGGTCAGCGGGTTTCTGTCATGGGAACGGGCATGGGAATGCCGTCTATTTCCATCTATGCGCGTGAGCTGATTGTGGATTACGGGGTGAAAAAGCTGATTCGTGTGGGAACGGCTGGCTCGCTCAATGCAGATGTCCACGTTCGTGAATTGGTTCTGGCTCAAGCGGCTGCGACCAACTCAAACATTATCCGCAATGACTGGCCTCAGTATGATTTTCCTCAGATTGCCAGCTTTGATTTACTAGATAAGGCCTATCATATTGCCAAAAATCTCGGTATGACAACCCATGTTGGGAATGTCTTGTCGTCAGATGTTTTCTATTCGAACTATTTTGAAAAGAATATCGAGCTGGGTAAATGGGGCGTAAAAGCTGTTGAGATGGAAGCTGCGGCACTTTACTATCTGGCTGCCCAGCACCAAGTAGATGCTCTGGCTATCATGACCATTTCTGATAGTTTGGTCAATCCTGACGAAGATACGACAGCAGAGGAACGGCAAAATACCTTCACCGATATGATGAAGGTTGGCTTGGAAACCTTGATTGATTAAGCATGAATCTAGATTTAAAAGAGGAAATTCTCTTTGCGATTTCCCGTTATGACTATGCTTATGCCTATAAACTGGCGCAGAAGTTGACGGGAAGTTCCTCGATTGTAACCAGCCTGTTGTCTATTCTGGCAGAGCGAAGAGAGCTCAATATTCTGCCAGCCATGGATGAAGAGTTGAAGACTGCCTTGCAGACGCAAAGCGGTTTTCAGCTTTTTTGTCATACCGATTTGGCTGATGAACAGCTGGCCAACTATCTCTATGATCTGGAAGCCAAGCTGCGCAATGAGCAGATTATTGACTTCGTTCGGGCGGTCAGCCCAGCGATTTATCGGATTTTCATGCGCTTGATCAAGCTAGAAATCCCTGATATTGAGCACTTTATCCATAATTCCCGTGAAGCCAGCTATGACCGTTGGAAGTTTGAACGGATGCGGGAGTCGGATTATGCTGCCTTGCAGGTCTTTCATGCAGAAAGCACGGTCAATTCATCCAGTCTGACAGAGCTGATTTTGCATTTGGATCTGCCGGAGTCTGTCAAGGAAGAGGTCAGACAGCTGCGGGAGTTGGAGAAGTCAGTCCGAAATCCGCTGGCTCATCTGATTAAGCCCTTTGATGAGGCAGAATTATATCGGACAACCGGCTTTTCATCCCAGTATTTCATGGAGATTTTGGTGGACTTGGCTCGCTTCACAGGGATTGTCTACGATCGGGACCATTTTTATTTTGATCAGGCAAACCGCTTGGTTAGAGCTTTATTGACAGGAGAGGAAAATGGATAAAATACAGCAGTTGCAAGACATGATTGACCAAAGTCAGAATATCGTCTTTTTCGGTGGGGCAGGCGTCTCGACCGAGTCTAATATCCCTGATTTTCGTAGTTCGGATGGGATTTACAGTGTCAAGCTGGGTCGGCATTTTACAGCAGAGCAGCTGGTTTCACATACTATGTTTGAGCGCTATCCGCAGGAGTTTTTCGACTTTTACAAGAAATACCTGCTTTATCCAGATGCCAAGCCCAATGCGGCTCACGCCTATCTGGCTCATCTGGAGAAGACCGGCAAGCTCAAGGCTGTGGTGACGCAAAATATTGACAGCCTGCACGAAATGGCTGGCTCAAAAAATGTCCTCAAGCTGCACGGCAGTGCGGATAGAAATTTCTGTTTAGGCTGTCAGAGATTTTACGATTTGGAGGCATTTCTAGCTCTGTCTGGGACGGTGCCCTACTGTCCTGACTGCGGCAGCGTGATCAAGCCTGATGTGACCCTCTATGAAGAGCCCTTGGATATGGAGACTTTCCAGCAAGCTGCGCAGGCCATTCATCAAGCCGACCTGCTGATCGTCGGGGGCACCTCCTTGGTGGTCTATCCCGCAGCCAGTCTCATCCAGTACTTTGCTGGCAAGCATCTTGTCGTCATAAATAAGACCAGTATTCCACAGGACAAGCAAGCCGACCTCTTCATTGAGGGAAAGATTGGGGAAGTGTTTGCGCAGTTGAGGCAGTAAAACTAAAAATGTTTTTTGCTAGGAATGTTTGGTTAGAAAATAAAAATAGGATTTTTATGGCTGATTTATATATTCAAAATTCATCTTGTAGCTTGTCGGTGAGGGAGCAGCGTGTGCTTGTGAGAAACGAGGAGCAGATCCTTTTGAAGGAAATTTCTTTTAATCTGATTGATAATATCTTGGTCTTTGGTAATGCTCAGCTGTCTACTCAGCTACTGAAATCCTTGGCTAATAGGCACATTTTTGTGTTCTATTTCTCGAGCAAGGGCGAGTTTCTATTTTCCCTTGATTCCTTTAGGAAGGAAGATTTTGAAAAGCAGCGCAGTCAGGCTCGGGCTTCTTTTGACTCGGACTTTTGCTTGGGCATTGCTCGGAAAATCGCTGCGGCCAAGATTGGAAATCAGCTCAATCTGCTCCAGGCTTTTGACGAAAATGACTTGCTGAATGAGGAGGATTTCAAACGCTTTGGAGATGCGCTGGTGAATCTCGAGCAAGCGAGAAGCATCGCGGAAATTATGGGAATCGAAGGAAGACTGGCTAAATCTTACGTTTACCTCTTGAACTTACTGGTCATTGATGGTTTTCATTTTTCTGGTCGGAGTCGGAGGCCAGCTCTGGACAAGTTTAATACTCTGCTAAACTTTGGCTACTCTATTCTTTATTCTTGCTTTATGGGCTTGATTCGCAAGAATGGTCTGAGCTTGGGCTTTGGAGTGATGCATCAGCCACATGACCATCATGCTGTCTTGGCGAGTGATTTGATGGAGGAATGGCGGCCGGTGATCGTGGATGATACGGTACTGGGGCTGGTCAATCGTCAGGAAATTCTTGAGGAGCATTTCATTGAGAAGGAAGACGGTATTTTTTTGACGCCTGAAGGGATCGAAATCTTTTCTCGAGCTATGAGGGAGAGGATCTTGGAGATTCATCACTATGTCGAGCTGGATAAGAACCGCTACACTTTTCTATATGCGGCGGATCAGCAAATCAAATCCTTGATCTGGAGCTTTGAAGCCTTGGATCCAGCTGAGTATGTGCCGAGCTATACGGGAGGAGGGAAAGATGGTCTTCTTTAATCTTGATGATGATGAAAAAGAGTTTGCCAGAAAGAAAACGAAATTTTGTCTGGTTATTTATGATATCGTGAGCCATAAGCAACGCTTGAAGCTATCAAGGCTTTTAGAAGGCTATGGTGTGAGGGTTCAGCGTTCCTGCTTTGAGCTGGCTCTTGATAAGCTGGACTTTGACTGCCTTGTGAGGGAGCTGAGGGCCTTTTATCAGGCAGAAGAAGGGGACAATATCATTATCTATCTGGGGCATAAGGAAGAGAGGATTGTTTTTAATCCTTATGCTAGCGCGGAGTTGCTAGAGGATATTTTGTTCTTTTAAGCTGTTATTTCTGGGCTAGACATGGTATAATGGACTTAGGTTTTAGCTAGTTTCTAAGGGGTACAAGATGTGGTGGGGCTCTTTTGAGGCTTTATACAAGATATGCTGTTAGAACCCCCCAAATCCTCGAGAGGGGACGGAAACATATTTCCAGCTGCTTCCTACCAATTTACCTGTTTCAGTTAGAACCCCCCAAATCCTCGCGAGGGTACGGAAACGCAAGTGTCTTAACATAAGTAAACAAGATCATTGTGTTAGATCCCCCCTAATCCTCGCGAGGGTACGGAAACTCTTTGACGTTTGACTTAACCTCAAATTGGTTGTTTGTTAGATCCCCCCACATCCTCGCGAGGGTACGGAAACACACCAGACGGCCCAGTGATGATCGCATTGCCAGTCTCGTTAGACCCCCCATAATCCTCGCGAGGGGACGGAAACAGAGATGTACGTTCATATAATTCTGTGAAAATAGTTAGATCTCCCCTAATCCTCGCGAGGGTACGGAAACAAAACAACGATGCTGAAAATATAAATACTGTGTTCTTTCGTTAGATTCCCCCAAATCCTCGAGAGGGTACGGAAACCTCTCCGCATTAAAGGGGTTGTGATGATCATAATGCGTTAGAGCCCCCTAATCCTCGCGAGGGTACGGAAACTTACCAACCGTTAAGTTAGTATATTTCACAACGTCAGTTAGACCCCCCCAATCCTCGAGAGGGGACGGGAACTCTTACATTCTAATTACATTCGTAGAAATGGCTATGCGTTAGACCCCCCCCAATCCTCGCGAGGGAACGGAAACTTAATATCGCTTAATGATATGTTTTTAGTCATGAGTTAGAGCCCCCCTAATCCTCGCGAGGGTACGGAAACGGAAGGAACTTCCTAATATCGCCACGGAGCCAGACTGTTAGACCCCCCCAATCCTCGCGAGGGTACGGAAACTCCTTGCCTTCAGTACGAACGATTTCGTATGTTTTAGTTAGACCCCAAAAAATCCTTGCGAGGGTACGGAAACCGGTTTACAACTGACATGAACGTCTTAGCTCGTTTGTTAGCCCCCCCCTAATCCTCGCGAGGGTACGGAAACGCAACAATTCCCAAAGTAATCATTAGCAAATAATGTGTTAGCCCCCCCAAAATCCTCGAGAGGGTACGGAAACTGTAAGTGTTGCGATTGTTTGTTTTTGTTAGAACCTCCCCAATCCTCGAGAGGGGACGGAAACCTTGAGCACTTCTCCCTTATCTGTTACGTGTTCTGTTCGACCCCTAAAAATCCTCGAGAGGGAACGGAAACTTAGCGCCAGCAGAGCGTAGGGCTTGGGCGGTTTGTTAGAACCCCCCTAAACCTCGCGAGGGGACGGAAACCAAAACGGAAGGTCGTCATCAGAAATATCCATAGGACGTTAGACCCCCCAAAAATCCTCGAGAGGGGACGGAAACAAATTTAAGAAAGTATTTTATCGCAATTTCCGCTGCGTAAGCTCCCCCACAATCCTCGCGAGGGTACGGAGTAGATGGGGGCTTTTTTACTTTCCCTCAGCTTCTTGCTTTGCCAAGAAAGAAGGATCTTGACTGTTAACGTTCGTTTTCCTCAAATGCTTCAAAAATATTGACAACGCTTTCAAAACTTGATATACTAAGTTTAGTAAATAATAATCGTTCTAAAGGGCGCCATGAAATCGGTGAAACATTCTTTTGCCTTTTTCTGGCGCTTTTGCAGTATGGAGAGGAGACCGTGTGAAGAAAGTAGAGTTACATCTATCGAAGACAAGACTAAAAGACGAAGAATTGGTCAGTAAGCTTCAGGGCTTTTTGATGGCGCAGATTTCGCCAGACTTTGCGACCTTTCTCCATGAGCAGGAGACCAATCCCTACTCGATGAACCTGTGCTCCACGCGCGATGAGTCGGTGTGGATTGTCAATTTGCTTTCAGAAGAGGCGGAACAGCAAATGTTGGCTCCCTTATTAAACTTGGAAACCATCAAGCTAGAGAGCTATGCTGAGGAAATCCTTGTCAAAAAGGTGGAAATCCACTCCTTGTCCCAGCAGACCTTGCTGGATATTTACCAAGATGATGATGCTTCCCACCTGATACGGGTGCATTTTTATACGCCAACAACCTTTAAGCGACAGGGGCAGTTTGTGCTATTTCCAGACACGCGTCTGATCTTTCAAAGTTTGATGCAAAAATACAGTCGACTGGTGGAAGGAAGAGCGGAAATCGAAGAGGAGACCCTACAGTTTTTAGCAGACCATAGCCAAATCACCAGCTATCATCTAAAAAGTCATTATTTTCCAATTCATGGACGAAAATACCCCGCCTTTGAGGGCAGGGTGACGATACAGATAAAGGGAGCATCCACGCTCAAAGCTTATGCACAGATGCTCCTAAGATTTGGTGAGTATGCCGGAGTCGGCACAAAGTGTAGCCTAGGAATGGGAGGGATGAGAATTGAAGAAAGAAAAGATTGATTTGATTTACTGTGCCTTGTTTCACAATCTTGGCCGTATTGTCAGTCGCTCACTTGGCCAGTCTGATGATATAGACTTAGGAAAAGCATGGTTAAAGAAACAACTTCCTCAGCTGGATTTGTATGAAGATAGCAGAGCAGGAAAGATCGTTAGCTTAGCAGATCGTATTGCAAGTGGTTTATCAGATGATAGAAAGGTTATGTCAGATAAACTTTTCTACCCTCAAGCAGATATTTTTAATGCTTTCAAAGAGGACAAGGGTTCTCGTTATCAGAAATTTGAAGTTCTGACAGATGATAGTGAACTCAATATTGCCAGCCACGAAGCAGATGATATTAGTCAGGATTGCTATGAGGAACTGCTGAATATTTTGAAAGAAAAACTGCAAGAACTTCCCTTAGAGGAAGAAAACTTGCCATCCTTTTTCAATCTTTGGCGGATTTTGTTTTCGAAAGTACCTCTACTTCCTGGAGACAAGGAGCTGGGAGATCTCTCTCTGGCAGAGCATAGTAGATTAACAGTTGCTTTTGCTACTGCGATTTTCGATTATCTGGAAAATCCAGGTCAAGATTCTCTGCTGGATGATGCATCGAATCTCTATACAGAATCTGCTTTCTTACTAGCTAGTTTTGATTTGTCTGGCATCCAGGACTTTATTTACAATATCGCCAGCAAAGGGGCTGCTAAGCAACTCAAGGCTCGCAGTCTTTATCTGGAATTTATGAGTGAGAATATTGTGGATAGCCTCTTGGAGAAGTTGGCGCTATCACGCGCTAGTACCCTCTATGTCGGTGGAGGCCATGCCTATTTCGTTCTACCCAATACAGAAGCTACAGTGGAAGTTTTGGAGCAGTTTGAAATAGATTTTAACAGTTTCCTACTGAAGCATTTTCAGACGGGTCTCTATGTTGCTTTTGGTTGGGCACCATTTGCCGCAGAACAGATTATGAAATACCGTTATGGCTCGGTTGCCAGCTATCTACAACACTATCGCGAGATCTACCAAGAGACTAGCCGGATGATTTCTGAAAAGAAAATCTCTCGCTACGATGCAACTATCCTGCGAGAGCTCAATAAGGGTGGTAAACAGTCTGAACGGGAGTGTGAAATTTGCCATGCAGTTGGGGAGATTGAGATGTTGCGGATAGGTGGTGAGGATGTACAAAATCTTTGTCCTATTTGTCGTGAGCTTAGAGGCTTTGCTGCTAAAATTCATACTTTTGACGATACTGAAAATCCTGAAAGGGAAGACTATTATTATTTCCAAATTGTAGAGGGAGAAGAAGGACTGCCGATTGGCCCTGGAGCTGTATTGCTGGCTGTGGATGAAGCAAATATTTCTACCTCAGGTCGCTTATATGTGAAAAATAAATTTTCTACGAACAAGGCTGGTATTCATGTCTTTATAGGAGACCGTCAGGCAGCGAATATCGAAGATTATGCTGGTCTGTCTCAAAAAGAAATCGAAGGAAATGAGGGAGTAGCTAAGGGAATTAAGCGGCTGGCCGTTTTGCGTTTGGATGTAGACAATCTAGGTGCAGCTTTTATGGCTGGATTTTCTAAGCAGGAAGGTGGAAGTTATAATACTCTTGCTCGCTCTGCTGTATTTTCTCAGCAGATGAGTCTTTTCTTTAAGTTTCACATTAACCAATTTGCAAAGGATAAGAATTTGACGATTATCTATGCAGGTGGTGATGATGTATTTGCGATTGGCAGCTGGCAGGATGTTATAGATTTTGCGGTTGATATTAGGCAGAAATTTATTGCTTTTACAAATGGTAAGTTGACCTTATCCGCAGGCGTCGGGCTTTATCCAGATAAAACTCCGATTCATCTGATGGCTCTGGATGCTGGACAACTTGAAGAGGCCGCCAAGGACAATGGTAAAGATAGTATTTCTCTTTTCAATGAACGGTACACTTTCAAGTTTGATGACTTTATTAATGAGATTTACAAAGGGAAATTGAAGGATATTCGGAAATATTTCTCTGGTCAGAAGGAGCGGGGTATCAATTTTCTCTATCGCTTGGTTGAACTTTTGCAACTTAATGATAAAGAAATGTATAAGTCACACGGATCTTCTGATGATAGAAGGATGAATGTTGCCCGCTTAGCCTACCTACTGGCGCGAATGGAAGATGAAGCCAGCAAAGATGAGAAGGAACATTTCAGAGAATTCAAAAATGCTTTTTGGAATTGGTATAAGAGTAGCAGTAAAACACAGAGAGAAGCAGAGTTAGCTCTCATCTACTATCTATATGAGATTAGAAAGGTATAAAAAGATGGCACCGTACGAAAAAAATAAAAATAACCAAAATAACGGTGGAAAGAAATTTCCAAACAATCGTAATCAAGATAGATATGGTAATCAAAATAATGAACAAAAATATTTCAAGCTTAAGCCACCTATTTTGACGGATGATTATGTCGATAAGGCGGAGAAGGTCATTCATAAGTTAAAGAATTCAGGGAAATATGAAGCAGGGCAAAGCAAAGGTAAGATAAAATTCAATTTAACCAGTACACAAATTCGTAATTTAGCTGCTTTGACCAGTAATCTTTTTGACGAAAGTAAAACCAAAAATGATATTGAAGAATTAAGAGAAAAAATCTCCTATTTGAGGATTCAGTTTGTTTACCAATCTGGAAGAGAACCAGCTGTAGAAGATTTTGTTAAAAAAGCAGGTTTATTAGAAGCGTTGACAGAAATTCAAGATATACCTAGTTTGCAGCGCTTCTGTCGGTATATGGAAGCTTTGATTGCATATTTTAAATTCAATGGAGGAAGAGATCAATGACTTATTCAAAAGTAAAAATTTCAGGAATTATTGAGCTGAAAAGCGGACTTCATATTGGAACCAGTAATGCCTTTGCAGCTATTGGTGCTACCAATAATCCTATTATCAAAGATCCCCTTACGAATCTTCCCTTCATTCCTGGATCTACTTTAAAGGGGAAAATGCGCAGCTTGCTTTATCGGACAGACTATAATAACAATACAACTGCTGAATTAAGCGAAGATAGCTTGGAAATCAGCCGTCTCTTCGGGAATGCAAAAAAATGTAAAATTGGTCGCTTAGTTTTTCGAGATGCCTTTCTAAACAACAAAGAAGAGCTAGGTAAAAGGGTATCTACTTACACAGAAGTTAAGTTTGAAAATACGATCAATCGTATTACTGCTGAAGCAACTCCTCGACAAGTTGAGAGAGCGATCCGTGAAAGTCAATTTGCTTTTGAGATTATTTATTCTATTCAGGAGAAAGAACCCACTGAGGTCGAAAAGGATATGGAAATCCTCAAAGCTGGTTTTGAATTGTTAGAATGGGATTACTTAGGAGGTTCTGGCAGTCGTGGCTATGGTAAAGTGTGTTTTAAAGACTTTGAGGTTAAGACTGTCTTTGGTAAATTTAATGAGAATAGGATTAAAAAAGCCCTGAAACCATTTACTAAGGATGAGTCCGATGGTGGAGGAAGTGCAGAGACCCCAGATTCAGAAATTAAGTAAGGAGATCTGCTATGGCCTATCAACTCTATAAATTAGATTTTAAGTCTGCTCATTTTGGTGAAGGTCATTTGGATGATTCGGTCATGACTTTCACGGCAGCCCGTCTTTACTCTGCCTTAGTGCTTGAAGCTATCAAGGCGGGGGTCTTAGATGAGTTTGAGAATTTATCTCGACAAGAGGATTTTGTGCTGACTGATGCTTTCCCCTATAATGAAGTTCCCTATCTCCCCAAGCCTATCGGCTATCCATTATTAGATAAAGTCAACCGAAGTGAAGATATTATCAAACAGCGGGAAGAAGCCAAAAAAGCAAAAAAGTTAGCTTTTATTAAGCTGGGGGATTTTGATTGCTTTCTATCTGGAAATAGTATCGTTGGTGAATCTCTGGCTACAAAATCAGTTAACACAAAAAACCAGCCCTTCCAAGATGGAAATCTTTATCAAGTTGCTTCAGTTCACTTTGATAAAAGCAGTCTGTATTTCATAGCCAATCAATCTGAGTTGTTGGATCGTTTGTTGGAAAGTCTTCAGTTCAGTGGCATCGGAGGGAAGCGTAGTAGTGGTTACGGTGGTTTTATTTTGGATAAAACTGTTGCCCAGCCACTGGATTTTTTGGAAAAATTAACTGTTAACCATACAGGAAAAGTCATGACTTTGACAACTTCTTTGCCAGTGGATAGTGATTTGGAAATAGCAATGAATGAGGGGCGTTACTTACTGAAAAAGGGAAGTGGCTTTGCATTTAGTGAGAAAATAGAGTCTAATTATCGTAAGCAGAATCTTTACACTTTTAAGGCAGGTTCAACCTTTTCCAAAACGTATAATGGTCAAATCTGTGATGTCAGGCCAAGTAATGAGTTTCCTCATCCAGTCTGGCATTATGCTAAACCTTTATTTTATATATTGGAGGAATCCAAATGAAGACAGAATATAGGAAATTTAAGTTGACCCTGTGTACATTGGGACCAGTGCATATTGGGAGTGGTCAGCTTCGTACCGCTCGTGAGTATATCCTTGAAGGGGACGAATATTATTTTCCAGATATGACGCTGCTTTATGACGAACTTATCAAACGAGGAATTGATGAAAAATTTGAAAAATTCTTAATTGACTCGGATAATAAAACCAATCGAATAAGTGATTTTCTTGCTGAGCATGGCATAACAAAACGTGATTTTGGAGGGTATAGACTTCAAGCAACAGGACTTGAAAAGCCTAAAGGAGACTATGCAACCCGAAATCAGGAAACGACAGATCCAGGAGAAATCAATGGCGTTTATCAATTTATGAGAGATTGTTACGGTAACCCTTATATCCCGGGCAGCTCTCTTAAAGGTGCTATTCGCACTATTTTGATGAATACGCATTGGCACTCAACGAATTTTAAGCAGGAAAATAAAAAAGGCAAAATCGTTGAAAATAAGAAAGCGATTCCTTGGGGACCAACTAGACGACAGAGACATGAAAAAATAAAACCTTTTGATGATATTTTTAATGAAATTCGTGTCTCAGATAGTCAGCCTTTGACAAATGATGATTTAATTCTTGTTCAAAAGTGGGATTTTAGTCCAGATAAAGATACAAAGCCGCATTCACTAAGTATCTATCGTGAAGCTCTGAGACCTGGAACTAAGATGGAATTTGAAATCATTACCGCTTCAGGTTTTAAAGGTGGAAGAGCCGGTGAGCTCGTTGCTTCTCTTGGAGAATATGCACAAAAATTTTACTTTGGAGTGACAGAAGATGAAGCCTATGAAGGCTACGAAGCTTTCTTTCTAAAGAAATTTCCTAATCATTTAATTCAGAACAATGAATCCTATCCCCTCTATCTAGGTGGTGGAAGTGGTGCTTGGACCAAAACAGTTTTTAGGCAGGCGGATGGCGAAGTTCAACAACGACATGAGAAAATGTCTGGACGAGGAGCTCTAAAATTGACAAAGGCGCCTTTTTTAACCGTTGATGGTGAAATAGAATTAATTAATAATGCAGAGAATTTCTATGAAATGGGCAAAACCTGTTTTACGATTATGGAGGAGTAACAAGATGAAGACATTAATCACATTTATCAGTCAGTATGATCCGATTGGTGTAGAATTTGTGGATACAAAACAAGATAATGTAGATGGTCGTCAAAAAAGATTTAGACCCAACTTCGGACAGGACTTGACTGTAGCTTCAGTTGAAGACTATGAAAATGATGACTATAAACTAAGGATATCAGACGGTGCTACTCTTTTTATTATAAAAAATGAATTACCTGATAAAATTATTGTAATATATAGCGATGAGATGAAGGTAAAACAGGAAAACTTTGAAGCAGCTGTTCAAGCTGTTTACGATGGAAAAGAAGCTCCAGTGATACAGAATGAACATGTAAAAGAAGGGATTCACGAATTTGATACAATGTATAAATTCGTGGAAGAAATTCTTAACAGAGAAGATATGTCACAAGGGAATTATGTTTTAAATGTGACGAGTGGCACTCCTCAGTGTCAAGCTGCTATGTATGCTATCAATTTTGTCAAGGATTATGACACAAGGCTTGCTCGGGTGAATTCTCCAAGAAGTGAGAAGACAAATCAATCAAACCAAGGAGCTCCCTGGTTTGAAACTGCTACCTTTAAATATTTTTTGGAAAAACAAGCCTCAGATTATAAAGACAACCGTCAGTTGGGGATTGAAAAAGGAGAGAAGTTTAAAAATAATTTACTACAACGGACCTATAAAGATTTCATTTTGAAGTATGAATACAAAGCGGCGTTAGATATATTAAAGGCAAATCCCGATATCATTTCTAATAAACAAGATCAAGAAAATTCAAAACATATATTAGAAAACATGATTAGTGTTTTTCAAAAACAGAGAGTTCTTGAAGAGCTTGCAGCTGATGCTAAATTGAAATATAATGACACAGACGAGTTTCAAAAAGTGTTAAACTATTATCTGATGATTGATATTCTAAACCGTAGAGGTCAAGTGACTGATGTGCTTGTCAAGGCAAAATCCTTTGCGGAGTTTATCTTAAAATCTGTGATTGAAAGAAGACACCCAGATTTAGAAGTAATTAAAAAAATTAAGAGAATTAATATCTTTGATATGATTAAAATTCTTAACCATTATCATGAATATTCTGAATTTGAAACTCCAATTTCTAAAGTTCAGGATGTAAATCCTCAAAGAAACCAAGTCGCTCATGGTCTGGCTGAAATCTCAGTGGAGCAAGAGGAATTGGATGAATTAGTGAAAGAATTGAAAGAGTTGGTCATAGCTGCATATTCTAATATAGATACCTCTTTATATCAGAAATATTTTGATTATTATGATATAAAGAATCAAGAGTTAATCGGCTATCTTAAATAGACTCCCAACCTTCCCTAACGCTTTCCCCAATCTGATAGACCTGAAGGGAAACTAAGTTTCAAAAATAGAAAAAACACCTAGAGCCTGCATGAAGTGCCTGCTTCTAGGTGTTTTGCTTATTTATCAAACTGTACTTCCTCGATCAGATATTCGATAAAGCGCTCGCCCATCTTGGACAGGCTAGCCTTTTCGTGCTGGATATAGACCAGCTCGATCGGATCATCGATATCCAGAGGGATGGAGACGATATTGTCACCGTTAAGGTTGCTGTTGAGAATACCGGTCGCAATCGTGTAGCCATCCAGACCGATCAAAAGGTTAAAGAGGGTTGCGCGGTCGCTGACGACAATGGATTTTTTATGGTGCTCCTGAGAGAGAATTTCCTCAGAAAAGTAGAAGGAGTTGTGAGTCCCTTGGTCATAGCTGAGGTAGGGGAAGTTTTCTAAGTCGGATAATTGGACCAGCTTTTTCTTGGCCAGCGGATTGGACTTACTGACAAAGATATGGGGCTGAGCTGTAAAGAGATGAGTGGCAATCAGGTGATTGTCATCCAGCATCTTGGATAGGACATCGCGGTTGTAGCTATTGAGAAAGAGGACGCCAATTTCGCTGCGGAAGTTTTTTACGTCGTCAATAATTTCCCAAGTCCGAGTTTCCCGCAAAAAGAGCTCGTATTTCTCCATATCGCTTTTTTTAAGCAGGGAGACAAAAGCATTGACCACAAAGGCATAGTGCTGGGCAGACACGCTAAAAAGCTCACGGTGGGCGACAGGATTTTTGTATCGCTCCTCTAGAAGCTGGGTCTGCTCCACCACTTGGCGAGCATAGGAAAGAAACTCCATGCCGTCCTTGGTCAAGGTGATTCCTTTGGGATTGCGAATGAAAATCTCGATGCCCATTTCATTTTCCAAATCTCGCACAGCGTTGGACAAGCTAGGCTGGGTTATAAAAAGTTGCTTGGCAGCCTCATTCATGCTGCCTGTCTCGACGATTTTGATAATGTAGTGTAATTGTTGAATTCTCATAGGTCTATTTTATCACAAACTGGGGATTTTTTCCTGATAAATCAGAAGTTTAGCAAATGTTTGCTTGCTAAAGTTTCCTATGCTAAAATGAAGGAAATAAGGAGGGCGATATGGCCAAAGAGGATGACTATAAAAATCGTTCGGTAGGACTACCCATCACTATTTTTATAGTATTTTTGACAATTTGCTTAATGATTCCACTTGGGAAGGTGATGATCATGTGGGGGCTTAAATCCGCTTATGAGGGACTTGAGCGAAGCAGCGTGTCTTCAACTGTTCGTCAAAAGTCATCAGAGGAGCCTGAGCTAGAGGAAAAAGTTTTAGAGAGAGGCAACCATCGTTTTAAATGGACAACGGATGAAATCATCAATCTGCAAATAAAGGATACTTCTGCTGGCCAAAACGGAATTTCTCTGGATCAAATCCTTGAAAAGCATGGCAAGGCTTCAAGCTTTTTTTATACTGAGAGCAATGGAAATATTGAATTAAACTATACAAGTGAGATTATTCAAGGCCATCATAGTAGTTTAAGGTTAACATTTGAAAAAGATGGAGCAGGTTATCATCTCATTAGCAAGATCGCGAATATTCTTGATGAGGCTTATCCAACTTTGCCTCAGGGAGATAGTCCCCATCTCTGGACAAAGGATGAAATTGCTGCTTTACAAGTTCGTGACGAGAGTACAGGCAATCCTGGCATGTCCTACGAAGAAATCATTCAATTATTTGGTCTACCTAGAGAATCAGAAGTTGTTATTTCGCGCTTGGACGCGGCAGATAGCCAGCAGATTGGCTTGGAACTCCAATACTTAACTTCAGATGAAGTCTATGATAATGAATGGGTTCATTTAACTTTACACCGTCAAGAAGATGGCGTCTTTCGGTTGACGACAGTTACTAGTCATATCGATAGAAGAGAAAGATAGGGAGATTGATGGTCTCCTTAGGTAGTCAAAGCAAGCAGAAAAGACGGGAAATTTGGGCTTTCTTCTGTATAAACAGACTGAAGTACATTTTGCAATCTCGATCTATTCATGATATGATAAGTTTTTAGACTGATAAGGAGCAGTGATGAAGAGACAAGAAGATTCGTTTGAAGATATTGCTTTTGAGCTAGAAAAGCAAACCTATAAGTCCAAGTTTTTACCATTCATGATAGTAGCTATTGTTGTATTTTCTATCATTGGAACAGCTTTTTTGACACTTTCTCTATCTGGAAAAAGCAAAGCCAAGCAGACGCCAACTCCGTCTAGCCAGATTAGTTCGTCATCAAATAGTTTGGAAGATGAGAAAGCTGAAGCAGAACAATTCGCTAAAAGTCTTATCGTTTCTCCAGAAAAAAGCGGTCCCTTTCTTTGGACAGTTGAAAAGGCAGTCGCGCTTCCCATAAACAAATACAAAGGCGGAGCCGTCTTGGAAGATGTTTTAAAGGAATTTGGGAAACCAGTTCAAGGTGGGGCCTGGATTGATTTTTTGCCAAATCATAAAGTTCAAAAACATATTCGCCTTATCTGGAAATCGAAAAATGGTAGTATGGGCTATATATCTTTAACCTTTGCTGAATTTGATGGTGTCTATAAGGTCATTTCAAAATACCACTTTAGTCTTTCAAGCGATAAAATTCAGGTAGATAACAATCCTAAAAGATCCTTTTTATGGACGCAGGCCTACATCGATAGTCTTGTTATTGGTGCTAGAGAAGGAACAGCTAAAGGTACACCATATGATGAGATTGTTTTAAAAGTCGGCTTACCTCTATATCAGACGATTACTGGAGACGACAATCAACTGAAGATGCGGGTTGATTATGTTAATCCAGATTCTTGGCAAAATCCAGAACAATTGAAAAGAGTTCATTTAGAATTCTACAAGCAAGAAGATGGTAGATGGCGTTTGGTGTCTAAAGAAAGTGAGTAAACTAAATCGATAAGAAAGAGGAGGAAAATGAGGAGAAGTAGCAAGAAAAAACGTGATCTTCATTCGTTTAGAGAGATCAAAAGAGACCTTTATCGTCAACAAAAGCTAAAACGAGAAGAGCTCAGAATGATGACGATGAAGGAGGAGAAAAAAAGAATTAGCTTGGCTTTTACCCTTCTTTGTTTGGCAATCTCTTTTGCTTTGTTCTTTGGCTTCTATTATTTATCGCAACAGGTTCCTAATAAAGCTGAACTGAAGTACAAATATGACGATAAATCCTCGTCAGTTAGTGGAGATAGCTCGGCTAGTCAGCAAAATGATGATGAATCAAAATTGACCCAAGAACAAAAGGAACTGAAAAAGAAAATTGTTGAGGAAGATGAAGATAAGTTTGCTTTTAATTGGACGTTAGACAATTTTGTAGAGCTAAAGCGAGTTAAGGGAGGATGGGGCAATCATCCAACTTTAGAAGAAGTCATTGCGAAATACGGTAAGGCTTCAGATGTGAGTTTTGCTAAAAAAGAAGTGACACTGACTTATAAGACAAGAATTATAGATGTTCCGAGATATGGCGCGTCGGGACATCCTCAGGAAATCAGTTTGAGCTTTTATGACCCTGATTCAAATGGGAAGACCTACTATTTGATAAATAAAAGTGCAGTATATTTAGATGACAGTAGATATCTTCCAGCGACAAAAGATGAATTTGTCTTTAAGTGGAAGCCAGAAGATATGGATACATTAACAGTAGGTGATAGCCAGCATGGCAAAGGCGGGATGACCTATCAAGAGGTTGTTGAGCGTTTTGGATTGCCTTCGCACACAAATATTTCGGGAAGTGATACAGATTATAGTCCGTTAACATTGCAAGCGAATTATATTAATATTCGTCGTTCAAATACAGAACGGAAAAGTGACAGGGTGTCCTTGAATTTTAGAAGACAGGAGGATGGCAGTTTTTGTTTGGCAGATGTAACAAGCGAATTTGACAAGAGCTGGTAAGGCTGTGGTAAGTCGGAGACATGAAAATTCTAATAATTTTTATGCCTTGACATTCCTCATCTCTAACGATATAATGTTTACAATTTAACCTTTAAACAAGTCCAGTGAGGCTGCAAGGTAGGAAAAACGGTATAAGGGGCAATTTGACTGCCTCGTTTTTTGCAAAACCTTGCTGCGGCGAGGTTTTTTCTTGTAGAAAGTGAGGTTGTCATGGTTAGTGACGGTTGTAAAAAGAGATTTGGCAAGATTATGCTGGAGCAGATGGAGCTGCTGGAGCAGGTAGAAATTGCGCCTCAGATTTTTTCGATGCGCTTGAGAGGCCAGATGGTGAGCCAGATGCAGGTCGGGCAATTCCTGCATATTCGAGTGCCAGATGATAGCAAGTTGCTGCGACGCCCGATTTCCATATCGGAGATTGATCGGGAGAAAAATATCTGCCGGATTATTTATCGGGTCGAAGGTGGCGGGACGGCCATTTTCTCTCAGCTTCCTGTTGGTAGCTACCTCGATGTCATGGGGCCTCAGGGCAATGGTTTTGATTTGTCTCCTGTAGAAAAGGGCGACAAGGTCTTGATTATCGGTGGTGGTATCGGTGTGCCTCCTCTCTTACAAACGGCCAAAGAACTGCATGCTAAGGGAGCCCAGGTTACAGCAGTATTAGGCTTTGCCAATCAATCTGCGGTTATTTTGGAAGAAGAATTTCGTGAGTGTAGCCAGTTGTTTATCACTACAGATGATGGGACTTATGGTCAAAAGGGCTATGTATCAACGATTGTTGACGAGTTGACAGATGAGTTTGCGGCGGTCTATTCTTGTGGCGCACCCGGTATGCTCCAGTATGTGGATCGGAAATTTCATGACCATCCCCATGCCTATCTATCGATGGAGTCTCGCATGGCTTGTGGCATGGGCGCCTGCTATGCCTGCGTCGTTCATGTAGCAGGCCAGGATGAAGCGGTCAATAAGCGGGTTTGTGAAGACGGTCCAGTTTTTGAGACTGGGACTATCGTGCTTTAGGAGGATAAGGAAATGACTGAAAATCGTTTGAAAATTTCTCTGCCAGGATTAGAGCTGAAAAATCCAATCATTCCAGCTTCAGGTTGTTTTGGCTTTGGTCAAGAATATGCCAAATACTATGACTTGGATCTACTGGGCTCTATCATGATCAAGGCGACGACGCAACATCCCCGCTTTGGCAATCCAACGCCCCGTGTGGCTGAGACGCCAGCTGGCATGCTCAATGCTATCGGCCTCCAAAATCCAGGTGTCAATGCAGTTATGGCTGAAAAACTTCCTTGGCTGGCTCAGCACTATCCAGATTTGCCAATTATTGCCAATGTGGCTGGTTTCTCCAATGAAGAATATGCTTATGTATCTGGAAAAATCTCCCAATCTCCCAATGTCAAAGCGATTGAGCTCAATATTTCCTGCCCCAATGTGGACCATGGCAATGCGGGGCTTTTAATCGGACAAGTCCCTGAGCTAGCCTATGAAGCAGTAAAAGCAGCAGTTGCTGCCTCTCAAGTCCCAGTCTATGTCAAATTAACCCCCAGTGTAGCAGATATTACCCAAGTGGCCAAGGCGGCAGAAGATGCGGGCGCGAGCGGACTGACCATGATCAATACCTTGGTGGGAATGCGTTTCGACTTGAAAACGAAGCGGCCGATCATTGCTAATGGAACGGGTGGCATGTCTGGTCCAGCTGTCTTTCCTGTAGCACTCAAGCTGATTCGTCAGGCCGCTCAGTTCACCAAACTACCAATCATTGGTATGGGGGGAGTTGACTCGGCAGAGGCAGCGCTGGAGATGTTTATCGCTGGCGCATCAGCTATCGGCGTCGGAACAGCGAATTTTACCGACCCGTATGCCTGTCCTAACATTATAGAAAAGCTTCCGCAAGTCATGGATAAATACGGCATTGAAAGCTTAGAAAGCTTGAGAAAAGAAGTCAGAGAAAATTTACTTTAAGCTTGATTTTCTCTTGACAAACTTCCCAGTAAATTATAGAATGTTTAAGACAAAACCTTTAAAGAAGTCCAGAGAGGCTCTAAGGCGCATACGTTTAAAATGGCAGATTTTGCCACATTTTCGTGTAACCTTGCTCTCGGGCAAGGTTTTTTCTATGATTGTAATTATCTTTATAGTAAGTAAAAAGCAAGGAGAAGAACTGCATGCGTGAAGAACGTCCTATTATTGCCCTAGACTTTCCATCTTTTGATGATGTCAAAAACTTTCTGGAGCATTTTCCAGAAGATGAAAAACTGTACGTCAAGATCGGCATGGAATTCTTTTATGCCATCGGTCCAGAAATTGTGCATTATCTGAAAGGTTTGGGAC
>OHAS01000595.1_pt1 | contig 31310 bp, 22 predicted proteins | sample 1577131 | NCBI WGS metagenome assembly OHAS01 (sample SAMEA3541566, study PRJEB24748) | human gut metagenome | biome: human gut; feature: human-associated habitat; material: faeces | place: China | collected 2012 | reverse complement strand
GATCTGGGCACGCAGGTCGGCAAGGTCCATCCATGCCTGCCAGCAGGGGTATGCCCCGCGTCTTTGTCGTAGCTGCGGCTACTTCTCAGCCGCCACCGCCGTGCCGCCGCCCAGGACCACGTCGCCATGGTAGACAACCACGGCCTGGCCTGGGGCGATCGCGCGCTGCGGCTGATCGAACACCACACGGTAGCTGCCTGGATCATCGCCGCGCATCAGGCGGGCCGGCTGGTCTTGCTGGTGGTAGCGCACCTTGGCGGTCACGGGTACGCCGCCCTGGCCCGCGCGATCAAGCGCCGCCTCCATACGGCTGGCGGGTGCGCTCCAAACCCAATCGTCCGCAACCAGCGCGCGCGACATCAGGTCCTCGCTCTCGCCCAAGACGACGCGGTTTGCCTGCGGGTCCACGGACGTCACAAACACCGGGTGCGCCAGCGCCACGCCCAGGCCCTTGCGCTGGCCTATGGTGTAGCGGATGGCGCCGTGGTGGCGGCCCAGCACCTCGCCTGCGGCATTGACAATGTCGCCCTCGGGTAGCGCCTGCCCGCGTCGCAGCTCTATAAACGTGGCGAAGTCGTTGTCCGGCACAAAGCAGATGCCCTGGCTGTCGCGCTTCTGCGCGTTGACAAAGCCCTGTTCCTGGGCGATGCGGCGCACGTCGCGCTCCTTGATGAGGCCTCCCAGCGGAAACAGCGTGCGGGTGAGGCGCTCCTGCGTAAGCGAGTACAGCACATAGCTCTGCTCCTTGGAGGTATCCACGCCTTTTTTGAGCAGGTAGACGCCTTTGCCTGCGGCGCCTTCGCTTCCGCCGCCGTCGCTTGCGGCGTCCGCGCTTCCCGCCGCGCCCACGGCGTCGCCGCTTGCGGTGGGCGCGCCGTCCTCGTCCACGCGAACAATCTGCGCGTAGTGGCCGGTCGCGATGTAGTCGCAACCCATCTGGTCGGCAAAGTCCAGCAGCGCGCCAAACTTCATCACGCGGTTGCACAGCACGCAGGGGTTGGGGGTGAGGCCATGCTCATAGGCGGTGACAAAGCGCTCGATCACGTCGCGGTCAAAGGCCTCGCGGCAGTCGATCACATGGTGCTCAAAGCCCAGTCGCTGGGCGATGGCGCGCGCGTCCTCAATGTCCGCCACGTTGTTGCAGGCCCGGCCCTCGCCGCGCCCCGCGCAGCCCGCGTCGTACAGGCGCATGGTGGCGCCAACGCATTCGTATCCCTGCTGAAGCAGCAGGTAAGCGGTCACGCTGGAGTCTACGCCACCGCTCATGGCGACCAGCACGCGCTTCTTGCGGCCGGTCCCGTTCGTTGCGGTTGCGTTGGTCGCGGCGGGCGCGTCGGTTGCGGTGCTGTTTGCGGACAAGGTGGGGGAGAGGGTCATAAGGGCCTTTCTCATAAAACGTGCGGGGCGCCTGTTAAGGGTACCTGTTGAGTTTACTCGCTGAACAGCGGGGTGGACAGGTAGTGCTCGCCGGTGTCGGGCATGACGGCGACAATGGTCTTGCCGGCGTTCTCCGGCTTGCGGGCGAGCTCAAGGGCGGCGTGCAGGGCGGCGCCGGAGGAGATGCCAACCAGCACGCCCTCTTCATGGCCCAGGCGACGGCCCGCGGCGAACGCGTCCTCTGCGGCCACGGGCATGATCTTGTCGTAGATAGACGTGTCGAGCGCCTCCGGCACAAAGCCGGCGCCGATGCCCTGGATCTTGTGGGGACCGGGCTTGCCGCCGGACAGCACGGGCGAGTCGGCGGGCTCAACGGCAACAATCTCTACCTGCGGGTTTTGCTTCTTGAGGTAGCGGCCGGTGCCGGTGATGGTGCCGCCGGTGCCCACGCCGGCAACCAGGATGTCGACCTTGCCGTCGGTGTCCTCCCAAATCTCCGGACCCGTGGTCGCCTCATGGATGGCGGGGTTGGCGGGGTTCACAAACTGGCCGGCGATCATGCTCTTGGGGGTCTCGCGCGCCAGCTCCTCGGCCTTGGCGATAGCGCCCTTCATGCCCAGCGGGCCCTCGGTCAGCACCAGCTCGGCACCGTAGCCGCGCATAAGCTGGCGGCGCTCCACGCTCATGGTCTCGGGCATGGTGATGATCAGGCGGTAGCCGCGGGCGGCGGCGACGCTTGCCAGGCCGACGCCGGTGTTGCCGCTGGTGGGTTCGATGATGGTGTAGCCGTCGTTTCGACGGATCTTGCCCGTGCGCTCCGCCTCGTCCAACATCGCCTTGGCGATGCGGTCCTTGGCGGAACCCGCGGGGTTGAAGTACTCAAGCTTTACCAGCACGCGCGCGGCCAGGTTGTCCGCCGCCTCGATGTTGGTGATCTCCAGCAGGGGGGTGTGTCCGATAAGCTGGTCGATCGAAGTGTATACCTTGCTCATGAGAGCCTCCTTCTTGCAGTAGCTGCGCGCACGGGTCGTGCGACTTGGGCATAAATCCTATAACCCACATGAATAGTATGGAATAGTCGACATCGATAGTTAACTTTATACATATATCCCTGTCAAGCATCCGAAAGCGCTCGCCGGCAAATGAGACCGCATGTTAACAAAAATACCTTGTCAGAGGTACTTTTTTAACCGCGGACGGCGCGTGGGCAACCTGTGAACCCTGCTCTATCCATTCATCTGGAATAAAACCCCTCTTGTCCGGGTTTTTGCAACGTCCACCGCGCCGCCGACGGATAGAGGCGCCACTTTCGCAGCGGTCTGCTAGGATAAGGCTACCAATCACGTCGGAAGGTGGAAGTAATGCTGGTATCCACAAAGGGACGCTACGCGCTGCGCGTTATGGTCGATCTTGCGGAGCATCAGGGCGAGGGGCGTATCCCCTTGAAGCAGATCGCGGAGCGCCAGGGCGTCTCCGAGAAGTATCTGGAAAACATCTTGGCGACCTTGGTCCGCAACGGAATGTTGTCCGGTATGCGCGGCAAAGGCGGCGGCTATCGTCTTACGCGCAACCCGTCTGATTACAGCGCGGGGGAGATCCTGCGTCTTACCGAGGGTAGCTTAGCCCCGGTTTCCTGTCTGGATGGTACGTGCAGCGGTTGCGAGCGCGCGGCAGATTGCCCTACGGTGGGGATGTGGTCCAAGCTGGACAGCATGATTACCGGCTACCTGGACAGCGTCACCATCGAGGATTTGCGCTGCTCGCCGCGCGGCATCGACTACGTAATCTAGCATCCAACAGCGCCGGCGCGTGCGTGCTTGCTGTCGCCGGCCTCGCTTTAACAACTGAACGCATGGGGGCGGGCCTTTGGGGGTCCGCTTTTCTGTGCCGGGCGAACGCCGAGGGAGCTGGAATTGAATCCTGCGGTTCACGTTGATGGCCCTATGAGCTCTTTGCTTAAGAACGACCCCTCGCGTCTAGCATGTACAACTATGCTTAAAAGGATGTAATATTAAGCATGGTTGTACAATAGAGAAGAGGTGGTTGGTTTGTCGGTAGTCGAAATTGCGTCAAAGCATAACGGATTTGTAACTACATCGCAGGTGACGAACTCCGGTATTCCTAGAAGAAAGCTTGCGGAGGCTGTTGAAGAGGGAGCCCTCATACGAATCGATCGCGGCCTCTATGCTTTGCCCGAGGTCTGGGAGGACCCCTATCTCATTGCACAGCACAGATTCTCCCGCGGAATCTTCTCGGATGATACCGCGCTTTTTCTTCATGGCATGACTGATAGAGCGCCTTTTGTCCTTACGATGACGTTCCCAAGATCGTATAACGCATCTGCTGCGCGGGATGCCGGCATTGTGTGCCGTACGTGCTCGGACGAAGTCTATGACCTTGGCGTTGTGACGATGCGGACGGAGTACGGAAACAGTGTGAGGCTATATGACCTTGAAAGGTCTCTATGCGATGTTGTTAGAGGGCAAAAAACGATCGATTCTCAGGTAGTTGCACCAGCCATGAAAGCTTACGCTCGCAGCAAGCGCAGGGATGCTGCGAAGTTGATTTGGTATGCGGGGAAGCTGGGGGTTGAGAAGAAGGTGCGTGGCTACCTGGAGGTGCTCTTATGAGAACGAGTAACGCCATGCAATTGAAAGCACGCCGGCTTCGCTTTAACAGATGAACGCATGGAGGCGGATCCCTAGGGGGTCCACTTTTCTGTGCCGGGCTAACGATCAGTGCGCCTTTCAACGCATGCTCGTGCGCACTTGTTGAGGATAATTGCATCGATTTTCGTTACCCCCAATGTATACCTTGCGCCCCCAAGCCGCTCTACCTTAGGCGAAGCGCGGTGTATGTGGCGTCTACTGGGCAAAACCTGAAATCGATGCGATTATCCTTAAGAACTGCACGGGTAAATCGTGCCGGTCCTTCGCGGGTGACCGAATCGCCTTCTTGCGCGGGGTGTCTCGCGCGCCGTTCGCATTTGTGGAAAGCAAATTGAACCAAATTCTCAAGGAGTTCAATTCCGGACCGTGCTATGCTCCCAACTAAATTGAACTTCGCCTCTAAATTGAACCAAGTAAAGAGGTCCAACAACTAGAGCGCCGTTCAAATTGAACTATTGGAGGTCAACGTGGCCAATACCATATTCAGCGATCGCTTGGTGCAGGCTTTGGAGCAGCGCGACATGCGCCAGTCGGACCTTATCCGCATCGCGGCTCAGCAGGGCATCAAACTTGGAAAAAGCCAGGTCAGCCAGTATGTAAGCGGCAAGACAACGCCCCGGGCGGACGTGGTGCGCGATATCGCGTCAGTGTTGGGCGTGGACCAGGAATGGCTTGCAGGCCAAGAAGGGCAGGCGGCCGATCCTTCGGCGTCTACGGCACAGGCCCCCGCGGCATCGCCGCCGGCAGGCGCATCGGCAAGCGGCGCCACGTCCGTCGCCGTCGCCTCAGCAGCCGCAGCTCCAGAATCCGAAGCCCCCACACCCTGCCCTGCCGCCGCAGAGCAAGCCGCAATAAGCGAAGCGGCTGCAGGCGATGCTGTGCCACCCGCCATCCCTACGCAATCCACCCAACAGCAACCCACAAGGAGCACCCCCATGCGCGAGTTCAAAAAGTCCTCCAAGCTCGATAACGTCCTGTACGATGTCCGCGGTCCCGTGGTCGATGAGGCCAGCCGCATGGAGGCGGAGGGCCTTCGCATCCTCAAGCTCAACATCGGCAACCCCGCGCCCTTCGGCTTTCGCACCCCGGACGAGGTGGTGCAGGACATGCGCCACCAGCTGCCGGACTGCGAGGGCTATTCCGACTCCAAGGGCCTGTTCTCCGCGCGCAAGGCCATCATGCAGTACGCGCAGCTCAAGCACATCCCCAACGTGGACATGGACAGCATCTACACCGGCAACGGCGTGTCCGAGCTCATCAACCTGTGCATGCAGGCGCTGCTCGACACGGGTGACGAGATCTTGATCCCCAGCCCGGATTACCCGCTGTGGACCGCGTGCGCCACGCTCTCCGGCGGCACCCCCGTGCACTACATCTGCGACGAGGAGGCCGAGTGGTACCCGGACCTCAAGGACATCGAGTCCAAGATCACCCCGCGCACCAAGGCCATCGTCATCATCAACCCCAACAATCCCACGGGCGCCCTGTATCCGCGCGAGGTGCTGGAGGGCATCGTCGAGATCGCGCGCAAGCACCAGCTCATGATCTTCTCCGATGAGATCTACGACCGCCTGGTCATGGACGACCTGGAGCACATCTCCATCGCCTCGCTCGCGCCCGACCTGTTCTGCATCACGTTCTCCGGCCTGTCCAAGAGCCACATGATCGCCGGCTACCGCATCGGCTGGATGGTGCTCTCCGGCAACAAGCGCTGCGCGCGCGACTTCATCACGGGCATCAACATGCTGTCCAACATGCGCCTGTGCTCTAACGTGCCGGCGCAGTCCATTGTCCAAACGGCGCTGGGCGGGCACCAGTCCGTCAAGAGCTACGTGGTGCCGGGCGGCCGCATCTACGACCAGCGCGAGTACGTCTACAAGGCGCTCAACGAGATCCCGGGCATCACCGCGGTCAAGCCCAAGGCGGCCTTCTACATCTTCCCCAAGATCGACGTCAAGAAGTTCAACATCACCAACGACGAGCAGTTCGCGCTCGACCTGCTGCACGAGAAACGCGTCCTCATCGTGCCCGGCAAGGGTTTCAACTGGCACAAGCCCGACCACTTCCGCGTGGTCTACCTGCCCCGCATGGACGTGCTACAGGAGTGCATGGAGGATCTTTCCGACTTCATGGCGCACTACCGCCAGGCGTAAAGCCCGTGCCCGCCATCAAGGCGGCATCGCCTCGAAGGCGGGTTCTTCCGCGTGCCGCCGCGTCCCGGCACGCCCCGATCGCGTACGTACAGGAGGGGGCAGGCACCGGCGCCACCTCTCTCGTACAGAGCCGCGTCCGGCTTTACGGCTGGGCGCGGCTTTCTTGTTATTGGACGAGGAAGGGTTTTTTGGACGAGGAATTGCTGCTCTTGGTGGGGATGAGGTTTAAAGCTGTGATAGCTCGCGATGCTGAGAGGGGTAAAACGTGGCAAATGATCAGCTGAATCGACCGACCAGCAAGAGGGGCGAGTTGTAATCGAAGTTATCTTCTTGCGGAGAAGGCAGCGACGAGGCTTTCGCCGTAGCTCTTTTGATACCTTTTTCTATCGAGTTGGAATATGCACATTGTTAGCGCGTCGAGAGCGAATAAAACGCCAGCAAATGTGCCCATTGCGGGAGCGGGGGTGGAACGGTTGTCATCTTCAAGTATTTTGAGATGGATATCGGATTTTTTAGACAGCGAATTGCCCGCAGCATCGGAAATCGATATAACGGGAATATGAAGAGACTGAGCGTATTCGGCAATGCCGACAGGCTCGGCTTTCTCGCCTGATTTCGAAATCACAATAACCACGTCGCGTGTGGGGTCCAGCATAAGAATCCTGCGCTTCGCCTGCACAAAATCATCGACACTTATTGCCTGGACCCCGAGTTCGACAAGTGAGTCTCCAAGGTATTCGGCAAGGATGTGGCTATTGAGATATCCGTAGCAAACGACGGTTGATGCCCTATTGATATAGCGGGCGGCGGCATCAAAGTTGTCCCCTGCGTTGCTTTTGACAACCGCGTCGATAAACCCATGGTATTGCTCTCCGAGTTTGGAGAGAACCTCGAAGGGGGCGTCTTCCGGTTCGATTTCCGATTCAACGCCTCCTTTGGCGTGTTGGACGTCTTCTATGAGCTCACCAAACATGCGATAGCCCATTTTCTTAGAGAACCTAATGACGGTAGATTGTCCGACGCCTAAACGCTCCGCAAGCTCATAGGAGGTCATATCCGCAAGCTCGCCCCTGTTTACAAGTAGGTAATCGGCAATCTTTTTTTCAGCCATGGAGAATTTTGGATACATGCTTTTGACCGTGGCGGAAAACATGGGGGCCTCGTTTACTACAGGGGCGTCGTTTGGTTAACGGCGCCCGGTCTTTTCATCTCTTTTATTGTATTATCCAACTCGCATAAGCGGTTTGGAATCTCCTGCGGTTATCTCGCGTATGGCCGCAGTAATCATATCCCTTGCAAAGCGAGACTTCTCTTCGTTTTCGTTAATGCCGCATATTGTTGATACTGCAGCGCTAAGCTCCTTTTCTTTCAAGACCTCAGCGATTTGCACTGATTGCGGCTCAGTTTCATCGGTGTAGCAAAAACCGTATGCCGCTGCGTGAAAGATGAAGTAGGGGACGATGCCGTGCTTCATGCACAGGAACGCTGGGCCAAGGAATCTATCGTTTGCCTGCAGTTTTCTTATTGGTTGACGAACAATACGGCTGATCTGATCGGAAAAGAATGGGCTGGTGAATTTCTCGAATGTCTCGCGAACCTCCTTATCGGATGGCATGGGCATGCCATATTCAAGTTCCAGAGCGCGCCTTCCTTCAAACCATGCGTACTTTGCCAGCTCCCATGCTCGCTTATCCGAAGCGATCTGGTTAATCGTCTCGCATCCTGCATAGGCTCCCATAAAGCCGAGGGAGCAGTGAAGCAGATTCTCGTTCCAGATTTTTTTAATCATTCCAAGCTCGCACGAATCGATAGGCTCGAAGAATGAGGGCATATTCCAATCTGGACCAAAGCGGAACGCATTATCGACCTGGAGGACGGGCTTATCATCGCCGGTAAGTGCCAACGCGTCTTCTTGAAGAACATCTGGATAGACAACCTTGCGATTGGCTTTCGAAGTGATCAGCGTGACGTACTTGTTGTAGTGGTCTTTCTCCGGTTCGCTCAACAGGGCTGTCATGGCGGTATCGAAGCGCGGTTTAAGCCCAACATAGTTTCCGCCAAGAATAACCGCGACAGGGGCTACGATATGACGATTATTCCGAAGACTGACCATCTCCGCTAAATCGGCTGCAACGGCATCGAACGATTCCGGAAAAACTGCCGTTGCGACTATTTCAGATTCTGCCAGGAAATCGATGTATGCTGCATGATCGCGTTTTACGTCGACGGCGTGGAAGTTATCCACTCGCGTTTTGCGGATCGTTCCCGTTAGAAGGTTCTTTTGCTCAACGGTGTAGTATCCCTGTTCACGGAGCGTGTCGACCAGCTTTGAATCGATATCGGCAAAAACTAGGTCGAAGTTCTTTTCAGAATAGAACAATTCGCCGAGCATGCCTCGACCAGTGCGGCCGGAGCCGATGATGGTGACACGCCTCATGCCTTATCGCCGTTCTTCTCGTTATAGGAGATGGCAATAAGCTCCATAGAACCCTTGAGTTCAAATGTGCCGTAGTTGCAGGGGATGAGGATGGTCTCGCCCTTCGCAATGGGTTCATTGGCGATGGCTCCCGATCCATCAGCGCACGTCACGATGAGGAAGCCGTCGTAGCTATACGAGCCCGATCCATTCACTTTGAACTTCTTGGCAACATATTCGCCATCGACGTCGTAATAGTCGTAGCGCAGAATGTCATCCATTTTTACCGGCTCAACGTGTTTCGAGCAAAATGGCAGCTCTGGGAAGCTGGCGCAATCGCAGACCTTTTCGATTTCCAGCGGACGGTTCGGGTCGTTGCGATCGTTATCATAGAAACGATAGGTCAAATCTCCGTTCGTTCCAAACGTGGCGCTTACAATTCCGCTGCCCCATCCACCATGGATTACACCCGCCGGCGTGTGCACAAAGTCTCCATCTTTAACTTCGAGAACACTGAACAAATTGTCCCAGTCCTTGGCATCGATAAGCGCTCGAAACTCTTCGCGACTGCTTGCCTTATGACCAAATAGCCATGTGCCAACATGATCGCTTTCGCGAAGCGCAACGGCTCCCGACACCTTTCCGCGGCATCCATCGTGTTCGAGGGCATAGGCGTCGTCGGGATGTGACTGATACGATTGGAAACCTTCGTTGCAGGTGATCGTCATGCGAACTGGGAACTCCGGCTCGTTGCAACCAAAGACTTCTGGATGATTTGCATAGAACTGAGAAAGAGGCTCATTTGTCTCGCGTACTACCGAATCCAGGTCTCCTGGGATGGCGATTGCGCAGTAAATCGTTCCGATTTTATCCAAACTTTGATCAAGTCCGAATTCGTCGATTAGCTTTCTGCCCGCCCAAACAAAAGACTTATAGATCGGTTCAAGATGAAATAGTTCTCGCATTGCAGTTATCTCCTACAGTATTCCTATAAGGCCAAGCACTACAACCGCTGCCATGAGTCCAAAAATGGCCTTGGTAACGGACAGACCCTTCTTGGCGAGCAGCCACCAGCATCCAATTACAAGCAGAAGGCCCAACAGGTTGGGGAATACCCCATCGATGATCTCCTGAATTACAACGGGGTCTGCATCTGCCGACGCCGCGAATTGAAGGGGCGTTGCCAGCTTGACATAGCTTGCGGAGAGCGCGCCGATTACGATAATGCCGAACAGCTGAACGGCGACCTTGATCTTTTCCATGGCCTTGCCCATGAGCATCGATACCGCTTCCTTGCCAAGTTCGTAGCCCTTGTCAAAAAGGAAGCGGGCATATACCCACAGCAAAATGGGGGTGACCACGATGAAAAGCGCTGGGCCGAGGGGGCTATAGGGGCCCGTTCCGGCCAAAGAGATGGCGATCGTTGTCAAGAGAGGGAGCGCCGTTGCTTGGATCAAGCTGTCTCCGATGCCGGCGAGCGGACCCATGAGCGAGGACTTTACGGTGCGGATCATTTCATCGTCCACGTCTGCTCCCAGGGCCTTCTGCTCTTCCATGCCAACGAGAATGCCCCACAGCACGCTTGCTGTCGTCTGTTCGGTATTCAGGAAGTCCATCATGCGCATCATGCCCGCGCGCTGACCCTCTTTGTCGTAGTACTTGCGATACAACGGGGCCATGTCGTACGCGTAGCAATTGCCGTGCCAGTTTTCCAAGTTGCAGCAGTACAGATATTGCAGCTGATAACGCCAGAAGAGTTTGTTCAGCTCCGCCTTTGTCAGCGGCTCGCGATTAGCGATGTTCTTTTCCATGGCTTAAAGCTCCTCGTCATCGTTGAAGTTGGCTGCCTGGGCCAATACGGGCTCTTCTCGTTGTTCAATTCGGTAATACAGGTAAGCAATGGCAGCCGCCGCAATTGCGATGGCTATGAAGCTCATCTTCATAACAGAGAACATCATGAATCCCAGCACGAAGAAGATGAACATCCAATTGCCGCTCACATTGAATTTGAGAAGCATAGCCATTCCCACCGCAGGCAGGGTTCCTCCAAGCAAGCTGAGGGCGTGGAGTACGTTTTGGGGAACAACGGCAAGGAAGCTTTCGATAGCTCCGCTTCCCAGGTACAGCAAGACGAAGACTACCGCAAAGTTCATTACTGCAAGGAACAGCTGAGGGAGCACCACGTTACCGAGGAACATTTTGCGATAATCGACTTCCTCGATTGCCTTGCGCACAATTCCGGTGCATACGGTGTTGAAGGCTCGCATAACGTGAGTGAGATTTGCGGTAAGCACCGAGACGGGCGCAGCGAGTGCGAGTGCGGTGCCCGTATCCAAGCCGCTGCTGATCGCAAGGGCCATGATGGGATAGGAGACCACTCCCACATCGACGGTGACCGCTCCACCTACGGCAAAAGCGCCCATATACGCCAGCTGGAACGCAATTCCCAGCTCCAGTCCCTTCTGCACATCTCCAAGCAAAAGCCCGACCAGAAGTCCGCCCACGAGCGGTCGTTGGCAAGTGTACCTACCAAATACCATGCCGCCCGTTGAAGCGAATGTGTTGGTCAGGTGGTACATGCATGCCACAAGCAGAATTTGAATAAACGACATGTTAACGTGCTCCCATCTCGTTTTTCGCGGTGCTCCAGGAAAGATTGGGTGTGGTGAAAGCTGGGTTAACGATCATGTTCGTGCCTACGCTTTCCAAGTAATTCAAATCTGCAATCTGCTCACTGGTAAGGTAGAACATCTTTTCAACCAGCTGCGCACCCTCGCAATTCGGCTGCGGGCCCAGGTTCAATGTGCCTTTAAACCGGTAACCGGTTTCGACAAGTCGCCTTGCGCTTTCAGTGGTCTTAAAAATGATTAGGTAGCTCTTTTTAGATGCTTCTGCTTCAGGCAGCTTGCGGGCGGCTTTGTCCACGGTAAAGCACAGCATTCGGATAGACCCCAGTGCACTGGCGTATATCTTCTGGATAAACCCATCGCCAGCAATGTCATCGTCAACAATTATGACTCCGTCAACTGGGTGTTCCTTAACGACGCGTGTCGTTGTTTGTCCGTGTACCACGCGACTGTCTATTCGATAATGCGCAATCAACTGAACCTCCTGACCTCTGATGGTGATTACTTGCTAAGGCCTTGACACAGGATGATGACATAAAACTATAAAAGACGGAACTAGATAATTCATAAATAACTATGAACGGTCGAATTATTAGGATTATAGGTATTAAACGAGCTATTTGGTAAGGCGCCGCCCTCTTTTTAATCGGAGATACCTGGCGGGAGGAATCTCCCGTCCGCATTCAAGATCTAGTGAGAATTCACGTGGCTAAGATTTGAGGGCAAGATAAAGGGTTCCATCCAGTTTCTCGAAGAACATAATGTCTGCCTTTTATGAGGGGTTGCGAGATTGGACCGCTGTGGTGTCATTGGGGAGGCTGATGAATCGGACTGGATTGTGAAAGGTAAAGACGCTCGTGGTCAGACCGTGTTGGCTTACCGCTTTCGACTTCATGGATAACTGTGCGAGCGATCTGTGTGGCCGCTGTGCTCATCCTCGTAACGTGTGAAGATTCGCAATCAAACATCGTCGTCATGAATGCTCGCGATTGCGAGAGCGTTCATGGAAAACCTGCACATCTTCTCCAGCAAGACTCCTTCGCGCAAGATCGAGCGCAGGATGACGCAGACTCGAGAAGGTAGGCTGCAGGCTCATGAACTTGTAGAGGACGAGAACGACTGGCGGGCACTCTGGTTGTGGGGTCACTAACTGCGAGGCTACTGGTTGCGGGACAAACAAAATTAAATCAACGCCGTGTGTCAACCAAGGTCCTGCTGTGTATGGACGAGGAATTCTTGAAGTGATCCATCTTAGATGACAGGGCATCCGTGCCGGCCAGGTTAAGTAAGTCAAATAACTAGAATAATCAGAATAATTAGAGTAAGTGCGATATATTGCAGGATATTGACCTCTTATCGGTTTTTCAGGAGGTTGCTATGAGGCAGGCGAATCCATTTACGCCGTCCGCCGGGGTCGAGCCGCCGGCGCTTATTGGACGCGAAGATGTTCTTTATGACTTTGAGGAGTCTCTCCTGGCGGGCGTTGGAGCCCCCGGCAGACTTATGCGCATAACTGGCCCGCGCTTCAATCAAGAAAAAAGACAATTTCGAGGAGTTCGATATTCGCGAAGCGCTCGATGCTCAGGCAACCCCTCTCACTAAAAAGGGAAAAGGCCTGCTGGTAACCGTCGATGAAGTGCAAAACGCCGAGCGGGAGGATATCACGCGAGTCGCCATCGCCGTCCAGCTTTGAAGAGCTCTCGTCCATTCCCATCGATGCCGTAGCAGATTCACTTGGCAAAACAATGCGCAAGGGCGGCCTTGAGATAGGGGATGAGGAACTCGAGCGCGCCGCTGAGGCCACAGCGGGCTACGCATACCTGGTTCAGCTCGTTGGCTATAACATCTGGCGCACCGTGGCTATGAAGCGCGGCGAGCTTATTGCGACCAGCGAGGATGTCCGGGCAGGTATTGACCGTGCTATGGGCGAGTACGAGCGCGCGGCTGTAGAGACGGCGATTGCCGGCATTGGCAAAAACGCGCTTTGGTACCTTCTCGCCATGGCGCAGGATACCGCCGTGGCCTCTGCGACGGCGGATATAGCCGCCCGCATGGGTGCGCCGACCTCGTCGCTATCTTCAGCGCGTCCGCCGCGCGTTCCTGTATACGCTGTGGAGCCACAGGTTCTTCACCGGAATGTCCCGCGCGGCGCATACACTAATGAACGGCCGAAAGGCCCAAGCTGGCGCGGCGAGGAGAATGCCGTGCCCGTTCATTCAATAGCGGCCAATCAGAGTACATCAGAGCAACGTATGAGAGCAGCCCGGGTAAACGCGCCGGGGCCAATCGCAGCCCGCATGACGCGCGGGTGCAACGTATTTTTGAACGCAATGGGAAGGCCGCCCAACACGCGCGGAAGCGCAGGAGGAAACATGTCTGAGATCAACGAGACTGTAGAGACCATGGACGAGAACGTAGAGACCATCGAGACCGTTGAGACCGCTGTCGAGGCAGTGGAGGAGTCCGCCGGCGAGCAGGTTGCCGCCGAGAACGAGAACGAGACCGAGACCGTCGTCGAGGACGAGGCCGCCGAGGTTGTCGAGGAGACCGCCGAGGTCGAGGATGACAACTCCGACGACGAGCTGTTTGATAAGACCAACCGCGCCGCCCGCCTGCTGCGCGCCCGTCGCGCCGTGATGGGTCGCGAGGCTGAGGCCCGCGCCGCCCGCATGGAGGACCTCAAGCGCGCCCTCAAGCTCCTGGAGCTCAAGCCCAAGATGGAGCAGAAGGAGATGGCCGACCTGCTGGGCATGCGCCTGCGCGAGCTGGACGCCCTGCTGGCCGAGGCCGAGGCTGCCGACATCGTGGCCCGCGTCGAGCCCGCTGACGAGCCCGATATGCGCAAGGTTGTTGTCTACACCGGTGAGGACGCCGTCGCCCGCGTCGGCGTGCTCGCCAAGAAGCAGGACAAGCTGGTTCCCAGCCTTGACGACGAGGAGACCGAGCAGCTGCTCGCCCTGCTGAGCAAGGTCATCGACCCCCTGACCGCTATGGGTCTGGACAATGATGACGATCGCGGCGGCCGCGGCGGCTTTGGCGGCCGCGGTGGCGACCGTGGTGGCCGCGGCGGCTTTGGCGGCCGTGACGACCGTGGTTCCCGTCGCGATGACCGTGGCCCGCGTCGCGACTTCGACCGCGGTGGCGACCGTGGCGGTCGCGGTGGCTTCGGTGGCCGCGATGACCGTGGTCCGCGTCGTGACGATCGCGGTCCCCGTCGTGATTTCGATCGTGGTGGCCGTGGCGGCTTTGGCGGCCGTGACGATCGCGGTCCGCGCCGCGACTTCGACCGTGGTCCCCGTCGCGATGACCGTGGCTTTGGTGGACGCGGCAACGACCGTGGCAACCGCGGCGGCTTTGGCGGCAAGCGCTACTAAGCCTTCCGCCCACGCGCCTGCGCCTGCAAGTCTGGCTCGCGTCGCTTGCATATAGCGCTTTCAGCTACATGAAAACGGATCCGGAGCATTAACGCTTCGGATCCGTTTTTTCGTTTGGGAATCGCTTCGCGATTCGGACAGTCTATCGTGTTGGCGTCCGGACGATTTGCTATCCTGGCGATAAGCTAAGCGAAAGGGTCGAGTAAAGGGGATTATTATGGACCGTGATTCACTTCTTGTTGCAGGCGCTCAGACCGCTTTCGTTGACGCTTCTATGGCATCCGATGAGCGCTATCGACCTTCCCTTATTACCAATTCCCAGGTAGATGGCTGCAGTCTGCTCTCCGTTCTCAAGCGCGAGTTCTCTAGCTGCTCGTCTTTCGATCTTTGCGTTGCGTTTATTGCGGGCACCGGCTTGCAGCCTCTTGTTCAGGTGCTTTCGTCTCTTCGTCAGCGCGGCGTAAAAGGGCGAATCCTAACGTCCACGTACCTCAACTTCAATCGTCCAGAGGTCTTTGCCAAGCTACTCGAGTATGAGAACATCGACGTTCGCGTGTATCAAGGCAGCATGCATGCCAAAGGCTACATGTTCAAGCAGGGTGACGTCAGCACTGTTATTATCGGTAGCTCAAATCTCACGCAGACGGCCTTGACCTGCAATCGCGAGTGGAACGTGCTGTTCCGCTCGTATGAAACCGGCGACATGCTGGCATCGGTAAGAAGCGAATTCGAGGAGCTGTGGGCGTCTTCAGATACCGTTCAGCTGTCCAAAGCCTGGATCGAAGAGTATCGTGAATATCGCAAGACGCATCAGGTTAAGTCTGCTCCCAATAAAAAGACGTTCGTGTCGAATGCTGTTGAGGCCCTGGGCACGGACGACGTGATTCGTCCCAACAAGATGCAGTCCATGGCGCTCGAGGCTCTAAAGACACTCCATGATCGCGAGGAGCCTCGAGCTCTTTTGGTCTCTGCGACCGGTACCGGTAAGACCTATCTGTCGGCGTTTGATGTCGCTAGAACAAAGCCCGGCAGAGTCCTGTTTCTGGCTCATCGCAAGCGCATTCTCGACGCTTCCAAGCGCAGCTATGAAAAGCTGCTAGGAGGCGCTTACAATTACGCGATCTATGAAACGGGCATGGATTGCTCTAAGTGCTCCTGCGTTTTCGCAATGTGCTCAACCATCTCAAAGCACCTTGATGAGTTCGATCCCGGCGAGTTCAATTACATCATCGTCGATGAGGCCCATCGCACAGGCTCTGCAAGCTACAGGGCCATTATGGCGTATTTCACGCCGGCGTTTTATCTGGGCATGACGGCAACCCCAAACAGGACGGACGGCTACGACGTCTTTGCCCTGTTCAACCACGTGATCGCTTATCAAATCACCCTGCAGGATGCCCTGGCTAATGAAATGCTGGTTCCGTTCCACTACTTTGGCATCGCTGATCTTACTATCGATTACCAGGACGAGGACGATCTGTCGCTCTTCTCAAAGCTAACGTCAAGTGAACGCGTAAAGCACGTTACACAAAAAATCGAGGAGTATACGGTTGATAAAGAGCATCGCCGCGGCTTGATCTTCTGCAATCGCAACGATGAAGCCCAGTCTCTTTCCGGGCAATTTAATGCCCTGGGATATCGCACGCTCGCGCTTAGCGGTGCCAATACGGATGCGGAGCGCGATGCAGCCATTGCAAAGCTTGAGGCGGGGGAGATTGAGTATATCTTCTCCGTGGACATCTTCAACGAGGGTATCGATATCCCATCCGTCAACCAGATCATCATGCTCCGCAGGACGGAGTCTGCGATCGTCTTTGTTCAGCAGCTGGGCCGCGGCCTCAGAAAGAACGCCGAGAAAGAGTACACGTTGGTTCTCGACTTTATAGGCAACTATCAGAACAACTTCTTTATCCCGGTCGCGCTGTCGGGCGATAAGACCTACAACAAGGACAACCTCAGGACCATCGTCAAAGAGGGCAGCTCCGTCATTCCCGGCGCCTCTACCGTCAGCTTCGATCGTATTTCAGAGGCTCGCGTGTACCGGGCAATTGATGGGGGAGACTTTACTGCCGCGCGCTTCCTCAAGAGCGAGTACTCGGATCTCAGGCAAATGCTTGGACGAGTTCCCTCTCTTGAAGATTTCGATCGCAACGGCTCAATCGATCCGCTCCTTATCTTTAAGAAGTTCGGCTCTTACCATGCGTTCCTCTCTAAATATGAGAACTCCTATGATGTTGAGTTCAATTCGCTTAAGTGCAATGCCCTTAAGTTCATCTCGCAAAAGCTGGCGAACGGCAAGCGCTTCGAAGATCTCTTCATGTTGTATGAGCTCGTCGGTAGGGGACAGGTCCCGGTTTCCACACTCATGGATGTTGCGGAGAGCCGCTTCGAGAGGCGCCCGCAGCGCAAGACGCTTGCTTCGGCGTGCGCAGTGCTATACGGCGATTTCGCTTCAGCGAAAGACTTTGTAGCTCTTGCCATGATGGAGGGTGATGAGTGCCGGCTCACCACGGATTTTGCCAATGCGCTTAAAGACGATGAGTTCAAGCGCCAGGTTCTTGAAGTGTTGAAGTTCGGTCTTGCGCGTCACTATGCTTCATACGGCGACTCCTATAAGGGAACAAGCTTTGTTCTCAATGCTAAGTACACCTATGAAGAGGTGTGCCGCCTGCTTGATTGGGATAAGAACGTGAACGGTCAGAATATCGGCGGCTACAAGTACGACGCAAAGACCAACACCTATCCGGTGTTCATCAACTATGACAAGGAGCCGGGCATCAGCGATTCGATTCGCTATGAGGATCGCTTCGTAACGGATTCCGAGTTGATTGCCATTTCTAAGCAGCCTCGAGACCTCAACTCTCCGGAGATTCGGCGCTTGATGGCTTGGCCCGGCAACGGCATGAAGACGTATCTCTTTATGAGGAAGAATAAGAAGGACGAGGGAAGCAAGGAGTTCTACTTCTTTGTCGAGATGTATCCCACGGGCAACTTCAAGGAGATCGTCATGCCTGTGGTTAATAAAAAGGCGGTCGAGATTACCTATCGCCTTGATCATCCCATTCGCCACGATTTGTATGAGTTCATGACGAGCGACCTGAGCGAAGACGAATCTAAAGAAGAGGAGCCTTCAAAGTAGAAGACTCCTCCGCACGGGTTACTTGTTTTGAAGTGCCTGCTCCAGGGCTTCGACAACCTTGATATCAGCGGGAAGCCAGTTAACAGACCAGAGATCGTCGGTTTCGAGCCAGCGAAGGTTTTCGTGCTCGGAGTCGGCGATCTCTCCGCTTTCAATGGTGCAAAGGAAGCACTCCATTGAAAGGTGGAACGTATCGTAGTCGTGTTCCACGGTGTATAGGTGCGATAGGTTTCCGACGGTGACGTTCAGCTCTTCTTGAATCTCACGAATGCAGGCATCTTCGCCAGATTCGCCTTCCTCGAGCTTGCCGCCGGGAAACTCCCAGCCATCTTTAAACTCGCCGTAGCCTCGCTGCGCTGCAAGGATCTTTCCATCTTTTTGAATAATGGCCGCTGCCACGTGAATTGTCTTCATGTCTCGCCTTTTCCAGTTGATAAACTCATAGATCGCGTGAAGAAAAGCACCCCAGCGTGAAGCTGGGGTGCTTGTGATACAAATGAATATTAATAGATTAGGATAAAGGTGGAAGCGAGTCCAGGAAGGTTTCGCCAATCTTTTTGAACTTTGTGGGAGCATTCAGATAATCATCTTCAATTGATATGCAATAGCCTTTTATTTCTTGAAGAGTATCACGTTGTCCAAGAAGCATTTTTGGTCTATTCGCCATGAGGATGGACTCTCTATTGCTCATAAAGTAGTAATCGGTCGTAGTAGTGATAAAGCTATAAAGCCTAGGAAGCAGGCCATCTTTCATTTCTTCGTCGTTTAAGAATTTGCTGTCAGTTCCATGCTCAAGCCAGTAGTAAACGTCTTCAAAGTCAAGAATGCGTTTGCAGGTTTCCGAGTCGAGCGTCCCATATTTATTAAGCAGAATGAAGGCTGCAACCTCGGTTAGTGGGAAGGCCATTTGGGATAGCCAGATTGCATTCAGATACTTCTTATCTTTTGAAAGCGCAGCATCGGCTTCTTGTTTATTGTGTTTCTCATTTAGTTTTTTCTGGGAGATAAGTCGATCGACGGCATCCTGTCGTAACTGCCGCCCGCTGGTCTCCTTAACTTTTTCTTGGATAAACCTGCTTACACCGTATGCAGTAAGCAGCTGGTATGGGCTTGGGCTCGGCGGTTCAAGTTGGCTTGAATCAAATACGAAACTCGCGTTAGACTCGCTTTGCCAGTAGGCATCCAAAGGACGTTTGGCGAAAATGCGAGAATAAGAGGGGTCGGCGAATACTTTAATAGACCCGGAGTTGACGGGGTTGCTATTGCCTATCCAGGATAACCATATTTTGCCAAGATCTTCATTGTCCAAATGGCGGTATCGGTTGGCGCCTCTTCTGGTACTATCCGGAATCAAGAACACCTTCTTTTTTAACCCTTGGGTCTCGTTTTCCAAGAATGACTCGAATTCGCCGTCTTTTCTAATGTAGTAGTACTTGAGTCCAGGTTTTAACGCGTCGCTATGGAAGGATGCTTGCAGCCTTTTCTGCTCAGGCGTATTGGATTTCAGGTTCCTCTCATTCATTGGATTCTGATTGTTTGAAGCCACGATAATCTCATCAAGAAGGTCCCCATGCAGGTTGGGACCACCTATTACTTTCACGAAGATTTTAAGATTGTCAAGGAGTGCTTCTTTGTCTTCGTCGCTTGCGTTGTAGTAGTAGTCCCAAATTGTGCTCAAGGTTTGGCATCCGTTGATTACCTGTGCGCCTTTAAGCTTGATTGGAGTTACTCCATTAGCTTTTTGAAGAACATTGTAGTTTGTGCAAGAAATGACAAGCCCATTATTGAGATGAATGAAGCGCTCCTGCCCTTTTCTTGTGCTAATTGTTTTGAGAATGCTGGAATTGACGTTGGACTTTTTGAGTTTTGATCTGACGTTTAGATCAAATAAACCGTTGCGATATTTCTCCATACCCTTCATGAGGCCGCGGATATTGATAAGAGCGCAGAGCCAGTCTCGTTGTTTGATGATGCTATCTCCAACTGCATCGATCTGTATCTGGACTTCTTTAGGTTTTGCGAGGCCATCAAATGAGTGCCATTTTTCATAAATCGTTTTCGCGTCTATTAGATTAATGCTAATGCCCAGCTCGGCGTACTTCTTAGATATTTCTTTGAATCTGTCAGAAGCCGAATCGGAGAGGGTCCCGTCTATGGCGAGCGTTGCGACCAACTTGCATGATTCTTTTTCAAGTTGGTATTCATTCTTCAGCTTCATAACTTTCGATGAGGCTTTGCGTTCTCCGCCCAGCATGAACGAAACGGCTTCATCAAGCTCGTTCACCGGGGTTGAATCAAAGACTTTTTCATCTGTGGTCGCTTCTGCGTCAATGGATTTGCATTGATAGATTCTATAGCTTCCATCGGAGAATACGTAAAAGTCTATCCCAAGATCATTGGCTCCGTCTGTATAGTAAAAAATACCATCTTCAAGGGTCTCAAACATGTCTGCAATTAGATAGCAGAATGCCTTCGCATCTGAGTCTGCTTCTGACAGGTCGAGGGCGGTCATTTTTATATTGTCTAACTTTGATAGCATGTCTGCTCGATAGTCGTTTAGATTAAACATTGAACCTCCTCTGGTCTTCTTTAATAGATCACTTTGGCGGTCTTCATTCAAGATCGCGTTCAATGCAAATACGTGGCCGTATCGCTGCCTTCGATATTCGGTTCTAGCAGTGTGGGAAACGGGAGATTGAGGGACGTTCTATGTTGGACGACAAGTTTTATCTAGCCCAACGCAGGATCTGCTTGGGCGATCATCCAGATACATGTTTGGCGACATTCCCGTCGGGTGGGCGTTCGGTCGATTGTGGAGAGTGCGCATGAAGCGCTTGAACCCATATCCTTAGTTTTTGTCTGCCGTCGACGCCGAAAGGGGGTTCCGGGAAGAAGCCTGCTTTGGCACCCTCGAGGAGGCTTGTTGATGTGCAATAAGAATAGGTACTGATGATCGCCGGTTTTTGAGCACCGCGATCATTAAAAAAGAGCAGAAAGAGCATGAGGGCTGCGTCCCGGGACCGGGGCGCAGCCCTCGCCGTATCGTGTTCCCGGGCGAGAAGAGAAAAGATGGATGGTGCGGGGATGTTCGGTAAAATGCATGGTGTGGGCGGGCCACTGCGGCCTGGACGTTCTCGATGAGTTCGACTGTGTTGTTCGATGCTGACATTGTCAGAGTGCTATGCCAGGTGATAGCTGGCAGCTATGAGGGCGGGCATCGTGTCCACAAGCATCGAGTTCAGCAAGTTGGACACTGCATTTGTTAACGATAGACCTGTCGCGACGATCGTGGCTTGTGTTGCATTTTGGCGGGATTGCCCTATCCATTTGACGCCTATCCGGAGGGATTAAAGCTGAACAAAGATCCAGATGGGCGGCAAGGTACAATCTTTGCTTAACATGTATAAGAATGACGCTACCTGGTTGGTTGCACTATCTATCATCTAAGTTCTTAATAGCTGGAATTCAGTATAATTGGAGGAAAATGTCAAATCAGATATGGGATGACTTATCTCTCTTTCTAAGAACGGAGTTTTCTTTTGAAGCTCTTTGCCCTTGGCACGTGTTTCTATATATTGTTATTTCTTTGATCCTGTTGAGACTTGTGCGGTTGACTGGACACAGAGTTCTTTTTGATTACTCGCTTGAACCCTATACCGACAGTTCTGAAGAAGTAGCTTTCAGTAATGTAGCATATAGAATCGTTGCCCCAGTGCTCCTGTCTAGCCTTATGGTTGGTTTATTAATGATGATCTGCAATGCGATGAACCAAGGAGCTGCTTTTGAGTGTAGATGGCTTCCCATTGCTATTTACTGGGGAATCTTATTATTGCTCAAGCTGGCTCGTAGGACGTTTCCCAATGGCGGTGGCTTCTTCCTGCAAATATTGTCCTCGTTGGCGTTGGCTATGATATTTGACGTGGCGGTATTCGAAAGGATGATGAGAGAGGGCTTTTCCGTATTAGATGAATCCGCGGTTGGATTTCAAATGTTGCTAGCTGCGTCTTTCTCGATTGTGTATGCGGTCGCTTCGATGCTTTCTCGGTCGCGGGGGAATGGCACCCGAAATGCTGATGTGTCGGATAAGATGGAAAAACGACTCTATTCGTATCATAGAAAATACGAATCTGCGATTCGCGAATCTCTGAGCATTGATAGGTGCAGTGACGATTATCTGTTTAGGTCTTTGTTGTTTACGATTATGTTTATAGAAGACAAAAACCGTCCCTGGTTGATCCGGTTATTTGAAAACATGATTTCTTGTTTGGGTTTAAAATGCACAACGGGAATAATGCAGTGCAAGATGTTGTCTGATGGGAAGCGTTCTCGTTTTTATTCTGATGAGGAGAGCGTCAGGATTTCCACCCCCATAATCGAAAAAATCTATAGAGACTATATAGTCAATAGCATCTTAAGCGATCCCACTCTCTCTACATATCATCCTGTGTGGTTTACAAACGAATGGGTACTGTTTCCAACGGCACCGTTAGAGCATCGCATAGCTTCTGCTTTCGACCAGCTTTACGGATGCTATCGCGGATCTTCTTCTCTTTCTTGCTCTACTTTGTTTTTGCAGGTGCTGCAATTCGAGAAGGGCGTTCAGCAGAACAACTATCCATCTCATTTGGTGATTAAGACCGGCTCTTTTTCTAAGTTCGCCGATTTATTTCCAGGCGCAGTTTGTGAATGGCAAGGGGGCAGGTTTCGCCAATACGGACCAGAAGATCTTGAGGAGGGGACTGGTGTTTTGTGGCAGATCGGTGAGCATAATATGGGAGATCTTGAATCTATAGCAAAAAAGACTTGCTCGGAGTTTTCCATTTGTTCGATAGAAACGATGCAACTATCAACAAAGATAATATACAAGGGACATTTTGATGGGGTCTCATTATTGCAAAACAGATGGTATCTTTACGAGCGTTTATAATTAAGCACTTTGACTTTAAGTTTGCCGCAAGGCGTTTGATAAACCATTACCTTAGGCGGTTGCGCTTTTCGGACGCCGAGTAGATTGAATATTAAATACGGATTGGCGTTTATGGGGATGACAATAATGGCTGAGGAGTTTGTTATAACGAACGTTTGGCAGGCACACGAGCTTGAAGATGCGAATCTATCTGATTTGCGGCATGGATTAGTGAAGCCATTTCCGACGCCTGATTTGGAAACCATGCCGAAGGTCAGCGATGACCGTCAATTAAGAGCAGTAGTGCGTATAGGAAAAGAATACGGTTACTTTGAGAAGGTAAGATGGCTTTATTGGTCTGCTCAAATGAATGTGCAGCTTTTTTTCTCTTTATATCAGATGGAATCAGACGGAGTCCTTGAAGTTCCTTCTGACCCGTTACAAAGGTATTTATTCTTAGTTAAAGGGGATGCCCTGTTTCACTCCATTCTATCCGCTTATAAGCGGTTTGTTGATGAGGTGGACAGAATTTTACTAAAAAACGCAGGCGGGAGCGGGGATGAAGTTTACGAACAATGGAAAGAGCTGACAAAGCGTTTTACGATACCGATTTTTCGTATGCTCTCCTGTATGGGCTGAGGAACTGCGTTGAGCATGACTTTTGGACAATCAGTTTAGTTAACTACGATTCAGAAAAAGGAACAGCGGGATTTGCAATTAATATAGATAACGATTTGTTCAATCTTACTCGCCTTAAGGGTAATGTAAAAGACAGGCTTAGAGAGTGGGCGATAAAACGACGCGCACACGATGAGACCGCCTGGTTGTCTGTCGGCAAGTGTATCAATTCGTATCAGGTGGAAATGACGACTTTGTATTTATTATGGCTCGATTATTGCCGCAAACGACTTATTTCTGTGCTATCTGAGTACGAAGAAGAACTTCAAGGGATTCCTGGAAACGTATTAATATGGAGCGGAGCTGCCGCGGGAAAACATTCCCCGAATTCTCAACCACGTGTTTACCATGTCATTGGCAATGAGTGTATTGAAGAGCTGGATGCGGAATTCGAGCGCGCATACTCTTTGTTGCACATTGATTGAGCTTGGTATTTCAGCATGCGCTGCCCGGGTCTTCTAGTTGGATGGGGTTAATATCGAAAGTTATTTGCGGAGAGTCCCAGGCTAACGATGCTGTTGAGCGCGGTCCCGATCGTGTGGTGAAATGGGTAGCATCGCGAAATGCCATAAAACCGCATTTCCAATCATTCGCCCTCATTTACGGCGGTTGCGAAGGTGTGAATAAGAGGCTATGGATGCCGTAGTATTCCCATGCAATGCATGTTAGAGCCGAATTGAGGGACGACTAGCATTGTTCGCTTGGGGCGAACAATGCGCTCATAGATTTCTAGAATTGCCAACGGATGTATCGCTTTGTTTGAAAAGCTTGGCTCCAATGGTTTAGCTTTTGGTCGCATGTTGGATGGATAGTAATTGTCATGCGCCGGGATGCATCAAGACGGTGATCGTCGGGGGTCGGTCGAGTGACGAGGACATTATCATCCATCATCAGTCCCATGGATGATATGGACAGGCCCGCATGCGTTTCATCTAATTCATGGGTGTCGAGAACGTGGCATGGGGCGCATCGTTTGGTATTGAGACTGGCTTGACATGAATTGCATAATGAGGTCGAGCTGAGCGCATGTTGAGGTGTAAAGGATACTAAGTTTACGGGAGATGATTATGGGACTACCACGCTACAAAGACGATGCAGGTCTTGGGGATGTTGTGCTGTCATTATCGAAATTGAAGATTGAGGGGCAATACTGGGATTTCAAACGTCAATGGCCTGAGAATAAGGCGGAGCTGCTTCATGACATTATTTGCCTTGCCAATAATGCCGACGGGGAAACGGGTTTGTTGATTATTGGAATTGACGAGAACTCAGGATATGACATTTATGATATCAATTTGCATGCCGAAGGGCGTAAAAACACTCAGCAACTAAATGACTTTCTTGGGAGTAAGCAGTGGGCGGAGTCGCTGCCTTCTGCCAGAGTTGTCCCCATCAATTTGAATAGCGCTCTCATAGACGTCGTGGTTATCGAGCCCGATGATGCAGCCGTTCCGTATTACTTGGTTCAGGACTATAAGGAGGGCAAGAAATCCGTGAGGGCCGGTGCTGTCTATACACGGCACCATGACGGGAATGTATCTTTAGATGGAACGGCATCCCCTCTCGAGACTGAAAGGCTTTGGAGGCGAAGGTTCGGGCTCGACAAGACACCAATTGAGAAGCTTCCCCAGCTATTGTCCAATCCGGTGAAATGGCATAGCACAAAATCTTTGCTGCCTTTTGGCGAATACGGTGGAGGCTACTGTTACTATTACGAAGATTTTCCAGAGTTCACCCTTGTGAAGTCGAATGATCCTGGCAAAGATGCTTGGGAGCATTTCATGCTGGCGAGCCCGTTCTGTCATGGGCCAAATTGGTGGACGGTGAGGATTTATTATCATCAGACATTATTGCGCGAGATTCAAGGGGCGTATTCTGATCATCTTTGGATTCCTGCTCCTTGCTGGTCGTTTTTGCGTGAGCCTAATGCTGGATTATTTGAGGACGGGTCATGCCTGTACACTTTTTTATTGAGGGCTCGTTGGAACGCGTTCTTATGAAATTTGATCTCGATGAAAGTAAAGAGGGGCGAGGAGCGGAAGAGGAAGTTCGTTTACTGGATGAACTTGTGCCGGTTTTTTCGAACGAGTCAGAGCGCGTCGGGTTTGAGCGCTGGGTGACCGAGAGCTGGGATTCAATTCGAGATCGTTTGAAAAATGCAAAACGAAATTACTGCGTTCCCGCCGCCCTTGATGACACCGAAGGCCGCTGGGAGAAAGTGGAGAAGATGGCTGCCGAGTCGGCAGTGATTGTTGAGATACTGAAGGAGTATCGAGCGGCGGCACAGGATGGAGCCGGGGATCTTGTTTTCTAGTTTTGGAGGTACGGATATTACATGCATCCTATTGCTTAAGCCATGTTGTCTTGAAGGCTGACGTCACTGTCGTAGTTAGACACCACGGTCTCAAGCTTGTCTTGTGTTCAACACTTGTGGCGCAGGCTATATCATTGAGAGCTAGAGCCATTGCTGCAGACAAAGGACCGTGTGGTTGGTGGGCGTGCGCGGTATTGTGCCGTGGATCGCATCGTAGACGATGCAGTTGGCTGCCGGCCGTTCTGATTGCGCGGAGGCAGTTCGAGGTCGATTCAAAGCGTATTTTGAGGCGCTTTTGGACTGGCGCTTGGGTGTAAAACGTTCCGTCCTTCGCGCTATGACTATGCCTCGACGAAGTCATGCTCGATAAAGTGGCCTTCGAGCATCCTGCGGTATCTCCTCGCCATTTCCCTGGAGAGCCTTTCCCTTGTCGGGGAGCAGCGCTCCACGTTGAACGGAAAGCCTCCTTAGTCAACGAAGCGCTCCATGAAGATCGTGAGTGCTTCGGTTGAGGTTAGGCGTATATTTGCGGCGGTTTGCTTGAAGTTCCTTTTCAGGGATTAGCCCACTGAATTGTCCTGCGGAAACGTTGCGATTGCCATGCGCTTCTCCTTTCTTTTCAGCGGTTCCAACTGCCGATGGATTCTCATGATGTGAATCGTGTGAGTTGTCATCCCTGGTGCACTCCATGGTATTGCCGCTGATGCCGGAGGCTTGGAGATCACTAGAATGTGTGGGCGACTCCGTGTCATTGCTTTCTGGGTCAAGTTCGCATGCGGCCTACGGCGCTGCCGTGACGCGAGTTTCCTCGATGAATGTCTCGTCGACGTCTGCGCACAAAATGCAGCGGGGCGGGTTGTGAAACGTTGCCTGGGGGAGTGCCTTGCCCTTGTCGATGTACTCGGCGATGAAGAGTTTCAACGCGATCGAGGCGCTTTCGCACGCCTCCTGTATGGAGGCTCCGCCGCCGAAGCAACCGGGAAACGCCTGTGGTGTGACGATCCATTCGTCCTCTACCCACTCGATGTCAGCCTCGTAAACGTATGTAGCCATGCCTGTCTCCTCTCTGAGTCAACGCTCGCAGTCGCATTTTAGTTGCGGGGGAGTTGATATTACCTGTCTGAATCGCATTTATAGCGAGAACCTCGCGAGCGGCATGCGCGCGGATACTTTAACGGTGCCAAAGGTGCCGCCTGTCACCGGATATCGCAACGGATATCGCGAGTGTTCGCCGTGTTAAGTTGCCGCGGTAGGCGAGTCGATCTTACACATGGGGAATTGGAGGTTCGCTATGACCGCTTCTGAGAATGACAAGGTTGCCGCCGCGACATCTACCGTCATGATCGACGTGCCGCAAGAACTCCTCGCCCGTTATGACAGGCTGGCGGAGGCCACGCGGCGCTCCAGGGAATTCTTGATGAACGAGGCGCTGGAGCACTCTATCGACAAGCTTGAATACGAGTTTGGGCTACTCAAGAAGGTTGAGGACTACCGCGCCGGCAAACTGGAAACGTATTCGCTTGATGAGGTTTGCGAGGCGTTGGGTTTGGACTAGCAAGAGCGATTTTGCTGCTGCGCCCTTGCGGTGCGGCGGCTATTGCGTGAGACGTTGCGCGGTTACGCGCCCAGCATCTCCATGGCCTCTTCCATCGTGTACGTCACGGGGTCTTTGCGGGACTCCTCCATTGCCTCCCTGTATGCTTCCGCGTCCAGCTCGTCCTCGATGCGCTCCAGGGCGGATTCAAGTAGGAAGCTCGCCACGTCCAGGCCGTGCTTGCTCGCGGCGTGCTCGGATATAAATGACAAGTCGGCTTCATCCATAGAAACGGAAACAACTACGCTCATGGCTTCCTCCTAACGCGTGCGCTTGTTCGGCATCATGCTCTTTGAAACGAGGGCTGATTGGACGTAGCTAAAAGACATTGCCGTTTGGCTGTGGTGTCCTTGCTGTCGGATTAGGGCGTGCGGGTCGTAATGAGCTGGAGTTGGGTTGGCGTGCAGCGGGAAATGTAAGGACGCTGCGCAACTTGCGTACTGCTGGATGGGTTGACGTCAAAGCGAATAATCATCGTCCAAAGAAGCTAAAAAATCTACTTGCATCGAATAAGCGCGAATGAGTGTCTAAAAGCGCTGCCGATTGCAATACTATGTTCAAAAAGCTGGACGGCATAACGCATGACGGCGAACCTATAGGGAGGCGCGGACATGATCTGCATTCGCTCCATCGAGCTTACCAACGTAAAGAACGTGGGGCACGGGCGCATCGAGTTTAGGGACAGCCCGTTTGGCACGCGGGTGACGGGCATCTACGGGCAGAACGGGTCGGGCAAGACCACGGTGGTGGACGCGTTTGAGTGCGTGCGCGCGCTTATGTGCGGCGAGCCGCTGGGGCAGCGCAGCGCGGACCTTATTGGCCCTTTGTTGCCGGTTGCGACCATTGACGTGGAGCTTGAGGTGACGCGGGGCAGCACCGCCTCGCTGGGGTTGAGCGACACGGTGGGTGCGTCCGTGGCGCAAGGGCAGCCGTTTTTTGTGGGCTACTCGTTTAGCTTTGACGCGCCGGACGGCCAGGCGCGCCTGGTGGGGGAGACCGTTGCCGTGCGCTCGCAGGGTGTGCCCAAGCGCGTGCTGTATGGGTGCGCATATGACCAGCAGGGGCGCGGCCGCGGCATGCTGCCCGCTTCTCGCTGGCGGGCGCTGCGCGCGCTTGCCGGACAGGATGCGGAGCTGGAGCTTATGGTGGCGCAGCGGTCCGGCGATCGCCGGGCGGCGTCCAAGGTGTTTTGCGACGCCATGATGGCCTTTGCCCTGGCGGCCCGCGAGCGCTATGAGGCCCGACAGGCGTCAGGCAAGCTTTCGCGCTCTGCCGGCGAGGCGTATGCGAACACGCTGGTACCGCTGATGGACTGCGTGACGCTGGCGGCCACGTTTGCCAAGGACAAGCTGGTGGTGTGCAACACGCAGCGCAAGGCGGTGCTGGCGTTCAACGTGTTCACCTTCTCCGCGCCGGATAGCATGCAAGGGCCGTGGGCTCCTGGCGGCCCGTCCTCGTCCCCCATATTGCGCGACGTGACGCTGTCCGTGGACAAGACCACCGTGGTCTCCGCAGAGGTGTTCCAGGCCGTGCAGGCCACGGTCGCCACCATCAACCGCGTGCTGTGCCAGCTGGTGCCGGGCCTGTCCATAGAGGTGCGCCAGCTGCACGACGAGACGCTGGACTGCGGCGCGGCGGGCAAGCGCATAGAGGTGCTGAGCCGCCGCGGCGAGGTAGTGGTACCGTTTAGGACCGAGTCCGAGGGCATCAAGAAGATCGTCTCCATGCTGGGTTGGTTGATCGACGTCTACAACGACGACAGCTCGTGCTTGGTGGTGGACGAGATTGACTCCGGCGTGTTTGAGTTCTTGCTGGGCGAGCTGCTAGAGGTGGTGTCGCAGCGCGGGCGCGGGCAGCTGATCTTTACCGCGCACAACCTGCGCGCGCTGGAGTGTCCCCAAGCTGTATACAGGATTATGCTATTTTTCTTACTTTCTGCTTTTATTAATTTTTCTATATACGAGAATGCTCCTCTATCTCCAAAAGTTTTTGCCTCAATGGTTACTTCACCATTTTCTAATTTCAATATAGGTTTTACTTTTAAAAGACCTCCAATAACAGAAGATGCTCTTCCTATTCTTCCACCTTTTTCTAAGAATGAAAGATCATTGACAATAAAATACAATTTCATTTTTTCCTGCATTTCATCAAGTCTTTCAAGTATTTTTTCATAACTTGCTCCAGCTTGTACCATTCTTGCTGCCTCTAAAACTTGATGACCTAAAACAAGAGTTACTGCTTTTGAATCTACAATAGTTATATCATCTGCTCTATTCAACATACCTTTTGCTACTCTAGCAGCTTGTTGTGTTCCACTTAGTCTGCTTGAAATATGAATAGATATGATTTTTTTATATCCTTTATTAAAAAGTTTTTCATATAATTCCTTACAATTTGTCGTAGCCATCAGCTGATGAAGGCTGTGAAGTTTTAGGTGCCACATTTTCTGTAAGCAATCTTTTCCAAAATTCTCTTTTAGAAATATCTACTCCATCTTTATAATAATTATCATTTAATTTTATTTTAAGTGGAATAATATTTATAGATAAATCTCCTATAAACTCCTTAGTTAAATCTGATGTAGAATCAGTAACTATTGCTACTTCTGGCATATTTGGATCTCTATTTTCTATATAGATATAATATGGATAGTTTCCCTGATTTGCTTTAAATTCATTATATCTTATACCATTAGTTTCCTTTAATGCCTCATCAGCTTCCTGTGTTGCTCCCTCTCCAGTAACAGCAAATATATTTAGTGTATTTTCATTTATATACATTTCATAAATTTCTTTTATTAAAGAAACTAGGTTCTCTGATTTTATTTTTATTTTTCCATTTACAAGAGCAATATAATTACCTTCTTCTATTTGGATATCGTCAACTTTTGTATTTCTCACAGCTTTTGTTATTTCAATAGAAGAATTTCTTGCTGTCTGTTTTAAAATATCTTCAATTTTTTCATCTTTATTCTTTATAATATAATGTCCTTCCAACATTGATTTTGTTTCAAGAACCATAATTTTTTTATTAGATCTTTCTGCTGCCATTTTAGCTGCTGATATAATATTCTTATTATTTGGAAGAATAACTATTTCTTCAGCATTTATTCTCTTTAATCCCTCTTCTATATCTGCCACACTGGGATTTTGTGTCTGTCCTCCTATAAGCACAGCTGTAGCACCATCATCAAGAAATAAACTTCCAAGTTCTTTATTATCTACAATAGCATAATATGCAATTGGTGTTGCATTTTCACTTCTAATAAATATTTTTTCTGTAGATTCTACTTGATAATTTGCATTTTCGGAAATAAGAAGATTTTGATGCTGTATTTCCATATTTTCTATTTTTATATTATTAAGATTTCCAAGTGTTCCTGCTATTTCTAAAACTTGTCCTGGGTGATTTGTATGTATATGTGTTTTTGTTTTTTTAGCAGTTTGTGCACATACAAGAGAATCTCCTAATGGACTTATTTTTGCTTTATATTCATTTAAATCAAAATCCCCTGACTCAATTATAAATTCTGTACAATATTTAAATTTTATATCTTCTAATACTTGAGTTGTATTTTCAAGTCTTTCTTTTCTTTCATTATATAATTTCTCTAAAATAACTTCTTTTTCATTTAAGGTTCCATAATGAAGTAACCTATGACAATTTGGACATAAAGAGATTATATTACTCTCAACATCTAAACTATTTTCAAAATCATCTTGGTGTTCCAAAGGAATAAAATGATGCCCTTCAACATAATTTTCTCCTGTTCTTTCAGAAATAAATGTCTTATGTTCTGGATTATACTCACAACTATATTCATTTGTTATAATTACATTTGTTAAAGTAGTCGTATTTCTCTTTATCTTCGTTTGAGAAGTGATAACAAATTTTTCAGGAATAGGTTTAGGTACATCTTGAATAATTGGCATTGGCATTTTCTTTTTCTTTTTTATTTCTAGCTCTATTTCGATATTTTCTTTTTCTGTACTATCAATTATTTCATTAAAAATTAAATATTCTTTTCTTAAGTTTTCATAAAATGTTTCTTCAAAATTTACGT
>OHAS01000591.1_pt1 | contig 31477 bp, 33 predicted proteins | sample 1577131 | NCBI WGS metagenome assembly OHAS01 (sample SAMEA3541566, study PRJEB24748) | human gut metagenome | biome: human gut; feature: human-associated habitat; material: faeces | place: China | collected 2012 | reverse complement strand
GCCAGATATCGCAGCAGCTTAACTCAGTTGTTATGGCTCTCGCTGGCGCTGAGCGTATATTTGAGCTTATGGATGAGAAACCCGAGATTGACGATGGCAGGGTTACTCTTGTAAATGTTGAAAGAAATGATGACGGTACGCTTATTGAGTCTAAGAAACGTACTCACATATGGGCATGGAAGGTTCCCTCAGATAACGGTCACGAATACGTTGAACTTAAGGGAGACGTACGCTTCCATGATGTAGATTTCGGTTATGAGGAAGGCAAGTCAATACTTCATGATATTTCATTGTTTGCCAAGCCCGGTCAGAAAATTGCATTCGTAGGAGCTACAGGAGCAGGAAAGACCACAATAACAAATCTTATAAACCGTTTCTATGATATACAGGACGGAGTTATAACCTACGACGGCATTGACGTTAAAAACATAAAGAAGGACGACCTGCGTCATTCTCTTGGCATAGTTCTTCAGGATGTTAACCTGTTCACAGGAACAATTATGGATAATATACGTTACGGGCGTCTTGACGCTACCGATGAAGAGGTAATTGCAGCCGCCAAGCTTGCCAACGCGCATGACTTTATTATGATGCTTCCTGATGGATACAACACAATGCTTACAGGCGACGGCGGAAGCCTCTCACAGGGCCAGCGTCAGCTGATATCAATTGCGAGGGCAGCCGTAGAGGACCCTCCTGTTATGATACTTGATGAAGCTACATCCTCAATTGATACAAGAACCGAATCCATTGTTCAGGAAGGAATGGACTCGCTTATGGAAGGCAGGACTGTATTTGTCATTGCCCACAGGCTTTCAACTGTTCAAAACTCCAAGGCAATTATGGTTCTTGAACACGGCGTAATAATTGAAAGAGGAAGCCATGAAGAGCTTATTGAACAAAAAGGCAAGTACTATCAGCTTTATACAGGCGCTTTTGAGCTTGAATAAAGACAGCCTGTCAAAGGAGATTAGATAAATGAGAGAAAAATTTGCGAAATTCATGGCCGGACGGTATGGCGGAGACCAGCTTAACCGAGTTATTTCTATCAGTGCAGTAGTATTTCTTGTAATATCGTTAATAATATCAAGGAAGGTTCCCATATTGGGAACACTTCTTTGGGTATTAGCGCTAGCCCTTATAATATTCTGTTATTACAGGACGTTTTCAAGGGATATTGCAAAGCGTTCTGCTGAAAATCAAAAGTTTATGTCGCTTAGATACAAACAGGCTGTTAATAAACAGCGCAGGGCTGAAAGGGCCGCGCAGAGCAAGGACTTCAAGTTCTTTAAATGCCCGAAATGCGGAGTACTTAACCGTATTCCAAGGGGAAAAGGTAAAATCCAGATAACCTGCCCGAAATGCGGAGAGCAATTTATAAGAAAGAGCTGATTTAATGTTCGGATATGTGGCCGCTAATACAAAGGCTCTAAAACCTGATGAACTTAAAACCTATAAAGGACTGTACTGCGGCTTATGCCGTACCCTTAAGGAAAGGCACGGCAGTATAAGCCGCGTTACCTTAACCTACGATATGACTTTTCTTATACTGGTTTTATCTTCTCTTTACGAAGCAGACGATAGAATTGGTCTGGAAAGATGTATTGTGCATCCCAAGAGCAAGCATACCTATATTGTCAATCGCTTTACCAATTATGCGGCTGACATGAATATTGCCCTGACCTACAACAAATTCCTTGATGACTGGGAAGATGATAAAAACGCAGGAGCCAGGCTTGGGGCGGCTTATTTCAAAAAGTCCTATTATAAAGTATGGGATAAATACCCAAGACAGTGCTCTGTAATGGAAAGATGCTTACACGAGCTGTCTCAGGTAGAAAAAAAAGGTATTGTGAACCCTGATATACCGGCCAACATATTCGGCAGACTTCTTGCCGAAATTTTCATAGTTAAGGAAGATGAGTATTCCGACACGCTTAGAAAGGCTGCCGCAAGTCTCGGACGATTTATATATATTCTGGATGCATGGGACGATTTATCTGAGGATATAAAAAAAGAAAGATATAATCCCCTAACCTCTATAAATCCAAATAATATTGAATCCATTCTGACGATGCTGATCGCAGATTGTTCTGAAGCCTTTCTTTCACTGCCGTATAAAAATAACAGCGAAATAATAAAAAATATAGTTTACTACGGAGTCTGGATGCGCTATAAATCGCCTAATGAACAAAATACTGAAGCCAACGCTAAGGCATAATATTACAAAAGTCCTTAAAATTCCATTAATTTATCGCTTTTGACCTTCACAAAGCCTTGGAGTTAGGTTTATAATAGTTTGGAACTTGTACAGGAAGCAATTTAAGGAGGATATTCCGATAATGACAGAAGACCCGTATAAAGTGCTGGGAGTCCCTCCGACAGCATCAGATGACGAAATACAAAAAGCATACAGAAAGATGGTTAAAAAGTATCATCCTGACGTTAATCCAGGCGATGAAACCGCTGAGAAAAAAATGCGTGAAATAAATGCGGCATATGACCAAATAAGAAATATCCGCGAAGGCAAGACTACCTTTGGCGGACAGGCCGGAGGTCAGAATTCCGGCGGCTATGGAGGCTCAGGAGGCGGCTATTATGGCGGTTTTTCATGGGAGGATATATTCGGAAGCGGCTTTGAAGGCTATGGGCAGGCTCAGCAGGAGGCTACTACGGAGCTTACTGCCGCGAGAAATTACATTAACTCAGCACATTACAGAGAAGCCCTTAACGTTTTAAATTCTGTAGATATAAGCCAGAGAGGCGCTAGATGGTATTATTTCCACGCGCTTGCAAACTATGGCTTGGGAAATAGAATTGAGGCAATGAGCGATGCAGAACAGGCCGCACGCATGGAGCCTAACAACATGGAGTATCAGCAGCTTCTGTCAAGGCTTAAAAGCGGCGGGGCAACCTATCAGCAATATGGAGGAGGTTCTCCCGTAGTTTGTGGAACCAGCAATATTTGTGTTGATTTATGTATAGCAAATATGCTCTGCGGCATGTGCTGCAGGCCATGCTAAGGAAATTAATTTATGAAAACCAGAATGCCTTTGAGATATAAATGGCGCGTATCATTTTGATACGCGCCATTTTCTGCTTTGTATAATAACATTTATTTTTACTCCCTTGACATTTCTTTCTTCTAACCTGATAATTTAATTAACTACTTTGTTTAAAGGAGAATTATTATGTACGGATTTATTAGATGTGCATCGGCTGTGCCTAAGCTTAGGGTTGCCGACTGTGAATATAATACCAGAGAAATAATAAATATGATAAACGCCGCGTCTCAAAATGGTGTGGAACTGCTTGTTTTTCCTGAGCTTTGCATTACCGGCTACACATGCGCCGATTTATTTATGCAGACCTCTCTTCTCACATCGGCCGAAGAATGCCTTTCAATGATAGCTGAGGCCACAATAGGTAAAAAGATAGCAGTTGTTGTCGGCCTTCCAATAAATATAGGCAACAGCCTTTACAATTGTTCCGCCGCTGTATGCGAAGGGCAAATTTTAGGTGCAGTACCAAAAACATATATACCAAATTATGGGGAATTTTACGAAAAACGATGGTTTAAAAGCGGACGTGGGCTAAAAGGCGGAATAGCCCTTTGTGAGCAGAGCGTCCCCGTCGGCACAAACCTAATATTTGCGGCCGACGGTATTGAGAATTTTACCTTTGGTATTGAAATCTGTGAGGATTTGTGGGCAAATATTCCGCCAAGCTGCAACCTTACCCTTTCCGGCGCGCTTATAATAGCCAACACCTCTGCCAGCAACGAGCTTGCTACAAAAAATGAATACAGGATTTCTCTGGTATCCGGACAATCGGCCAGATGTATATGCGGATATGTTTACTCATCTTCAGGAATTGGTGAATCAACGCAGGATACTGTCTTCAGCGGCCACTCGATAATATGCGAAAACGGCTCTATATTGAATGAGGGTGAACGGTTTTCGAAGGAAAATTCCCTGATTATAGCTGATATAGATACTGAATTGCTCGCAAACGACAGGCGCAAAAACATGAGCTATTCTGACATTGAACTGCCTGAGCCTGAAATAATCTCATTCCCCATGTATGACAGAGTAAAGGACAAGCTTAAGCGTTTTATCCGCCCTCTTCCATTTGTTCCAAACAATGATGAGGCACTGAACCGCAGATGCAGCGATATATTTAATATTCAGGTTGCCGGTCTGGCGAAGCGTGTTATGCATACAAATGCGAAAACGCTCGTGCTTGGCATATCCGGCGGGCTGGATTCTACCCTCGCTCTGCTGGCAGCAGTTAAAACCTGCGATTTTCTTGGGCTTGACAGAAAAACAGTTATCGGTGTTACAATGCCCGGATTTGGTACAACAGACAGAACCTATAACAATGCTCTGGCGTTAATGGACGCGCTTGGAGTGCAGATTCGCGAAATATCCATAAAGGAAGCGTCCATGCTTCATTTTAAAAGCATAGGGCATGACCCGGAAATTCATGATATAACCTATGAAAACACTCAGGCTAGGGAAAGAACTCAAATTTTAATGGATTTGGCAAACAAGGAAAACGGATTGGTTATAGGAACAGGAGACCTTTCTGAGCTGGCGCTTGGCTGGGCAACCTATAACGGAGACCATATGTCAATGTACGGTATAAACTCTGGAGTACCTAAAACGCTTGTACGCGTGCTTGTCGACTGGGTAGCGCATTTTGGTTCATTAGATACTAATGCAGTGAACATTTTAATGGATATACTGGACACTCCTGTCTCTCCTGAACTTCTGCCTCCTGATAAGGATAACAACATAAACCAGAAAACCGAAGAAATTGTAGGCCCCTATGAGCTGCATGATTTCTTTCTCTATTATGTTGTAAGGTGCGGATTTACTCCGAAAAAAATATACTATCTAGCGCTTAACGCCTTTGGCGGCCGTTATGAAAGTGCAGAAATACTCAAATGGCTGAAAAACTTTTACAACAGATTTTTTTCACAGCAGTTTAAGCGCTCATGCCTTCCCGACGGTCCTAAGGTTGGAACAATCAGCCTGTCGCCTAGAGGTGACTGGAGAATGCCATCAGACGCTGTAAATGCTGTATGGATGAAAGAGCTTGAAGGCCTGTAAAATAAAAGTCCTGGCGTTATTGCGCCGGGACTTTTAAGCTTTAAAAATTATACTTAACTACAGATTTAAAGCTTTGCATGTCTTTCTGAGAGTATACCTATACATTAACCAAAGAAATACCGAGCAGCCGGCAACAACTGCAGCACAGCTCAGAAGGCCGGATATTTCGCTTGCTGAAAGCCTTCCGTCATTAAAAAACATTATAAACATATACAGTGCATATATAAGTCCTGTGCCTATAACCCCCGGAACGAGATAAACCTTCATAACCTGATTTTTTACTGAACGTCTCAGATAATCCCTTGTTGCGCCAAGATGCCTTAAATCCTCGTATACCTGAGAGTTGTTTATAGCGATTGTCATGCATCTTGTATACGCTATTACAATGACCGCCGCCATACATATAATCGCTATTAATATGAAAAGCGTAAGAAAAACCGCCATAGTTTTGACAAAATCCTCTTTGTCCAGCACTCTGAACATCGGCATGTATTTCCAAAAATTCCTAAAATCAGATGAATCCCTGTCATCGTAGCTGATTGCAGAAAAGCCGTGCTCTGACAAATTTTCCTTATCGTAATCATATTTTCCTCCATTCTCCTCAGCAATCATTTTTGCTACCGGATCCCAGCTGTCGAATTGTTCACAGCTTTTATCCGAATGGTCTACTATATCATAGAAAAGCCTCTTGGCAAAATCATAAGTGCCTTCCACATTGTCAACATTAAAAAATACATATCTTTCCTGCCAATATGGCTCCAGCCCCTCAGCAATCTCGGCATAATCCATATCATCAAGCACATATATGTTTGTTGCAAATATATCGTCATAAAGATATCCGCCGAATTTTGTTTCTATCATTTTGTCAGTACACATATTATAAAGCTTTGTCTGGTCAATTCCTATCATGTAGTCTCCGTCACCGTCAGACGTAAGAACCGGGCAAAATTCTCCGCTTTTAACATCTGCGTTCTGATTTGTCATGCGGTTAAAGTCCCTTTCAGAAATATAAGTTCCGCTTCCCAGAATGTCCCTGTATTCCTTTGTATAGGTTATCCCAATGGCAGTTTCCTTTTCAATATGCTCATATCCGTCCTGACCGAGTGTGGCGACAGCAGCTTCCTTCCAGTCTTTAATATTCACATTTTCCTCAGCCGCCATCTTTTCAACGTCCTCCTGAGTAATCATGTTTTGGTCCATTCTATAATGGTAAGCATAGTCCACAGGTCTTTTATCAAAGCCCTGCATTGCTCCTGTTCCAAGCATTGGTGTATAAAATGCCGCAAAATAACCGCCTGCGAGAAGCACCGTTATGACAAGCATATTCCTTACGGTCTGTCTCCCCTGAAACTTCATCATACTTGTGGATATTATATTTTTATATCTGTTCCTTCCGCCTCTCCAGCCGTTAACAACCGTATGGAGCAGTATCATGTAAAGTCCAATAAAAAGCGGAGCGTAGGTTATGTTTACCCATGCCGGAGGATAAAGCTTAAGCACAGTAACACAAAATGTCGGTGTAAGGTAACCAATAAATCCGCCTCCAAACATAAGCGCTATCCCAACAATGCCATACCATCTTGGAACCGATTTTATCGGCTCTGATTTTCTTGACTCATTAACAATATCAATAATATTTGTTCTCTTTATAAATCTTGAACCCATGAAAAAAAGCATTACAACAACATAAACCGAAAACGCAAGTGCGAACAGCAGCGCCTGAGCATCAAATGTAAAGGACATCTGCTGTGTATCTACAATAAATTTTCTGAATATCTGCCATACACCGATTGCAAGAGGAACACCGCATAAAACTCCTAACACGCAGGTTGTAAGGGCTATCAGCACCAGCTCTTTTGCGAGTAGCTCCTTAAGCTGTCTTTTTGAAGCTCCCATTGCCATAAATACGCCTGTCTCCTTAGACTTTGATCGGAAGAAAAGCCCTGACGCATAGGTTGTAAATACACCGCATCCCACAACCGCCAGTACGAATACGGCCATTACCTGTTTTCTTGAGTCCCCTCCTTCAGGCAGTACATTCAGTACTGTCGGAGAACGCATCATTGTAACATATGCCGTAATAAGCAGTACAGAAAAGAAGCAGCAGCCCATAAGCAGCAGGTAGTTCTTTTTGTTGTTTTTTCTGAGCTTAGAGTAAACCTCTGAAAATGTTTTCATATGAGCTCCTCCTTATTCATTTATTCCCGGAGCGTCGCTCATTTCCTTGACTGCGGCGAGCAGTTCATCCTGGAAATCGCTTCTGCTTCCTTTATTAACAAGTGTTTTCCATACCATTCCGTCCTTCATCAGCACTACTCTGTCGCAGAATGAGGCCGCAAAAGAATCATGTGTTACCATAAATATCGTGGCGTCAAGAGCTTCCCTTGCCTGTTCAAAGCTGTCAATAACAGCCCTGGACGATTTTGAGTCAAGGTTTCCTGTAGGTTCATCGGCAAGTATAAGCAGCGGATTGTTTATAAGCGCCCTGGCTACGGCAGTACGCTGCTTTTCGCCGCCTGATATTTCAGCGGGGTATTTATCCTTAATATGGGCTATACCGAAAACCTCACAAAGCCTGTCGGCAGATGTTTCCATATCTCCTCCTGTCCTGCCTGATATAATTCTTGGAAGCATGATATTTTCTTTAACACTTAGTCCGTCCAGCAGCATGAAATCCTGAAAAACAAATCCAAGCTTTTGGTTTCTAACCTTAGCAAGAGAGTTTTCATCAAGTTTGGCAAGCGTTATATCTCCCAGCTTAATGTTACCTCTTTCAAATGGTATATAGCAGGATATACAATTCAAAAGAGTGGTTTTCCCCGAACCTGACGGCCCCATGACAGCAACAAATTCGCCTTTGTCAATGCTGAAGGATACTCCCTTCAAAACGTGATACGAGTTTTTCCCAACCTTATAAGATTTGTGTAAGTCTGTTACAGTAAGCATACTATCAATCCCTTCTTTTAAATTCTCATAATAAATCTGGCAATTGCTATTACCCCAAGATGTGCGGGATAAAACGAATAGAAAACCCATTTGGATATTTTCGGCCTTAAGCTTGTAGTAAAAAATATCAGCGGTGCAGCCAACAACGCAAAAACCTGCCTGTTAAAAACAAATTGTCCTAAAGTTATACACATTGGGTTTGTCGGGTCGCCTCCAAAAAGGCACGGTATATAAAAAAGTACAAACAGAAAAGCTCCGAGCGCTGGTTTTTTGCGGCAGCAGTAGAATATGAGCATAAGCAGTATTCCATTTGCCGAATAATCAAAATTCCACCAGCTTACTACAAAGAAGCCAAGTGCAAAAAGCCACCATTTTTTCTCCTTGAAGCCATACATTGATATAAGGCTGATTACAAGAGTGAAAAATATGTTCCAATTTGTAATATTTCCGATAAAGTCCTGAGGGTTAAAAGCCATAATATAAAACGGCTGGCTGATTACCGCAAAAACTGCCAGTCTCAGAATATATCTTTTAATATCATGTGTATAAACAAGACCAACTGTCATACAGTAGCAAAACAGCGGAAACGCAAGCCTGCCTATACACCTGAATATCTGCTGTTCAGGAAAAAATACAGCCCCGATATGGTCCGTCAGCATGCTCAGAATTGCAATTAGCTTCAAAAAGTCAGTGTCCGTATTAGTTTTAAAAATTTCTTTTCTATTTTCCTCTGTCATTCTCTTACTCCCCTTTCATGTCTTTATGTTATCTCAAAAAAATAAGCCCTGCAGAGGCCTTAGTCAAAAATGACATTTTCAAAGTAATTTTTGGCTATCTTCTCTTAAGACTTGTAAAGTTTTGCAGCATTGTTGTAAAGTTTGAAAAATGCAGCTATAGCTCTTTTTTATTTTATATGATAAAATAACATTCGTAACTAAAGGCGGTGATATAATGCTTAGAATAGGAATCTGCGATGATAATTCCGAGGCTCGTTTTGCCCTGCGCTCAAGCCTTGAGCGTATAACAGAGAGACGTTCAATAGAAACAGTTATATATGAGTTTTCATCGGGAGAAAACACTCTGAAATGGCTTCACAGCCGTGCGGGAGAAACCGATATCCTTTTTCTTGATATAGAAATGAGCGGTATTGACGGTATGGAAACAGCCCGTAAAATAAGGCAGACCGACAGTACACTTGTAATTATATTTGTTACAGGATATTCTGACTATGTATTTGACGGCTATTCGGTAAACGCATTGGACTATATAATGAAGCCTGCCAGCTCCGAACGGCTTGACGCTGTTCTTACAAGGGCGCTGGGTGCGCTGCATATTCAGACTGACGATATATTTATATGTAAAAATTCCGACGGCACTTACCGTATACCAAAATCGTCCATTATTTATTTTTCCTCTGACAAGAGAGTAATTACATGTCATTCAAAGGACAGGGATTATTCATTTTATGATAGGCTGGATAATGTTGCGGAAGATGTCGGCAGTTCATTTATACGCATACACCAAAGGTATCTGGTTAATGCAAAGGAGGTTAAAAGGCTTTCCGGAGATGAGGTAAGTCTTGATAAAATAATTCTGCCGGTATCAAGGGCCTATAGACAGAGCGCAGCTTCTGCCCTGGCCCGTTCACTGATGGAGGAGAAATAATGCTGGAAAGAACTTTAGAATATATTGCTGCATTTCTTAGGTATCCGTTTTTCTTTTTAATGCCGATTTTTATTATGAAAACCATATCTAAATTTTTGCAGCCGAAACAGGGAAAAATATTTACGTTTCTTCGATATGTAATATGCTGGACAGCAGGCTCTATGATTATATTTATAGGCGATATGATAAACATACTGTATACCCTTCCATGCTTTTTTATAATAATTTGGATATCACATACATCGCCCGCGGCGGCAAAGCTGTCCATGTCACTGGTATTTTTCTCACTGACAATGTCTATGAACGCGCTTATAGATTCCACGTATATAACCGGAAACTATTCTAATTTATTTAAATTTGTAATATGGTGGTCAATATGGCTGATTTGCAGAAAATTTATGAAGTCAAACAGATATGAGCTGTCAGTAAAAATGTGGACGCTAATAGGGATTCTGGCATTGCTTCCATTTGCGGCTACTGTGGCCGCTGTAACCCTTACCAATGAAAACTGGCGGATTGCAAGGGAGGCTATGCTGTCAGTAACAGTCCTTCCATTTGCGTTTATAAGCTCTCTGTCTCTTCTCTTTACAGTAACGGTACTCGCTAAAAACGAGAAGGCTCTTAAGGAAAACAAGCTATATGAAATGAGAAATATATATTATAAAAATCTTGAACAGGAACAGCTTCAAGTGCGCCGTCTGCGACACGATATGGCAAATCATATGATGGCCATAGACGGGTTATTAAAAGAGGGAAAGTTTGGAAGAGCTGAGGAATACATTAATTCTTTAAAAAGCTCTCCCGGAATGCTTTCAATGAAACGCTGGTGCTCCAATGATATCATAAATTCCCTGCTGGCAGGAAAAAGCGCTGTTATGGAAAGCAGCAATATTTCCTACAATTTTAAGGTATCACTTCCTGACAATCTGCCTATAGAAGGCCTGGATATATGCTCTCTTATAGGTAACGCTCTTGACAATGCCATCGAGGCTAGCCTAAAGCTTAATCCTGAGGACAGGCATATTTCTCTTAATCTTATTGTTCAAAGAGGAATGTTTATACTAAATTCAGTAAACAGTACACCTCCAGTACAAGGGACCAAAAACGGCCGCTTTCTAACCTCAAAGTCCGATAAATCAATGCACGGCTTTGGACTTGAAAATATGCGTTTTATTGCTGATAAATACTGCGGAACAATGGAAATACAAACGGAAAACAATAAATTTGACCTGCTTGTAACTCTTCCTGTAGATGATTAAAAAGGATACCCTTTGCAGGGTATCCTTTAAAATTCTCTTGAAGGTTTATACAGAAGTTTTCTTATATATTTTAAATCCTCTTCAAGCTCTCCGCCGCTCCATCTTTCTTCAGCTACGAAGAGCAGCTCATTGGCTTTCTCATAGTTTCTGCGCGCTATTTGCTCGAATATATTAAGCACTGCTACAAATGGTTCTATACGTTCATTTACCTTAAGCTGGTTAAACCTGCGTCTGTAATTTTCCATTATAAACAATGCCTGTTTATAGTCCTCAAGATAAAAGAAAACATATGCACGGTACATATAACACATAATCTCGCAATTGCCTGAAAGCCTCTCGCTGCGTATTTGCATCAGCTTATCTTTAGCAAGTCCGAATTCCCTTTTCTCACAGTAGCCCGCGGCTATATTGCAAAGCAGCAGCGCCCGCAGCGGCTCTGACTTTTTTCCCTTAAGCCGTTTCTCATTTTCCGCAATGTATTTGTCAGGATTTTTTTCTTCTGTCAAAATAACGGCAAGCCTTTCTATCTCTTTCAGATACTTTCTCATCCATCTGACGTTTATAATCATAGCTGCCAAGAAGAAACCGCATCCTGTAGATGCAAGCAATATCCAAAAAGCTGCTGGCGTCAGAGCTGGCTTAAAAGCCAGTTCTGCAAGAAAAGTCAGTATCATGGCGCCGTAGAATAAAATTTTTAGTTTCATAGGCTCTCACATCCTTATATATGATGCCCTTTATAAAACTGTTTTACTGCAAAAGCTCGTCAATAAGAGGTACAAATTCATCATTGAACAAAGCTTCAGCTTCGGCCCCGCCCTTTTTATAATACTGAACAACTCCGTCTTTATCCAGTATTGCGATTACAGGTATGCTCTGCGCATTGAATTTAAGAGTATCGCCATATGTGGTCACCGCAATATCAAAGGTGTATCCCGTTTCGTCAATAAAGTCCTCTATATCTTCTGTAACATCTCCGCTGTTCATAGCAAGTATGTTTATATCTTCGCCGTATTTATCCTTAAGCATCTGCAACGCCGGTATTTCGTCCATGCAGTATCCGCACCATGTTGCCCAAAACATGATTACCGTTGGCTTTCCGTAATAGTCAGATAAGGTCCCTTCCGTCTCGTCCAGCCTCATTATCTTTATATCCGGGGCAGTCTCGCCAACCTCTGCGATTTCCATCTTGTCGTCTTCAGGATTATACTCGCTTATGTCCTTTACTTCAATTTTTTCACCGCTCATTTTTGAACTGCATGCCGTCAGCGCAAAACAAAGCGCGAGCAGCAGCAAAAGTTTCTTTTTCATTTACGTCTCTCCTTTTTATGCTTCCAGCAGATTGCATCCTCTTTGCAGACTTTCATGCATTCGCCGCAGGATATACATTCCATATCTCCGACCTTTTTAATGTCCATCTTACATTCTCTGACGCATCTTCCGCATTCAGTGCATTTATGCTCATCCACACACACGCCTATAATCGAAACCTTGTTGAAAAACGAATATATTGCTCCCAGCGGGCAAATAAACCGGCAGAAACCTCTATAGACGAATACAACTCCAATTAAAATTGCCGCCATAAGCCCAACCTTCCAGCTAAACAGCGCTCCCACCATTGCAGCAATCTGCTCATTAGCGAAATACATAGGTATACCGGCCTCAAATGTTCCTGCCGGGCATATAAATTTGCAGAAGCCGGGATATTTAAATGTCAGCGGCAAAATTATTACGAACACAGCAAGTATAATATATTTCATCTTAGACAGTGCGGCTGTATATCTGCTTTTTTTAAGCTTTGGTGTTGGAATTTTATGAAGCAGCTCCTGTATCAAACCAAAGGGGCACAAAAATCCGCATATCGTTCTTCCAAGTATAACACCAAACAGCAAAAGCGTTCCAATTATATAAAACGGAAGTCTTTTTCCCGATACCGCCACTGCATTTTGCAGACTTCCCAGCGGGCATGAACCAATTGCGCCCGGGCAGGAATAACAATTAAGCCCCGGAACGCAGAGGCCCTTAAGATTTCCATAGTACAGAACCCCATCTGAAAAGCCTTTGATGTTTGCGTTATATACGAGCGCGCTTATAAGCTGTATGTATTTTCTTTTAAATCCGACCTTAGCCAATTCCTATACACTCCAGACATACACGTATACCCTTATTTAATGTGTCGGTAAAGCCTCCGTTCATTGTTCCGGCTGTAATCATAACTACAGCGGCAGCAATCAGTACCGTTCTAATACGCCTCATAATTTATCACCCTTTAGTTAAACTTAACTGCAGTTCCATATGCTGTTATCTCAGAAGCTGACTGCATTACCGAGCTTGTTGCAAATCTAACGCCTACAATAGCATTTGCTCCAAGCCTTTCAGCATCGGCAATCATTCTCTCGGTAGCTATTCTGTGTGCTTCCTCAATCATTTCGGTATAACCCTTTATTTCGCCTCCGACAATTGTTTTGAAGCTGGCTCCTATATCCTTTCCTATATGCCTTGAATTAACTGTAGTACCCTTTACAATACCAATTATATCATAGCTTCGACCGATATTTTCAGTAGTAGATACAAGCATAAAATTACCTCCTTTTATATAATAGCTATTTTCCTATAAGCGCATTATAACCTAAAAGGAGGTATCATACCATATACTTAATTTTATTGTAAGAAAGATAATCAATTTATGCCAATAAAAAAAGCGGCCTAATGGCCGCCTTCTCAATTTTATTCTTCAGTTGTTTCAGCTTCTGAAGCAGCCTCATCTGCTGCGGGAGCATCGGCTTCCTTCTTGGAAAGACTGATTTTCTTTGACTCAGCATTAACGTCAATAACCTTAACCTTAATGATTTCGCCGATTTTAAGTTCATCCTCAGGCTTCTCAACACGCTTGTTGGCAATCTGAGAAATATGAACAAGGCCGTCAACGCCGGGCTCAAGTTCGATAAACGCACCAAAAGGTACCATACGAACAACTTTACCTTCAACAATTGAGCCAACAGCATATTTGTCAACTGCAAGTGTCCAAGGGTTAGGTGTTACATCCTTAAGTGAAAGTGAAATTTTGCTCTTTTCTTTATCTACATCAAGAACAACAACCTCTACAGTATCTCCTTCAGAAAGGACTTCCTTAGGGTTTGAAATTCTTCCCCAGCTCATTTCAGAGATATGGATAAGTCCATCAACGCCGCCAAGGTCAACAAATGCACCAAAGTCAGTGATTCTTGATACTGTACCAGTTATTTTCTTGCCTACTTCAAGAGTTGCAAATACTGCAGCTTTCTTTGCTTCCGCCTCTTTAGCAAGAAGAGCTTTTCTACCGCCTATATAACGGCGTTTTGATTTGTCAAGCTCAATAATGTTAAATGTAAGCTCAGTTCCCTTATAAACGCTGAGGTCTTCTACAAATCTTCCCGAAACCTGTGAAGAAGGGATAAATACTCGGATTCCGTTTACAACGGCAATAAGTCCGCCTTTAACAACATCTGTTACCTTACCTGTTACGGGTACCTTTTCTTCAAATGCCTTTTCAATTTCTTCAAGGCCCTTCTGTGACTCAACCTTTCTCTTTGAAAGAAGAACGTTTCCGTCGCCGTCATTTACACGTACAACAAAAACCTCGATTTCATCGCCTGGCTGAACAGTTTTGCTGGGAACGACATTGCTGTCGCTGCTGAATTCTCCTCTGGGGATAATTCCGTCGGATTTATAACCCAAATTCACAGAAACCTCTTCACCAGCTGTTGAAATTACTGTACCCTTAACAACATCGCCTGTATGTAAAGTTACAAATGATTCGTTAAGCATCTGCTCAAATGTAAGCTCTTCACCCTCCATAGTATTTTTGACTTCGTCCATTTCGCTCATAGTAGTAATAACCTCCTTTATTAATGCAGGAGGAGTAGACGCTCCTGCAGTTATACCAATTCTATCATTAAATTTATAATTATTCAACACCAAATCTTTAATTGTTTCAATATAATATGTGTTTTGGCAATTTTTTTTACAAATCTCGTACAGCTTCTGTGTATTAGAACTTCCTTTATCACCAATAACAAGCATTTTATCCACCATTTTGGATAACTCCACAGCTTCCTTTTGCCTTTCTTCCGTTGCGGAGCATATAGTGTTATTGGCTGAAATTTTATTCGTTTTCCCACTCAGCACAGCCAGTATATCGTTATACTTACTTTCCCTGAATGTTGTCTGTACAACCACAGCGTACTCCGCTTCAGGGTCAAGCTCTATTTTTTCAGCGTCATCCACGCTGTCCACAATAACAGCCGAGTTTTCACACCAGCCGTTAATGCCAATAACCTCCGGGTGGCTTGAGTCGCCAATGATAATCACGCCAATACCGTTTTTGTGCTTTTGATATACAATATTGTGGATTTTCTTTACAAACGGGCATGTACCGTCAACATATTCAATTCCGTTGCTCTCCAGCTCGTCATACACCTTTTTCCCGACTCCGTGGGAACGGATTATAACTGTTGCGCCTGCACAGTTTTCAAGGCTGTCCACTGCAAGCACACCTTTTTTTGCCAAATCCCCGTTCACATTTTTATTATGGATAAGCGGTCCGTATGTATATATTTTTCCGCCCTTTTCTATTTCTTTATAGCAGGCCTCAATCGCCCTGTTTACGCCAAAACAGAAGCCTGCTGATTTTGCCGTTATTATTTGCACTGATTTTCACCCGTTTTTTCATTTACTATTTTTAAGACAGCGTCTGCGACATCTTCAACAGACATGCCCGTAGTGTCTATCTCAACTGCATTTTCAGCTTTTCTGAGTGGATTATACTCTCTTGTCATATCGTTATGGTCACGCTGCTTAATCTTCTCAATAACGTCACAAAGTGTATCATTTCTGCCCTGAGCCTGAAATTCCTTAAGCCTGCGCCTTGCCCTTTCCTCAACATCGGCATTGAGATAAATTTTAACCTCCGCATTTGGAAGTACAACAGTACCAATATCCCTTCCGTCCATTACAACTGAGATTTTTTTTGCCATATCCTGCTGCATTTCAACCAGCCTGTCCCTTACCGGTATGAAGGTTCCAACGTCTGAAGCTCCCTGCCCGACCTCAGCCGTCCTAATAAGACCGGTAACGTCACTGCCGTTAAGTATCATGTGCTGTACGCCGTCATTCATCTTTATTTCCATCTTTATGCTGTCCAGCGCCTTTTCAACCGCCTCGCCGTTGGTTGTTCTTATTCCATTTGACATACAGTAATAGGCCACTGTTCTGTACATGGCTCCCGTATCTATATAAACAATACCAAGCTTTTCAGATAGTATTTTTGCGATTGTGCTTTTACCGCTTCCGGCAGGCCCGTCAATCGCTATTGAATAAATTTTCATAGCTACACCCCGTATTATCTTCTCAAGTCAGGTCTAAGGCCCACTGCGCCTCTTAAATAGGCGTGTCTGAGATTTTTTCTGTCATAATCGCCCTCAACGGTAACCATCACTCTAAGGCATTTTCTCAGGCTTCCATCCACATGCATTTCCTGTACACACATTAAGGCCGCCTCTGTAATCCCCATATTTCTGACTGCAACCGCCGGATATGCTTTATCTATATCGCTAGTAGCCGTAAAAATTATGGATACTATATCGTTTTTATCTATATTATTCGCCTCAATAATTTCCTTCATCATTTCGGCAGCCGCTTCATATATTTGCTCTTTTTCGTTTGACTCTACCGTTGTTGCGCCTCTTATTGCCGCTGTCATCTGTCATCCTCCAATCCTTCCGCCGCCGTATAGCCTGTAGAAAAAGCTATCTGGAGATTAAAGCCGCCCGTATAGGCGTCAACATCCAATACCTCACCGGCAAAATACAGACCGGATATTTTTCTGCTTTCCATAGTTGACGGATCAATCTCATCCGTATTAACGCCGCCGCTTGTAGCAACCGCTTCGTTAAATCCGGCTGTACCGGTGATGTGTACCGGAAAGCCCTTTATAAGCTCCGCAAGGCGTTTCCTTTCTTCCTTGGTTATATCATGTACTTTTTTATTATCGTCAATACCGCTTAAATGAATAACAACAGGTATTATCTTCTGCGGAAGCAGGTCATTCAGCGCATTTTTCATATCCTTGTTTATATATTTCTCAAAGTCCCTGAGAAGTCTGTTATCGAGAGCCTTCATATCAAGTGCCGGCTTCAAATCAATATACAGTGTCATGTCCTCGTCAAATCTATTCAGCAGATGTCTGCTTGCTGACAAAATTACGGGGCCTGAAACGCCGAAGTGCGTAAAAAGCATTTCTCCGAAATCCTTATATGCACTTTTACCTCTTGAATTTTTTATAACAATGGATATATTTTTCAGGCTGAGACCCATCAGCTCGGCGCAAAAAGGCTCGTCCGATTTCAGTGGTACCAATGACGGAAGGAGCGGTGTAACGGTATGCCCCGCCTTTTTGGCAAAACGGTATCCATCGCCAGTTGAGCCTGTACCGGGATAGCTTAAGCCTCCAGTAGCGACAATTACCGCATCGGCTGCAGCCCTTTTACCGTCTGCAAGCACAACTCCCACAGCTCGTCCGTCCTCAATTATTATATCCTTAACAGCCTTTTCCAAATGAAGCCTTACCCCGTTTTTTTTCATATATTTCAGCAGAGCCTCCGCTACATCGGCAGCACTGTCGCTGACGGGGAACACTCTCTTTCCCCTCTCAACTTTAGTCGGCACACCTAGGCTTTCCATCAGCTTCACCGTGTCTGACGGCTGAAACCTATAGAGGGCAGAATACATAAAAAACGGATTTCCGGGTGTGTTTTCAATATGCTCCTCTGCATCGGAGGCATTTGTTATATTACACCTTCCCTTTCCCGTTATTCTGATCTTTTTGCCGACCATATTATTTTTTTCATATACATCAACACTATGGCCCCTTTGCGCGGCATGGCCGGCTGCAAGCATTCCCGCTGCACCGGCACCTATTACTATAACATTCATAAAAATACCTCTAAATCGCTTCATCTTGATTTTTGCCGTCGTCCTTAGATGCCTCTCCATGAGAATTGCCCTGCGCCGGCCTCTCATCTCCATTCCGCTTCGCTTCATCTCGATTTTCGCCGTCGTCATATGCAGAACCAAAATGATTTTTCGTTTGATGCGCAAGCGCCTCACCGAAAATCATTTTGGTTCTGCGCATTTCTCATGGCCTTAGAAAGTTGCTTTCATTTTTTCCAATGTTGGCCAAATGTGCGCTGTCGTTTACCGTCAGCATAAGTCTTCTTCCATTCTTTATTTCTATAATTGATATTCCGGTATTATTTATCCACATTTTTGTAAACCAACTGTTGTCTAATTCCATTATGTACATCAGCATTAATCTTATTATTCCGCCATGTGATACAATCAGGATATCTCCATCTTCATCTTGGATAATCCTATCCAAGCTTGGCCTGAGTCTGCCTATAACATTATCTACGCTTCCCTCGCCCGGAAATCCGTATATGTGCGGCTCTTTTATAAAATTCATATACTCATCGCCGTATTTTTCAGTTAGCTCCGGCACGGTCATTCCTTCCCATTCGCCAAAGCATATTTCTCTGAAATTTTTTTCAGCTATTATATCCAGGCCTTTTTCGTCCGCTATTTTTTTAGCAGTCTCCATTGCCCTTTTTAATGGTGATGCATATATTTTATCTATTTTTATGTTTTTAAAGCGTTCGGCTACACACTGGGCCTGTTTAATTCCTTCCTCAGACAGCTCTATATCAGTCATACCCTGATACCGTCTTTCGGTATTCCATACAGTCTCACCGTGGCGTACAAAATATAATCTAAGCATATTATAACTCCTTAAGACAACGTACTTCCTTATCGGTAAGATAACGCCAGCAGCCCTTTTTCAAATCGCCGAGACAAAGCTCTCCTTCCGCTACCCTGCGCAGTGAGGCAACCGGATGTCTGGCCGCCTGGCACATTTTTCTCACCTGTCTGTTTCTTCCCTCGTGTATAGTTATATTACACCATGAAAAGCGTCCGTCAACCTTTATAAGCTCAATTTTAGCGGGGCGGGTTTTACGCCCGTCAATTGTAATGCCGTTTCTGAACAGGTTGATTGTATTGCTGTCGGGCACGCCGAAAAGCTTGGCCTCATAAACCTTATTAATCTCGTTTTTAGGATGTGTAAGCTTATAAACCACGTCGCCGTCATTTGTAAGCAGGAGCAGCCCGGACGTATCATAATCAAGCCTGCCCGCCGGAACCACCCTTTCCTTGACATCCTTTATTAAATCCATTACAGTAGGCCTTTTAAACTGGTCCCTGGCCGTTGTAACGTAGCCCTCCGGCTTATTCAGCATTATATATACTTTTTTCTTTTCAAGGCTTAATACCTTGCCTTTATAAGCAACTTTATCCTTAACAGGGTCTATTTTCACACCAAGCTCCGTAACAACAATTCCGTTTACAGACACAAGGCCCTCTTTTATAAGCTCCTCTGACCTTCTTCTGGATGCCACTCCGCAGTCAGCCATATATTTCTGTAGTCTTTCCATTTTTTCTTCTCCTTAGAATGTCTCCCGCCAAACCTGGCTGAAGTTTAACCTTTATCCATTAAAATTAGGCATTATGTTTAAGTATATCTGATTTTAATGGATTAATCCAGTATTTTATAAGCATTTTAGCTGTTGTTTTCACATCTTTTTTATTGACACCGTTCTCAGCGATAATAGGACATTCAGCCAGGACAGTTTCAGCGTCGGTTTTAAATACAAGCCTGCCTACCTCTTCCCCCTGCATAACAGGTGCCTCCAGCATTTCAGGAAGCTTTACATCCACATATAGGGACTCCCTTTCCGCCTGATTAAGCGGCAGATTAATAGTTTCGGCTGTATTTACCTTTACGCTGCGCCCATACGAGTTGTTCACAGGCAGGCTGTCTATAAAATCGCCCTCCATGCATATATCGTAATATTTGTAGTTGTCAAAGCCGTAGTTAAGTATATTTTTTGTATCCCGCCATTTTCTTTCCTTTCCTACGCTTCCCCAGCCGCTGCCAAGCACGACTGAAACCAGCGTCATGCCGTCTCTTTGGGCTGCTCCGACAAAGCAGTTTCCAGCTTTTCCGGTAAATCCTGTTTTAACCCCTATGGCGCCGTCATATTCGTTTAAAAGCCTGTTTTTATTAATTATCGTATATGTACACCTGTCGCTTTTAATTTCTGCCTGTCTTGTATTTATTATTTCCTTAAATTCATCATTTTTTAAAGCGTAGCAGGCTATTAATGCCATATCATAGGCAGTTGAATGATGCTCCCCGCTGTCAAGTCCGTTGGGTGTCTCAAAGTCTGTATCTACAGCTCCCAGCTCTTTTGCCTTGCTGTCCATCATATCACAGAAGGCCTCAACGCTGCCTCCTACATGCTCTGCAATTGCAACCGCTGCGTCGTTTGAGGACTGAAGCATAAGCGCATACAATAAATCCTTCAGCTTTAGCTGCTCCCCCTCTGAAAGTCCCATTCTTGTTTTCGGCTGTACCGCGGCGTTTTTTGAAGCCGTTACAGTCTCATCAAGCTTTCCGCTTTCAATGGCGAGTATGCATGTCATAATTTTTGTCGTACTGGCATTTGCCAAAGGCTCGTAGCCATTCTTCTCCCAAAGGACACGTCCGCTTTTTTCGTCCATTAAAACAGCACCCAACGCTTTCACATCAGGTGCCTGTATCTCCTCAGCCTCTGCACTGATTGGGGCAGCGGCAATTATAAATATCATAAGTAAAGCGATTTTTTTCAGCAGCTTCATCGGCATGACTCCCTTCTGCTCTATTATATTTTTTCACAGCGGAAATATAACAAGCTTCTTGGGCCTATGCCAAAAATATTATTCAAACATGCTCATTTGTCCGTCAAGCTCCGGTTCCTTTAATGCCGGCAGGTCGGACATATCCTTAAAGCCAAAGTGTCTCAAAAACTCAGTTGTGGTTCCAAACAAAATAGGCTTTCCAGGGGTATCCATTCTGCCAACCTCGCAGGCAAGCCCCTTTTCCACCAGCCTATTGACCGCATGGTCACTGTTTACGCCTCTGATTTCCTCAATGTCGCCTTTTGTTATCGGCTGCTTATAGGCAATAATCGCGAGCGTCTCAAGAAGGGCCGGCGTCAGTCCCTGTTTCTCCCTGCCTTTATAAATCTTTCTTATGGTCTCAAAGCAGGCCGGAGATGTGCACATCTGGTATCCCTCGCCCAGCTCAATTATTCTCATTCCCCTGTTTTCATTGGCATAACGGGTTATAAGAGTATTTACAATAGCCTTTGTCGTAGCCTTATCCATTTCTATCATATCGGCCAAGGCAGAGAGTGAAACCTCCTCTCCAGCCACAAAAAGGGCAGCCTCAATGACCGCCTCATAATCATTCATCTTCATATGTATCACCGCTTTCGTCTCCGCTGTCATCAAGGTTTTCGCCCGCAGATATAACAATCTCTCCAAAGGCATCGTCCTGCTCTACAGCAGCGCTGTGTCGTCTTATCAGTTCCAGAAGGGCTAAAAAAGTAACCAGTATTTCCTCTTTGGTAGTATCATCAGAAAACATCTCATAAAATTTTACCCTTGGAGTAAGGCGCAGTATGCTTTTTAAAGATACAATTTTTTCATCTATAGTAAAATTGTCGCGCCTAACGGATCGGAAGCCGCTCCTTACTTTGTCGACCTTCTTCTCCTTACGTATCATAACGTCACGGAAAGCCCTGTACAGGTCGTCCATAGTGAGGCCGCTTAAGCATTCCTCAACCGAAAGCTCTTCCTTTTTAGTAAGCTCAGGTATAATTATATCAGGCTCACGATAGTAAACCTTAGAGGCTTCCTCGCTTTTCTGCATAAAAATCTCAGTGGCGCTTTTAAATTTCTTATATTCAATAAGCTTCTGCACAAGGGCCTCTCTGGGGTCCTCCTCAGGCTCGTCTGACTGGGGCTTTGGCAGGAGCATACGGCTTTTAATCTCAATGAGGGTAGCGGCCATGACAATGAACTCGCTCATGCCCTCCATATTTTTATTTTCTTCACGGCTTATAAACTCAATATACTGGTCCGTTAGGGTTGATATTGGTATATCATATATGTCTATCTCGTTTTTCTCTATTAGATGGTACAGCAAATCAAGCGGTCCCGAAAAGCTGTCCAGCCTGACTGTCATTTTATCCATAATATACCGCCTTAAAAGAATAATCCGCCAATAGAAAGGTAAAGCAGATTAATTATCCCGCCAAAAAAGCTTCCAAGTCCGAGGAAAAGAATAAGCAGGAATACCATCTGTATAATCTTTTCATACTGGATGAACTTAAAATAGCTGTTTGCAGGCATTACAACAGAAAGCACCTTTACACAGTCCATAGGAGATACCGGAAGAAGATTATAGATAACGAAGCAGCAGCAAAAATATGCCGATTTCATAAAAAATGCAGACAGAAGGTATACGCCTGACGTAAGATTTGCAATCAGCATAAATATAAAGACAAATATAAGGTTCGCGATTGTAGGTGATACGGCGGTAATAAGGGTCCCTTTTTTTCTGTTCTTATAATGCAGCGCACTTGTATTTACTGGCTTTCCCCAGCCAAACCCGCAGGCAAGCATAAGAATCATTCCTATAGGTTCAAAATGATTAATTGGGTTAAGGCTCAGTCTGCCCTCCTCCTTCGGAAGCTTATCGCCAAAAGCAGTTGACACAGCGGCCCTTGTAAATTCATGTATCGTTGCGGCTAACATAATAGCCGGTATTCCAAGAAGATAAACTATCAATTGTTCCATACTGACACCTCTTTATTATAATATTCTGCCCATAAATTACAGGCAGCAGTCTGAACTATAATTGTATCAGATATGGTTTATTTAGTAAAGTGCTATAGCCTTATCTTTATATTTAAAAAGGCTCCGTAACGGAGCCTTTTTCATTTACATACACCAGCTTTTTATAAGTCTGCCGGCTACTGTCGCCAGTCCTGCCCTTTCAACCGCTTCTGACGTTACTACATCAGCCCTTGCAACTACTTGACCGTCAAGGGTATAAACCGCCTCTCCTGCCTTAACCCCCTTGTCTATGGGGGCGCTCAGAGATTCGGTAAGCTCATATGTAAGCGTCGGTTCATTTCCGCCCTTTGGGATAAGAGCATTTATGTCGGTTGAAACCTCAAGCAGAACCGTTTCATGCTCGCCTCTGCTTACCGGTATCTCTCCCGCACTGTCTCCTGCCTTTGCACCTGAAACAACTGCGTAGTTGGCATATCCGTAATCAAGAAGCTTTATAGCCTCCGAGAAACGGGCTTTGTTATCAGGCGCCGCCATTATTACCGCAATGAGCGGCATTCCGTTCTTTTCCGCCGTCGCAGAAAGACAATACTTTGCGTTACCGGTGCTGCCTGTTTTAAGTCCGGTTGCCCCATCGTACCATCTGACCAGCTTATTTGTATTTGTAAGCCCAAATTCACTTGAGCCTTTTCTTGTGGTATGTGTTATTGTGTCCTGCCATGTTGTTGTATACTGTGTTATTTCAGGGAAATTAGTTATAAGCTCTCTGGACATAAGCGCTATGTCCTTAGCGGTAGTGAGATGTCCGTCAGTATCAAGGCCGCAGGCATTTTTAAATTGTGTGTTTACCATTCCCAGTTCCTTTGCTCTGGAATTCATAAGCTCGACAAAGCCTTCCTCACTTCCGCCTATGTATTCGGCCATTGCAACAGCCGCGTCATTTGCCGACGCTATTGCGATGCATTTTGTCATATCTGCGGCCGTCTGTGTTTCCCCTACCTCAAGAAACACCTGTGACCCTCCCATTGAGGCTGCATGCTCGCTGACCGTCACTTTATCGTCCCAGCTGATTTTTCCGTTCTTCTGTGCTTCATATATCAGAAGCAGGGTCATTATTTTTGTAATACTTGCCGGCGGAAGCTTCTCCTCACTGTTCTGTTCGTATAGAATATCTCCTGTAGAGGCTTCCATAAGAATTACGCTTTTTGATGCCAGCCCCAGGTCCGCAATATTTTCGTACTGGGCCGCCTGTACGCCTAAGGGAAAGCACAGCGTTATAAAGGCCAGAATAAGGGCTGTAATTTTTTTAAACCTTTTCATTTTTTCGTCTCCAAAAAAAATTTTCCAATATTAAACTATTCGATTTGTGCAAGCTTAGAACCTCATTACGCTTAAATCAGTATAAACGCCACATAAATTGTTGAAAATATTTAACACCGATATTATAATATACTGACAAACATTCGATAAGGAGTCCTAATTATGAACAAAAGACTGCTTTTAATATTAAATCCGTATTCAGGACAAAAAAAAGCTAACCGATATATAATAAATATTGTATCTCTGTTTACGGCGGCCGGATACGACTGTACACTGCATGTAACACAGTTTACAGGAGACGCGTCTATATATGTGAGAGAGAACGCCTTATCCTATGAGCTTATTGTATGTATTGGCGGCGATGGGACGCTGAACGAGGTTATTACCGGGCTTATTGCCTGCGGAGCCGATGTTCCGCTTGGCTATATACCCTCCGGAAGCACAAACGACTTTGCCAACAGCCTCAGCCTTTCTAAAAATGTTATGCAGGCGGCCAGGGATATAATAAAAGGAACTCCAAAGCCCTACGATGTAGGCTGCTTTAACGGAAGGTGCTTTTCATATATCGCTTCATTCGGAGCCTTTACAAAGGCCTCTTACGATACTCCCCAGTCCCTGAAAAACGCTATGGGACATTTTGCATATGTAATGGAGGGCATTAAAGAGCTTCCGGCTATAAAGCCTGTTCATGCAAAAATAACTGCCAACGGTCAGGTTTATGAGGACGACTATATTTTCGGAGCAATCAGTAATTCCACATCCGTTGCCGGAATTCTTACCCTCGACCCTAAGCAGGTCGATATGAGCGACGGACTTTTGGAGGTACTGCTTGTAAAAAATCCCGTAACGCCAATTGAATTAAGTCATATCGCGCTTTCCTTTACACTGAGGCAGTATGATAATGTGATAGTAAGATTTTTTTCAGCGGAAAAAATTGAAATTGAGACCTCATCATCCGTCAACTGGACTCTTGACGGCGAATATGAGCAGGGAGCTGAAAAAATAGTAGTTGAAAATCTGAAGCACGCGATAAAGATAGTAAAATAAGGAGAAGCCAATGTATCCTTTCAAAGAAATTGATATAAATAAAATACCAAATATAAAAATAGGCAACGCTGAGGACTTAGAACATGCCACAGGCTGCACCGTGCTTATCTGTGAAAACGGAATGGCCGCCGGAATTGATGTAAGAGGAGGCGGACCTGCATCGCGCGAAAGCGAGCTTCTTAATCCGTCAGCTACAGCCGATGTAATACATGCTGTGCTGTTAAGCGGCGGAAGCGCATTCGGTCTTGATGCGGCTGGCGGTGTAATGGAATATCTGTCTGAAAAGGGTATCGGCTTTGCGGTCGGTGATATAAGGGTTCCCCTTGTCTGCCAGTCATGTATATTCGACCTGGCCTTTGTATCGGATAAAGTAAAGCCTGACAAGGAAATGGCAAAGCAGGCATGTTTAAATGCAGAAATGAACAATTCCAGACAGGGAAATACAGGCGCCGGCACTGGCGCGACTGTCGGAAAATTTTACGGCTTTGACCGTGTAATGAATTCTGGGCTTGGAATTTACGCCGTTCAGCTTGGTGAGCTTATGGTGGGTGCTGTTGTCGCAGTAAACGCTATGGGCGATATTTATGATTTTGAAACAAATAAGATAATAGCAGGAGCCAGAACAGAGGACGGAAAAGGCTTTGCAGACAGTGAAATGGCTGTTTATGAGACTTATCTTAAATCCCCTCTATATACTGTACCAAACGCTAATACCACAATCGGAGCTGTTATAACAAACGGAAAATTTGATAAAGCCAAGCTTAATAAAATAGCGTCTATGGCACAGAATGGCCTTGCACGCTCCATAAGGCCAGTACATACAATGTCAGACGGCGATACAGTTTACGCCCTTTCCGTCGGCAGTATAGAGGCTGATGTAAATGTGGCAGGTACGCTTGCCTCACATGTAATGGCGTGCGCCATAAGAAACGCAGTATTAAACAGCGGAAGCTTCCACGGTATACCCGGAGCGGCAAATATGCAACAATGAAACAAAAGCCCTTTACTTATAAGTGAAGGGCTGATATTTTTTAATATAAACAATGATAATCATTCTTTATGCTATAAAATATACAAATACATATTATTCGAGGTGCAAGTGAAAATATGATAGATATACTTAAAGAAATTACAAGGCTCCGTTTAGAAAGAAACTGGTCTGAATACGAGTTGGCAAAAAACTCAGGATTAACTCAATCGACTATATCTACTTGGTATAGAAAAAATCAAATTCCAACCATACAGACATTAGATAAAATTTGTAAGGGTTTTGGAATAACTCTGTCACAGTTTTTTGCTGAAGGAGACGATGCTATTTCACTTACCTCTGAGCAAAAAGAAATATTAAATAACTGGTCGTGTCTAAATGAACATCAGAAACAGGTAATCTCTGACTTGTTAAAAGTAATGAAATAAAAATTTCATTTGATTGTTATAGCTCATCGACTATTTTTATTCACCAAAAACCTGCTGTCTTAATGCCTTTCCCGTAGGGGTTGCCGCAAGTCCTCCGTCACCGGTTTCCTTAAGTGCAACCGACATGCTGTCCCCGACCTTCTTCATTGCCCAGATTACCTCATCAGCCGGAATTGCGCTGGTTATTCCTGCCAGAGCAAGCTCCGCCGCAGTAAAAGCATTTGCCGTTCCCATAGCGTTTCGTTTAATACATGGTATTTCAACAAGACCTGCTACAGGGTCACATACAAGTCCTAAAATATTTTTTAAAGCTATGGCACAGGCGTCTGCTACCATCTGAGGTGTGCCTCCGCACATTTCAACCAAAGCTCCCGCCGCCATCGCGCTGGCGGAACCGCACTCTGCCTGACATCCTCCCTCTGCTCCAGCTATACTGGCCTTATGCGCAATTACAAGACCTATACCCGAAGCTGCGAATAGTCCCATTACCACGTCCCTGACAGGAATTTTCTTCTCGTTCATAACACTTACCACAACGGCAGGAATAATACCGCAGGAGCCAGCCGTAGGAGCGGCAACAATCTTGCCCATACATGCGTTAGTCTCCGAAACGGCCAGGGCCATAGACATTGCTGTCCCAAAAAGATGTCCGCAGATGTTTTTCCCTTCATCAACCTGCTTTTTCATCTTCCATGCGCTCCCGCCTGTAAGGCCGCTGACGGAGCGTGTGTCCTCCTCAAGCCCGTCGTCTATGGATGTCTGCATTATTCTGAAGGACTTGTACATCTTTTTATATAAAGCTTCTTTGGTTGTTTCGCAAGCTTCGGCCTGTTCCTCAATAACAATATCGGAAATCTTTACTCCCCTTTTTTCCGCCTCAGCCACAAGTTCGCTTATGGAATCGTATTTAAGCATATGATATCCTCCTTATATGGCCTTAAGCAACGTTGAATCAATTACATTCTCCATTGCCTTTATTTCTTCGTTCACAGATTCTGAAACGTCAGAATCCAGTTCTATAATCATAACTCCCTTTCCGCCCTTAGGGTTCCTTCTTAAATCAAAGCGTCCGATATTTATCCCATATCTAGCCAATACGCTTGTAACATCAGAAATCATACCGGGTACATTTCTGTGGAGTACAATAAGAGTAGTAAACTTTCCGGTTATCTCAACAGGAGTACCGTTGATTTTTGTAATTACTATATTTCCGCCGCCGACGGAGGCGCCCTGTACCTCAACCTTATTTCCTGCCTCGCTTACCAGCACTACATAAGCAGTATTGGGATGTGAGTTTTCTATTTCACAGGTATGAAATGTAAAATCTAAGCCTCTGAACTCAGCAGTCTCAAAGCTGAATTTAATTCCCGGGTCATCAGTATCCATGCCCAAAATACCAGCAATTATTGCTTTATCAGTTCCATGCCCCTTATATGTCTTGGCAAAGGAACCGCTGAAATATATATCCGCCTTAACCGGCTTGGCGCCCAGAATATTTAACGCGTATCTTCCTATCCTCGCCGCTCCGGCTGTATGGGAGCTTGAAGGTCCTATCATTACGGGGCCTATTATATCAAAAACGTCCATTGTCTTCCCTCCCTAAAATTTATTACAGTCCTGTTATTATTATAATATTTTATCGTCAATAGTTCAACAAATATAGTTTTTATATGGATAAAAAGATTTAGAAATGTTATAATTACTTTCTATCAAAGGAAATTTAAGGAGGAAAATGATTTGGTATCACCTGAAATAGAAAAAAAACTCAGCGGTTTATCCGCGGACTATATATATAACGAAGGCCTTGGGAATTTAATTCTGCTTGCAATATCTGTTGTAGACAGAAAAACCGGCGGCTCTGCTGCAGTTCCGTTTGATATTCCCGAATGCCTTACAGATATAAGAAACAGAGCAGACAGCTATATAACAAGGCTTGAGGATATTTTGAATGACGGGGAAGGACGCTTTGAAGCCCTGGACGATGTGATGGGTATGAAGCAGGAAATAGTTGCGCTTTACAAAGGCATTTACGACTATTATTCCGAGTGGAATACACTTGCCCTTGCGATTAACGATGAAACGGCTGTGCGAAAATACAAGGAGGAGCACCTTGCTCATAAAAAAGTGGAATTCGACATGTATTATACGGATTGTATAAATTTTCTGACTTCTTCCGAAAATATATCAGAGCTGAGAAAATATACGGCACAGCTTTTGAAATGTATGCCAATGAGAATGGCCCGAGCCAGATTTTTCGACATTGTCCTGCGCTCACTGAGAGCCGCCTTTGACGGAGAAAGCGAGGACTGTATTAATAAGTCGCTTGCTGCCTTTAAGCGCGGCTGCGCGCCGTCGCTTGAGAACGGATACGGAAAAATTTTCAGCGAAGTGGCTGAGTGGCTTGACTCAAAGCGTGAGCTGGTTCCCGCCCATCTTGACGATGAAGAGCTTGCCGCTGAGTATGACGACTTTAATCTCATGCTTGATACGATACAAAATATCGAGGACTATTTTACAGAAATATATGATGATTTGAATTCTCTTATAATAGTTCTTTATCTAAGCTTTACATTTGACGAGCTTACGGAGGGAGCTGTGGCTTATGCCGACCTTTTCCGCGCTGTAGTTGATATAATGACTGGCGAAACCCCTGCAGATGAAGCGGAAACCCTTTTGGATACTTTAAAGGAACAGCTTGAAGAGGTATTTGAGCCTATTATTGACAAAATAAATGATATAAATGACAGGGAAATTCAGCTTATAGATAAAATAGGCACAATGTCGTCGCTTACGGACGAAACTCAAAAAAGCATATCAGCCGAGGGATTTATAAGAGGAATTTATTACAGCAATATAAATGACGAAATTTTTGACTTTGACATAGATGAAAAATCCCCTACGGCTACAAAGGAATTTTCCGAAAAAGCGTTTGGAGATTTTATTAATTATATGCAGGACTATTACAAAACGCTGCCTTCACATGTACGTAAATCCAATATGCTCATGCTTTTAGGCTCTGTTCCTGTATCTATGGATATACCGGATACAATGGATTATATAAAATCTTCCGTCGATAATTGTATTGACGTGGAGCAGAAACTGCTTATAATAGATAAATCGGGTATGGTATTTACATCAAACGGCTTCAGCTATGCCCAGGAAGATGATAATGACGAGCACGACCACCATGACTGTGATTGTCATGACCATCATCATCATGACCATGACTGCGGCTGCAATCACGACCACGGCGGACATGACCATAATCACAGCCACTGATGTACAGAAAGGAATTTAACTGAAGAGAAATGACATATCTTTTAATAGCAATAGTAATATGCATACTGTTATCCGGATATTTTTCGGCAACGGAAACAGCTTTTTCGACCTACAATAAAATTAAAATGAAAAATGACGCAAACGCCGGAAACTCCAAAGCGAAGCTTGTTCTTGAGCTGTCTGAAGACTATGACAGGCTTCTTTCAACGATACTGATAGGAAATAATGTGGTTAATATTGCGTCTGCTACATTAGCTACTCTGTTTTTTACAGAAATTTACGGAGGAGCCGCCGGTCCCACTGTCTCCACGGTAGTTATGACCGTTATTGTTCTTATTTTCGGTGAAGTATCTCCGAAAAGCATCGCCAAGGATATGCCTGAAAGCTTTGCTAAGGCCTCCGCTCCTTTTTTAAAGGTTATATACGTTATTTTAAAGCCGTTTAATTATTTATTTACCCTTTGGAAGAAGCTTTTAAGCAGGCTGATCAAAATAAAAAATTCCGAAGGAATAACGGAAGAAGAAATACTTACCATAGTTGAGGAAGCTACTCAGGAGGGCACTCTTAATGAGCATGAAAGCGACCTCATAAGGAATGCAATTGAATTTGACGATTTGGAAGTAAGCGAAATCTGCACTCCAAGAACCAGAATAATAGCCGTGAAGGATAACTCTCCAATTGATGAAGTAACGGAAGTGTTCAACGAATACGGCTATTCAAGGCTTCCCGTATATAAAAAGAGTATTGACAATATTCTTGGCTTCATAAATCAAAAGGATTACTACCGTTATGTAGTTGAGGGCGGCAAAAATATGTCGGATATAATATCCCCTATTCCGCTAGTTCCGCCAACGACAAATATATCAAAGCTTATGAGAAGCATGCAGCAGAAGCATTCTCAAATAGCGCTTGTGGTTGATGAGTACGGCGGAACCTTTGGTATAATAACTCTTGAGGACATTCTTGAGGAGCTGGTCGGAGAAATATGGGACGAGCATGACAATGAGATACCGGAAATAATCCGCAACAGTGAAAGCGAGTATACAGTACTTGGCACGGCTAATCTTAACGATGTATTTGAATTTTTTGAAAAGGAATGCGACTCCGATTTCGTATCGCTCAACGGCTGGTTATCAGACCAGCTTGAAAGGATACCCTGCGTTAACGATTCGGTTATATATGAAAATCTAATATTTACTGTTACAAAGGCTAATTCCAGAAGGGCCATAGAGGTAAAAATACAAAAAATAAGTGATGAACAAGGTCAGAATTAAGGGCTTCAATAGAAGCCCTTTTTTATTTGCTGAAATATTTTCTATGTCTATTTATAAACCATTACTTTTTTGGTATAATTTATTCAGCAAACAGAATTATATTTATGGGAGGAAAACAAATGAGAAAAAAATTCATAGCGGCGCTTTCAGCAGCGGCAATACTGGCTGTCAGTGGATGCAGCAGTTCTACCAAAGTAACATTGGGGCCGGTCGGAGGAAACCAAGTATCCGAGATTGAGAGGTACAATGCTTATATTGATGCAAATAATGTTATAATTAATGAGCTTGACGACGCAATATACAGTTATTTCAGCTATGTTGAATATCAGGAGGCTTCCGAAAGTCCGGAAACAGTTGTACAGATTTCTCCGCTCAATTTCATGGCGAT
>OHAS01000584.1_pt1 | contig 31653 bp, 25 predicted proteins | sample 1577131 | NCBI WGS metagenome assembly OHAS01 (sample SAMEA3541566, study PRJEB24748) | human gut metagenome | biome: human gut; feature: human-associated habitat; material: faeces | place: China | collected 2012 | reverse complement strand
CCCGGATTTTATTCCGCTTCACGATGTCCTTGAGCTGGACAGAGTTGAATAGATCGTGAAGATATTGCTTGGACGGCGCATCCGCATAGCGGAGATTTGCGAGATAGGGCATCCCTCCGGCGAGCAAATACTTTTGGAAACACTGCTGGATGGAGGCATCGGGCGCAATTGAGCGATATAGCTCCATGAACTCTCCGAAGGAGAACGGATAGATCACAAACTCCACATACCGTCCGCCCAAATAGGTCGCAAGCTCACCGGACAGCAGCTTTGCATTGGAGCCGGTGATGTAGATGTCACAGTCCAGCGAGACGCGGAAAGAGTTGATGCACTTTTCCCAGTCCTTGACCTCCTGAATTTCATCAAAAAACAGATAGACCTTGCCGTTGATCTCTGTGGCTCTTGCAGTGATCTCATCATGCAGCGCCTGAGCGGTTTGCAGATGGGAGTAGCCCATATCTTCAAAGTTGATGGAGATAAACTGCGCCCGGCTGACGCCGGACTCCGCAAGCTCCTGCTGAATCAGCTCCAACATGACCGACTTTCCGCAGCGGCGGATACCGGTCATGACCTTGACCAGCTCCGTTCCGATGAACGGACGGATACGGCTCATATACAGTTCGCGTTTGATCATAAAACTTCACGCTCCTTCCGTGGCTGACCACAGTATATCACACTTACGATTAAAATTCAACGCGAAAATGCTCTTTATAAGTTATAACTGATAAAATGTAGTTTTCGACAAAAGATTTCAGATAAGACTTAACTATTCAGGCGAAGCCTTGCAAAGGGAGGATTCCACCCTTTATTGGCACACAAAATTCCGTTATAACAGGGTGGAGTGGCAAGATAGACAGGGGAAACCAAGCGGCGCACAAGCGATATTTTTCTCCATATTCGCCCCGAAATGCAGCAGAAAAATGAAACAACCATCGGCATATCCGTTGGGCGGTCATGCCGATGGCTGTGTGTTTCATCAGAGCTTTCATTCGATTTTTGAGGGCGGTAGTAGTGTGTCATTTTCGCGCCTGCAATTCAATTTTTCATACACCATTTTTACACCATTTTGGCGTGGAACAGTATAGAATTACATGAAGTTATATAGTGACTATTTGTGCAGAAAACACGATGAAATCAAGAATTATCGGTATTTATGGGGTGATATTGAGATATAGAATCGGGTGAATCGCCCACGATACCTAATTTCATATATACATACCTCACTTTAAAAAATCCTGTATTTGCAACGGTTTGCGGGTCCGGGCCTTTTGGCACTGTATCATTTTTACACCATTTTTTCAAAAGGCTCGGATTCCGCAACACGGTTGGCTTCAAATTGCCGCAAAGCCTCGTCCAGCGACTCCGTTGTGACGTGGACGTAGCGGTCCATGGTCGTCTGGATGCTGGCGTGGCCCAGCAGCTTCTGCAAAATTTTCGGCTGCATGCCGCTCTCGATGGCTCGTGTGGCGTAGGTGTGGCGCAGGGCGTGCATGCAGAAGTGCTCGATGCCCGCCTGATCACAGAGCCGGTATAAGTGGGTATCATAGGAACTGTTCTTCGCCGGTTCCCCGGTACGCCAGTTGATAAAGACAAGATCACGCAGATACATATAGGCCGACGTGCCCCTGCGCCGGTCCAGATAGGTGAGCTTCTGCGAGAGGGCGGGGGAGAGCTTCTTCCCCTCGCGCTCGGCCAGGCATTCCTCCAGAATTTCCACCGCCCGGTGGGTCAGGGGAATGGTGCGGTAGCTGTCCGGCGTTTTCGGCGGGCCCGCCCGCCATGTGTGCAGGTCGTAGCGGTACTCCAGCGTCTTGTTCACCGTCAGCGTCCGCTTCTCCAGATCCACCGCATCCCACGTCAGGCCGATCATCTCGCCGGTGCGCAGCCCCGTTTCCAGCAGGAACGCGTACTGGTGATAGTTCTTCGTGCCCCGCGCCGCATCCAGAAAGCGCCGCTGCTCGTCCCGCGTCAGGAAGTGGATGTCATCCGCCGCCCGGCAGGGCTTGGTGTAGCGCACGCCGTCCATGGGGTGCTTGGTGATGAGGTCGTTCATCTTCGCCGACTTGAATAGGGTTCCCATGGTGATGTAGGTCTGCTTGATGCTGGAGCCGGAATAGTCCGCGTCCATCAGCAGCAGAACCCGCTTGCAGTGCATGGGCTTCACGTCCGAAAGGCACATGTGCCCGATCACCGGCTTGATGTTCCGCGTGTAGCGGTCGCGGTAGTTCCGCAGGGTGTTGGGGGCCAGATCGCCCACAATGTTCTCGATCCAGAAGTTGAACCATGCGTCCACCGTGGTGCTGGTGGCGATGAAGAGGCCGTCATGCTTGTCGGCATAGCGGGCGTCCTCCATCCAGTTCTTGGCTTCGGGGAGTGTTTTGAAGTATTTTGCGTGTCGTTTTCCTGTCCGATCGACAAAACGTGCGCTGTAAAACCCGTCCTTTCTTTGGCAGATACCCTTGCCGCATTCTCTTCCTTTCAGGCTTTTGCCCATACACTTGAGCTCCTTTCCGGTCTGAGGGAAAAGAGCCTACTGCAACAACATAATTATAGCAGATAGGCTCCCGTCCCTCAACCCATTTTTACAAATTTACCGTTCTTCGGGCCTGCGTCAGATGACGAGCCGGGCGCTGATGTATTCTTCAAATTCCCGGCGCTTTACCAGCTTTTTCGTCCCGACGAAGAGGACGAAGGGGCAGTTGGGGGCTTTCAGCATGCTGTCGATCTTGTTGATGCCGATGTTGCTGTACTCTGCCGCCTCCTTGGTGGTCAGTGCCATTTTCAGGTGGATGGGTACGGTGGGTGTGTTGGTCATAAGGTGCTCCTTTCTTGGCGTCTATGTAGACAGATAGAACCTGTTTTCTTTGTGTTCGAGGGAAATCGTATTGCCCCGCCGGAAGTGCGGTGCGGAAGACGTTGGCTCAAAATTCTCCTTTCACTAGCCAACGGACAACATAAAGCAGACTGTCACGGTTCTGTCACGAAGCCTTTTGCAGACGATCGTGCCGCTGCCTCACGGACTTCTGCCCCTCTACATGACAACGGACAATTTCTGCGAAAAACTTGGCACCCTTCTGAAAAAATTTCTTCTACTTTACAACGCGCATTTTTGCCCTTGCTGGGGGGACAGGCAAAAAAATTTTCGGCGCTGAAGCTCTTCCACTATCCAACGGACAAACCGAGGCGATTTGTCTCATGATTGTCACGAAAAAGGGAAAAAAAGAAGCGCCTGTCTGCATGACAGGCGTTTTCAGAAAGCTGCTGTTATTCGGTTGTGTCCCAACGATCCTCTTTGTTTTTCTGCGATAACCGGCGGATGCCGTCCGCCTCATCCCGCTGCCGCAGGAGTGCGGCGGACGCCAGATACAGCGCGTTCTGCCGCCGTTCGACCGCCCCGCGATTGATTTGCAGGGCGTCCGCCGTTTTGCGGATGGACAGCCCCTCGGAAAACCGCTTTTTGAAGATCTCTGCGTAGTCGTGGAGCACGGTTTTAAGGGACTGCTGGAGAAATGCCAGATCCTCGCGCATGGCAAGATATTCCTCCCGGTCATGAACGCCGATGTACTGCTTCCGTTCCCGGATGAGCCGGTACCGCTGTATGTCTATGCGGTAGTTCTCGCAGACGTCCTTAGCATATTCGTAGTAGGTTTTACTGCATCGGATGAAGCGATTTTCGTACTCGTCGTCAACATAAGTGAAGGGCTTGCTCTTGGGCTCCGGAAAGCCGTCCTCGTACACCTCGCGGACGATGGAGGTGTCGATCTCGCGCCGGGTCTGGCGGACGTATTTGTCCCGCAGCTCGCCGTCCACCTCGACCTTCTCGCAGAAGGACGTGTAGCGGATGAGGTAGTAGTGCTCGTTGTCCTCGCGGGAAAAGCTGGCGTCCTTGCAGACCACGATGGCCTCGCCGGTGTCAATGTCCTTGAGCACACGGACGACGAAAATCGGCTTGCCGTCGTAGCGCTTGTAGTAACCGGCAAACACGCGTCTCTCTGCCATGCGCAGCCCTCCCTTCGGTGATTTTTCTACAGTATAACACAGATCACGGCGGAGGAAAAGCGCGGCGCGGAGACGGAGAAACTGAGATTGGAGAAACCAGCAAGCACATCCGGTGTCCGGACAACACCGGAAAATGCGCGTTTTTGCCCTGCGGGCAGACTACGCATTTCGACTTTTGGGATGCTCCCAAACCCTGCCTGATTTTTGCAAAACCGCCGTGGATCCGGGGAATCGCACGCGAACCTAACGACATCTTTGCAATGACGCTTTTTTGTGATTTTGAAGCCTCTCAGGCCGCCATTTCCACGATGATTTCCCGGCTTTTCACACGGAAATTGGCATACAGATTTTTACTGAATGCCATTGCGTAACTGCATTGTTTGCTGTATAATTAAATAGCCAAATAGTCATATCTCGCATAGATGATCGCGGAATATGACTATTTGCGGGAGATTTTAAGTTGTCCTTGCCGGGCGAATGATACGGCAAGATTGATAGGAACCGAATTACATGTACAGACGATATGTAAAGCGCATCATTGACGTGATTTTGGCACTGACCGGTTTGATCCTGGCCTCTTGGCTGTACCTGCTCATCATGATTACCATTGAGATCGACGATCCCGGCCCGGTGTTTTTCTCACAGAAGCGCGTGGGCATCCACAAAAAATATTTCCGGCTCTATAAATTCCGCAGCATGAAGATGTCCACGCCCCACGATATGCCGACGCACCTGCTGGAAAACCCAGAGCAGTACATCACACGCGTTGGAAAATTCCTGCGCAAGACATCCCTTGACGAGATTCCGCAGCTCTGGAATATTCTCCGGGGCGACATGAGCGTTATCGGCCCCCGGCCTGCTCTTTGGAATCAGGAGGACCTGCTGGCTGAACGGGACAAGTATGGTGCCAACGATGTGAAGCCCGGTCTTTCCGGCTGGGCACAAATCTGTGGCCGGGACGAGTTGGAGATCGCAGACAAGGCCCGACTGGACGGCGAGTATGTGCGGCGTATGAGCTTTGCCTTTGACTGCCGCTGCTTTTTGGGGACGGCCATTTCCGCCCTGCGTGGCGACGGCGTGGTCGAGGGCGGCACGGGAGAGCTGCATAAGACGGAGAGCAAGAAATGAGAATTCTGATCGCAACCAATCATTCCTATATGTTCTACCGCTTCCGCAAAGAGCTGGTGGAGGCGCTGATGCAGGAGCATGAGGTCATTCTCAGCACGCCCTTTGTGGGCCACGAGGACGATTTGCAGGCCATGGGACTTCGCTGCATCGACACAGAGATCGACCGCCGCAGCATCAATCCTTTCAAGGACATGAAGCTGCTGAAAACCTACCGCAAGATGCTGGACGAGATCCAGCCGGATTTGGTCATCACCTATTCCATCAAGCCCAACATCTACATGGGCAGCGCCTGCAAGGCCAAGGGTATTCCCTATGTCACCAATGTGCAGGGCCTCGGCACGGCGTTTGAAAAGCCGGTGCTGTCGAGTGTGGTGTCTGTGATGTACCGCAGCGCCCTGCAAAAGGCTAGAACGGTGTTCTTTGAGAATGAGGCGAACGCGCAGTTCCTCCTGCATAAAAACATCATCTCCGCCCAGCAGATGAAGGTGCTCCCCGGTGCTGGCATCAATCTGGACGAGTATCCCTATGTCCCCATGAAGGATGACGGTGTGTGCAGCTTCCTGTTTGTGGGCCGGATCATGAAGGAAAAGGGCGTGGACGAGTTTTTCGCCGCCGCGAAAACTGTCAAGGCGGAGCTTGGCGAAAAGGTCGCATTTGATGTGGTGGGCTTTTACGAGGATGCCTACAAAGAAACCGTCGATCAGTTAGTCGCTGATAGCGTCATCAAGTTCCACGGCTTCCAGACGGACGTGCATCCGTTCTATGAAGCGGCGGACTGCGTTGTGCTGCCCTCCTACCATGAGGGCATGTCCAATGTTTTGCTGGAGGGTGCCGCCACAGGCCGCGCCCTCATCACCAGCAATATCCCCGGCTGCCGCGAGGCGGTGGAGGATGGCGTCAGCGGCTATCTCTGCCCCGCACAGGATGCGGAAGCATTGACGAATTTCTTCCGTGAATTTGCTGGCAAAACACATGTTGAGCAGGAGCAGATGGGCCGCTGCGGACGCACGCTTATCGAGCGGAAGTTTGACAAGCGCATTGTGGTGGCGCAGACCATAGAGGGACTTATGCTTCCTGTGACAGCGAGGAACTGAGGATGCGGCAACTGATTTTACTTTATTGGGGCTGCGTCTTTCTGATGTACTTGTCCCAAGTCTATTATCCGACATCTGCGCAGTTAGATGGGCCTCAGACCGGACGTCGGCACTTCATGCTGCGCAAAGCGGATATCTTCATGATCGTTGTAATCGTGTGGATGACGTGCTTTTCGTTTCTACGAACGGGCTATAACGATACGATGACATATAGACTTCATTTTATGGAGTCTGAATCTGTTGCAGATTACTTTGCAAGAAGCGGACTGCTGGATTGGACGGGCAATCCCCTCTCTGAATTATATCGTGATGTAGTACGTGACGCTACTACCAACTATCATATCTATTTCTTCTTTCCAGCATTTCTTAGCAGCTTTGCAGTTGTGAAGCTTTTTAAGAGATACTCGGTCAACCCGGCTTTTTCCCTTTTGATTTTCTTTTCAATTGGCACGTATGTCATGTACATTGCGGCACTCAAACAGTGCTTTGCGATGTTTTTCCTGCTTTTGGCGCTGCCTTACGCCATTGACAGAAAATACGTGCGTTTCTACCTGCTGGTATTTGTCGCAATGCTGTTTCACACCCATGCATTTATGTTTGCAATCGTTCCATTGCTGTTTGGAAAACCGTGGGGAAAGGTGACCATTGTATTTTTCCTGGCAGCACTCTTTGCAATGGCGACTTACGACGCTACTCTTGGTGCATTTATGGAATATGCGCAGTCGATGGGTGCGTTAGTTGCAGAGATTGAGGTGTTCGATAACAACTCTATCAATGTTCTGAGAGTTGTTGTTTACTGGGTTCCTGCGATGCTTGCGTTAGCCTTCCGTAAGCGGCTTTTTTCAAATTCTACAAGAGTAGAGAATCTATTCGTTAATATGAGTATGGTCAGCGCGTTTATTTTGATGATCGGCTTGGTTCAGGCTGCAAACCTGTTTGCGCGTATGGCGGCCTATTTTGAGATCGCCACGGCAATTTCTCTTCCGTGGATGATAAAAAAGCTATTTACCAAGCGTTCCGCACGAGCTGTTACGATTTGTGCAGCAATATTGTATTTTGGATATTTCCTGTATGAATTTGGCGTTTCTAAGGATTTTGGGAATAACTACTCGGCAATTACACTGTGGCAGTTTGTTACAAGCCTATTTGGAGGTTAATGTATGTCCGCTTCTTCTATCCACCAATTAATTGAATCATGCGGGTTTTGCCGGGCATCTGAAGTGGAAGAGCTTCAGACGATGAAAACAGGCATGACCAACCGTTCTTACGCCTTCTTTGTGAAAGGAAATCGGTACATTATTCGTATCCCCGGTGAAGGAACCGACCGCCTGATCAACCGTGCGCAGGAGTATGCCGTCTATAGGGCGATTGCTCCGCTTAAAATAAGCGAAACGGTTCATTATTTTGATCCGGTAACAGGAATCAAAATCGCGTCATACCTGACCGATGCACATGTTTGTGACAGCGGGAACTGGGAGGAAGTCACAAAGTGCATTGCGGCTCTGCGAGAGTTCCATTCAAGTAAGCTGCACGTTGCGCACAGCTTTGATCTGTGGGAACGCTTGGATTTTTACGAGAGCCTTTGGAAAGGTGAACCTTCCATTTATGCGGATTACGGTAAAACGAAACAGGCGGTTCTCGGTTTGAAGCAGTTTATCGATGAGCAGCCGAAGGATGTCTGCCTCTGTCATATTGACGCAGTGCCAGATAACTTCCTGTTTGTCCATGATACGAACGGTGCTGAACAAATCAAGCTCATCGACTGGGAGTATGCAGGGATGCAAGATCCGCATCTGGACATTGCAATGTTTATTATCTATGCAATGTTTGATCGGGAGGAAGCTGAAAAACTGATCGATCTGTACTTCATCAACGGCTGCGACAAGTTGACCCGCATGAAGGTGCACTGCTATATCGCTGTCAGCGGCCTTGTGTGGAGCAACTGGTGCGAGTTCAAACATCATTGTGGTGTAGAGTTCGGTGCTTACACACAACGTCAATATGACTACGCAAGAGAATACAGTGAGATATTCTTCCGAGAATATAGAGAGGTATTTGGCAGAGATTATGTCTAAACATATTGTAGAACGTGCAATCATTATGGCTGCGGGTATCGGCCAGCGGCTGCGCCCTGTGACCCTGACGACTCCCAAACCGTTGGTCACAGTAAATGGCGTGTGCATGATCGATACGATCATCGCGGCGCTTCACGAGAATGAAATCCACGAGATTTATGTCGTGGTCGGATACCTAAAAGAGCAATTCTATGAATGGGCGAAGAAGTACAACGGCATTACTCTGATAGAAAATCCATGGTACGCGGAGTGCAATAACATCGCGTCCCTCTATGTCGCGCGTGAATACCTGAACAACGCGATTATTTTGGACGGCGATCAGATCATCCGCAACCCGGCGATCCTTCACCGGGAATTTACCCGCTCCGGGTATAGCTGCGCCTGGACAGACAGAGCTACAAACGAATGGCTGTTGACGGTTAAAAATGGGATCGTGACAAAATGCAGCCACACAGGCGGCGATCACGGCTGGCAGCTCTTCAGCGTGTCACGCTGGACAGCAGAAGATGGGCAGCGACTCAGAAAGCACTTGGAACTGGAATTTGTGCAAAACGAAAATCGGAGCATTTACTGGGATGATGTTGCAATGTTTTGCCACCCTGATGAGTACCAGTTCGGCGTTTATCCCATTTCAGCGGAAGATCTGCGCGAAATTGACAGCTTCACAGAGCTTTGCGAGGCTGATTCATCATATAGAGGAAGGGTTAATTGAGATATGAAGAAAAACACACTGAAAAAAGAGCTTGACTGGGTATCTATGCTGGTGCCGCTGGCAATCGTGCTGACGGTATGTGCGCTGTTTATGATTTTTCCGGAAGGCTCCAAGCTCGTCCTGAGTGTAGTACGAGGTTTTCTGGGAGATGACTTTGGTCTCTACTATGCACTGCTCGGCGTTGGCATCGTAGGCTGTACGCTTTATATAGCCTTTTCCAGATTCGGCAAGATCAAGCTTGGCGACTGCGAAAAGCCGCAGTATCGCTCTTTTCAATGGGGTACTATGATTTTCACATCCACTATGGCCGCAGACATTCTGTTTTATTCGCTGTGCGAATGGGCGCTGTATGCCAATGAATCGCAGGTCGAAATGATGGGCGGCATGCAAAAATGGGCGTCCACTTACCCGCTTTTCCACTGGGGACCTATCGCGTGGGGCTTTTATATCGTGCTTGCGGTTGCATTCGGCTTTATGATCCATATCCGCGGCCGTGATAAGCAGAAATTCTCTGAAGCCTGCCGCCCCCTGCTGGGAAGCCGGGTAGATGGAGTTTGGGGGCGTGTGATCGACCTGACTGCGATTTTTGCGCTGATTGCGGGCACAGCGACGACGTTTTCTCTCGCAACGCCGCTGCTTTCCAGAGCAATCAGCCGTGTGTTTGGCCTGCAGGACAGCATCGGGTTAACGATAGCAATCCTTTTGATGATCGCGGCAGTCTACACCTTTACGGTCTGGTTCGGCATGAAAGGAATCGCGAAGCTCGCCGCCATTTGCAGTTATTGCTTCTTTGCGCTGTTGGCATATGTCCTGTTTGGCGGCGGAGAGACGCGCTATATTCTGGAAACGGGTTTTTCCGCAATCGGCAATCTTGCCCAGAACTTCATCGGGCTGGCAACATGGATGGATCCGCTGCGGGAAACGAGCTTCCCGCAGAACTGGACGATTTATTACTGGGCCTATTGGATGGTCTGGTGTGTTGCAACACCGTTTTTTATCGGCGTGATCAGCAAGGGTCGTACTATTCGCAATACGATCCTCGGCGGTTACGGCTGGGGCCTTGCGGGCACCTTTACCTCGTTTATCATCCTTGGCAATTACGGCCTTGCACAGCAGCTCAAGCATGGCCTTGACGTTACCGGCTTTATTGCGGCGGGCGGCAACTATTCCGAAGCAATTATGAAAATATTTGATACGCTCCCGCTGACGGAATTTGGCCTGATTTTGCTGGCGGTCACAATGGTCGCATTCTATTCCACCACATTTGACGCGCTGACGATGGTCGTTTCGAGCTACTCGTATAAGAGATTGAAGCCGGAGCAGGAGCCAGATAAACGTATCCGTACCTTCTGGGCAGTGGTGTTTATCCTTCTGCCCATCGCACTGATATTCTCGGAGAATTCCATGAACAGCCTGCAATCCGTATCGATCATTGCGGCGTTTCCTATTGGGATCATTATTCTCGTGATCGTAGCGAGCTTCTTTAAGGATGCGTCCAGCTATCTGCGGGAGAGAAAGGACATATGAGCATGACACAAACATCAGATCAACTCCCGCAGCAGATCTGGGCAACAGAGCAAGAAATACTGGATGTGATCCACCAAGTCTGCACGGAGCACGGTCTGCGGTATTCTCTGGCCTACGGCACCTTGATCGGTGCTGTGAGGCATAAGGGATTTATCCCGTGGGATGATGACATTGACATAATGATGCCCAGAGAGGACTATGAAAAGCTGCTTGCTGTCTGGGATCAGTCTGCGCCGAAAGGATATATTCTGCAAAACACCAGAACGGATTCGGATTTTACGCAGAACTTCACCAAAATCAGAAAGGACCATACGGCCTTCCTACAGGACGAGGTGGAACGGACGAAGCATTACCACAAAGGCATATTCGTTGATATTTTCCCCGGTGATCGGGTTCCGTCTGGCAAGATCGGACGGAAGATCCAGTACATTGCCTGCGCCGTGAACCTGTTATACAGCCGCGGGCACACCAGTGGCTCTGGAGGAATGATCGGCAAAGCTGAGAGGGTCTTGCTTAAAGCACCGAAAGAGAAATACGCTGTGCGGCGTGAGCGTGCAGAGAAGAAAATTCGCAGTTGGAACGGGGATGAATCCCTGCAATATGTGTTTCCGAGTACCATCGAGTGCAGCCGCAAGTATTATCCCGCGAATTTGTTCGAGAACATGAAAACAATCGAGTTTAACGGGAAGCAGTATATGTGTGTTGCAGATACAGACGCTACCCTGCGTGTGGAATACGGCGATTACATGCAGCTTCCTCCGGAGGAAGAGCGGGTATGGAAGCATCATCCGATCTTGATAGACTTTGAGCATAACTACGAGGAGCTGCGAGATGATGAATCCTAAGGTGTCTGTCCTGATGGGCATTTACAACTGCGCAGAGACATTGCCGCAGGCGGTTGCTGCCATACAGAATCAGACTTATTCAAACTGGGAGCTTATTCTTTGCGATGACGGCTCTACAGATAACACATATGGTGTTGCGCAGAGCCTTGCAGCAAAGGACAGCCGGATTATTCTTCTGCAAAATGAATACAATCTGGGGCTGAATCAGACGCTGAACAACTGTCTGGCGGTGGCGAGCGGAGAGTACATTGCACGGATGGATGGCGATGATGACTGCCTTCCAGAACGATTTGAAAAGCAGGTTACATTACTGGAGAGGCATCCGGAGTTCCAAATTACCAGTAGTCCAATGATTCTGTTTGATGAAAACGGTGAATGGGGACAAACAACACTAAAGGAATTCCCGACGCCAGCAGACGTGGTAGAAGGGACAGCGATTTGTCACGCGCCAGTCATGCTTCGTAAGGAATGTATGGATGCGGTGGGCGGATATACCGTAGACAAAAGGATGCTGAGAGTTGAGGATGTTAACCTTTGGATTAAGCTATATGCTGCTGGGTATCGTTGCTGCAACATTCAACAGCCGCTCTATCGAATGCGCAATGACCAGAATGCGCTGAACCGACGGAAATACATCTATCGCGTAAACTCAACTTATGTTCGCCTACAGGGGTGCCGACTGTTGCGTCTTGGACCCAAAAGCTACTTGAAGGCTTTTGCCCCGATGATAAATGGATTGATTCCAGCATACCTACGGCAAACCATTCGAAGGGTACAACGAGGAGCAAGGTAAATGCAGAGAATACTTTTCCTCATCCATGATCTTGGCCAAGGCGGCGCGGAGAAGGTGCTGGTCAATCTGGTCAATAACATGGACCGATCAAAATTTGATATTTCTGTGACAGCGCTATTTGGCGGCGGTGTGAATGAGCAGTTCCTTGCACCGGACATTCACTTCCGTGCGGTATTTCCGAAAGAGGTGCCGGGGAACAGCAAGCTAATGAAGCTGCTGACGCCTGCACAGCTCCACCGCTTATGCGTGAAGGAACACTACGACATCGAGGTTTCCTATCTGGAAGGCCCATCAGCCCGCGTTATCAGCGGTTGCCAAGATAAAAATACCAAACTGGTATGCTGGATCCACAGCACAATTAAAAATATGGAAGAGGTGGCCTGTTCTTTCCGAAGCGTACATGAAGCACAGAACTGTTATGGCTGTTTTAATCAGATCGTCTGCGTTTCCAAATGGACAAGGCAAGCTTTCCTAAATGTCTTTCCGGAGCAAAGCAATGTGACTGTTTTATACAATGCTATTGAAAGTGATAGGATCATAGAGCAATCTCGACTGCCGATACCGGGCAACCTGCTCCGTAGTGAGGAAATTAATCTAATTACTGTGGGGAGTATGAAACCGGTCAAAGCGTTTGACCGCATGATTCGTATTCATGCCTGCTTGCGAAAAGCCGGCTACCCAGTTCACACTTATTTTTTGGGTATGGGGCCCGACCTTGACAAGCTGAAGAATCAGTCAAATGAACTCGATCAAGGCGATACCATCACCTTCCTCGGTTATGAAACTAATCCATACAAATATGTTGCCAAGGCCAATTTGTTCGTATGCTGTTCTCTGTCAGAGGGCTTTTCTACGGCAACGACAGAGGCGCTGATCGTTGGAACGCCGGTCTGCACCGTTGAAGTCTCTGGTATGAAAGAGATGCTGGGCGAGCACAACGAGTGGGGCGTCGTGACGGAAAACAGTGAAGAAGCGCTGTATCAGGGGATCAAAGACTTACTTGATCACCCAGACAAGCTGGCCCACTACAAAGAAAAAGCCGTTGAGCGAGGGAAGAGCTTCAGCACGGAGAATACAGTCCGTGCGGTGAAGAAAATGTTATTAGAATTGTGAGAGAATATATGATTACTGTCGTTGTCCCTGTTTACAATTTAGAACAGCTTCTCCCTCGCTGCATGAATTCATTGCTTAGCCAGACAGCCCGTAACTTCGAGATTGTCCTTGTGGATGACGGTTCAACGGATGGCAGCGGTGAACTGTGTGATGAATACGTCGCCATGCATCCCAGTATTGTTCGTTGTATTCATAAAACCAATGGCGGGCTGTCTTCTGCCAGAAATGCGGGCATGAATGCTGCAAAGGGAGATTATGTAATCTTTCCGGATCCTGACGATTGGGTAGAGCCAGACTACTTAGAACAACTGAGCATACTTCAAGCACAATACCATGCTGATTTGGCGTGCACTGGTCACTATATCGACTATGATACAAAGAGTATTCCTGAGAATCCCAATCAATCTTTGCGTATCATGTCTGGAAACGAGGCACAAGCTATGCTGCTGATCCCGCCGCGGATGGGCGGTTTTGCATGGAACAAGCTTTACCAATTGGGCATAATTCGAGAGAATAACCTTCAATTTCTGGATGACGTAGGAACAACAGAGGATCTTGATTTTGCATTCCGCTATTTGCACTTCTGCAATACTGTGTGCTTTGATCCGGCCAAGCGAACATACCATTACTACCAGCGTAGTGGCGCGGCAACTCGCTGTGGGTTTTCGCAGAAAAAACTACAGGCGATTCATACCTATGAAAAAATTTTGCGGGTTGTCGAAGATTCTTCACCTATAGCGCAGGCAGCCAGAGAAGAAATCTGCAATACGGCAATCAATTTGCTCGCGTTGTACCTTAATGCAGATACTCAAGATACAACCGCGTATCAAATAATTCGAAACTATATCAGGCAATACTATTCCGACTATCTAAAAAGTGAGCGTTACGGTGGCGGGAGAAAGGCACAAGCTGTCTTGGCACGTTACACGCCAAGACTGTACGGAATGATTAAGAACAGTATTACGCGAGAGTGAGGAGAAGAAATGCTGGCAGCGGTGATCGTAACCTATAATCGAAAAGAGCTCTTGGGTCAAAACATTGAAATGCTGTTATGTCAAACCAGACCCTTTAACCGCATTTTTATTATTGATAATTGTTCAACCGACGGGACGCATGATTATTTACAAAGTAAGGGCTGGCTGGATACTGAGCAGTTCGTATATGTGAAAACGGAATCCAATATTGGTGGTGCAGGAGGTTTTTACACTGGTGTAAAAGCTGCATATAATGCTGGTGCAGATTGGATTGTGCTGATGGACGATGATGGCCGTGCAGCGGATGTCCATACATTTGAAACACTTACATCTGCGGCAGATCGCCTTTACTTCGAGGGAAAAGGTAATAAGAAGATCTTCGCAAATTCCCTTGTCCTTCAGGGAGATTTGCTTTCCTTTAAGATCGGTAATATTTACACCGTGGCCGATGCACTTGCGGCAGCGAAAGACGGATTGCTGGAAGGAACGGCCAATCCCTTTAACGGGACGCTGATTTCAAGAGAACTGGTTGCCGAGATTGGATATCCTAACAAGGATTTCTTCATCAAGGGCGATGAGGTCAATTACAAACAGCGGGCTTTGGACGCAGGAGCTTACATCGTGACCGTGACAGGTTCGCGCTATATTCATCCGCGTCCGGAGACACATGAGCGCAAAGTGCTTGGCATTCAGGTTCCTGTTTTTGTGGAAGCTCCTTGGAAAGAATATTATGCTGCACGGAACTTTACATATATGTACAAGCAAAAGGGCTGGTATAAGGGCATTGCCTTCGAGTTGATTTTTGTGAAGCTACTTGCCGTTTTCTCAATGAAGTGCAAAAAACATGCAACGATCAAAATGCTGTTTAAAGGGGTTAGCGACGGCTGGAATGGCAGACTTGGTGCAACGGTAAGACCATAGATGGAGGTTGGGCATGAATGAAGTGGTTTCGGTAATTGTCCCGGTGTACAACTGTAAAGAATACCTTGAGCGCTGTATTGAGAGCATCCTGCATCAGACTTATCCGCATATTCAGTTGATTTTAGTGGATGACGGATCGGCTGATGGTAGCAGCGAGATATGCGACTGCTATGCCGCTCAGGATGCGCGGGTACAAGTTATCCACCAGGAAAATAGTGGGGTAAGCACAGCAAGAAACCGCGGCATTAATGTTGCCTCTGGACATTTTTTGTATTTTGTGGATGGCGATGACGCAATTGCAACAAACACACTTGAGACTGCTCTGAATGAATTTGATGATAGCGTAGATGCTGTCTTTTGGGGGATTACCAAAAACTCTGAACCGACTGCATATGTGCAGGAGCTCCCAATCGAATCCGGGATCTTTGAAAGAGATGCTGTACTATGCGGTATATTAAAAGATTACGCTGGATATGGTGGTGGCTATCCCACAAATAAAATTTGGCGGCTCACAATATACGATAATAGCGAAGCGATTCCACGCTTCAATCCGAAGTTGTACTATTTTGAAGATCTGGAGTGGGTCGTGCGGATGTTGATACATACTGCAAATGTACGAATTCTTCCTGATCACTTCTATTATTATACTGTTCACTCCGAAAGCGTGACCAATAAGAAAGGTGCTGAAGAGTATCGTGAGTGCGGATATCATCAGGCTGTTTGGAAGGTTATTGCCGACCTGAAGTCGAAAAATGAAATTCAGAAGTGGTTTTGCGGTAGATATTATCCAGAGTTGGTGAACGGTGTGCTGTTTGCATGGAAGAACAAGTATAGAAACCTGAGGGATACACTTATGGCAAAGTTGGTTCTATGGAAAGATGAAATCCTGACCAGCGATTCAGTCAATCGAAAGATTAAGCTGAGGTGCAGAGCAATCCTCTTTCTGCATTCAATTTATTTATTGTGAGGAACACCTTATGCCGATAATCAGCGTTATTATTCCGGTTTACCAAGTTGAGAAATATTTGAAACGATGTATTGACAGTGTTGTACATCAGACATTTCATGATTTCGAATGCATACTAGTCGATGACGGATCTACAGATCGCTCAGGCGATATATGTGATCAATATGCGAAAATCTACTCTAATTTCCGAGTAATACACAAGCAAAATGGTGGCCTTTCCTCTGCAAGAAATGCGGCACTTAGTAAAGCCTGCGGAGACTTTTTATGCTTTCTTGACAGTGATGATATGCTTCATCCGCAAGCCTTGGAACTTATGTTGAGAGTTGCACAAGAAACTTCGGCCGATATGGTGTCTGCAAAACTTTCAGAGTTTTCAACACCGAACATTGAGGCAAGCGCTATCAAAAGCGTCATCACAAAGACAATGGATCAGGATGATGTAATCTCCAATCTATATCCATCCCTTTTTGGAGATATTTCTGTTACCGCCTGCGGAAAACTGTATTGTAAGCACGTTTTTGAAACACTCCGATTTCCAGAAGGCGCAATTTATGAAGATCTGCACATTTATCTGGATACGCTAATGTCCTGCAATCGGATTGCATTGGTGAATTCTGCCCTGTATTTTTATTATAAGAATCCGGATTCTATAACACGGAGTAATTATTTGGTGCATGATCGCTTTGGGGAATTCCAAGTGCGTGAACAATATATCTCTTTTTTTCGCAATAGGAATCTATTTACGCAGGCGCAATATGCAGAGAATGATTATTTGACGTTTTTTATGCGTAATTATTTTGCTGTGTACCTTAGATATCCGCAGTTGCATGAAAACTTGAAGCCAGATGTTGTAGTGTTTAAATGCCACCTTAAGGATATTCTACGTAATCCGCTCGTTTGCAAAATGCGCAAGATGTGCTCGGTGGCAATGTTGCTGAGTCCGCGTCTCACCTACTTAATCGCACGAAAGTGCATTCCTGACTGCTTAATTGAAGAAATGCGGTGAATATTTCTTGAAACAAAATAACATAGCAAATCGGTTAATACGAAAAGCAAAGCAGCTACAATGGGAAACTGTTGTAAAGCTTCATCACAGAGACGGTGTAACAAAAGGAGATAGTCTGATTTTATTTGATCCATCGGTCAGTTCATCAAACTTGGGCGATGGTATTATCCGGTTTTATTGCAACTTGGCTCTCGCTGAATTAATCGAAAAGCGGGACGTATTGTATGTGCCTACACATACAATACCATCGGGTGATCAATTGGAGGCCGTTCGGCACGGCGAGATCAAGATTGTTTGTGGTACGAATTTGATTACTCCACACTACGAAGAGTTCAGCAATTGGAAAATGCCGCAGGACCTGTCAGGGTATCACAACATTCTTACATTGGGCGTCGGATGGGGTTATTATTGTGATGATATTTCCAGAACATCACGGTTTGTTTACCGCAATATCTTGAGCAGTAAGGGTATCCATTCTGTACGGGACAGCTATACCGAGAAAAAGTTCAAAGAAATGGGCATTCATAATGTCTTGAATACGGGTTGCCCATCCATCTGGGGATTGACAGCTGAGCATTGCGCGACAATCCCTACCAGAAAAGCCAATAGCGTCGTTACGACCCTGACCGATTATGCACCGGATATCGATGCTGATCGTGAAATGTTGTCAATACTGAAGAAAACTTATGGCGAGGTTTTTGTCTGGATTCAGGGTACGGGGGATTATAAATATCTCAAAGGTATCACGGATATTAGCGACGTACACATCATAGAGCCAAATCTGGACGCTTATACAGCGGTGCTGCAATCCGGGAAAATTGATTATGTGGGGACAAGACTTCATGCTGGTATACATGCTCTGAACTACGGCGTTCGTTCAATCATACTAGCCGTTGATAACCGGGCAACTGAGATGGGACGAGACTTTCATCTACCTGTTATTCAACGTGCCTGGATTCAGGAACAGCTTTTGCCAGAGATTCAGTCTACGTTGCCAGTGAACATCTCCATTCCGGAAGAGAATATTCAGAGATGGAAGAAACAGTTTGGGGAGAAGAATTAGAATGGCAATACCGAAAATCATCCACTATTGCTGGCTTGGTGGAAAGCCAAAGCCTGAAAGCGTTTTAAAATGTATCGAAAGCTGGAGAAAATTCTGCCCCGACTATGAGATCAAAGAATGGAACGAGAGCAATCTTGATGTGTTTGCCAATGAATATACCAGACAGGCGTATGAGGCCAAGGCTTGGGGGTTTGTTCCGGATTATCTGAGACTTTGGATTATTTATACCTACGGCGGAATCTATCTTGATACAGATGTGCAAATGGTGCGTAATTTTGACCCTCTTTTGAAGGAAGCGGGTTTTTCCGGCTTTGAAGACGATACGCATATCTCCTTTGGGCTAGGATTTGGAGCAGAAGCGGGTAATGCACTAATCAAGGAGCAGATGGCGGTCTACAGCAACTTGAAATTCTTAAACGACGACAGCAGCTTGAATCGTACACCAAGCCCTGTGTATATTACACCTGTTATGATGGCGTATGGTTTTCATTTAAATGACGGAAACATTCAGCGAGTAAAAGGCTTTGCATGCTACCCTCCTGAGTATTTCTGTCCCAAAAGCTTTTCTACCGGAATAACGAAAGTTACAAAGAGAACATATTCCATCCATCAGTTTGACGCATCTTGGTATTCTGAGGAAGAACAACTCCAGCGTAAGCAATGGGAAAAAGCGGCCAGAAGAGATTACTTTATCCACATGCCAAATCGTCTGGCAAGAAAGATTTTAGGAGAAGCTACCGTCAAACGTCTTAAGAAACTTTTGGGGAAAGAATCATAAGCCTATGAGCAAGCGTTCTAGAACTGAATACTCTTACTTGAATATTTTAGCAGGTGTTGGAGGATACTCGCTCAGCGTAATTTTGAGCCTGTTCAATCGGATGGTGTTTACCCGGACACTTCCAGCAGATTATCTTGGAATCAACGGACTTTTTACAAATGTTCTGTCCATGCTGTCATTGGCGGAACTTGGAATTGGTGGAGCGATTGTCTACGCACTTTATAAACCGCTTGCAGAAGATGACCATGAAAAGGTGGCGTCCATTGTAAAGCTGTTTGGCAAGGCATATGCGATTATTGGTGTTATTATTTTTGTCGCTGGCCTTTGTCTTATGCCATTCCTGACATTGATCGTCGGTGAGCATCCTGAAATCCCTGAAAATTTGCATTTGATTTTTGGCTTTTTCCTTTTTAATACAGCAAGCTCATACTTCTTTACTTATCGGAGCACTTTGCTGACCGCAGCGCAGCAGAACTATTATAACACAGGAATTAATTATCTTATCCTTTCTGTGCAGGAAGTCCTTCAGGCAATTTATCTGCTGATAACCCATGAGTATATAGGCTACCTGATTATTCAAGTGATCGGCGGGCTGACCTATAACATTATTATCTCAAAAGTTGCAGTAAAGAAGCATCCTTACATTGTCGGAAAATCAGTCAAAGATTTGCCTAAGGAAGAATCTCGGAAGATATTCCGCGATGTTAGGGATCTGACGATCTACAAGGTTTCTGGATTACTTGTTAACAGCACGGATAATATTCTAATTACATATTTTAAGGGCCTGGCCATTACTGGTATTACATCTAATTATTCACTCCTTGTAACAACTCTCAACTCACTGATTGGTCAAGTATTTGGTGGAATAACTGCAAGCGTGGGTAATTACAACGCCACAGAAACCGTCGAAAAAAAACATGAAACATTTTTAACGCTCGATTTTCTGAACTTTTGGATATTTGGTTGGGCTACTCTCGGAATTTGTTTCTGCTCGACGGATTTGGTGACACTGTTCTTCGGGAGTAATTATACCCTCCCTGCTGTAATTCCCTTAATTATGGCTGTGAACTTTTATGTATCTGGAACCTCAAATGTTGCTGGCATATATAAACACACCATGGGGATGTTTAAGTACGGGCGATTTATCCAACTCGGGACGGGTATTCTGAATATTGTCTTGTCCATTGTAATGGGAGACATTTGGGGGTTGAGTGGAATCCTAGCTGCAACTGTAGTATCCCGTGCTTTGACACATATGTGGTATACACCATATGTTGTATACAGGTATGCATTCCACAAAAGCTTACTCATATACATTAAAAAACACTGTATATACCTTGCTTCTCTAATCCTCGCAGGACTTATGTGCAAGATTGTCCTTTCTGGCTTGAACTACTCTGTAATTGTTACCGCAATTTTAAAGATTGTTTTATGTAGCGTGTTGTTCAATGCAGAAATTCTGGTTCTCTTTTCGAGAACGCCGGAGTTTAAGCAATTTGGGCAATATGTTACTTTTGCGATCAGAAAAATTGTAAAAGACAAACTGTAATATAAAAAGGGGCAACAGAATGAAACTGACGATTTTTACCCCAACATATAATCGAGCTCATACATTAAGACGGCTCTATGAGTCTCTTGCTCGGCAAAGCAAGCTGGATTTTGAATGGCTGATTATAGATGATGGATCATCAGATGATACGGAGGCTTTAGTGGGCACATTTTTAGATGAAGATCCACCATTTGTATTGCATTATTACAAAATAGACCACAGAGGAAAGCCCTTTGCGCAGAATTTGGCGATTGATTTAGCTAACGGTGATTTTTTTATGACTTGTGATAGCAACAAGTACTTAGACGATCTGGCAGTTGAACGGATCATTAAGATGCAGAACACTATCAGGAATGCACCGATGATATGCGGCGTGGGAGGATATCGAGCATCTTTTTCCGGAGTAATCTATGGTGGGGAGATGTCCCCAAATGAAGCAGGCTATATTGACTGTTCCAATAATGATCGTAGTAAATACAATTTGCTTGGCGACAAATCGACGGCATTCCGCACAGAAGTCTTACGAAAGTATAAATCGCCAATTTTTCCAGCGGAAACTTTTGTGACTGAGGCAGTATGGCTGATCCCCATGGCGTGTGATGGTTATATTATTCGATGGTTTCCCCAAATACTTTGTTATGGTGAGTATGAGTCGGATGGATTAACTGCCCAAGGAGCGAACTCCTATTTGGGCCATAAACAGAATTATTTTGGCTTTTTGGCCTATTTGAAAGTTGCCATTAGAGCTTTTGGAATAGTAAAAATGAAGAGTGAAGTGATTGAAGCCATAAAAATTGCAAAAGAAAAGCACGTTTCTCTAGCAATAGTCGCCGACGCAATCGGTTGTGACAGCAAACAGCTTTATTACATCAAGGTGCGTCACACATTAGGAAGAATCTATCGCTGGTGTATCCAGAAATCAAAACGGTAGAAGATAGGAGCACAGCTATACTATGTATGACTATTTAATCGTGGGCGCTGGCCTCTTTGGTGCAGTGTTTGCCCAGCAGGCTAAAGAGCATGGAAAATCTGTTCTTGTAGTTGACAAGCGTGACCATATCGGTGGGAATGTGTATACCGAAAAAATTGAAGGTATCAATGTACATAAATATGGTGCACATATCTTTCACACCAATGACAAACGTGTCTGGGAATACATTACTCGATTCGCGGAGTTTAACCGCTTTACGAATTCTCCGGTTGCAAACTATAAAGGCAAATTGTATTCCCTTCCCTTCAATATGTATACGTTCAACAAGATGTGGGGAGTAGTAACTCCTACGGAGGCATCTGAAAAACTTGCTGAACAGCGAGCTGAAATCAACAGTGTACCTCAGAATTTGGAGGAACAAGCAATCTCACTTGTTGGGCGAGATATATATGAAAAGCTTGTGAAAGGTTACACCGAGAAGCAGTGGGGGCGTGAATGCAAGGATCTGCCTGCATTTATCATTCGCCGTCTTCCGGTGCGCTTGACCTTTGATAATAACTATTTTAATGCACTCTATCAGGGCATCCCCATTGGTGGATACACAAAGCTGGTCAAAAACCTTTTGTCCGGTATTGAAATTTATTTGAATACAGATTATTTGGCGCAAAAAGGCAAATTAAATACGATAGCTCGGCGGATTATTTATACTGGGCCAATTGATGCTTACTTTGACTACAGTTTGGGCTACTTAGAATACCGCTCTGTTTGGTTTGAAACCGAGGTGCTCGACATTCCTAATTTTCAAGGAAATGCCGCAGTTAACTACACTGATAGTGAGACACCGTGGACACGAATTATCGAGCACAAATGGTTTGAATTTGGCAAAGACGAGAAGGGTAATGACTTGCCTAAAACGGTTATCAGCCGCGAGTTCAGCTCAGAGTGGAGGCCGGGAGATGAGCCTTACTATCCTGTAAATGATGAAAAGAACAACCAACTCTACACTGGGTACAATACTCTTGCAAGCGCTGAAGGAAATGTTATCTTTGGCGGCCGTCTTGGTGAATATAAGTACTATGATATGGATCAAGCAATTGCCGCAGCATTGAATACAGCGGAAAAGGAACTTGGCAAAATCGTTGTTTAACTTGCTCCGTTACATCAGGTGTTTTTGAGCATGCTTCACTATATCTATACCCGCCCGCTTTTCGGCATTCTCCTTTTTATGATGCTGTTACTCATTGCTTGGAGCGGGCTATCTGCACACATAGCTGTTAGGCGTTGGCGACGGGGGAACCTCATTCTGAGTATCCTGATGGCGATAGCCATACTCTATACGACCATACTTAGCCGTTCAGAGGGGAACACCGGACTTGTCCTCACCCCCTTCGCCGCTCTTGCGGCCGCACGGCAGCAGCCGGAGCTTTATCGGGAGATGCTGATGAACGTCTTTCTCTTCTTCCCGCTGGGGCTGACGCTGTCCAACGCTCTGCCGCAAGGATGGCATTTCTGGCGGAGGCTCGCCCTCACAACGCTGACCGGATGCATCCTCAGTGCGTGGATCGAGTATGCGCAGTACCGCTTCGCCCTGGGTGTGGCGGAGACGGACGACGTGATCTGCAACACGCTGGGCGCATTCGTCGGCGCCACCTCGCTGCTGCTGACCCACGCTATGGATAATCATAAGGAAAGGCCCATGACTATGACCCTGACTGCCACCGAAACGCAATTTCTGCATATCGCCAAGGCCGCCGTCTCCGGCGGGGAGCTGCCTGCGGAGGCCGTGGACTGGTCTGCCATCTTTGCGCTGGCGAACCAGGAGAAGCTGCTGCCCATCCTCTTTGAGGCCGTGCGCAAGACATCTGCCGCCGAGGAGAATGCCGCCCTGTTTGCAACCATCAAGCAGCAGGTCATCAGGCAGGTGCTGAACCAGACCGTGCGCTCGGCGGAATTTACCGACCTCTACCGCAGACTTCGGGCCGCCGGACTGCACCCCATTGTGGTCAAGGGGCAGCTTTGCGGCAGACTCTATCCCCTGCGGGATCACCGCCTCAGTGCGGACGATGACCTGCTTATCCCGGAGGGTGAGTTTTTGGCCTGCCATGAGGCACTTCTTACGAACGGACTGACCACTGACGTGCCTGTGGATGAGCTGCCCACGGTGGACGAGGTGTCCTATATGAAAAAGGACAGCCCGCTTTATATCGAGCTGCACCGCCACCTGTTCGATTCCGCCCAGGACGCCCACGACGAGCTGAATCACTTCTTTGTGGGCATCACGTCAGTGGAGGTAGGCGGCTTTTTGGCCATGCCGCCCCATGAGCACCTGCTGTACCTGATCCTGCATGCCTACAAGCATTTTGTGTACAGCGGCATTGGCCTGCGGCAGTTCTGCGACATCGGCCTCTGGGCGCAGACATACTGCGACCAAATCGACTGGCAGCGGCTGCACGACCAGTGCGCCGGTGTCCATGCGGCGACCTTCGCCGCTGCGGCCTTCCGGGTCGCCCGGGCGTATCTGGGCATCGACTTTGATTTGCCTACGCCATGGGGCGGCGAGGTGGATGTGAAGCCGTTGCTGCATGATTCCCTCTGCGGGGGCGTATATGGTTCCAATGACCTGACCCGTCTGCACTCGACCACCGTGACGCTGAACGCCGTCAAGGCCAACCGCACCGGTGGAAAAAGCAGCGTCCTGCGCACGGTGTTTCCCAAGCGCAGGTATCTGGAGCGGCGCTATCCATATCTCAAGAAATGCCCATATCTGCTGCCTGCGGCGTGGGTGCAGCGCATTGCCCACTACGCCATGGAAAAAAGAGTCGGCGCAGACAACAGTGCGTCAGGGTCCATCAAACTGGCCCGCGAGCGCATCGAGCTGATGAAGTTGTATGACATTATCGATGAGAAGAAATAAGCAGAAGGGCTGTCCAAAATCTGCAACGATAGAGTAATAGCAAGGGAATGAAAAATGAAAGCAAAGAAATGGTTGACCATCATCACTTTTGTTATCTCACTAATATCCTTAGCGAGTGCATTCGCCATTGGCAAGGACGGTAATTGCATTTTTTATGATATCTCCATGGCTTTTCTTGGAAGTGCTTTCTTGGGATTTATCATGTCGCTTACAGAGTATTTTGTTGAAAAACGAAAGGCCATGGAGGAGTTTTGGCTTCAGGCAACAAGTGTCTTAAAAAGATTGCGAAAGATTAATTATCTTGAAGTAGACGCTCCATATGATTTGATTATAGATGCATTTACAGAAGAACGGTCAAACGAATGGCACAAGATAATTGCAACCTTGTCAGAAGACAAAGAGGTCCATCATGAAGCCAAAGACAAATTATTATCTTGGTATGAGGAATCAGCCGTTCTCACTTTTGATGAAAACACCGATGTTGATCGGGAGTTGGACACGATATATGAGTACGAAATAAAAAAGTATAAAGAAGTATTTATCCGGTGTATGGATAGCTACCGGTTGGCATCTTCTGTAGAGTTAGGTGCATTTGACAATGCCTACGGCAACTTAGATTTTCTTGTGGGTAACAAGTGTATTCGGCAAAAGGCATATGATGCAATTTATAATAAGTTGGTGGATATTGTGCTTCAGTTCAGAACCGAAGCATATCACTTTAATTTGTTGAAAGAGGGCAAGGGAAATCTGCCAGCATGTGCTTCAAAAGTGGTTGCCTTAAATCAGAAGTATTTTTCTTCAAGAGAGGAAAAAACTTCTGGGTATACCAATACCTTGGTATTTCAGAGCATATTTGATGATATTGATGCATCATTGGAGAAGTTCAGGTGCAAGATTTATGGATCTAAATATACTGCACCCCCAAGAGAGCCGGTTTCTGGCAAAATGCTTTATTTTGATGAAGATGGGAAATAAATGCCCTGTAGAAAGTCCTGAAAATCTCAGACAGATTCAATCCCTGCCCAAACCGCAAAGATTTTTCCTCCCGCGCAAACGCATTTCACCCTTCCGCGCTTCTGCAAAACGTGCACAGTGTGTGCGGTTCTGTGTGGTGTTGTGCGGTTTGGTGTGATTGCTTTCGTTTCCGTAAAGTGCAAAGGGTACTCCTGTGAACAGTGCATCGGATGGAGGTTTGTGAGCGGCAACTAGCTTCTTTGATTTTAGAAGGACGTCTCTGCTATTTCTGAATACGAGAGTCCGTCCTCAGAGCGCAGAAGAAATATCTCCCGCTCCTGTGGGGAACAGGCCTTTAGGGAGGACCTCACGGAGACGCCTTCTAATCCCATCTGCGCTAAAGTTTGCTCTAAGGCAGAACATCTATAAGCAATTCGTTATGCCAACTTAATCTGGCATAGTTTCGAACTAGTTTCGCCAAGATGCGCATAATATATGCTTCGGAATTGTCTATGATCATAGTTGCTGATTTTTGCATATTAATTAGAAGAGAAATCATTAATAAGAAAGGCGTGGGTGTATGGGAAAAATCAGATGGCTGCATATTTCGGATCTTCACTATGACCGTGAGATGACGGGTGACTGGCCGGTGAGGCAGGAGGACTTTCCTGATAAAGATATTGATTTTATTGTTTTTACGGGAGATCTGCATACTTACGGAAGAGATTACAACGAAGGAAAGCGCTTTTTAACAGGGCTGGCAGAGCGATATGATTTGAACCCCACCGAGGACATTTTTATCGTCCCCGGCAACCACGATGTTGATCCATACCGGTCTTTGACTGAAGAGATTGATGCGGCGAAATCGGAAAAGAAAAGAAGGGACGCTGAAAGAAAAGCAAAAAAGGCGGCTAAGGCGGCAAGCAAAAGTTTTGATGACTTTGCAATAGAACGCCTCAAAAACCTCCGAACCGCTTCGAGCGATGTTTTGAATGCTGACGGTAGCCATCTGTCGCATCGTTTTTCTGAGTATTGCGAAGCTGCTGAGTCAATCTGCGGGCCTGCGTCGTTTTCAAGAGGCAGAGATCCCTTTGCATATGCAGGTACCTTTTGCAGAAAGTGGAAGAACAAAATTAATCTGATTCATGTAAATTCCGCCCTGCTTAGTTGCTCTAACACCTACCTGGCGCAAATACTCGACATCTGTGCGCTCAATGAGCTGGGCCATGATGATGCCTTTAATCGCACACTTCCTACCATAATCTTAGCCCATCACAATTACGCTGAGTTGGCTGCTATCCAACGCGAAGCGTTAAAGCCAATTCTTGCTGCCCTGAATGTTCGTGCCTATCTGAACGGGGACTGCCATCGGCGCGGTGAGGACAATATCCTGCTGGACGGTGGGCGTGCTATCCCTTGCTTTACAGCGCCAAGCATTTATAAAGCCCAAGACGATGCCACAGCCAGCATCGGCTTCTACCTTTATGAAATGGATACAGACAGCCCGCAATGGCGTGTAAATGTAACACCCTATCGTTGGATAGAATGGCGTTGGGAAATCGCTCCTTGCCGTGCCCTCCCTGCCTTTAATATGCGGGATATTAGCACCGGACTTCATGAAAGATACGCTCAGGATGTCAAAAAGCTATCTCTTGAAATCCTCCCAGGGATCACATACCAGTCGCCGGATGGCACCGTCACCAATGAGTATAAAAACCGTGGGAATACAGCCCCATCGCCTATGCTCCAGCTTTTTGAAGAGCATCGAGACGTGCGGCATTTTCAACTGGTTGGGAAGGGCGGTTCGTCCTGTGGCGGAGTCGGAAAAACAAGTACATTGCTGAATCTCGCTTTTTCTTTGACCTCATCGTCCAACGCTCCCGATATTGCTCCGCTCTATATTCAGCTGAGACGAATTTACGGAATAAACAGCAAGTCAAAGAACAACGAGAATCGCATTCTCCACTATATATGTGAGGAATATAAGATCACAGAGACTGATCGCAGCACTTCTTTTATATTCTTGCTGGACGGTTTCAATGAGATTCCGACCACAACGATGCAAATCCGGTGCCTTAGGGACATCCTTGACATTTCAGACAAGAAATACCCGGAGGCGGCCATTATCCTCAGCAATCGTGATCCGTTGGATACCTACATGGATCTGCTGGAATATGAAAACGGTTTTGACGCTAACCAGCTTGACCGGTTAAAGTTCTATTTCCACAACTGCTACATCAAGGAACTGTCGCAGGAGCAGATTGATGACTATTTTGAGCCAGATCAACGCTGCTTGATTCCTGCCGCTCGTAATATTCTGGATACTCCCTTCTATTTGGTGCTTTATCGTCAGGCTATGCAGCCGTCCGGCAAGGATGCAGAAAGATGGATCACCGCTGCTTTTCGAGATCACCTGGATAATGGTACTCCGGAGAAGACCACATTGATGGTCCAAATGCTGCTGCGCGAGATTGACAATCTAAGGAGCGATATTACCTCCGCCGAGCGTGAGCTGCGCTGCTTTATCCTGACAAAAGTGCTCCCGTATCTGGGGTATCAAATGGCGCTCAGTTCCCATTTAGATCCCGCGCTTACACCCATAAAGAGTCCTAACTTCTTCAGACGTGATGCCTATGCCCGCACATATGATTGCCTTTCTGCGTATCTACCAACCATAGACATTTGGAATGAATATAAGAGTCAGAATCCTGAGACGCTGGAAAAACCTTGGAACACTTTGCGTCAACTCTATCAGAATAGCAATCCTGATATTTCTGATTTGACAGCAGCTATTCCCTATACTGTTTTTCCATCCGGCCTGCTCTGTCATCATGGAAGAAATATCAGCTTCTGTCACGATAACTACAGAGACTTCTTTGCTGCGTTTCATATTGCAAACGTGGTCTATGGCCTTTACAGTGGAATCGATCTTGCTGCGCTGTCCTCTGATGCGCAGGAGGTATTTCTGCTGCAGCTCGAAACTCTTGATAACAGCCTCCTTCTTGATGCTATTTCAATCTTACGGCAGTACTTTGGCATCTCTATCTATGACATCAGCGCGCAAGACACCACCGACCTCTCGGACACCTGCTCACAGATTGCTTTGCCGGCCATCTTGATTCGCCTTCTTGATGCTGTCATCCGTCGCGGCGAGCTTTCTAAGAACGAGCACTCCCAATTATGTCAGCTTAGATCAACACTCTGCGAAAGGTTTGTTCTTTCTTTTAAGGCACTGGATGAAAGTGATCCGCTGCAGACAAAATATTGCCTCTTTTTCTCGCTCGCGCTGTCAATGCTCGCGAGGGACTATCGAACGGGGATTGCGGGAAGGAGAGATTTGATTAGATGTGCCGGATATGCCCAACAGTGTATCGAAGGCGAAAAGAAATTAAATATTCCAAAGGCGGACGGCTACCTTCAACTGGCCTTGTGCCTTAACGCCCGTATGGAAGATATGCTTAATGCGATGGACACCAAGATGGAAGGTGTGCTGCCTTTTTCCCCTCAGTTAGCGGATGAGGTTCGAGAGGCTGTCAGGGACTATCACGAGGGATCGACGCGCAAACGTGATGAAGCTATTCGCGCTTTTAAGAGAAATCTATTCCCTAGATGGAAGCCAAGCTTGGGGAACGTTCTGGCGTGCTGCGACATTTTCCAGATCATTCTTGAAGCAGCGTATGAAAAATATGTCTCCGCCGCTGATCAGAACTATCATGAGATCGCCCGCCTTGGTTATGTCAGCAAGGCATACCTTGTTTTGGCTGCGATTGGGACAAGCGGTGGCGCGTTGAATCTGCTGGCACAGATGTTGATTAATCAGGCAAATGAGTATGAAGCTGACCAAAGGATTTCTTTTTTTAGGAGGCATCCTGATATCGGCACCTTTGTCCAGCAACATGCCGCACCTTATGGTTGGCATTTAAACGACAACTATGCGCTTGCCTACCGTGTGCTTCAAATCGTATGCGGCATTCAGCGCGGCAGCCAGCCGTATTCTCACATGAAGAAGGCTGAGCTTGTGCTCAAGGGCTATGTCTCCAAATCGGGCAGCGCGCAGATAGACACCTCGCTTAACATTGCCATCAACGGCGGGCTGGCGATGGGACATTACTGGAAGGGGCGTCTTCTGCTGGAACAGGCGAAACAGGACCATGACCGCTGCAACGACTATGAAAATGCTGCCATTGTCAGCTTCTGTGCAACAAATGTGACGGAACGCTTTGATCACTTGCCTGAAAGTGCTGACGAGAACGCTGTTCCCCAACTGTCTCCTCCGCAATGGCTCTCTGCCATTGAGCTTTTACGATATCCTGACAGAGTAGATTTTCGTGTTGATCGTAGGATGGTATTTCAGGCGATTCACCAAAATCTTGCCCAGCAGGTTGATGAGGTGCAGAGCGACAGTATTCAGATACATAATGAACGCTACCGCCTGACAAAAAAGGATGTCAAAAGCAATCTGGAGCGCTGCTTGGATATGGTGAAGGCGCAGTTCCCTGACAAGGTGCCCTTAATCCAAGAAATGATTCGATCAATGAGATAGGCATAGCAACCATCCTTTCACGCTGTTCATCTTACCGCAAATCGTCAGGAGCTTTGATGCTTACGAAGATTTCAAATCGCTGGAATCGGGAATCCTGCATATAGTCCCTGATTTCCCGTTCAAGCCGCTTCCCGGTATGACCATTTTCGTGACCTCACGAAAATGATCGAATACTTCGATCTCGCCGGTTTTGCCTGACATCACAGCCCAAACAACAGGCCGGAGGACGCATATCCTCCGGCCTGTTTCACCCCGTTGCAGCGGGCTCATTTTTCCTCAAAAACCACGCAAATTTACTGTACCATTTCTGTACCAAACGCGTAAAAATCTATATCGAGTTATATAGATTTTTGTAATTTTTCAAATCTTTGGAACCATTGATATATCAGGATTTATAACGTTTTATCAACTTTTAGAAGGACTTCCGGGTACGGCGATACCTAATTTCACCCAATCGCCCGCGTGACCGGCCGGAATAGAGAAACAGCATAGCGGGGACGCGGCCATTCTGCCGCGTCCCTGCTGCTCTTATCAACACGTGCCTGCCGCCCTGGGCCAGATCCAGAACATTTGTTTGAAAAAATCTGTTTACAGATAAAAATAATGGTGCTACAATAGAATACTACGACAGAATACTGCATCCGGGAGGCGCTTATGGGAAAATTCAAGGTGGTATCGGAATACACCCCCAGCGGGGACCAGCCCCAGGCCATCGACACCCTGGCCAGCGGCATCGAAAACGGCCTGCGGGATCAGGTGCTGCTGGGCGTTACCGGCAGCGGCAAGACCTACACCATGGCCAAGGTCATCGAACGGGTCCAGCGGCCCACCCTGGTGCTGGCCCACAACAAGACCCTGGCGGCCCAGCTGTGCGAGGAGTTCCGGGCCTTCTTCCCGGAAAACGCCGTGGAATACTTCGTGTCCTACTATGACTACTATCAGCCGGAGGCGTACATCCCCCACACGGACACCTTCATCGAGAAGGACGCCGCCATCAACGACGAGATCGAGCGCCTGCGCCACAGCGCCACCGCCGCCCTGTTTGAGCGGCGGGACGTCATCGTGGTGTCATCGGTGTCGTGCATCTATGGATTGGGGGACCCCATCGACTACGCCAACATGGTGATCTCCCTGCGCCAGGGGAAGGAGTACCCCCGGGACCAGCTGCTGCGCAAGCTGGTGGAGATCCGCTATGAGCGCAACGACATCGCCTTTGACCGGAATATGTTCCGGGTCCGGGGGGCCTCCCAAAATAAAAAAAATACCAAATAACTCTTTTAATGGTTCTAAGCTTTCATCTATAACTCTGCCTGAAAACTTAGAATATATTGGGATATTAGCCTTTGCAAGTAGTAATATTAAAGAAATAACTCTCCCAAGTAAGTTAGATTCGTTAGGATGGTCTTGTTTTTCAGCTTGTACTTCACTAACTAGTATTCATTCTTTAAATCCTAACCCGCCAAGTGTAGATAAAGATAGAGAAACATTCTGGAATACTGAATTTTGTAAATTATATATACCAAAAGGTTCATATGATAAATATAATACAACACCAGGTTGGATGGAATTTCAAAATATTATAGAGGAATAAAAAGAAGAAAACAGAAGGTAATATAGTATAGCTTATATTATCTTCTGATTCTATTATACCTATATGCAAATATATATTTTAGGAATTACGCTTATTTATTTTCACAAAACCATTTTCATCCACATACAACTGATTTTCTTCTATAACAGTATTTATATTTGGTAATTTAGCTCTTA
>OHAS01000581.1_pt1 | contig 31700 bp, 44 predicted proteins | sample 1577131 | NCBI WGS metagenome assembly OHAS01 (sample SAMEA3541566, study PRJEB24748) | human gut metagenome | biome: human gut; feature: human-associated habitat; material: faeces | place: China | collected 2012 | reverse complement strand
ACCGGCAATGATAATTTCAATCTTGACCGCTCCAAAGCGCCGTGGCCAAAAGACGTTCGGCCGACCCGCCCCCGGGTTGCTGGCGATACGCTCCTCCACCGATTCGACCGTCACGTAGGTCCTGCGCCCCCTGCGGTAGCCCTGGAGCACGCCCGAATCGATCATATGCGTCACGCGGCCGGCGCTCACGCCGAGCATGCGCGCAGCCTCCGCGGCGGACACGACCTCGCCGCTCACGATGTAGGACGAGTCGGCCTCGAAGAACACCATGAGGGCCGTCCCGTCGACCTCGCGCACGGTTGGCGCGGGAACGTCCTCGCCATGGGCCATGAGGGACGCCACGTACGTCCTCGCCGCGTCCGCGGCCATCGACGCCGCGTCCTCCACCGTGTCGCCGTAGGTGAAGCAGCCCGGTAGGTCGGGCACCTCCACGCTGTACCCTCCGCCATCCTCGGGCGTGAGAACGATCTGGTAAATGAACTTCTCCATATCTCTCGCGATGCCCCTTTCGGGGACGGGCTTACAGCCAGCCCGCCCCTTTCGCGATGTTTCTGTACGTGCCGAGCGGAATCTCCTTCTTGGCGGTGGGAACCGTAACCATCCTCCCGCGTTTTCGGGCAACGACGTGGCTCCCCTTGCCGCTCTCAAGCTCCCACCCCTCCTTGCGCAGGCGCTTTAGCACCTGTCTTACCTCCTGTTCAGTGGGCATCGCGCCTCCTTTCTCTTTATATTATAAAGTATTGCTATTTTATAATCCAGTAATTGTAAAGTCTTTATATGTAAACCGCATTACTTGGTTTCAAGCGCTCCGGAACTCCCTGTCGCCGACACCGGATATCGCTCTCCCCCGTCGTTGTGGGTCGGCACGCCCCGCACCGGTCCGCCAAGACCCTCGGCGCGGGGCTTTATGTCTACGGCATCCCGACGGCCCTCAGCCCCTCGGATTCAGATGCAGGACCCTCGGCTGTCTTTAAAGCGAGCTCGCGCTGACCGCGAGCGTTTCCGAGGATCACGACCCTGCCCTCCGAGGTGCTCTCCCTATAGCACTCGATCAACTCATGCTCAAAAGAGTCGAGATGTGAACCAGCTTCCTCGTCCGACCAGCCCATTAGCGTATTCGGATCTGTATTGAATATCTCAGCACATCTCCAAATTTGCTCAGCATTGGGAACGGATTCATTTCGCTCCCAGGATCCGACTGTTCTGCTGCTCACAGGAACGAGGGTCGCAAACTCCTCCTGAGATAAATTGGCAGCCTTGCGCATGCTACGAATCCTTAGATTCACATGGACACCTCCTTAGGAATTCTGCTTCCTTAAATAATATGCACACACAATACAGTTAGCAATATTCTTCCAATTTATATCTTGACTAAGGAAGATATTTGCCAGATACTTCAATTCAATAGGAAGTTTTCTTCTGGTTTTGAATGGATAGGAGAATCCCTGTAAAGGGATTCTCGTCCGCTTATTGACAACACTCAATAAGCGGAAAGAAAGGAGCTTCTATGGCATTTGACAAGGGCGCCATGGGAAAAGCGCTGCAAGAGCGCAGAAAAGAGGCAGGAATGACGCAGATGGATCTTGCTTCTGCAGCCGGGATGTCGAGCGTAAACCTCATTTCTAAGTACGAAACAGGATCGATGATCCCAGGGGGAGACAAAGTCTGGGACATGGCCGTCGCGCTTGGTTGCTCTCCAAACGAAATACTTGGCTGGCCAAAGCAGAAGTAATGGAAGGAGCTACAAATGGAAGCCGCGAAAGAGCGCAAAGTAAGAGTTGCCACATATGGAGAAGCTCACATCGAAACGATTCACATGAGGACCATCCCTGTGCTCACCGATTCCCAACGCGAGCTCGTGCTGCAGTTCATCGGCGGCATAGGCTTCCTCTGCGTCATGGCCCTGCCGGGTCTCATCGAGTCGTTCCCCTGGCCGTTCTAGGAGGTCCGAGATGAGAGAAGACCGTTACGGAAGCCCCTGGCTCACCCCAAGGGAGGCGGCAGTCTACTCGCGCTGCAGCGAGGAGCGCATAAGGTCCGCCATAGCGTGCGGCGAGATCGCCGCGCATCCGCGGCTTGGGTCGACGCGCGGGATGCTCGTCTCGGCGCGGGACCTCGACAGGCTCATCGAGAGCGAAGTGCTCAGGATGCCGGTCGCCGCCGTGCTCATGCAGAAGGGGGCATGATGCCTCCGCTACCGCTGCTCCTAATCGCGATCGTGGTGACAATCATGCTCGCGCTCATCTGCTTCATCGACTTCATGGATTAAGGACGGACATGAGATACGAGTTCCATTGCACATGCATGACCGACCACGTCGTCGCGCACATGGTCGAGACGCTCCTCGACTACTCGTTCGAGCGCGCCAAGGAGCGCTTCTGGCGCGGCAGGGACCAAGAGGACGTCACCGTGCTCTACGCGCTGGGGTCGAGCCCGGACGAGTGGTCCTCTTGCGAGGAATACTTCGGTCCCGACGAGTGCCTGCCCGCCGCGGGGGACGACCCCACGGAGCCGCTTCCCAAGCTCGGCTCCGGCTCGCGCCCGGATGTCGACGCGGCGTTCCTCGCCGTCCTGGTCGCGGGCCTTCTCGCCGGATGCGCATGCGTGGCGATCGCGCGCGCATCGTAGGCACGAGGGGCGGGCTGGGCCCGATGCGGCCCTGCCCATCGTTCCCCCGTGCGGGGGCGTCTGGAGCTAAAGCCTTCCGCCAGACGTCCCCGCACGGGAGACCGCTTTCAACGCGCCTCCCGAAGCTGCCGCCCACGTGGCCGCCGGGGCACCGGGGACGATCATCAATCGACTCGGCGATGGTCGGGCCGTGATAGTGACCCGAAGCAGGAACTCGGAGAACTCCTCTCCACGGCGAATCCCGGGAAAGGCGATCCGGCGGCCACGTGGGCGGCAGCGTCGACCCGCAACGATGAAGGAGGGATATGGGGAGCCTCTCGGCAGGACGGGGCGCGCCTCTCGTCGAGCGCGACAAGCGCGGCGTCTGGCGCATGCCGGTACCGGTGCCGGGAGACCCCTACCTGCCCGCGCACGGAGCGCGGGTCCTCGTCTCGCTCGACTTGGCGGACGGCGCGACGAGGGAGCAGGCCCAGATGGCCGCCGACGAGATCTGGCGGACCGGGCGGCAGGGATGGGCCTGGGAGAAAGAGACGAACCGACCCGTGACGAAAGGAATAGAGGAATGGACTTCGTCAAGGAATCAGTCGCCCTGGCAGACATAAGGCCGAGCGGCACCAACCCGAGGAAGAACTTCGAGGGGATAGACGAGCTGGCCGAGGCCATCAGGGCCACCGGCGGCAAGCCCGTCAACCCTCCCGTGGTGGTGAGGGACGGCAACGTCTACAGGATCATCGACGGCGAGAGGCGCTACCGCGCGCTGTCGAAGATGTACAAGGGGCACGAGGCCGAGGTCATGGTGCCCGTCCTGGTCGCATGCGACATGGACGCCGCCAACGAGATGGTGGCGATGCTCGCGACGGACGACAAGCTGCGCCTCAGCGACGAGGAGCGCGCCGCGGGCGTGCAGCAGATGCTCATCCTGGGAGTCGACGAGCAGACCGTCTCCCGCGCGAGCCGCGCCACCAGGGAGCAGGTGAAGGCGGCGAAGAAGCTCGCGCGGCGCGTCCCGGAGGGCGCCCAGGTCACGCTCGACCAGATGGTCGCCGCCATGCAGTTCGAGAGGGACGAGGACCGCGACAGCGTCCTCGCATCCGGAAACCTCTGGTACTCGGAGGTCACGAGCATCAAGTCGCGCATAAAGCGCGAGAAGCGCATGGAGGAGGTCGCGGAGTACCTCGCCGGCATCGGGGTCCAGATCGTGGGCGAGGCTCCGAACGGCCTCGAGTCCGGCGGGACGCTCTACAGCTGGATGGCCCCCGACGAACTCCGGAACATCACCGAGGGATACGGAGAGGGATGCTTCGCGGTGGCCGACGAGGGCGGCGAGGTCCGGTTCTACGTCCCGGAGGGGATCAAGGCCGTCAAGAAGGAGGAGCTCTCCCAGGAGCAGATCGACAGGCGCAGGGGCGACTCGGCATGCAAGGACCTCGCGGGCAGGATGGTCGCATGGGCGGCGACCGGAGACATAACCCCGTGCCCGGAGCTCGATGACGCGGCCCTCGATAGGCGCTCGGTCCCCTACCTGCCGGGCGGCGGGGACGCAGACTTCGAATGGATGCTCCAGCTGGGAGTAGGGCTCTACGAGAGGGTGACCGCGCTGCTCGCGCTCATAAGCAAGGTCGAGCGCGGATTCATGGGCATGTCATGGCTCTCGCCTGCGGAGCGCGCCCAGCGCGCGCGGGATTGGGACGACGCGGTGAACGTCATCGTCGCATCGGGCTTCAACGCTCCCCTGACGGAAGACGACGAATGGCTCAAGGCCCGCTGCATGGACGTATGCGACGAGGGCGAGAAGTAGGCCATGGGGTTCAAGGTGACGCGCGGGGCGGGGAACGTCTGGGAGGCCAGGCCGTACCTTGGCACCGACAGGCTCACGGGCAAGCCGATCAGGCCCTACAGGAGCTGGCCGGCGGACCTTGACGAGGAACGGGCGCAGGCGCTCGCGGACGAATGGATCGCCGGGTACGCGCCGGCATCGTCCTCGTCATCGTCCAAGCGCCTGTCCTCGATGCTCTCGTCTTACGTGCACGACCCCCAGAGGGGCTTCTCGCAGGCGACCGTGTCGACCTACGACGGGGTGGTGCGCAACCACATCGCCCCGACCATAGGCGACATCCCCTATGACGAGCTGAAGCCCTACGAGGTCACGGCGGCCTACAGGATCCTGCTGTCCGAGGGACCGGGGAGGAAGCCCATAGGGCGCAACACGCTGCGCAAGGCGCACGCGCTCCTCTCCGGCGCCTACAGGGTCTGGCAGAGGCAGCTGGGCGTCAACCCGATGCTCAACGTGCCGGCGCCGGCGCCCGACAGGATGAGGCCGTTCGCGCTGGACGACTGGGACCAGGACAAGCTGGTCGCCGCGCTCGCCGACGACATGGCGATCGCGGGCACGGACCGCGAGTCCATCAAGAGGCGCACGACGGCGTTCGCCGGCTTCATCGCCCTCAACCAGGCGCTGAGATGCGGGGAGGTCTGCGCCCTGCAGCGCCGCAGCTGGCGCCGCGCCGTGCACGACGTCTACGTCGAGGCGACGGTCTCCGAGAAGCCGGTGCTGAGGCGCCAGCCGTCGCCGAAGCGGGAGAGCGTGGGCGCGGTGTCGGCGGCGCCGGACGTAGAGAGGGCCATCGCCGAGCACATCGCCTGGCAGGACAGGTGGATGGCCAAGCCGGACCAGTACTCGTGCCTGGTCACGGACAGGCCGAACGGCGGCGTCATGAGGCCGTCGACGCTCTCCCGCTACTTCAGCGAGATGGCGCGCGACCTGGGCATGCCGGCGGGGACCACCATGCACACGCTCAGGCACACGCACGCCACGTGGCTGCTTATGAACGGCTACGACATGAGGACCATCCAGGAGAGGCTGCGCCACAGAGACGTGGCCACGACCCTCAGGCTGTACGCCTCCGTCATGCCGGGCCGAGACAGCGCGGCCGCCTCGGGATTCGCGGAGGCGCACGCCGCAAGGAAGGAAGGTTAGAGATGGCAAGTTCGCTCGACTTCGTACCGGTCGACATCGACATGGCCGACGATCCGAAGGTGTTCGCGCTCATGGAGGAGCTTGGCGGTGACGACGAGTGCGCCCGCTGGGCGTCCTACGGGCGCCTGCTCGCGCTCATGCAGCGCATATACCACGAGGGCTTCTACCTGGTCTACGGGAGGTTCGAGCGCCGCAAGATAGCGCGCGACCTGGGCATGACCGGCGAGGAGCTGGACTCTTTCATCGAGTCCTGCATCTCGTGCGAGATCTTCGACGAGGGAGCCTACAGGCAGCTCTCGGCGCTCACCAGCCGCGGCATCCAGCGCCGCTACTTCAAGGCCAAGAAGACCGGCAAGGCGTCGGTCTCGGACGAGGACGCGCCCTACGTGCTCATAGAGCTGCGCGCGGCAACTCCGCAGAGCGCTCCGAGAAACGCCGAGAAACGCCGAGAATCGCCGAGAATTCCCGAGAACCGCCGAGAAGCGCCGAAGAGGGAGAAGAACGCTCCGAAAAACGCCGAGCCTTCAGAAGAGAAGATAAGAGAAGAGAAGATAAGTAAAGAGAAGATAAGTAAAGAGAAGATAAGTAAAGAGAAGATAAGAGAAGCCTCGGCGCGCTCCGCGCACCGCTCATCATCTGATTCAGATCTCCCCTCTCTCAGGTCCCTCGCCGCGACCGCGTACCCGCTCGCATGCATGAGCACGGTCGCGGACCCCCACGGGGGCTACATGGACGACGCCGGCGAGGCCTACGACACCCCATGGGACGCGCTCGTCTCGACCCACGCCCACAAGACCGGCGGGCAGCCCATAGACGGGTTCGCCAGGCAGGTGGCCAAGCTCTGCCCCAAGGGCTGCGACTGCTCGCTCGAGCGCGTCGAGGAGTGCGCCCGCATGATCAGGCGCGGGCTCGACAAGTTCGACCCGTCAAAGGGCGCCAACCCCTACCCGCTCGTGGCCAAGATCATCAGGGACGAGAGGGGCGACGCGCGATGAGGGTGCCGGACGGATACCGCGTGAACGACCGCTACGCTCGCGACATGGCGTGCCCGGTATGCGGCGCGATGCTGATCAAGATGGACGTGCCGCTGCGGGTGGTGTCCCGCAAGGGCCCCATCGCTTCGGACGACCGGGAGGTCGAGTCATGGGAGGACGACGGCTTCAAGAGCCGGTCGGTGTCCCGCGGATGGCTGCACGTCGCCACCCTGTCCTGCCCCAGATGCGGCAGGCCCTTCTCCCCGGCGCAGGCCAAGAGGAGGGAGTTCAGGGACTCCGAGCTGCCGAGCGACTTCCTGCTGCGCGACGTGCCCGACTCCCCGGAGTACCGCGCCCTCATGTTCTCCAAGATCCTCGACAACCTGAAGAGGTCCGCCAAGGCCCGCGCGGAGGACGCCCGCAACCCTGCCAGAACCATGCCAGCGCCGGCCGTCCAGGACGAGCTGCCGCTGGGAGACGCGCGGCAGGTAGACGCCCGCGCCGCGACCATACCCCGTAAGCCCGTTGCAGAGAACAACTAATTCTCTGAAACAGATGATGAGGAGGATGAAGATGACTGATTCGGACCCGCGCCGCAACGCATCGGGCGCCTTCGATCCGACCGCCTTCCTGGCCACGAAGAGGGTGGAGAGGGAGCGCAAGGAGACCAGCGCCCTGAGGGAGCAGGTGCGGAAGCTCCGGCAGAAGGTCGGCAAGATGCAGAAGGTCAACTCGAGGCTCCGGCAGGAGCTCTCCGACGCCCAGGACACCATCGACCTGCTCCTGCGGCGTAACGAGTACCTGGAAGGGTCGATGGACGATGAGGAGTTCAAATGACGGACGATAACGCGCTCCGAAGGACGGAGCTGTACGAGACGGAGCCCATGGACGCGACGCTACCGTGCGACGTCTCGCCGCACGTGGAGGCGGCACGGGAGAAGATCTCCGAGGCGCGGGGGGCGCTGTCGGGCGCCATGGAGGCGATCTCCAAACCGCGAGGGATGGTCGAGTACTCCGCCGCGACCCGCCTGCTCGCCGAGGCGGAGGTGGCCTCGCACGGCGCCGCGGTCAGGGTGGCCATGCTCGAAATCGAGGAGACCATGCCGGTGGAGGGGAGCGCGCGATGAGCCTGGAATCGGAAGGGGGCACCTCGACGCTCCCGAGGCACGAGCGCATGTACTCCTGCGCCGAGAGCAAGGCCCAGAAGGCTCCGCGCTACGGATCCGGGCAGGCTGCGCACCGGGGAGACCTGGTAGCCATCGACGGCGAGGACGATGGCGGAGCCTTCAAGGTCGTCGCGCTGGACTTCGAGAGGCACCGCGTGCAGGTGGCCGACGAGCACGGAAGGACGTCGTGGGTCCCGGCGAACTCGGCGGCGCGCGTCGCCGCCGCCATGGAGAGGGGGCGGCGCTAGATGAGGTTCGTCCTGCACGCCGGGGTCGTCCTGGCGCTCGTCGCCGCCTGCGCCTCGTCGTATTGCGGCGACGTCCGCGGCGCCTGCTACATGATGCTCAACGCCTGCTTCATCCAGCTGCTGCTGATCGAGGACCAGGTGGCGAGGAAGTGACGAGGGAGGGAGTTGAAAGCATGGGCAAGTATGACGCCAAGCTGGAATGCTGGGCTACGGACGAGCTCGTATGCCCATATTGCGGCCGCAGGGAAGATGAGAGCTGGGAGATAAGGGAGACCGACTGCGATGAATTCGAATGCTCGTCATGCGGAAAGGTTTTCATGTACTCTGCGGAGGTTCGCCTCGAATTTACTTCATGGGAGGTCGAAGATGGATCTGACGGACGATGAGAAGCTCATCCTCGAGCTGTGGCCGATGTACGAGGACGGGTCGCGCGTGATGCCCGGAGACAGGGCCATATCGAACGTCGGCGCCCGCAAGGGCGAGGAATTCGAGGTGCTGTCCGTCAGGGTGAACACCATCGGCGTCGCTCTAACGAACCTAGATGGCGCGTTTTGGATCAAGAAGCCCGGCGAGCGCGTCAAGCGCCCGGACCAAGAGGTTCTGGATGCGGACGGGGTGCCGATCCATGTCGGAGACAGGGTCTGCTACAAGTGGGAATCGAGCCATGAGGCGAAGAAGGTCGCCAAGGTCGAGCCTTATGGTCACAGGGACTTTGTGGGGCAAGCGAGCGTCGAGCCGTCCATCGTATACGAGGACGGCGGATGGGATTACGCGACATCTGTCTTGCACGCCGAACCGGAGGCCCGAGACGCCGACGGAGTGCCATTCCACGCCGGGGACAGCGTCTGGCACTTCGAGACGGCGAAGGGGCCGTTTAAGGTATCCCGCATATCCTACGGGGACGTCGTCGTGGAGGAGAGCTCGCGCGTCACGCGCACGTACTCTCCGAGCATACTCACCCATAAGAGGCCGGCGCTGGATGCCGATAGGGACCCGATACGCGTCGGCGACGTCGTGTGGCACAAGAGCGGGTGGGTTCACGGCATCGTTGAGAGCGTGGACTCCAGGTCGCTCATGAACACCGTGCACTATCGATCCGAAGACAGGACGGAGTACCGCGACGCGGCAAAGGACCTTACGCACAGGAGGCCGGTGCTAGACGCCTACGGATGTCCGATAAAGGTCGGCGAGACCGTGTTCAACGTCATCACCGGCGCCAAGCTCCTGGTCGAATCGGTAGGTCCGATGTTCGTCGATGTGAGGAACGGCGGCTTGAGCGGCGGCCTGGAGCCGAATCTGATCACGCACTCGCCGCTCTGGATGCGCCGGGTCGAATCCGGGGAGGTCGCGATACCGATGGCCAACGGGGAGAGACACGTGGTCCCCTCGGTCGATGCGGAGCCATCGCAGGACGTGCCGGACGGCGGCGCCCAGGGCGCGGCAGAGCGCTCGGACGGAGACGCCGCCGACTCATGGGGGCAGATCATAGACGATGAGAGAATGGACGTTTGCGATTATTCCCATCCTGAAATCAGGGACTGCGACGTCTGCCGCGCCGCGAACAACGACATGGGCTGCGAGGATCAGAGGACGATGGAGCTGCAAGCGCGCGTCAAGAAGCTCGTCGAGACCGGAGGACTGCAATGAAATGCCCGATGAAGTTCTCTCAAGGCGGTTCCCGCGAGTGCCTGGGCGAGGAATGCATGTGGTACGTCACCATAGTAACCGGGAGCTCGCCGACCGAAGCCTGCGCCGTAGCCGCCGGGGTGCTGTCCATAAGTCTCGATAGGGCGAGCGTATGGTTCAAGCAGGCAGGCGAGGAAGGGGATGACGAATGAACGAGACCAAGGAGCGCCGCGAACGCGGATTCGCCTTCTGCCCCATCATGTCGAGGACCGATGGCGCCGGCGGGACGGCGCGCGTGCCATGCGATCCGAGGTTGTGCATGCTGGCCGTCAAGCTCGATGCGCCAGGCCACGGCATAGCCTGGGCGTGCGGGCTGAATACGTCGATCCCCTATATGACAGACGAGGTGTACTTCAACATGCAGGAATCGGGTGAGGCAGACGGTGCGAATTGACGAAGATCGGCGCAGGGCGGCGGCAAGTGGAGGCGATTGGAGCCTGGTGGTCGACCTTGAGGACGTTGGGTATGAGTTTCCGCCGGCAATCGAGATGGGATTCGGATATGGGAGACGTCGCAGATATGTTCCGGAACGCACCTGCCGCGTCGAGCAGGTCAAAAGCGGCCCCTCTACGATGTATGGCGCTTCGACTGCTGCGATCGAGAATACTCGGAAAGCAGGACTGATGACGGAGCCACAGAACTTCCGTTGCTCGTGTGCCCCTTCTGCGGGGCGATGGTGGTGGAAGCGCAGGACCGGCGCGACGGACCTTTGGCCAGGCGCGACCGACATTTGGCCAGGCGGCGATTTGCCCGCTGGCTTTATCTGATGATCGAGTTATCTAGCAGGTAAAATAAAAGGGGCGGCACCGGTTTGGCACCGCCCCTCATTGATGCTCGTGGCATCCGAGTCGCACCGGATATCCTACCACGAGAAGGAGACCGAATGACCTCGCGCGAGTATTTCGATCAAGTGCGCACGGCGGTAGCCGATGTGCGCCGAGCAGAGGAAACCTTGGATTACTGGGAATCGAGGATCGATTCCATCGGCGGCGGAACGACCGGGTCATGCTGCGGGTACAGGGACCCGGACAGGATGACCGGAAAGCTGTCGGCGCTATGGGATGCGAGGGACCGAGCTGAGCGCAAGCTCGACGGAATGGTCGAGCTGCAGGACGAGGCGATCGCGGTGATAGGGATGGTCGGCGACGCAGGGCGCGCATCCACGTCCCTGTGGCGAGACGTACTCTTGGACCGCTACGTCTTAGCCATGACCTACTCGGAGATCGCGGAGAAGAGGGGGCGGTCGTTTGCATCGGTGCGGCGCGCCGTGTCCGACGCCCTCGACTGGATAGATTCGGGACCAGGAATTGAGGGGCTTCTTCACAGGATTTACAAAGATACGCAGGTTATATAGCGCAATATAGCGCAAACTGAGCACTTTTTAGCACTTAGTGAGCAGTTTTGAGCACTAAGTGAGCACCCTAAAAGTGCTATTAGATATAGTGCGCACTCGCGCTGAGGATGGGGCTCCGGAGACGGGGCCCTTTTGCTACCGCCCGCAAGGGGCGGGCCGGACGCTTCCGCAAGCTGTGCGCCGGCCCGCGATCAGATAGGAGCCAGCCATGGCCAAGGGAAACCCGAGGCGCTCGAACGGATCCAGGCGCAACGCGCTGAGGAAGCGGGTGCGGGCGATGGGCTTGCCGTGCGCTCTATGCGGCAGGCCGATAGACTACAGCCTGCCCGCCGGCCACCCGATGAGCTACGAGCTCGACGAGATAGTGCCGGTGTCGAAGGGCGGTTCTCCCTACGACATCGAGAACGTGCAGCCCGCCCATCGCATCTGCAACCAGCGTAAGAGCAACAAGACATCAGTCATCAAGACGAAGAACAAACCTCTGCCCCATTCGCGGGAATGGTGAGCCGATCGGACCAGGGGGGCATCCCCTCCCCCGACAGCGAAGCCCTCCCGGGGGCATAGGGCTATTTTTTCTCCCAGGGGGCGGTGATGTTCCATGAAGGCCAAGGCCAGGGGCAAGGTCAGCCCCGCCGTAGACGAGTACCTCATCAACCACGCGGGCAGGATGAGCCAGCGCGAACTCGCAGCTAAATGCGGCGTCGGCACGTCAACGGTCAACCGCAGGCTCGCCGAGCTGAGACAGGAGGGGCGCCTCGTCCCGAAACCGGTGGAATCCGAGGAGGCCAGGGACTCGCGCGTCGGCGACGAGGACGGCGCCCAGGACACCGCCGGGCGCCTGCGGGAGCTTCGCGACATCCTGCACGGACACCTGGTGGCATCGGAGGGGCAGGGCCTCACGAGGATCTCGTCCGAGTACAGGGCCACGGTCATGGCGATCGATGAATTAGAAGGGAAGGATGCCGATGGCGGCCCGTCGACCATCGAAGGCATCTTCCTGGACCTCTCAGGCTACTAGGCGGGGGTGCCAGCAACCGACGTTTCACCGGTCGCTCCCCTATAAGAAGTCCCTGGGGGACACCGCGATCAAGCTCTCGACCGCGCTTGGGTCCCCGCTGGACGAGTGGCAGCGCGACACCATCCGCGACTGGCTCGCCGTCGACCCGGAGACGAAGCGCTATATCCACAGGAGATGCGGCCTGGCGGTCCCGCGCCAGAACGGCAAGACGCTCCTGATCGAGATGCGCGTCCACATCGGCATCGCCCTCGGCGAGATGATCCTCTACACCGCGCACGACTACTCGACCGTCACGCAGCTCTTCGACAGGATGAAGGGCTTCTACGGCGAGAAGGCGCGCGACCCGGAGGCGAAGTACCCGGAACTCAACAAGATGGTCAGATCCGTGCGCAAGGGCACGGGCAAGGAGGCCATCTTCTTCTCGAACGGCGCGGCGATCTATTTCTCCACGCGCACCAAGTCCGCCAAGCGCGGATTCACCGTGGACGTCGTCATCGCAGACGAGGCCCAGGAACTCAACGACTCGCACCTCAAAGCGATGCTATCGACAGCCTCCGCCGGCCCGAGGCATAACCCCCAGTACATCTACTGCGGCACTCCCCCGACCCCCGAGTCGACTGGCACCTTCTTCCAGCACCTGCGCAAGACCGTCCACGAGAAGCAGCCGGACGACCTCTGCTGGGCAGAGTGGGCCCTCGTCCTCGACGATCCGCGCCGGCTCGAGGAGCAGATCGATGACGAGGAGTGGTGGTGGAGGACCAACCCCGCCCTCGGCGTCCGCATCTCCATCGAGACCGTCAGGTCCGAGCGGGACACGTACACCGAGCCGCTCAGCTTCGCGCAGGAGAGGCTCTGCTTCTTCATGCTCGAGATCGAGGCCGAGCACGTCATCTCCGCGGCAGACTGGGAGTCGTGCACCACGTACGACCCTCCGGCGGACGGGGTGATGACGGTCGGCATCAAATTCGCGCCGGACGGCTCCAGCGGGTCCCTGTCCATCTGCATAAGGCCGCAAAGCGGCAAGCCGTACATCGAGTGCATAGACAACCGGTCGATGTCGGGCGGCGCGGCGTGGTTCGAGCGGTGGGTGGTCGCGCGCAAGGACAAGATCTCAGAGGTTTGGGTCGATGGCAGGACCTACGCGGCGGCCCTCGCCCAGAGGCTGTCTGCCTCCGGGATGAAGAAGCGAGCGGTAAAGCTCCCGTCCACATCGGACGTGGTGGCCGCCAACTCGATGCTCGTGGACGCAGTATCCAGCGGCGCGATCGAGCATTACGACCAAGAGGCGCTGGCGGACTCCGCGACGCTGAGCGCCAAGAGAACCATAGGCAAGGACGGGTTCGGGTTCGACAGCACCCAGACCTGCGACGCGACGCTCATAGAATCGTGCGCGCTGGCGCACAGGGCGGCGATGACCACGAGAAGGAAACCCAGCAGGAAGGCGGTGGTGCGATGATGCGCGATGACAAGATGTGGCGCAAGAAGAGCTACAGCCGAGCGCTCGTCTCGGCGCTCGCCATCGATGGCGGCCTCGACGACGAGGCCATAGAGCTCATGGACGAGCTGCTCGAGACATGGTGGGAGCACCTGGCGAAGAACAAGCTGAGGCGCCGGTACTACGAGGGCGAGAACATGCTGAAGGACCTCGGCATCTCGATCCCGCCCGCGCTCCGCTCCATCGAGACCGTGGTGGGCTGGCCGAAGAAGGCGGTGAGCGCGCTGTCCTCCCGCATCCGCTTCGACGGCTTCACCGCGAAGGACGAGGAGGTGTCGAAGGAGCTCGCCCGCGTGGTCAAGACGTCCTGCCTCAAGCGCAAGCACCGGCAGGCCGTTGAATCCGAGCTGATCAGCGGATGCGACTTCGTCACGCTCTCGCGCGGCCGGGCCGGAGAGCCGCCGGTCATCATCACGACCCACTCCGCCGAGGACAGCGCCGCGGTCTGGGACCAGCGCCTGGGCCGGATCGCGCGCGGGCTGGTGATCATGGACTACGACGAGACCTCCGGCGCGCCGGTGGAGCTGGCGCTCTACACCGCGACGAGGACCGTCCACGCCTACGTGGACGAGGACGGCGCGGTCGGCTACGAGTCGATGCCCCACAAGATGGGGCAGCCCATGATGGTCGCCCTGGCGTACAACCCAACCGAGGCGGAGCCGCTCGGCCAGTCGCGCATCAGCAAGGCCGTCCGGTCGCTCACCGACTCGGCGGTCAGGGAGTCGCTGCGCACCGAGATCTCCGCCGAGTTCTTCACATCGCCGCAGAAGTACCTCCTTGGCACCGACGGGGACCCGTTCGAGCAGAAGACGAAATGGGAAGCGTATATAGGCAACATCTTCAACATCGATATGAACGACGATGGGTCCGTCCCGCAGTTCGGCCAGCTCTCCCAGGGCAGCATGCAGCCGCATACCGACTACATGCGCGCGCTGGCGTCGCGCTTCGCAGGAGAGACCAACGTCCCGGTGTCCCAATTGGGCGTCATCCACGACAACCCAAGCTCGGCGGAGGCAATCTACGCCGCGAACGAGCCGCTCATCATCGAGGCGCAGACCCTCATCGACGACAACAGCGACGCGATGGTGCTCGTGGCGCAGATGGCTCTGGCCACGTCCCGCGGCGTCGCGCTCTCAGAGCTGACCGAGGACGAGCTCGACATCCTGCCGCACTTCAAGTCGCCCGCGATGCCCAGCGTCGTGAGCCAGGCAGACGCGATGGTCAAGATCGCCGCCGTGGTGCCGGAATTCGCCGGAACATCCACGTTCTGGGAGCAACTCGGTTTTGACGATGACGTGAGGCGCTCCATATCGAACGAGATCAGGCGCCAGCAAGCGAAGAGCAACGCTGCCGCCTCCCTCGCCGCGGCCGGCAGGAGCGTGAGCGATGAGAATAACCAAAGCTAGGCTCGACAGGTATAGGAAAGACCTTGATTCGCTCGGCGAGTCGGCTTCCCGCTATGTAGAGGCCCTGTTCGACGGGCTAATCGCCGAGCATCCGGGCGCATCCGTCGCCGAGATGCGAGAAGCCGCGGACGAGGCGATCCAGGACTCGCTGTACGCCTTCGGAGACCAGGCCTCGTCCCTCGCCCTCGACCTATTCGACGAGATAGCCGAAGCGTACGGCATAGAGGCGGATACGTCGATCGAGGACGTTATCGACTTGCAGGCTATGGATTCGAAGGTCCGCTATTTAGCGCGAAACCTCGTCGACGGGGACTTCGGCGCCTTCAAACGCGATATCAGGGATTTGACGAAGTACTACGTCAAGAGATGCGCCTTCGAGAACATGGAGCGCAACTGCTATCGAAACGACCTGAGGTACGCGCGAGTGCCGAGCGGGCGCGAGACGTGCGCGTTTTGCTTCATGCTCAGCTCGCGCGGGTTCGTGTACCGCAGCGAGCAGACGGCAGGCCATGCCCACGCGTACCACGAGAACTGCGATTGCGTGATCGTGCCGGGCTTCAAGGGCCTGCCCGCCGACAGGCAGGTGGAGGGCTACGAACCCGAGGGCATGCTTGACCGCTGGCATGAGTGCCAGGCGACGGCGGGAAGCGACTCGGATCTCCGCGATGAGTGGGAGTCGCTGAGCAAGCAGGATCGCGCCAGGTACAAGGGCGGCAACGACGCGGAGCGTTACAGGAGATTCGTCGACGCGAAGGCTATGCGCGAGGTAGAGACCCGCGACTGGCGATGGCTGTATACTGGCGATGCTCCTCATTACAGCGCCGAAAGCGGCGCGCATCCCGATGAGTACGAGAGGGAATGCGGGCGAATCCTCAGGGAGAACGGATTCCCCGTTCATTTTAGAAAAACCATGGGATCTCAAAAGGGCGGGTATAAGCGACGCACGTCAGATACTTTTATTAAAGGTGACCCGTGGGAGATGAAGAACCCCGCCGGCGACACCGATAAGACAGTCAAGAACCAGATGAAGAAGGCCGTCGGAAAAGAAGCCGGTACCGCGCAAAGCGATAGGCTCATCATAAGCAACGTCAGGAGCGATCGCTCGGTGGAGCAGATGGTTATAGACGTTAAGAGTCTTTTCGAGGACGGAAGATTCGTTGAGATTAGCGAAGTTCTTATTGTCGGAAGAGACGGCGATATCGTGCGAGTAAAAAGATGAGCCGATAGGTCGTTCCCTGAATTAACCGGGCGCTCTATCGGCTCAAATTAAGTATACATCATCTGGAGCGCGCCGCATCCACTCGTTCCGAGTAGGTCGGCATAAGGCTGTTAAGCCTTCGAATTAATAATGCCTAAATGAGAATGGAGCAAGCCGATGAAAGCCATGATCAGCCAGCCGATGGCGGGAAAGACCGATGGTCAAATCGAAGGGGACCGCAACCGGGCTATTGCTGAGTTGGAAGGCCGCGGATACGAGGTTGTCAACACATTGTTCACCGACGAATGGTATAGCGAGCCGTGTATGAAAGAGCGCGGCGTGGTGAACATCCCGCTGTGCTATCTCGCGAAGTAGATCGAGCACATGTGCCTCGTCGACGCCGTCTACTTCGTCGATGGCTGGCAAGAGGCGCGCGGATGCCGGATCGAGCACGATGCCGCAGTCGCCTATGGCGTGAAGCGCATCTACGAATAATACCGCTGATAAAAGCGACCCCGCACGGGAGTCGCTTTTTTCATAACGAGCCGTCTCGACCGAGGCGGTTTTTTCATGCCCGCACGGGCAGGACGACGCGCCGCACGGCGCGGGAAAGGGGTCTTTATGACCGCACAGCAGGAACCGCAGACCAAGGCGACGGAGCCGCACGGCGCCGCGGAAACGGAGCCGCAGGCTCCAGAACCGCAGATCGACTGGAAAGCGGAAGCGCGCAAATGGGAGCAGCGCGCCAAGGAGAACTCGGCGGCGCGCAAGGAGCTCGATGAGATCAAGCGCGAGCGGATGACCGAGACCGAGCGCATGGCGGCGGAGGCCAAGGACGCCACCGCCCGCGCCGAGGCCGCCGAGGCTGAGCTGGAGCGCATGCGCGCGGACGCGAAGCGCGCGTCGGACGCGGCCGAGGTCGCGGCGGAATTCGGCGTCCCAGCGAACCTCCTCACGCAGCCGGACCGCGAGGCGATGGTCGAGCAGGCCAAGGCGATCCGCGAGTACGCCGGGGGCGTCCCCGCCGCGCCGGTATTCGGACGGGACGGCGCCAAGCCGGCGACCAAGCACCGCAAGACCCCTAAGGACGAATTCGACGAATGGTTCGATTCGCAGATCTAGAACACTGAAGAAAGGAAGCCACTATGGCCCTCTCCACCACCAAGATCGACCTCAACCGCTCCAGCACCGGCGTGACCCTCCCCCAGAGCGTCGCCGCCGAGGTGCTGCAGGGAGTGACGGAGTCCTCCGCGATCATGCAGCTCTCCCGCCGCATGACCATCCCCGGCCCGGGCGTCGCGCTCGACGTGATCACCGGCGACCCCGAGGCAGAGTGGGTGACCGCCGAGACCGCCGAGCAGAAGGTTGACGATCCCAAGGTCGACAACAAGAAGATGATCCCCTTCACGCTGTCGGTCATCGTCCCGTTCTCCAAGCAGTTCAAGCGCGACAAGTCCACGCTGTACGAGGCGATCGTCGAGCGCATCCCCTCCGCGCTGGGCAGGAAGTACGACAAGACGGTCTTCCACGGCACCGCCCCCGGCACCGGGTTCGACGTGCTCGCCAGCTGCACCGCAGTCGACATCCAGAGGAATTCCTACGACAGCCTCGTGACCGCCAAGTCCAACATCGCCATGGCCGGAGGCGAGGCCAACGGCTTCGTCTTCGCACCGCAGGCCGAGCCGGTGCTCCTGGGCGCCAAGGACCAGAACGGCCGCCCGATCTTCATCGACAACGCGGCCACCCAGGGCAGCGTGTCCTCCATCCTCGGCGTGAGCGCCCTCAAGCGCCAGGCAGCCTACAAGAAGGGCAGCTCCGCCGCGAACGTTATCGGCATCGTCGGAGACTGGAACCAGGCCGTGACCGGCATGGTGAACGACGTGACCGTGGAGATCTCCACCGAGGCAACCATCAACGACGGCACCAACCAGATCAACCTCTGGCAGCGCGGCATGTTCGCCGTCCTCGCATCGATCGAGGTCGGCTTCGTCGTCACCGATACCGACTACTTCAACCGCCTCACCGACACCTACTCGGGTTAGAGCGATGGTCGAGATGATCGCGCCCTACACGGGCGTACGCATCGAGGTTCCCGACGAGGCGGCGGAGCGCTACATCGACCGCGGATACGCTCTGGTAGGGCATCTGACGCCGCCGCTCTCCGCCGCCGACCAAGAGGAACCGGAAGAAGAGCAGGAATCCGAAGAGCCCGAAGAGGCCCCCGGTATCGACGAGGACAGCTCGGTAGCCGAGATCAGGGCGTACGCGATCGAGCGCGGTATCGAGCTCCCCAAGCGCGCGAAGCGAGAAGAGCTGCTCAAGATCGTACTCGGCGAGGAGGCGTAGATGGAGCCCTTCGCGACGGCGGAGGACTATGAGACGAGGTACGGGCAGGTGGACGACACCGCGCGCCTGTCCGCCCTCCTCGAGGACGCCTCCGCCCTGCTGGCAGCCGAGTGGCGCCGTAAATACGGATCCGATTACAAGGAGGGGGTCAACTCCTCCTTCGACGCGAACGCGAAAGCGGTCTGCTGCGCCGTGGTCAACCAGGCCATCGGCGTGCCGGACGCCTTCGCAGGGGCGTCGCAGTACACGCAGACCGCCGGATCCTACTCCGCCTCCGTGACCCTCGCCAACCCGTCCGGCGACATGTACCTGGGAAAGGCCGCCAGGCGACGCCTGGGCCTCTCAGGCGGCGGCGGCAGGAGCCTCTCCCCCGCATACGGGGCGCCGATATGACGAAGCCGTTCGACACCAGGGACGTGAAGCTGCTCGTCCCGACCGGGGGCAAGGCCGACCGGTTCGGCGCGCAGGTAACCGAATACATCGAGGAGACGGTCGCCGGCGTGCTGCCTCAGCCCGGAGGGACATCGAATCTCGGCGCGGAGCGTCCAAACGGCAGGAAGGTGGACATGACCTTCCACTGGCCGAGGGGGCACGCCCGCTCCCTGGCGGGCTGCATCGTTGAGTTCGACGGCAGGAGGTACAGGGTCATAGGCGACCCGGCGCCCTACATCGACGGTAACACCCCCGGCCCATTCGACCGGACAGTTGAGACGGAGGCTGTTGATGGCTAGCGGATTCTCGTACAAGCCGAACCGCGCGGCAGCGCGGAAGATCATGAACTCCCAGGGAACCCAGGCGGTGCTCAACCAGAAGGTGCAAGCGGTCAAGGCTGCCGCCGACTCGATGGGGAGCGCCTCGTACGCCGGAAACGTGCAGCCCGGTAAGAACCGCGCGCACGGCATCGTCTACACGCCGAGCCTGCATGCGATGAGGTCGAACGCCAAGCACAACTCGCTGCTCAAGGCGCTCAACTCCGGGGCGTGATGACCTTGTTCTCGATCGAAGAGGCCCTCATCTCATGGCTGCCGGACGCCACCGGCCTACCGGCTTACGCGGAGGTCCCATCGCAGCGGCCCCAAGAGTTCCTGACCGTAGAGCGCGTGGGCGGCCCAACGGAGACCGGCATAGACCGTCCGGCGGTCGCCATCCAGGCGTGGGCGGCGTCAAGGGCGAGGGCCGAGGAGATCACGCTCGACTGCAGGCAGATGATGGCGGAGCGAGCCGCCGAGTGCATACCGCAGATCAGGTCCGTCTCGTGCTCCGCCACCTACCCGTTCCCGGACCCAGATTCAAGAGCCGAGCGGTACCAGCTATCGCTCTCGCTCGTCACGACACTTTAAGGAGACAACTATGGCAAACGATGCAAGCAACGTCGGCGTCGGCAAGCCCAAGGTGACGGGCGCGATCAGCATCGCGCCCGTCGGGACCGAGCTTCCCACCGACGCCACGGCCTCCCTCAACGAGGCATTCAAGGGAATCGGCTACTGCAACGAGGACGGAGTGGTCATCTCCGAGGAGCGCGATTCCGAGGACATCCCCGCCTGGGGCGGAGACGTCGTATTCACGTCCCAGACGAGCTACAAGGAGAGTATCTCCTTCACGCCCATCGAGATCAACGCCGAGGTGGCGAGGATGCAGTACGGCGACGACAACGTCAAGGTCGAGGCCGGCAAGATGGCCATCAAGCACACCGGAGCCGTGCTGCCGGAGAAGAGCCTCGTAGTCGAGACGGTGCCGAACAGCAAGACCGTGGCGCGCTACGTGGTTCCCCGAGGGAAGCTGACGGAAAAGGGCGACCTCTCCCTCAACGACAGCGACCCGATGGGACGAGAGAGCGTCTTCACGTGCCTGCCTGACGACACCGGCGTGACGATGTACGAGTACCTCGCCATCACCGGGCTGAGCCCCGCATCCCTGATGACGCTCAGATCCGCCGTCTCCGGCAAGACCGTCAAGGAGATCGAGCGGTACGCCGCCGACAACGGCATCGACCTCTCCGGCACGAAGACCAAGGCCGACAAGGTCGCGGCCATCGCCGCCGCCGTCGAAGGCGAGGCCGCCGGTGAGTAACGTCATCGACCTGGACGAGATGTCCCCAGCAGAGATCATCGCGCTCGCCGACTCCGTGTCGGACGGCGCCCGCCAGCGCAAGCCCTACGAACGCCATGTCGAGATCGGCGGCGTGTCCGTCGACATCGATATGCGGCGCGTGAAGGACGTGCGCACCATCTCCCTCGTGGCGAGGGCGGACAAGGGAGACGAGCTCGCCATCGTCGAGCTCTTCGACTTCATCCTGGGGGACCAGCGGGAAGCGGTCATCGAGCAGATGAGCGACGAGGACGGCTACTGCTCCGCCGAGGACTACATGCGATTCTGCGCCGCCGTCATGCAGGAGTGCGGCGCAAAAAACTAGGAGCGCTCGCACGCGCCCTGAGGGAGCACCCGGGCGCCGTGCGAGCCGATTTCGCCGAGTACTACGGCCTCGACATCGACCGTATGGGGGTCGACTACAGCGCCCTCCACGCCGCGGAGCTCCTGTCGAACCTTCCGGACGGCGCCCGGACGAGGATCGCCTACGACAAGGGCGCGGTCTGGACCATCGACAGGACGCTCGCCGCAGCGGAGACCAATGCCCTGCACTACCTGCTATGGGCGCAGACGAAGGACGGCCGCAAGGGCAGGAACAAGCCAAAGCTCATCGGCCCGTTCGAACGGCAGCACGTGCACAGGAAGCAGGCGCTGGCGATGACGGTCGAGGAGCTAGAGGAGATTCTAAGCAGGCCGAGAGGGGGCATACCCAATGGCTAACACAGAGGTCGGAGCGGCCTACGTCTCCATCATGCCCAGCATGAAGGGATTCCAGCAGGAGGTGAGCTCCGGGGTGAAGGGCGCCTTCTCCAGCATCAAGGGGGTGGTCGCAGGAGCCCTGTCGACCGGCGCCGTCGCCGCGTTCGGCAAGGCGGCGCTCGACTCGTACGCGCAGTTCGAGCAGCTCGTCGGAGGCGTCGACAAGCTCTTCGGCGACGCCTCGTCCAAGCTGCAGGCGTATGCCGCGGACGCGTACAAGACCTCCGGAATGAGCGCGAACCGCTACATGGAGCAGGCGACCAGCTTCTCGGCCAGCCTGATCTCGTCACTCGGAGGGGACACGGCCCAGGCCGCAGACCTAGCGAACATTGCGATGGTCTCGATGGCCGACAACGTCAACGTCTTCGGGTCGGAAATGGAGGACGTACAGAACGCCTTCCAGGGGTTCGCGAAGCAAGACTTCACGATGCTGGACAACTTGAGGCTCGGATATGGCGGCACCCAATCAGAGATGCTCAGGCTCATCAAGGACGCATCGCGCCTCACCGACGTGCAGAAGCAGCTCGGACTGACGGTGGACGAGGGAAGCCTGAGCTTCGACAACATCGTCAAGGCGATCCAGGTGGTCCAGACCGAGATGGGCATCACCGGGACAACGGCCGCTGAGGCGGCCAAGACCATCGAGGGCAGCATCACGATGATGAAGGCCTCGTGGCAGAACTGGCTGACAGGGCTGGGAAACGAGGACGCCGACATGGGCGCCCTGACCGACCAGCTCGTCGAATCTGTCATCACCGCCGGGCGAAACGTGGTCCCGAGGGTCGGCGAGATAGCCGTCTCGTTCGGCAGCACGCTCGCATCCAAGGCACCGGACATCGCATCGATGTTCTCCGGCGCGCTGATGTCGGCGCTACCGCCGTCCATATCCGGCGCCGTCAGCACCGCTGCCGGGCAGGTGTCTGAGGCGGTGGGCGGCATCGTCGAGGCCGCCGGCGGCCTCGAGGGCCTCGCCTCGAAGGTGGCGGGCGCCGTCGGCGCGTTCGCCGCGTTCGCCGGCGTCAAATCGTCCCTCACCTTCCTGACCGGTCTCGGCCCCCAGCTCATGGAGGCCGGGCGCGGCGCGCAGTTCTTCGTGAGCCAGTTCATGGGGATCTCCCGCATGCAGGGGGTCGGGTCGGCGCTGTCCGCCGTCAAGACGAGCCTGACCGCGACCGGAGGCGCCCTGTCGGGCATCATCTCCCCGGTCGGCATAGCCGTCGCCGCCGTCGCCTCGCTAGCGGCGGCGTTCGCCTATTTCTACACGACGAACGACGGCTTCAGGGAGACCATCAACGGCATCGCGTCGACCATGATGTCGCTGCTGGCGCCAGCGATCGAGTCGATTATGACCACGCTGCAGAACATGGCCGCGACGGTCATGCCCCTCATCATGTCGGCGATACAGGCCGTCTCTCCGGCGATCATGCAGGTGCTCACGGTCATCTCGCAGGTCGTCGCGGTGGTCATCCCCCTGGTCGCGCAGATCGCCGCGACCGTCCTCCCCATCATCGCGAGCATCGTCACGGCTATAGTCCAGGTGGCGACCGCCGTGATAACCGCGGTCATGCCGGTCGTGACGCAGATCCTGACGGTCATCCAGACCGCCATGCCGCTCATCCTCGCCGTGGTCACATCGGCGATGAACGGGATCCTCGGCATCGTGCAGGCCGTCTGGCCATTCATCCAATCGATCGTCACCACCGTCATGGGCGCCGTGAAGGCCGTAATCGACACCGTGTGGCCCGCCATCCAGACGGTGGTCAACACCGTCCTGCAGGCCATCCAGACTATCATCGTCGCGGTAATGCAGGTCATCCAAGGCGACTGGGAGGGCGCGTGGGAGACCATCAGGGGCTTCCTCGACGGATGCTGGGAGGGCATCAAGAACGCGGTCCAGACCGGCATCGAGAACATCGTCAACTTCTTCGTCGATCTTCCCGGCAAGATCACCAGCGCCCTAGCCGGCCTGCCGACGCTCCTCATCGATGCCGGCAGGTCCGTCATCGACGGATTCCTGAGCGGCCTCAAGCAGGCATGGGACGGGGTGGTCGGATGGTTCGGCGAGATCACCTCGATGATCCCCAGCCTCAAGGGACCTATAAAGGTCGACGCCAAGCTCCTCGTCGGCAACGGCGAGACCATCATGGGAGGCCTGCTCGATGGATTGACCTCGGGCTGGTACGACGTCGAGGACTTCCTCGCGGAGAAGACCCTCGACATCTCGAACATCAAGGCCAACCCCATGGGCATCATCGACGCCGGCGGCGGCATGGTCCTCGGCGGTGACATCAACCAGACACTCAACTTCAACCAGCCGGTCCAGACGCCTGCGGAGTACGCCAGGTTCGTCCGCCGGCTCGCGCATTACGGATTGGCGGGTGCGAGATGACAAGTATGAAGATCGTCCGTTCTGACGGCCGCGAGCTCGTCGCCACCGACGGATGGCAGGGGTGGCTCATCGCGGACAGGGGCCTTGAGGACTGGCTTGAACTCGACATCAGCATCACCACGGCGGCAAACGTCTTGACGGACGGCAGCCGCCTGGTGGGCAAGAGAGTCGAGGAATGCGAGCGCACCGCGAAAATCATGTACGTCGGCCCGAGGGGTAGGGCGGAGGTCCGAGATGAAATTCTCAGCTTCCTTAATCCCAAATACAGATTCAAAGCCTATGTTACGCATATGGGCAGGACAAGATGGGCTGAGGGAGAATTATCAGCTAGGTCGGTCCCCTTGGAGCCAGAGGGGAGACCGTGCAGAGCAACCTTCTCGATCCTATGCTGCGATCCCTATCTGCGGGACTCCCGGGGCAACGAAGCTGCCTTCGGAGACGCGACGCCTACGTTTGGCTTCCCGTTCGTGAGCCACGTCAAGGTACCCGCCAGCGACGGCAGACGCCTGCCGATCGGGTTTAACGCTAGCCGCCTGATTTATGACGGTAAGAATACCGTCTACAATTCAGGCGATGTGCCGACCATGTACCGTGTGAGGATTGAAGCTGAGGGCGAGCTGGTCAATCCGACCATCACGAAGGACGGCAAGCACGTGAAGCTTTTGACAACGCTGAAAGCTGGTGACGTGGCACTCATCGACTTCGAGAGCGCACCGACACGCGTGACGATCAACGGAAATAATGCCTTGCAGCTTACGAGCCGCGACAGCTCTTTTACCGGCATGCGCATGCAAGTGGGAGCCAACACGTTCACTTTCACGATTGACAACGAAGCAAACAGGTCGCTTGCAAAGGTGCAAGTGCTTTTTCACAAGAAGTATCTGGGGGTGTGATGAATGGAGCCGCTAGAGATTCACGCGCTTGATAAGAATTTCCACGTAATCGCGCCAAACATCCCCTACACCTCACTGCAATGGAATCGCCGTTACTACGAGTGCGGCGATTTCACGTGTGTTGTCCCGTCTAACGTCTACAGCCCTGACTGGGCTTATATCTACACAAGCGACAGACCAGAGACGGGAGTCATTCAGAAGGTAGAATACGAGGACGCACGGCACGGAGATAATGACGTGGACGTTGTAACGCTTTCTGGTTTCTTCACTGAGAAGTGGCTCAATGATTACGTGTTTTTGGTCGAGGAAACCGACACGGAAACGGTTTATATCCAAAAGCCGCCCCCCGTTGTCGCTAAAAGACCAGAGGTTTTTAAAGACAAAGACGGGAAGTTATACACCAAAAACATTGCTGGCAAGTATTGCACCACAACTGGGCAAGAAGTCAGCTTGACAGACAAAGACCTCACAAAGGTCGAGCTTGGCAATGTCGCTGGAACACAGAGTTACATGGGGAGCGATGACTACGCATACAGTTCGCGCTTCAATTATTACAAGGAATCAGACGGCAAGATACACCAGATTAACGGACGTGGAGACGATACCGTCATAAACGGTACAGAAGTGACCGAGTTCAATTTTTCCGCTCAAAACAAGGGAGCCGTTTATAAAGACGCTGACGGTAGCTATAAATGGATACCGCACCTTGCAGAGAACAAAGACCAGACGAATCGCCGTAAGGTCGAGCAATGGGAAGAGAGAACTAAAGGTCTTGACAAGATTTACGACAGCGGCGGCGGTACTTATGCCGTTATGTATCGAGAGGTTAAGGGTGCGTACCAGCTCAGAACGGAAGTTGGAGAGGTCGGCAAGCCGTGCGACAACGTAAAATCGATTCTTGCATGGGCTAGCAGGATTTTCGGTGATGGCATCACTTATGACAGCGCGGACTTTACAGGCGTTCAAAAAACGATCGACCCATCATTGAAGCGCTTTGGCGATCTGTGTTTCGAAGAGCTGAAAACCATAGGCGCGAGCGCTCGAATGTTCTACTCATACGAGAACAACAGCGTTGTGTTTCAGCTATGGCGCGGTCTTGATAGGACGCAAGACCAAGCAGAGCCACAAGCAAGCACTTATAGCCTTGGTAAAGCTCAAAATAAAACGTTCCCTGATGGGTTTGAAGAGCTTGAATACATCGAGAGTACAGGCACTCAATACATAGACACTGGTTTTATCCCAAACCAGAACACGGGAATTGAGCTTGAATGCATCCACACGGCGAAATGCCTTTGCGCAACCGACCTAAGCGATGACGGTGACGGTCTGAGCATATGGGCGAACTCAGCGAAATATGGCAAGTCGAAATCATCTGGCGTGAGTTTCATTACAACCGAAAAGGTCAAACTAGAAGAGCATGGCGGTGTGTTCAAGAAAGACGGAGTTGTTGTTTGGAGCGCACCATCAGCAACGTTCGCGTGTAACAATTCACTTGCCATTTTTGCGCTAAAGCGCGGCGGTGTGTTCTCAAGCTTTGGTCAAACAAAGTTATATAGCTTTAAGCTATTCGATAACGGCACATTAAAGCTCAACCTAGTGCCGTGCCGAAGGCTAAGCGATAACGCGATCGGTCTTGTAGACCGATTAACTGGCGTATTCTATGGCAACAAGGGGACAGGCGTTTTTAAAGCAGGTGCAGTTGTGCCGCAGCCAGAACCAGAGCCAGAACCAGAGCCGGAAAAACCGCGTAAGAACCCGTTTGTTGTGTTCAGCGACACATGGGGGAACCTCAACGGTTTCAAGGTATCGCGCGATACGAGCAACTATAAAAATAAGTGCTACGTGCTGTTTGAGTATGACGAGCCTAGTAAGTATTACGCAGACGGTTCGCCTATGTGCGTATGGTATAAGGATTGGGGAAGCTCAGATAGCCCGCTAGACCAGCCCTCACAAGATTCAGCAACACGGCACATACCTTATAAAACTCATCGTGGTTACGATGTTGTTCGACTTGATGACGGATTGCCCGACAGTGAGATCTATCTTGACTTGAGAAGCGATAAACCGGAGTTTGATCAAGACTGGAAACGGGATGAGCTTGATACAGGCTCTTGGAATGAGATGTTGAAGCTCGAAGGTCTGAATAAGAAATATGAGCAATGGCGCGATCATTATGCAGAAGAGGGCAGGAAAGCGCTTGCAAATGACTACGGTATTATCGACACAGTTGATACTGGCACATTCTCAACATATAGGTACCTAGATGATTACGACCTTGGTGACAAAGTTGATATTGCAATTGAGACGATAGGTTTTTACCAGACAGCTCGAATCATCGAGGTTTCAGAGGTATACGAATCTGGCAAATCTGACATTGTTCTCACGATGGGGGAACAACAGATAACTGAATCAAAGAAAGCGAGGTTGGTGTAATGGCTGACACTTTGCTTAGGCTCGAATCATTCCCGTTTGACAGCAAGCAAGACGGTTATGACGATGACGGTTACCCTATTTATGACCGTGCGATTGGTGCTGACGTCTTGCGTCAAACGTTCGCCAAGTTTTTCAGCGATGGCGTGTTCCCAAACCCCGCTGACACGTTGCAGGTTTCCAAGGCTGCAAGCGGCATCGCGGTAACGGTTAAGCCCGGTCTTTTTATTATCAATGGCGCGATGGGCGTTGTTAAAAATCAAACCATGATTAACCTTGTAGATGGTACACAAGTCGGCAATGCTATCTATTCAATCTTGCTAAGGTATGACGAGAACGATGATAAGCGTTCTTGCTACATTCGCGTTGCCAATGGCGGCGCTGGTGGCAACGCACCAGAGCCGGAAGAAACTGCAAGCGTTAAGGAATATAGGCTTGCAACTGTGACCGTACCGAACGGCGCGACCGACATGAGCGGAGCGATCATTAAGAATGAGAAGGGTCTTGCGATTTGCCCTTATGCGGCGCCGTTTGAGGAAATCGACATTTCCGCCGTTGTGCAGGACGCGCAAAACATGGCAGATAACGCGCTACACGTGTATCTTGACTATGTTGACAAGTATTACGAGCTTGTTGAATCAGCCTTGGACGGAACAACCGCCGACAATTTGAAGAAGGAAATAGACGATATTAGAGCGTCTGCAATCGGCATCGAGTCGGTTGATAGATCTTATCTAGATATGCAAGATCTGGACGGAGACAGGATTAAAAGGCTTGGACTTGTCGAGCGCTCTGTTGGGGCGCGCGAGCTAAAGGGCGAGTCAGTTGGGACTCATAATTTGGTCAACGCATCTGTAACGCCCGTCAAGCTATCCGATGAGATTAAAGACCTGCTTGGGTTGCTTAACACAAGCTCATGGGATGCAGCTCGGTATTTGAGCTACATGAGCAGCCTTGGGACCGAATCGCAGAAGGAAACGTTTATCGACAATAACGTAACTCCATCAGTCTTTGGCATTTGGGCAGCGAGCGATCAGCTTGCGTTTATCAACGCGTCACCGCAGACGCGAAAGCAAGCGCTTGTAGACATGTTTGACTTTGAGAAGTCGAGCTGGAACGATGTGCTCACTTTCGCGAAGGGCGTTCAATCCGGGATGCTGGGCAAATGGATTGGAAAGAGCAAGAATGTAAATTGCGGCACATACGGAACTGCGCCGTTCGTGATTATCGGAATAGACCACGATGATAAAGTTAGCGGCGGGAAGGCGAAGCTAACAATTGAGTGCAAGAAACTCCTGTGGGCTACGAACGTCTTGAATCACACGACCGTGTCGTGTACGCCGTATAAGGAAACTCTGCTCTATAGCACTTGCGAAAGCTTCTTTAATAGCCAGCTAAGCAAAGATGTTAAGTCGTTGTGTTCGAAGGTTAAAAAACGCTGTCTAAATGGCACTGGCGACGCGATGGAAGAGGTACAGCTAAATGCGTTTCCTGTTTCATACACTGAATATACCGGGGTAAGGCCGTCCTTTGGTGGCGATTACGCACCAATGATGGATGGAGCAAGGTATCAGTATTATGCAAAGAACGGCAAATCTGGATATGACTCAGTGGTAATACCCGATGCAGCAGCGGGCAAACAAGGTCAACTGTTCTACTGGACTAGATCAGCGGAACAGCGAGACGGAGACGAGGGCAATCAGATTTATTACCACACAACGCATCAGTCAATGACTGGCGGCTTTGACAATACTGATCCGACTTATGGAACTAACTCCTCAGACCCTTTGTATCATAAGTATGTGCGCCCGGCTATTTGCCTAGGTTAAGGACGGTATGCAATGAAGCTTTACGATGGAACTAGCACTGTCAGCTGGTTTTATGACGGTGAGAAAACAGCCGATGAAATGAAAGACGAGCCGCGTTATTCGCGGCTTTTTTCATGCCCTTGCGTACTTTATGACAACGGCGTTGGAAAGGTATACGATTTCGAGCCGTTGCAAGACGTTTGCAGCCGTCTTGCTGTCGCGTACACGGCAGACGTTAACGAAACTTATACGAACGTTTGCGCGAAACTTGACGGCACTTATAAGGCTGACGGCGTTGAAGAGGTTGAGCAGATAGCGACAGCGGCGCAAGACGCAGCTAAGAAAGCGCAGGCGCAAGCGGAACAGGCGGCAGCCGGCAGCAATCCCGAGCTTGCAACGTTCGCAACTATGCAGCTTACGAGCCTATCGCCAACTATGAGTGACGTGGACGCTATGAGCATTCCCAGCCTTTTCCCCGAGTGGAAAGTCGGAGCTGAGTACGAAGCACGTCAAGTCATTCGCTACGAGGGCGAGCTTTACCGCATCGCGCAAGAGCACACGGCGCAAGAGCAATACAAGCCCGGCACTGGCACGGAAAGCCTTTACGCGCATATAACGCAAAGCAGCGGCTACGACGTATGGCAACAGCCTTCTGGCGCTCACGATGCCTACCAGAAGGGCACGCGCGTATGGTATCCAACAGCAAACTCAGCGCTCTTTGAAAGCTTGATTGACGGCAATACGTGGTCACCGGACGAATATCCGCAGGGATGGAGGAAGGTGGCGTAGAGATGGAAACCCAGCCACCAGAAGTGCAGGTAAAGATGCTTGCCGGAAGGGTAACCACCCTCGAAACGCGAGTCACCGAGCACGGCAAGGAAATCGATAGCCTGCACGACATGCTCATCAGAACAGAGGAGCGGGACCGCTTCAGGGACGAGCAGCTAAGCGGATTCGGATCGAAGCTCGACAGAATCGACGGAAAAGTCGACCTGCTCTCCATCCAGCCGGCGAAGGAGTCGGCTGAGAAATGGGACAAAGCCGTTTGGATAGTCATCGGCGCCGTGATCATGGCAGCCGTCGGCTACATGCTCGGGAACATCGGGCTTTAGGAGGAACCATGACAGAAATGCAGATGCTAATGACGCTCACGCTGTCGCTCGCCGTCCCGTTCGGCGTGCAGCTAATCAAGACCGAAGCCATGTCAGGAACCGCGGCGCGCTTCATGGCCATAGTGCTCTCGCTCATCGCCGGCGTCGTCACCGGTTTCGTATCGGGCATCCCAAGCGACCCGGCATCCTGGGTAACATGCGTCTTCGCCCTGGTCGGAGGCGTGCAGACCGCCTACACGCTCTTCAAGGGCGTCGGCGTGACCTCGAAATGGCTCGACGCGCTGCTTGGAGTCGAGATCGGCGGGCGAGATGAGTAACGTAAAGGTATCGGTCGATGAGATCATGGACATCCTCGACAGGTCGACCATCTCCTTCCACACAGCCTTCGACAAGTGCACGGTCGCCGAGTGCCAGCTCCCGAACGGTTTCGTCATCATCGAATCGAGCGCATGCGTGAACCCGGAGGACTACGACGAGTTCACGGGCAGCCAGCTATGCATGGACAAAATCGAGGAGAGGCTCTGGGAACTTTACGGATTCGACCGGCACCAGCAAATATACGAGACGATGCCATAGGAGGATGCATGGATTACGAGAAGCTTGAGCCTGACGTAATCAAGCTGCTGACGAAGCACTTCACGAGCGGCCGCAGCGGCCGCAAGGTCGAGTTCGTCGGGATCCACTACATGGCGAGCAACGGGGACACGGACACCTGCTACTCGACGTGGCAGAGCCGCGAGGCGTCCGCCCACTACGCGGTCGCGTCCCGCGGCGAGGTCGGACAGCTCGTGTGGGACCGCGACACCGGGTGGGCGCTCGGCGACTTCGACGCGAACTGCCGCTCGATCAACATCGAGCACGCCAACCTCGCAGACGGCACCGTTACCGAGGCGTGCCTGGACGCCGGCGCGCACCTCGCGGCGGCTATCTGCAGGGAGTACGGTCTGGGCAGACCCCAATGGGGCGTCAACATGCAGCCCCACAAGCACTTCATGGCCACGAGCTGCCCGGGGCAGCTGTACGGGTCGCAGCGCGGGGAGTTCGAGGCGCGGGCACAATACTGGTACGACGTGATGACCGGGGCGGCAGCGGAGCCCGAGGCGCCCGAGACGCCCCTGCCAGAGGTACTCGCGAGGTTCGGCGACCTCGATCCCGACGCCTGGTACATCGGCGCGGTCGAGGAATGCGTGCGAGAGGGCTACCTCAAGGGCTACGGCGCCGACCGCTTCGGTCCGGACGACGCGCTCACGCGCGCCCAGGCCGTGGCCATGGTCGCCAACGCGGCGCGAGCCGACCTGTCCGGCTACCTCGAGCCGTACGAGGACGTCGCCCCGAATCCCTGGTACTACGAGGCTCTGTGCTGGGCGGCGGACGAGGGCGTCGTCACCAAGGCCGACAAGTTCCGCCCGGACGACGCCGCCACGCGCGCGGAGGTCGTCGCGATGCTCCACAACTGGCGGGGCAACCCCGCGCCGAAGGGCGAGCCCGCGGGTTACCCAGACTGGAGCGAGGTCCCCGCATGGGCTCAGGAGTCAATGGCGTGGGCGGTCGAGCAGGGCGTCGTGGGCGGCGCCGGCAAGCTCATGCCAAACAAGGCGTGCACGCGCGCCGAGGCCGCCGCGATGGTGGCAAGCCTACTGAACTAGCACTTTCAGCCCCGTCTCCGCCGCCTTGATTGCAAATGCCCTGTTGTCAGAGTTATGCCAAACACTCCGTTGTTGCTCG
>OHAS01000577.1_pt1 | contig 31731 bp, 14 predicted proteins | sample 1577131 | NCBI WGS metagenome assembly OHAS01 (sample SAMEA3541566, study PRJEB24748) | human gut metagenome | biome: human gut; feature: human-associated habitat; material: faeces | place: China | collected 2012 | reverse complement strand
CATATTCTATGCACGACACTGGGAATCATCCCGTTCATGCTGACTTCATGCAACTATCTGGCAGTTGATGAATACTTTAACGACCTGACTCCACTCGACTCCATCTTTGCCAGACAAGATTATCTGGAGCGTTATGTGTGGGGAACTGCGGCATTAATGCCCGCTCAAGGCAACTTGTTTTCCGGTTCCTACGGTCCTTACGAGACTGCGGTAGATGAAGTTCTTCTGTCATGGCAGAAAGCCGAATATGCCGGTACATACTTGTATGCAGACAAAATTACGCAGAACGATTCTTACTACAATATGTGGGGACAATACTACAAAGGAATCCGTAAGTGTAACACTATCTTCACCCGCATCGATGAATGCAAAGACCTGAAAGGATTGGACAGACGTGAAATTATGGGTTTGACTCATTTCATGAGAGCTTCCTTCTATTTCTATCTGTTGGAACTTTACGGACCGGCAGTCATCCTTCCCGAAGAGCCGTTATCGGTAGATGAAAACATTGAAAACTTGTCATTCGAACGTAACACGTACGATGAATGTGTGGAATATATCTGCAAAGACCTCGAAGAAGCTTACAGTCTACTGGACCCGACGCGCCCGAGCACTCAATTCGAACGTCCTACCAAATATGCGGCAGCCGCCCTCATGTCACGTGTCCGGCTTTACCAAGCTTCCAAGTGGTACAACGGCAATCAATATTATGCCGACTGGACCACTTCCGACGGACGAAACATGATAGCCCAGCAATATGACCCGGTGAAATGGGCGAAATCAGCTGCTGCCTCCAAGAGAATTATCGATAGCGGTATTTACTCATTATACACTGTACCCAGCGATGAAAACACGTATGCATCCTCTCAGGCGTCACAAGCGGAATTTCCGTTAGGAGTAGGAGGAATCGATCCTTACCATTCGTATATAGACATGTTCAATGGAGAAGCACTGGCTGTGAAAAACCCTGAACTTATTTATGCTACTCCCTTGAACAACAACATCATTTCAATCGCCTTCCCGTTGAAACTGGGAGGATGGAACGGCTTAGGAATCACTCAGAAACTCATAGATGCCTACTACATGAAAGATGGAGAAGATTATGTGCAACAACCTGATTATTATGAAGAAGCGGGTACTGTACCTACCATCGCCACAGGATATGAGCTGAGACCAACCGTTGCCAAAATGTATCTGGACCGCGAACCGCGTTTCTACGCATCTATCGGATTCTGTGAATGTTTCTGGCCCGCAACTTCGGTAACAGGAACCGAAGCTCCCAACGTGACTAACTTTACAGCAGGATATTACGTGAATGGCAACTGTGCAAAACAGGCTGCCAATCCAGAAGACTATAACTTAACGGGATATACTCTAAAGAAATATATCCATCCGGAGGATAACTGTACCAGTCATACAGGTGCTAAAATAAAACCGAAAACATTCCCTGTATTCAGATATGCGGAAATACTGTTGAACTATGTAGAAGCATTGAATGAACTGAAAGGAGAACCGGAATATACGGAAGCGGCAGATAACACCACTTATCATGTTTTGTATAATCCGGAGGAAATCATGTACTACTTCAACATGATTCGTTACCGTGCCGGATTGCCGGGCATCACCCTTGCCGATGCCAGCGATCAAGTGAAGATGCGTCAGTTAATCATCCGCGAACGCATGATCGAATTTGCGTGCGAAGGAAGAAGATATCATGACCTGCGTCGTTGGGGACTAGCAGAAACAGAAGAAAACAAACCGGTACAAGGTATGGACGTTACCAAGAAGACAACCGAAAGAGACCAATTCTATACTGTTGTCAATGTAGTTCATAAGTATGCATTACGCAGCTTTGACAGGAAGATGTACTTCTATCCTATTCCGAGAGCCGTATTGGATAAAAATGCCAAACTGAAACAAAATCCAGGATGGGACGGATTCGGAGATTGGTAACTTTCCCCTTTCTATCATATAACTGATTATTAATCATATAAAATTGAACATATAATGAGATCAATATACAAAATAGTGGTCTGTTCTTTGTTAACGCTCTCCATCACTTCTTGTGAAAAAGACCTGCTTGAAAAAGAACAATATCAGAAAGAAATCTACCTGATCGGTGCTTACAACCGAGTATGGACCACAGAAGTAAGCTACAGTAACGAAGAAGTGAAAACTTATTTCACGGTCAGCAGTTCCGGTACATTAGCATTAGACCGAGATGTGAACGTAAAGATGAAGATCAACGAAGAGTTGGTAGATATTTACAATAAAAAATACTGGACCGTTCTGAATGAGGACAAATATTATAAATCACTGGATACTGATTTATATTCCATTCCTTCTTTGGAGAATACGGTAATCAAGCATGCTGAAGGTATTTCCACCGAAGTTCCTGTGTTGATAAAGACAGCAAGTCTGAAGATTGACCAGTCATACGTCATCCCCGTCGAAATAGAAAGTACAACAGGATATCCGATAAGTGAATCCGGATATAAAATGTTGATTCTATTAAAATTAAAGAATGACTATTCGGGCAGTTACCAGATGAGTGGGCATACCACCTTAGAAGGAGAAACTCCGAAGACGATTCAGAAGCCTAAAACGATTAAGCCTACCGGAGTCAACACTGTCAGACTATTCTATGCCATGAACAACGAGAGCGACGAGAAAGCTGATATCCAAACGGGTACAATAGAACTGACCATCACGGATCAGATAGTGGAAGGCACTAATGATGTAAAGAAAGTTTTGATCAAAGCATGGGATGCTGAAAACGGACCGGTAATTATCGACTCAGGAGAAAGTACCTACAACACAACCGCCAAAAAGTTCAGCCTCAAATATACGATCGGTAACACGCTATATGAAGAGCAACTGACCAAAGAAAAAGAAGTTTTATAATACACGACAAATGAGGAGAAGAGGAGATTTCACGGCATTGCAAAAATGCCGCTGAAATCTCCTCTTCGTTTTTTCAACGGAGGACTTGTTTTTACATGATTCCTTGTTTTCCTTCTGCTAAATTCGTAATTTTACCGCCGATTCACGCAATAGGGGTGCCCTAACATGACAGGCTGAGAACATACCCATAGAATCTGATCCGGGTAATGCCGGCGTAGAGAACGAATAAATAAGCAAATATGGAAATGAATTATCTGGAGATATTCGGTACGTTTATCGGTATTATCTACCTGTGGCTGGAGTATCGCGCCAGTATCTATCTGTGGCTGGCGGGCATCATCATGCCGGCCATTTATATCTTTGTTTATTACGACGCGCCATTTCATCGGTCGCCAACTCGTTAAGCAAAGGTAGTCCGGCATTATAATTGGTCAAATAATTGGTAATTTCATTACCTAATGTTGGCAAGCTACGTGTACCGAGCATATCATAAATACCAATCAATGCCATTTCATAATCACTAACTTTCGTATAAACTTGATCTCCACCTAACTGTGTCGTCATTTTTTCGTCCAGGAAATTAATCTCACATGAAGTCACCGTAAGAGTTACAGCAAACAGTAATGATTTATATATTTTTTTCATCTTGTATTTATTTAGGGTTGTTTAAAAATCGATAGAAAGACCTGTAATAATGGTTCTTGAACTTGGATAAACAAAACGGTACATACCACCCGTAATCGGATTATTAGAAGCGACTTCGGGATCATACCACTTAAATTTTGTAAATGTAAATAAGTTTTGGCCTGTCAGATAGATACGAGCTCTGCTTATCTTTACTTTTTCAAGCCATGACGTTGGCAAAGTATAACCTAAAGTAATAGTGCTTATGCGAAGATAAGAACCATCTTCCACAAAACGATCAAGCGGAGTAGTAATAGCTGCGCGGTTGTCATTATGAATACTCCACAGAATGTTCGGATCATGCTGATTAGGATTAAGCTCAGCTATACGGTTGAGGTCCATAGCTTCTTTTCCAGTACGGGGATCCAGCAGAGTGAAACGATTGGCAGCATCCGCAAGCATATTTTGGTACGGTTGGTATGGACCGACAAAACGCTGGGTAGACATATTAAAAATATCATTACCATAAGAGAATACCATAAATACAGAAAGATCAAAGCCCTTATAAGAAAAAGTATTTTTAAAACCTCCGGTAAAATCCGGATTAGCATTCCCGATGACTGTCATATCATCAGAATTATAAACAGGTGTCCCCTTGTCATCCGTCTGCCCCGTAGTATTTACATACTTGATATCACCCGGTTTATATTGAGTTTTTACAGATCCTTTCTGATAAATAACACCATCTTTCAAAACATATTTATCACCATTCTGCACAAAATCGTCGGTAGTATAAACTCCATTGGTCTTATACCCATACATCTCACCTAAAGAATGACCTACGATGGCACGGTATAGAACAGAAGAATTGGTACCACCACTGACGCTAGTCTGATAATATTCATTCTCACCGTCTATTCTCAAGACCTTGGAACGATTGAAGGAGATATTGAAATCGGTAGTCCAAGTAAAATGTTTGTTGCGGATGTTCGTACTGCTTATAGCTATCTCAAGACCGCGATTACGGATAGAACCGATATTCTGATATTGGTGCGTATAACCGGTTGATGTCGGGATAGCCACTTTCATAAGCAAATCATCGCTCTTATTGTTATACCAGTCCAATGTCAGGTTAACTCTGTTTCCCCACAAACCCAAGTCCAGTCCGATATTCGTAGAAACGGTTTTCTCCCATTTTAAGTTATTATTACCTACTGTGCTGCCAGGTGCCAAAGCCGCCGTTTCCTGATTGCCCACAGGATATACCGTAGCATTATAGGCAGTAGCATACATATAATTATCAATATTACAATTACCGGTAGTTCCATAACCTACTCTCAATTTGAAATTATTGACAACATTTCCGATAGCATTATCTTTCCAGAATCCTTCTTCAGAAACGCGCCAAGCTGCCGCTGCTGAAGGAAAATAGCCCCAACGATTACCCTCGGCAAATTTAGAAGAACCGTCTGCACGTAAGGTTGCTGTAAAAAGATAGCGGTCATTAAAAGTATAATTGAGACGACCGAAAAAAGACAACAAAGCATTTTCTTCTAAAGAAGACTTCCATGTATCGGGAGTGGCCATACTAATATCATTAAGACCGAAATTAGTATCGGGAAATGCCTTATAGGCAGTTTCTGTACCAGATGTATTTGTATAATATAATTCGTGTCCTAACAAAACGCCCAAATCATGCTTCTCAAACGTATGTTTCCAATTCAATGTATTAGTCCATTGATAAGCATATCGTTCCTTATTATCAATACTGCCATAAGGTCCGCCTTTGAGTTGAGCATTGGCCGTACGACCATCATCGAAATTAGTTGTTTTGATTTGGGCCCAATTATAACTACCAGCTGTACGGAATGTAAAATCCTTCAAGAAATCAATGTCCACACCGGCATTAACACTAAAAATACGACTAAGTTTTCTATTTATTATAGCATCGTTGGTTATCAATGGGTTATACACATCATATTCGTTACTGAAAGTACGGAATTCGGTATTTAACTCTTCATTAATAAGCTGATCATCAGTAAACAGGATTCCGCCAGTTTCAGGACGCAAAATAGCTTGTTTTAATCCGGAATAAGAACCTCCACCTAATGTTTTGGCGTAATTAAAAGAAGAATTCATATCAAAACGTACATTTTTCCATAGCTGGGAATTTACTTTAGTACGAATCGTATTACGGTAATATCCGTGATTTTTTACGATACCGTCTTGCGACATATTATTGTAGCTTACCAATACTTGAGTTTTTTCCGTTCCGGTAGAAAGAGATAGATTATGGCTTTGAGTAAGAGCACTTCCACCAAAAATCTTATCTTGCCAGTCTATTCCGGAACGTCCGCCATAAGTTTGCTCTATATCAGACCATGCTCCCGTATAAAATCCATCATCCGTATAATCCCCTCCAAACATACGTGCATACTGGTTCATTTCTCCGGCAAGAGTCCACCATTCATACTGATATTTGGCATACTGTTCAAGATTGAGCAAATCCAGTTTCTTGCCCAACCAATCCACAGATACATAGCCGTTGTAATTCACAGTTGTCTTGCCACTACTTCCACTTTTGGTCGTAATAAGAACCACACCATTTGATCCACGCGCTCCATAAATAGCTGTTGTCGAAGCATCTTTTAAAATATCAATAGTCTTAATGTCATTTACATCAATATTCTTCAAACCATCTTCCGACTGGAAGCCATCAATAATATAGATAGGTGTAGTAGACTGAGTAATGGAAGTACCTCCACGAACGGTAATATTCACTTCAGCCCCAGGAGCTCCATTCTGTGAAACAATATTCACTCCGGCAGCTTTTCCTGCTAGCGCTTGAGCCGCATTAGTAACAGGAACTTCCGCTAAATCTGCACCGGTAACTGAAACAGAAGAACCGGTCAAATCACGTTTTTTCACTACTCCATATCCTATAACAACCACTTCTTCAAGGGTTTTAGCATCCTCTTTCATCACAATTTTGAAAGAAGATTTTCCATTTACACTTATTGTTTCAGTTACATACCCCACATAACTGACAATCAAAGAAGCATTACTTGAGACATCATTCAATATAAAATTTCCATCAAAATCCGTAATAGTTCCATTAGTAGAACCTTTGACCATCACCGTAGCACCTATTACAGGCTCTCCTTTATCATCAACCACCACGCCCTTTACGCTACGACCTACCTGTTGTACGATGGCTACCTCTTTCGTTGCGGAAGAAATGGCAGACTTTTCAGAAAGAATAATATTCTTATCCAAGACTTTATAGGTCGTATTTGTTCCGGAGAAAAGCTTCTTTAAGACTGAAAAAACATTCTCATTTTTGACATTCAAGGTTACTTTACGTTTCAAATCGACCTGCTTATTATTATAGAAAAAGGTGAAATCCGTCTGTTTTTCAATTTCGGTCAGGACTTCAGAGACCGTCCGAGTCTGAGAACTGATGTTCAACATGGTTCTCTGTGCATAATTATTGCTAGCATATAACAAGCTGGCAAAACTGAAAAGAACAAAAAGAGTTATTTTCAGAGACAAAGGCAGTTTACATACTGGTTTCTTCATTTTCGTAAATAGATTTAATTTTAACTTCATAATTTGATTACAGATAAAAAGTAGTGTGTTTTTTCTGTAGATTGTTTTACGTAGGATGTTTCAACATAGCTTGTTATTTTTAAAAGATTAATAAACTTCTATTTTCTGTTTTTCTTGATGAATATTATTACTTTCTGCATACTTAAATTTTATATTTGAAGATACGCTGATATATTCCAGAATTCGTCCCAAGCGTTGTTTCTCAAGTACACCGGTAAAAGAGGCTTCAAAACATTTGGGATTCTTTACTACGAAATCCACATCAAAACGTTTAGATAGCATTTTAAGAACTTCCTTAAATGGAGTATCACGAAAAATAAGTTTTCCGTCTTTCCAAGAAGTGATAACCTCTACATCTGCCTGATCAATTTTTATTTGTTGCTGTGCAGCGCTATAAACAATTTCCTGTCCCGGCTGAATTTCCTGTTCCGTCCAATTACTTTTCTTATTTTCATACGCCATGGCAATGCTTCCTTCCACCAAAGTTGCAGTTATTGTTTTATCATCAGCATAGGCTTCCACATTAAATTGGGTACCATAAACTTTTACAACAGCTTTCTGCGGCGTTCGGACCATAAAAGGCTGACGGGAATTCTTTGTTACCTCAAAGTAGGCTTCGCCATTCAATTGGACATTACGACTTTTTTCGTCAAAGTGAGAAGGGTAAACAATAGTTGAATTGGAATTAAGAATTACATGAGTTCCATCCGGCAAAATAGTAGAAGTTATCATTCCCGGATTAGTACGAATCTCTATAAAATTCACTTTATTCTGCTCATTACCATTCATCCATAAATACAAAGTAGACAGTAGCAAAGGTATGGCAAGAATAGCAGCGGCACGCTGTGCCCATCGCCCCCATTGTAGCAGTCGTTCCCTTCTTATCCTGCCTCTGACTTCCTTCAAAGCAGCCCGTGCATCAGTCCGTTTTAAGGTATCCATTGTTTTTGTGGCAAAAGAAAGATAATAAATCTGCTTGGCCAGCTTTTTATTTGCTTCGGAAGAGATAATCCATTTTTCAATCTCTTCTTTCTCACTTAGAGTCACTTCTCCTTCAAAATAACGGAGTAAAAGCGCTTCATCTATTTGGGTATCTGAATTTATCATAATGTCCTTTTATAATAAGTCTAACCAAGATCCAAAGTTCCTAAACCAAAAACTGTTTTTTTTGAATTATTTTTCGATTAAGCGTTTTCATATTTAAATTTATGTATTTTTGCAGTAACATTTTCTTCTATAATCTATGGAAACCACAAATGATAATTTGATAGACAAGCAACTGTATATATCCATGCAACAGGGCAATAAGAAAGCGTTTGATACTTTATTCATCAAATATTATGCTATGCTTTGTGCTTTTGCCCGCAGTTTTGTTTCATTAGAAGATGCAGAAGAAGTGGTTCAAGATACCATGTTACAGATATGGGAGAATAGAAAAACAAATCATATAGATTCTTCTGTTCATCATTATTTGTTCAAAGCAGTAAAAAACAAATGTTATACCTTAATGACCAGAAATTCTCTTCGATTCCAAATAGAAAATATACTCACTCCAGACATACAGGAACTATTCGAAGATCCTGATTTTTATATTATAGATGAATTAACACAAAAAATAGAAAAAGCAATTCTTAATCTTCCAGAATCCTATCGGATAGCTTTTGAAATGCACCGTTTCCAAAATAAGACCTATCAGGAAATTGCAGAAGAATTAAACATATCTTCCAAAACAGTAGATTACAGAATTCAACAGGCACTAAAACAATTACGGAAAGAATTAAAAGACTACTTACCCTTACTTCTATTCTTTTTTGCCCCTTAATAGGAACCCGTACATCCTATTATATCCTTGTACCCTATCACTTCATAACTGATATGATGATAAGAAGTGTTTCTGCCGGGAATATATGCCTCTCCAAAAGTTGTGTCAATGTTCCCAACGCTTTACCCCGAAACAGAATAGTAGGTTCTTATCTTTCTGATTATGTTCTTCATACAAAACGCTCCTTTTTACAAAAATACAAAATAGGTGCGATAAAATATTACCCTATCCGTCTAAAGACATCTATAACCTAAGAATACAGTAATTTTTCTAACTCTATAGATTTCAAAGAGGCATATTTCTTATACAGATTTGCAGAACAAGTTGGAAGACAATATGCTCTCATGCCCTCATTAACGATGATAATCATCTCATTAACAATGCACTATATTATGAGTGTATCATCTTTATGCTCTCATAAATGCCCTCATGCCCTCACTGTGTTTACTTTCTCACACAGACGTATATTACTTATTATCAGATGATTTATACCGATAGCAAAAGCATATCTTCCGATTATACGATACAAATATAGAGATGTAGTTACGTAAAAATAGGAACAGGCTTACATCAAAGTTCCTTCATGATTGCTCAACTAAACTAGCAAAATTACTTAACCACTATTGTGATTAACTTTAATCACCTATATGATTAGACTTAGTCACTATCGTGATTAGACTTAACCACCTATGTGATTAAGTAAATACAAACGGTTGAATATTGATAAACGTCTGTATGTAAACGATATATTGCAAGGATAATGCAGAAAGAAGATATGCGGAAAGCAGCAAATGAAAAGAGTCTTTATTATGCACCATTAGCCCCCAAAAAGGACCAAAAGCGTATTGCAGAAATAAGTTACCGATACAACTATAAATAATTTATCTTTCTGACAAACAATAAGATATAACTAAGAACACATGAATATGATGTGAGAGCATGATGGCATATTATGAGAGCATAAAGATGATGCACTCATATATAGTGCATTGTTAATGAGACAATTACCATCATTATGAGGGCATGAGAGCATAATGTGCTCCAACTTTCCATTGCTTTTTTACCATGTTCCAATAAATTTCTTCAAGTGAACCCATTTTTGTCTGTTACTGATTTTACACGAATTCCACAAAAAGAATAAAACACCTTGTGGAATCCATGTAATCCATACCTAACGATAATCTTCACATCATTTATTCACCATCCACCGGAATCACTTCCTGCATATAAATGGCATCCAGACTCCAAAGGGCGGCATCATTGGTACTGATACTTGTACATTCATCCAAAGGAGCGGGAACTTCCGGCGGAAGAACAGTTTCTATACGGAAAGGTGGAGCCGGAGTATGTTCCAAGCGGGAAAACAAATCTGTCCAAGCCTCTTCCGCCATTTTTGCATTACGGGTATGATAGGCTGCATATCCCAACAAACGGGATATACGGAAACGATTCTTCCTTAACTCCCATGCTTTCTGCTTATAACGGGCGGCAAGATCAAGCCATGCCTCATTCCATTCGGGATAATCAACCATACGGATCATTTCATTCATGACTTCAAAACCTCCCATGATGGTCATCAAATGATTTGTACTTTCTAACTTGGGATCACATTCGCTGGTAATAATCCCTGTAGCCGGATCATAACCTAAAGCCAACGGACCTGTAAAGATACGGTTGGGCAGTGCCACAATACTTTTCATCCCAGCTATAATTTTGTCACGGTAAACCGTATTGCCGGTACGTTCCCATTCAGTCATCCAGTTTCCGGCGTATGCCAACCAGTCGGGACCGATGCGGAGACGTGCAGGTGCCGTACAAGGATACTGACTGCGAGGTTGCGCCAGACGCATGGGGTCCAGCGTGTACAATTTCTGATCGGCATCTTTTACTTCGGTCATTAAATCACCGCATCGGTCGTCCGTAGTAAGATAATAGTAGAAACGATTCCAGGCAGCCTGACTGATCCGTGCTTCTTTAGCTCCACACCCCCAATGACTGACGTTGTGCCGGCTACCCAATCCTGCATTCGGACCGATATGATATACATCCACTTCCGCCGTATGACGGGTCATGGCTTCTGCCATGCGCCAGATATCAGCACGTCCGGTACGCAGGAAATTATACCATAGCCACATATTAGAAGCCAGTTCCGTGTTATCCCATGCAAAACCTCCGATATCATAACGCCAGGTATGGCGGACAGGATCGTATGCATGCATCACATCCCCATAATTCCAGAAACCATACCATTTGTTTTGCTCTATCGCTTTTTGATAGAAGCTGATATAAGCATCCAGCCTGTCTTCCACCCGGGCACGGAAAGGAGTACTACGATCGGGAAGGCTCCAAACACCAAACGCCTGCTTGGCATGCAAATAGTCAGGTACAGGCATCAGCACTCCCGGTCCGGCAAGTTGTTTAGCTTGTTCTGCAAAAGCTTTCTTTCCGCTATAACCACCCTGAGGTATCAAGGTAAGAGTCGTTGTACGGGCAATCCCGTAAGGGGTGCTCATTCCTTCTTGCACATCTTCGTAACTGGCATTCAAGTCATGGGCCACATTATCATAATGGCGCAAGTCCATCGGTTCAGCATCCGGACTCCATATCCATGCGGTAAGAGCAGCCACCGGAGTTTTTGCATCCGAGATTTCAATAGAAGACGGATAAGACTGCCAGAAATCATGCAACCCAAGCCCTATGCCTCCGGTTATATCTCCGGCAAAGGCATAACCCTCACTACGTGTACCGGAAAAAGTACCTATCCAAGGATTATTGTCATTGGCACGTTTACGGATTGAAAATGCATCCGCTGTCAGTTGGGACAGACGATAGCTGTCCCAAGAAGCCCAATGATCAAGCAAAGCACGGTTCTTTTCGTCAAAAGCTTCATAAGGAGGAATGCGTTTTCCTTCCATCTGCTGTTGCTGTAACGAAGATTCTCCATTTCCGGTTTTACCCAATGTAAGTATGCGTCGTCCCACCAAAGGCTGAACGGGCTCGCTCCAGACTCCACCATCGGCACAAGAGAAAGCTACATGGCGATTGTATAAAGCCTCACGCATAGGAACGTCAAAACGAACTCCCAAGGCGCGAATGAAATCTTTGTTCTGATCTCCGTCATATACAAAGCTATGCACCATTTTCACTTGCTCACTGCCACCATAAAAATAAAGCCGTACCACAAAGGGCAACCACTCACGACCCTTCGGACTTTTGTGTACCCCTTCCAATTTAACAAGCGCACGCACAGAACCGGCACGCTCTACAGTTACAGATTTCAGTTCTCCTATATAATTAGTGAAAGAAACTTGAGAAGTACTTTCAAGTACCGGTTCGCTTTGCGTATGGCATATAAGCCTAGCCTTTTCTCCTACTTTCACACCTTTATATAACAGACTATCTATCAAAAATTCGCCTTGACGAGGTATATATGCTGAAATGGCTCCGGTAGAAATATGAATACCCTGTGATGTTTCTGTAACAGAAACGGACTTCTTTTTATCTGTATCCGGCAGTTTGGATTTCGCCTTAGATTTCTTTACCGCCTTTTCCAAAGTCAGTTTTTCTGTTCCGGCAGGAATAACTCCTGCTATTCCTCCCCACTTTACAGAACCATCCGGCCAATAAGCCAAAGTCCAGGTATCAATAGGAATATCCTCACCACTTTCTGCAGATAGCCGTAACTTGTTTTCCGGAAAAACTTCCCCTTTATCAAAAGGCACTCCGAAACTTACGGCCTTATCCTGCCGGGGAGTCTCACCAATCCATTGCAAAGGAACAGCAGTCGCCTCTTGCGATGAGCATTCATAACTGAAATTTGTAATACGAGTACGCGACAAAGTGGTACGAAAACCAAACCAGCCTTCCCGTAACGGTTCAGCATCCCTGAAGTCCACCAAACGCTCACCGTCTATGTAATAACTAACCCTATTGTTCTCGTTGGTAATCTTGATGTGATACCAATGATTCGGTTTCAGCAAATGTCCGGCATCCGTATATTCCTTTAGAATAGCAGGACGGGCTTTAGGATTTGTAATACCCGACTCATCCCCATCATAACGACGGAAACGTGTAGTAGAGTTATGATTGCCACCATATCCCAAATAGTAAAGCTGTAAAGAATAACAATTCAGGAATATACCGCTACGCCATTTTTCTCGCTTCCATAAATTATCGGGATATTGAGGGTCTGATGCCATCCAGAAGCAGTTCAAATCACTCAGACGATCTCCATCCGACTCCACCACCACACATGCATCATATTCAATGGTCACTTTTCCACTCATTTTCTCTTTTCTCCAAAGAGTCAATCCCTTGGGAGATACTATCTCAGCGGTATCTCCCTGAAACGTCACTTTATAATCAGGCGATTCCGATTCAACCTTCCAGTATTTAGTAAACTGACGGGAATTTAAACCGGAAACCCTATTATCCTGTGCCTTTGACGTAAAGACAACTAATAGAAATAAAAACAGAAACAAATTTTTCATACGATGTTGCTTTGTTTTCATTTACTTTAAAAAGTCTTTTAACGGACAGTCCGTAGCTTTCAGCCCGTCAGCAATACTCCGGGCATTCATACGGGCACCTTTCAAAGAGGTATGGGTATGGTCATGATTGAAATACGTTCCTACTACACGCAAACCTTGATTGTATCCCATATCCTGGAGCTTGTCTCCTGATATTTTATTCAAATCTATAAAATAAGCCCCGGCCGCTTCTGCCGCTTCACGCGTCCATTTACCAAAAGAATTTGTATTGCGCTCTATCTCACCATTATCAAACTTATTGCGGGGTGTATGACTCAGGACAATAGGAACAGCTCCCTTTTCTTTTACATCCATAATAAACTTACGCAAATACCAGCCGAAAGAATAAACCACTTGATAGCTGCCGGTTTTCTCCATTTTGAAGACCTTGCTTTCATTTCCTGAACCGGGTAATTCCGCACGCGCTTTCCCTGTGTTTATGTCACCTGCATCATTATGTCCGAATTGTATCAAAACAAAATCTCCCGGCTGAAGTGCATGATAGATTTTATCCCAACGCCCTTCATCTAAATAAGTACGCGCACTGCGGCCCGCTTTCGCATGATTCTCTACAGAGATCCTTTCCGTGTCAAACAGTTCGTGAATCACACTTCCCCATCCCCACATACCCTTTTCATCTTTATCGGCATTTTTCACAGTACTGTCTCCCACCGTAAACAATACAGGATTCCCCTTTTTACGGGTAGCCCCCGTAACCGTATCTTTTTCTACCGGTTTCAAATAACGAGCCAGTTCCAACCCTTTATAATTACGGATTCCTTCGGCTGCTGATTCTGCATTGACACGTGCGCCAAAAGCACTTGTGTGAATGCGGTCCAGATAGAACATATACTTTACTTTTTCTTTGCCGAATTTCTCAAATTTGCGTGCCGAGATATCATTCAAATCAATAAAAGGAACTCTCGCTTTTTTAGCTACCTGCTTCGCCCATAATCCAAATGTCTGATTCACCCGGGTGATAATAGTGCTGTCTGCATCTTCCCAAGCGTTGCGAGGAGTCAGGGACATCAAAATAGGATGAGCGCCTTTTTTCTTCACATCATGAATAAAACGACGCATATATTCCCCATACGTATATACGGTCTCTTTTGCTCCTGTCTCTTTAATAGTCACATTCAGACTGTCTTTGCCAATTCCCGGAATAGAGGCACGGGCACGGCCACTATCGTACGGACCATTGTCATTATGCCCCAATTCTATGATAACCCAGTCACCTTTACGAACTCCTTTCAACACATCAGGCCACAACCGGTTATAAAAAGTACGGCTACTGGTTCCTCCCAATGCGTGATTTTCAACGGTTATCTTATTTTCATCAAAATACTCGTGTTCAAAATATCCCCATCCCCATTGACCGTTATTTCCATTGCCCAACGTACCGGTACGCATCGTTGAATTTCCAACAAGGAACAACACCGGATTATCCCCTTTCCGGCTGGAACCTGAAACAGGACGGGCGGAACGCGCCACATTCAAACTATCAAGTGTATTATCAACGACTTGATTCACATCCTTCATCGGAGCAGCTATTTTATTTTGAGCATGTGCTCCCAATCCTACTCCGGCAGTTAACAAAAAGCATAAACAAAGTTTGTTTCCTTTCATGACATTTATAGTGTTTTTCTTTTATTGCATTTCAAATTTCTCACAAAAATAAGATGAACGAACAAACCGGAGAATAGAAATTCATTCATTTTCCTGTTTATTCGTTCAACCAATAGTACATATATCCTAATCAGAGTAGCGACAAGGCTAGAAACTAGGGTGCGGCGGTTGGTTATACGCTACATTCTGCCAAGCTATCGCCAACCTGTACTGACGGTCATTCATCCATGTGGCACGTCTGTCCACAGCCGGTATGGTAGTAGAATAAATACGTAATTCCGTCTGGTCTTCGGAGGCCCAAATAACCTCTTCCCGCCAATCTCCTAAAATATCACCCGACAAACACGGATTACCTTTTGTTCCATTATTGGAAACAACTCCCTCGGCTTTCAATAATAAATCCGTACTTTCCGCATTCCAATTCCATTTACTGATGGAAACATGATCCAGTAGTTCCGCCAAAGGATCGGCGTCCCAATAAATGGTAAAATTGCAGGAATCAGGCTTTCTATTACAGATTATTTCTCCGGTGTCCCCTCTTCTCAAACCTCCTATATTGCACCAACACTCTGCTCCATCATAACGCGGATCGATATCGGCAGCTACTCCACGGCCGGCATCTTGTCCCAAGCCATCCTGCCAGATAATTTCTCCGGTCGCTCCATCAAACATAGCTACGGCAGGAGTACGCTTTACAATTTCATTATCGCCTTCATTTTCATGCACGCCAAAAACCTGCATACCTTGACGGGAAGGAATAAAACGTCCGGCATGCAAGGCATCCCCGTGACGCAAGCCCGTAGTAAACAGTCCTTTACCGTCATGGTCTACAGTCATAGCCCCCACACAGATTTCGTCACAACCATCACCATCAAAATCCGCTACGGTCACACTATGATTTCCCATACCCGAATAGGTCTCCCAACCCGGTGCCGCGCTATCAAAAGTCCATGTATGTTTCAATGCCCCGTTTGTAAAAGTCCATGCAGCTACCACCGTCCGTCCGTACCATCCTCTTACCATGACAGGTGAAGGCGTTTTTCCATCCAGAAAAGCTACTCCGGCTGTAAAACGGTCTGAACGACCACCAGTATTGTCATTACCACAATTGCCACCTACACCTCCCCAACCATCCAAAGGATAACGGGTTGGAATATATTCTTTCGAATCCAGTTCTTTTCCGGTACGTCCTTCAAAAACCGTGAGATATTCCGGACCATTTACTATCTTACCATACGTAGGACTCTTTTTATCCCATGTCCTCCAGTCGACTTGGGCATCTCCTATCCGATGTCCCAGCCCGTCGACAGTACCATCTCCTGTCTTACAACAGATTTCCGCACATCCATCTCCATCAAAATCAAAGACCAGGAAATTAGTAGTGGCTGCTCCGGAACGTACATTCAGTCCCAAATCAATACGCCACAATCTTGTTCCATCCATTTTATATGCATCCAAATAGGTATTACCGGTAAAGCCCCGCTGTGGCGGTCGCTTTGAATTAGAAGGAGACCATTTTAAAATAATCTCATACTCTCCATCACCATCCAGATCGCCCACGCTACAATCATTAGCTGTATAAGTAAATGGCTCACCTGCTATTTCTCCGTCTTCCGGTTTACAAATAGGAATACTTAAATAAGGATTCCGTTCCTCTCCCTTCAGACGAGTCCAGGTAGCAACTTCCCCGGTAGTTGCTTTTAAAGTCCAACGATTATCCACCGTGTAATCAACCGTGCGATCTAAAAAATCGGAAGTCCGATCTATTGGTTCTTTATTTAACTTTACCTCCGCACCTCCATTGGAACTACGGTATAAATCAAATTGTAATCCGGCTGCATCCTCCAAGGTCATGCGCCAGCTAAAATACATTCCTTCCTCTGTAGGAATTCCAATCAATCCTCTTGAAAGCTTTTCTCCACTATAAGGTTGGGAGAAAGCGAATATGCTTCCGACAAGCAGAAGCATATTCATCATAACCCAATGTTTCATCTAACAATTTATAAAACCTTAATACAAGCGGGGAGTTTCCCCGCCTATCTACTTAAAAAAGAAACTCCTGTCTATCAATCTTTACCTCTAAAAAATATCCACATCTCTATTGCCACAAATTCTCTTTAAACTCAATTTCAACAATGCGTAACTCGTGATTGGTTTTATCGCCATTTTTTGCCTTAAACAAATCCAACTCACCCGCAGCAGGGGCAGCAACTTCTACAATTTGTCCGAAACCGTCACCTTCCTTGCTGGCACCTTTCAAACGAATGGTTATCTCATTTGTCAATACAGGTTTTACATTCAGGTGGATATATCCCAAACTCTTTTCAGTCTCACCCCTCCAAATCAGTTCATCACCTGCATATATTTCCAACGGATAGCTACGCAAACGCCAACCGGTAAGTTTCATGCAAATTTCATCCACACGGGCCGCACGTTCCAAACTATAAGTTATCCATGCACTGTTCAGTCTGCCATCATTCTTCCATTCACTCAATTCATTATCATCGAAACTTTTTATCACTTCATCCTGATTGGCTCCGGCAACCGCCGATAAGATATTCACATCGACTTTCGTATCTTTGTAAGAAGGAGTCAACGGAGTTTCTCCACGGGTCAGCCTGCCCTCCAGTTCATCTCCCGGAATATAGTTACTCAAGCCATTCTTCACTTCAACAGGTGCAGAAGAAAGACTGATTTCGGCAGATTGCAATCCATCAGCCTTGGCTGTTATACGAACTGTTCCCGGAGTCGTAAAAGAGCGTATCAAAGCCCGGTTGATTCCACATTCTACAGGCAAATCTTTTGAAAGAATATAATTATCTTTGCCCTGTGCTATTCCACCACGCCATTCAGCCGGTCCCTCTACGTCAAAATGTATCAGATCATTAGCCAGCGGGCAACGTCTGCCATCTTTATCCATCACTTCCACTTGAAGCAATACCATATCAGCTCCATCCGCTTTCCAGCCTTTAGGACTTTGAATCACACTGAGTTTAATCTGTTCCGGCTTGCCTGCAGTCTGCAATTCAGCGCGACAACATTCTTTTCCATTCTTATCATACCCTACAGCTTCCAACTTGCCCGGAACAAATGCCACATCTTTGAAAGTATACAAGAAATGATAATCTCTTTGACCGTTTCCTAAAGATTTGCCATTCAGGAACAATTCCACTTTTTCTGCACTGGATACCACATAAACAGGTTTAACCACATCTTCTTTATAGTTCCAATGACCAACGATATGAATACGGGGATTCTCTATATCCACCCATCCGTCCCACATCACCTGATGTGCATAGAAAGGATCTTTAGGGATACGCATGGCATCTGTCACACCACTACGACGATAATTCTCCACACCACGATAATGTGTATTCGTATCCGAGAAGATGATTTTCACACCTCCTGAGCTGACACGGTCACCTGTACCCGGGCGTTCACGCCAATAATCAAACCAACGAATCACATTCTCAATAGTAAAGGAATCCTGATTGTGATTATAAGCACGGGCATCCACCTTTTTCTGGACCTTATTAGTCATTGCAGAACGGAATGAATTATTTCCTTCCCCATTTTTATGATATGGATAAGAATATTCATCCCAATATTTACGCAGACCTTCATCACGGCAGTATTCCATGGCCCACATCGGATGATGTTTGCTCTTATTGATATAAAGCATCTCGCCACCATATTCGGCTTCACGAATATCAAGCATTTCACGGGAACCGATGGCACGGCCTCCATGAGGGTCATACTTATCACGAATCGCTTTCATTTCTATCATGTGTTCACGACTGATTGATTCGTTTCCACATTCATAGAATAAAATACTCGGATTATTACGGTTGTAAATAATGGCATCACGCATCAATTCTGTACGTTGTTCCCATTGACGGCCTTCACGGTCCTTTTCCGCATCACCGGCCTGCATCGCCTGAATCAATCCGACACGGTCACACGATTCAATATCCTGCTTCCAAGGGGTGATATGCATCCAACGAACCAAGTTGGCATTATCTTCCACCATCAGACCGTTGCTATAATCACTCAGCCATGCAGGAACACTCATACCGACTCCCGGCCATTCATTACTGGTACGCTGTGCAAAACCTTTCATCTGAATCACCCGGTCATTCAACCAAATCATTCCTTTGCCGAAACGAGTTTTACGGAAACCGGTACGGGTAGCCACTTCATCTACTTTTCTGCCATCCACCCATAAACTGGTTTTTACTGTGTACAAATATCCGTATCCCCAACTCCAGAAATGAAGTCCGTCTATTTCTGCTGAAGCTTCCAAAGTCGCAGTTTCACCCGGTTTTACTACCGTCTGAGTACCCTCAAAACTTTTTATGCTTTTCCCGTCACGATCAAACACTTCAACCTTATAAGCGACTTTCTTATCCCGATTATATTCATTTTTTATTTCAGACTCCGCATGAACCACAGCCTTACGAGACTTCACACGGATATCTTCCGCATAGATATAGACACCGGTCGTTTTTAAATTACTATACAAGGGAAGTGTCTGATAAAGTTTATCAGTAACATGAAGCCATACATTCTTTGGTATACCTCCATAATTGGCGTTGAAATTACGGTCACTCCATTGATATTTGGTGCCGGTAGTACGTTCCTTATAATTCCAATTGTTATCAATACGGACCGCCATTACATTCTCTTGTCCATATTTAATATAAGGAGTCAAATCGAAACCTACAGCCATCGCACCATTTTCATGCAAGCCGATATATTCACCATTGATATAAAAATCAGCTCCTTGACGGACCCCTTCAAATTCAACAAAGACTTTTTTGTTCTTGCTGCCGGCAGGCAGACGGAAATGTTTACGATACCACATCACAGTATCCGTCAATTGCTCTATACTCAAACGAAAAGCTTCATCTTCATTAAAAGGACGGGGTAATGTTACTTTCTTCCAATCCGTATCCTGAAAACGTACCTCTTTGGCTTCCGGTATATCGCCAACATAAAGTAACCATTCAGAATTAAAATTGTATTTATCACGGACAGATGATGCTGCCGCAATCTGACTTATTCCTATAAAAGTCAATAAAAATAAAAGAATTTTGTTTCTCATAGCTATCTCAAATTGTTTGTTGCAAAACTAGCATAAAGTCCTCTTGCCTACCATAGAATAAGATACATTTATATAGAAATTCGTTCAAAACGAAATTTCAGGGTATTCATGTTGCGCATATTCACATATCACATTAATACTCAACATATTACACAAATACCCTGAAACATTTATTCTATAGGTTGCAACATCAGGACTATATAATTCATTGCTTCACCATAGCCGGAGTCAACGTTACAGGTCCCAATAGCCCTGAAGATTTTGGTTCCCAATCAGAAGCATCAAAGATACCATTTTTCACATTTTCCTTTTTTCTTGCAGACATATTTACATTATAGAAAATCTTCCAGTCCACTCCCTTCTTATCCATATAAGCAATTCGATTCGCCATAGAGTTGGCTACTCTGACAACTAACTCATCCTGTCCTTTGAATTTTTCAGCAGGGATATACAATTGATAAGGAGAGTCAATCACTGTACCGATATAATCTCCATTCAAATAGACAGATGCATTTTCCGCTACAGAGCCAAGATCCAATTTGATCACATCCGCTACAGGCACCTTATTTATAGTAGTCGTATAAACGGCTGTTCCAGAAAAAGCTTTATATTCATCCCCTACAAAATCAGTCCATGAGCCCAAACTGTCAACCGTTATAGAAGCAGGAAGTTGAGGACCTCCTTGAACAAAAGAAACAGTCCAACTGCCGGAAACAGGATTGGGCTCACCTGCATTTTGATAATAAGCATAGGCATCTCCTGTAAAATGCTGACCGGAAGTTGATACAATGACAGTTTCACCCGGATTCAATTCCAGATAAACATCTGTTTGCCCGTCATTGCGTTTCATAGCAGCCAAACCACTAGCACCAGTCATTGGATTGAAAATCGCCGCACTCCGAGCTTCTGTACGAAGTGGAATCCAATCCTCTATTTTACGGTCGCTACTATTTTCTATAAAGTAATATTTTCCCGTCGCACTATTTCTTCGGATACATTGCAGACCTGCCTGATACATTTTCTCAGCACCCACATTCGCCTCATCCATCAGAGCATTAATATCATCTGACAAACAAATCTTCCCCTTACCTACCCGTGCACATTTAACAGCACCTTCAGCATGAAAGTCCAAAGCATCCAGCATTTCTTTAAAATGAGCCTGTTTCTCTTCCGAAAGAATCATTCCGGCCATATCTTGAGGAATTCCCTTATAAAACACAACGGTAGCACCTTCATCAGCCAAAGCCATCAGTTTTTCCATTGTTTCATAAGGAATATATTGCGCCGCCGAAACAAGAACGGTTTTATATGCGGCACCAGGCGTTACAATCATTTCTTTCTCAATATTAGTTTTAAGAAGTTGCTTGTCAGAAATCATATCCCACGCATAACCATTCTCTGTTAAAGTTACCGCACTTTCTCTGACCGAAGATTCCAACATATTACGATCCAATCCGCTAAAATGCTGAAGACTTCTGTTCCCTTGTTCAGACATCACATCGGCTATGTTATAGTATAAAAGAACATCATTGTCAGGAGTGCCATCCTGTAAAAATGACTGCACGCGAGTAACATACTGATTCAAATATTTAAAATCCTCCCAAAACGGATTATTCGGATGAAAATGGACTGCCGCATAAAATAACCATCCCGGCCAGGGAGCCTCCTGCGGACTGAAACAAGTGCCATGATAAAAAATATGATTCACCCCACCCAAAAAGAAAAGATCAAGTGCTTTCTTTACATCTCCCAGATTCGATTGGAAATGTTCATCCAGCCAAGTCGCACTTTCCGAAGATGAGAGTTTCTTTCCTTCCGTATGGGCTACAGACGGAGCCGCTTTTATACTGACCAAATCACGCCCTTCTATTTCGGGCACATCACTCACTGCATACAAATCCAGAATATTGGCAGGAGAACCATGAGCCTGATTCCTTATACCCTTTCCTTGTTTTGCCGCCCAATGTTGCCAACGAATGGAATAATGATTTATCAATAAATCGTTTATGGTTTGTCTATAATCATACAACACCCTTGCATTCTTGTCCGGTGTATCCATACCTAACAATGCGGGTAAATGCTGACGCAAGTCATATCCCCTATATTTTTGGAATTCGTCAAAAAAAGCAGGAGTCCAATTCGACTCGCCTCTTGCATCGTCCACTTCATAAGAGTCATTAAAATAATACCTCAGATAACTGATATCCTTTCCTTTAAAAGCCTCATCAAATTTACTGAGATAATGATCAATGGCCGAAGCTGAAAAATGATCTATCACATCACCTTCACCACCAGGTCCTGCACGTTCTACCATTTTTCCATGATGACCTTGGAACAGAGCGCAAATAGTCCAGTCACCTTGAGGAGCCGTCCAGTCCAATGTACCCTCCGGCTTTATTTTTGAAGTCAAGTCGAGACATTCACCTTTATCACTATTAGCGGTCACTATAATCAAAGGCAGTTCCTTTTTATATCGTACCTGATCCAATGCCAATGTCTGTAAATCAGCATTCGCACTGACCGGTTCTTTCAAATCCGCCAGTTTTACCGGAGTATGCCCTGCCAATCTGACAAAGCCTTCTTCCTTATACCGGACAGGTTCACTTAGTTGTTCGCCTTCTTTCAATTGATAAGTTTTATAAGCCACCGTCTTGCACGCATCTTCGGGAGTGACCCAAGGTCCTCCAAACGGCCATCCCGAAGCATTAGCCAAATCAATTCCTAACCCCAACTGCTTCGCTTCCTGCAAAGTATACAGAAACAAATCAACCCATTCCGGAGAAAGAAAATCTTTAAAGCGATCCTCATAACCATGTATTCCATAAATAGGAGTGATCTCCAATCCACCCAGATTTGCCTCCTGGTACTTACGCATAACCGTATCCAAGTCAGTAGTCCTGACCGCATTGCCTTCCCACCACCATCGCGTCCAAGGCTTGGTCTCGTTAGTCACTTGCGGCCATTCAATCTTCTGATTCTGTGTACAAGCCAAACAGCCACAAACTGCAAAAAGTACATAACAGAACTTACTGCATTTCTTTAAAAATAAGGATTGCTTCATAAATCTTACTTGTTTAAAAATGGAAACGGGCATTTTCAACACGTTGACCACCTATCATATTCTTTAATTTCCTTGCCACATCAGGATATTGCTTTATCACATTAGTAGTTTCTGCCGGATCTGTATAAATGTTATACAATTCTTCATAAGTTTTAGACGAATCACTAACTTCCAGTCTCACCAACTTCCAACCATCAGGTGTCATAATAGATTGCTTTCCTCCAAATTCAAAGAACTCATAATAAATACAATCATGCTCCTTCTGAATACCTTTTCCCGTAAGAGTAGGCAAATAAGATATACCATCAATATTTTGAGGAATATCCGCCTGCACCAATTCACCTATAGTAGGCAAAAAATCCCAAAATGCAGAAATATGATTGGTAACTACCCCTTGTGGAATAACTCCCGGCCATTGAATGACGAACGGAGTACGGATACCTCCTTCATATAAATCTCTTTTCTGGCCTCTGAACGGACCATTACTGTCAAAATAAGATGGATCGTGCCCTCCCTCCGAATGGACTCCATTATCGGAAGTAAAAACAATGATCGTATGATCATACAAACCTTTCTCTTTCAACTCTTTAATAATCAAACCCACACTTTTATCCAAATAAGTAACCATCGCCGCATACGCCGCACGCGGAGTTTGCTGCGATTTATAACCGTCTCTGCTTCCTCCAAAAGGAGTTTCACAAAGTTCCCCCTCATACTCCGTCATCGCTTCCCCCATTATATCAAGATCCGCATGGGGTATGGTCGGTGAAAAATAAAGGAAGAAAGGTTTCTGCGCATTTTCATCAATAAAATTCAAAGCCTTTTCCAACATCAAGTCATGCGAATAATATTTCCCATCCAGCATAATCTTCTGCTCATTCTCATGCAAGAACTCAGGGTAATAACTATGAGCAAAACGTTGTCCCAGATAACCGTAGAAATAATCAAAACCATGTTTACCGGGCATACCTTCCGTACCCGGTCCTCCCATTCCCCATTTGCCTACACATCCGGTAACATAATTCTTTGTTTTAAAAATATCGGCTACGGTAACTTCACCGGCAGGAAGCGGAGTTTCATATAACAATCCATCCGAACCTGCCACTTTTGCATTTCCTCTGATTGCGGCATGTCCCATGTGCTTTCCTGTAATCAGAGCACAACGGGACGGAGCACTGACCGTAGAACCGGAATAATGCTGCATAAACTTCATCCCGTTCTGAGCTATCCCATCAATATTCGGTGTCTTAATCTGACGCTGACCATAGCATCCCAAATCACCTATTCCCAAATCATCCGCCATAATATAAATAACATTGGGCGATTTCTCTGCCGTTGTAGTCTGGGCCATCGTAAGCCCTGAAGACAACAAAGCTGCGGAAAATAATATCTTACGTGTATTTTTCATATCCAACCTTACTTTATTTAAAGGATGAAATATCCACCATCATTAAATTCAATCTTTTTCCATTTGTAAAATGTCCGGATTGGAAAAGAACTTTCGTACCATCCGGACTAAAGCTGGGATGTGCATGATCTGGTTTCATCTTGGTATCCGACGCCAACCAATGACGCTCCCCGGTCTGTACATTAACCAACCATACATTTCCTCCAAAAGTATCTCCGGCAGCCCATTTATTATCACGGCTGGCATTACAATGCCAGAAACCTCTTCCTACCAATTGGCCGTCAATCGCTTGGCGGTCTTTTTCTAATTCTACCTGCCCTATCAACTCTACATCATCCGTACGCAAATTGATACGCACAATACCACTCGCCTGTTTGCGAAGGCGCGGCTGAAATCCCAAGATATTGAAATATACAAAATCTTTGGTTGCAAAAGTTTCATGAGTCACCCAATCTAGCGGAGTTTCTTTATATAAAGGTTTAAAGACTGTTCCATCTGCCGTGCAAAACCACATACGCTGATGGGCATCGCCACCGGTTTCGTTACAAAAAACAATTTCACCCGGAGTAAAACGGCTGGCTTGTATATGTCCTGTTTTAAATTCCGTATCAATAACCTTAGTTACTTCTCCCGTACTGAGATTCATTTTACGAATTCCGCAAAGAGTTGGCTTTATCTTTACCGGCTGGTTACTTTCAGGCAGGAAAGCGTTTTTCATCATACGTTCCTTTTCCTCTTCCGTACCCTCACGCTCAACAGTTATGTAGGCATAATCATCATTACAATCCACAGCATATCCTCCCGGACGTCCCATCTCAGTGGGGAAAGTGCCTATGAAAGTTTCATAAGCGGATGGTTTACCTACTTTTCCTTGTTTTACATCGGCAAAGAATTTATTCAAGTCCATTACATACATGTTCCAGTTTTCTTTTTCTTTCCGGCTGACAAACATACGATTCGTTTTATTAGCCAAAAAAGCACTGCCCAAGTTCGGTCCTTCCGTAGCTTGAATAATCTTACCGGTGGCCATTTCAATAAAGTAAATCTGTGTAGGAGTCCATTTACGTTTTTCTCCGTTAGGAAGCGTACTTTCCACCTCTTTGTCATTTCCACGGCTGGAAGACCTGAACAATAAGTATTTGCCATCAGCCGTCCACATGGGATCAGTCTGATAAAGAAAACGGTCATTCTTCATCGTGTCGGTCAACATAGTGATAGTATTGCCGGTCGCACTATCTACATAAGTCCGCATTTCCGATGCAGTGCAGTTTCCAAACTGAGCCAATGCGGCTTTACTAAAAGCTAAAAATAATGTAATAGCTAAAAAAGTCTTTCTCATAGCATGTCATTTTTTATCTGATACTACAAATTTATGCATGAGAGAAATTATATCAAATAGAATTTTATCCATTTATATGGTTAATTGTTCACTTTTTAGTTAACTCATAAAAAAAAGTAAGGTAACACCGACAATGCCACCTTACTTTTTTAACGAGTTAATCAAATTTCCTAATTAACCTCATTTCCAAGAACATATTGATATTATCAATTTAATTAATATCCATAATTCTGATAAGCTTTTTTTGCAGCTTCATCCAACAACACACCATTTTCATCTGTCAGCAACTCTATGAAAGTTCTAGAGAATGGTTTCAATGTCATATAATTCTGGAAATTGCCTTTAGCATTTCCTGTTTGACCATTACCACCATTCACATTATCAGAAACATCCCATGAACCTACCGGATAAGTGTTATTAGCCGAATTTGCTCCCATTTGGTTATGCCACTGAATACGCTGAGCTTGAACACCTGCATGGTGAATCACTCCATAGTAGATAAATTCTTCATTGAACTCTCTCGCATATTCATTATATATAAATTCCAGAAAACGTTTTTCCGGAGTATCAGCAACAGGAGTATAATTTTCTAATTTTGATTTTTCGGAAGTTCCATCCCAATATGAAGCATCGACCTTTATTGCATCATAACTATTATTATCTACTTCATACGGCCATTGTTGTGACTCGTTACTTAAATTTTCATGTCCAGGATATAAACGTGCAAGTACTTCATTACGAGTTTCACCAGGTTTAAAGGCTGCACGTCTGCGTAATACATTAATATCTTCAATTGCTTTACCGTATTCTCCCTTACGTCCATAAGCCTCAGCACGCACCAAGTACATTTCAGCAGAACGCATAACCGGAATATCCCGACCTCCACTTTCACTATCCAAAGCACCACGATTAGGATCATCATACTTCATATTTGTAACCTTACCTGTTTTAGAAGTATTCTCCAATCCATAGAAAATTTTACTATCGGCAAACGAATAATCATCATTACCAACAATTTGTGGGCGATAATAATACTTATTGCCATCTTTCACCCATCTGGCAAATACAGGATATGGCTGAGCATTAATAACCTCCACATCAATAGCGGTTTCTTTTGTATTCTCAATCATAGCACGTGAGATATCTCCTGTTCCCATTTTATGTTCTCCCGCCACAGCTTTACGACCTCCCCAAGAAGGACGATTATAAGTAGGCAAAATATGTTCATTGAAATAAGCTGCTTGTTCCTCATTCCAAACATACGTTTTATTTCTTTCATCATTGTAAGCATAATAATCTCCATTTGCACTGGGAGTAGAAGCCCCCGAAGTGTTTATGCCTGTCACATATTCCAAACGGAAAGTTTTTTGATAACGAGAGTCATTTAGTTTATCTGTAAATACATCTATACCAAAATCATCATTACAAAAACCTTGATTTGACTTACCGCCATATTCCCACAAACGACTAGGAATACCATACTTGTCACCTGCATAATCACCGACAAAGAAAGTCAAAGCACGTACACCGTAACGATAGTTATCACCACTTTCTGAAAATACTGCGTTCAAAACATTCTCTGTTGTCTTTTCATTCGAGAAATCACCTAGGTCATGGCGGAACAATTCATGATAATCATCTACCAACGGATGAGCATTAATCACCATATTAGCATAATAAATACAAGAATCCAAATCCGCAGCCCCCTCACCTTTATAAAGCATACCCAAATATGACTTTTCATTGCCATTATCTATCGTTCCATCAGCTCTACGACCATATTCAGGAGTACCATACTCTTTACCTTGATAACGATTCAAATAAATCTTAGCCAATAAATGAGCCGCTGCATATTTTGTTGCACGTCCATATTCAGCTTCACTATATTGCTCTGGCAAATGCTCCACCGCATAACGCAAATCACCAATCAGTTCCTTGAACATGACAGATGCAGGAGTACGCGTATATTGATAATTTGAAGGCAAAGAAGTACTACTTTCCGTTGAAAAATAGACATCACCAAAAACTGTATTCAGCAAATAATACACGTAAGCACGATTAAATAACACCTCAGACAAACGTGCTGCTGCAAAAGAAGGGTCAGAAGCATATTTTCCTAAAGCATCCCCTGAACGAATAGCAGTAATAGCCTTATTACAATTATCGATAATCGGATAGCCATTGATCAAAAATCCAGCCTGCTGCTTTGACTGAAATCCCATAAACTGATTAGCCTGATTTCCTATGAGCCCCGAAGGAGACCACTCAGATATTGCAAACTTATTCAATGACGTCGCACCACTTTTCATAGCACAGTCATGACCTGTTTCCAACATATGCAGACCTTCAGTGTACAACAAAGGAAAACGAACCGAATTATATGAACTCACAATCAATTGATCCAAACCTATTTCAGTATTCAAATAGTCCTGTGTTATGGAAGATACCATTTTTTCTTCCAAGAAACTATCAGAACAACTTGCCAATGCAAGTGCAAATGTACCAGCTAATATATATTTTTTCATTTTCTTCATATTATAAAATCAATACTATCAATTAGAAGCCCAATCTTACTCCCAAAACAAGACTGCGAGTAATACAAGTATTATTAGTTTGTCCACCAATATGATTACCTGCATCCCAACCAGTCAAATCATCCGGATTAATACCAGCTTTAACCAATTCTCCACCAAAAAGGAACGGATTCAATACCTGAGCATATACCTGTGCACTGCTTGCACCACACTTCTTCAACCAACTTTGAGGAACTGTATAAGACAAAGCTATATTCTTTATAAGAACCATATTTCCTTTTGTATAATTTCTTACATAGTCATATTTAGTTTCACGAGTTGCAGTAGTAGGCTGAGCAAACTTTGCATCTGTATTAGTTGGTGACCATGTATCTTTTTCAATTCGACGATCAATAGTCTGGGTCAGACCATAATAAGTATTACCAAATCGAAAATAAGTAAAGAAGCTCAAATTCCAGTTCTTATAGGTAAATGAATTATTGATACCGCCTGTCCATTTAGGAGATTTATTATAAATTTTCTTATCATTATCATCAAATTTACCAAATCCATTATCCATATAGGAAACAACTTCACCTGTTTTATTACCTGCAGCATCTTTTATTTCTACAGTCTTTGATCCTTCTGTACCTTGTGGAACTTCAACTAATGGTTGATCCACAATCTTATATTGTCCAGGAAGGAAAGTCAATCCCAAAGAACGATAAACATCCATCAAATGATTATCCTCCTGAGTATTTTGCCAAATGCGGTCATACTGGAAATCATAAAAACTATTCAAAGGCTCACCCACCATCCAAGGACCTGTTGAATCATACGTAGCACCACCGGCCAATTCTTTAATTTTTTCATTATTCAAAGAGAAAGTCCAATCCGTTTGCCATGTGAAGTCTTTTGTTTTAACATTTACAGTTGACAACGAAACTTCAAAACCTCTATTTTCTGTCTTACCTACATTATTCAAGATTTGTGCATAACCGGTAATTACCGGAATCGACTGATTCATCAGCAAATCAGAAGTCTTAGCAATATAATATTCAACACTACCACTAATACGATTCTCCAAGACTCCAAAATCAACACCAACATTTAAAGATGAAGTTTTTTCCCAACCTAAAGAATAGTTAGGCATAATATTAGTCTTTGTACCAATAGTATTCGACGAAACATTGCCCACTCCAAATGGGATGCTAGCATAGGTAGAAGTAACAGAACCTGCTGTTTGATAAGGATTAACAGCAGAGTTACCTGTAACACCATATCCTACACGAAGTTTTAATTGGTTAATCCAATTAATTTGCTGTATCCATTTCTCTTGTTCCATACGCCATGCCAATGCAGCAGAAGGAAAGAAATCCCATTTGTTTCCAGCAGCCAACATAGAAGCGCCATCAAATCGTCCGGTAACAGTCAACAAATATTTATCCATCAATCCATAATTCACACGTGCCATATAAGAAGCTCTTGACCAAGTAGAAAAATTGGAGCCTGGAGCATATTTTGCATTATTCGATGCACCAATATTATACCACAAAGAAGAAGGAAATGTGATTTCATATCCACGCATGTTCAACCCTTCAGTACGATAACGTTCAGCTGATTGCAACAAAGTAATATTTACCGAATGAATATCTTTTATTGTTTTATTGATATACAGCAAGTTTTCCAATGTCCATGACAACTTCTGACTGTGCTCATTATTGGCTACATTAGGAGCCATTGCAGGATTTTTAAAAGGATTAGTATATCCCTCACCATAATAACTACCCACACGGGAGTTACGATATTGAGCGCCTAAATTCGTACGCCATTTTACACCTTTCAAAGGTTCCCAAAATTGTCCAAAATCCAATTCTGCATAAGAAGAGAAGTTCACGCCATAATAACGTGTTTCATTCCAAGCATCATCTATATTTCTCAAAGGATTATGATAAGCCTGATCATCGGCACTTGCAACCTCCAGTATAGAACCATCTTCATTATAAGCCGGTACCCATGGCATCATACCCATAGCCAAACCATAAGAGTCTTTTGCTCCTGTATTACTTGTATTACTTACAATACCATAATTTTTAATAGAATGAGTAGCATTCAATCCCATTCCCACTTTCAACCATTTAGTCGGAATAATTTCACCGTTTATATTGGCTGTATAACGTTTGAAATCTTGGTCTTTCATAGGTACTTTCTGATCCAAATATCCCAATGATACATACAATTTGGAAGTTTCCGTTCCTGCTGAAAGAGAAATCTGATGATTATGAGTAAATGCTGTACGTGTCACCAATTCGCCCCAATCAGTTGTTTCTAATTGTGAAGGATCATAAGAATAAGTTCCATCAGCATTTTGCTGATATACTTTTTCCAATCGTTTATCCATATATGACATATTGTTGGGATTCAGCCATAAAGCTTTATCACGCTCAGGATCAGGGTTGTCACCATATCTACCATTATAAGTACCACCCGTAATAGCTGACTGACGATTATAATCCAACAATTGACCAGAATTCATATAATCAGTTGTTGAATCCAAGAAACCAAAACTAAATGAGCCATCATAATTAATAGTAGTTCTACCCGTTTTACCTTTTTTGGTTGTCACCAAGATAACACCATTAGCACCACGAGAGCCATAAATAGCGGTAGCAGAAGCATCTTTCAAAATTTCCATAGATTCAATATCACTCGGATTAACATCAGCAATCGAACCTGCTGACATAGGTATTCCGTCAATAACATATAAAGGATTATTATCCGCAGTTAAAGAACGATTACCACGAATACGAATATCGCCCAACTCACCAGGACGATTATTAGACGTAATATCCACACCTGTCACACGTCCTTGCATAGCCTGCAAAGCATTTTGAACAGGACGATCCTCTATAACCTTACTCGTAACACGTGCCATAGCACCAGTCACATCACTTTTTTTCTGAACACCATAACCAACCACTACCACTTCATCCAGTGTTTCGGTATCCTCCTCCAAGATTATTTTAACGGTAGATTGTCCTTTCACTTGGATATCTACGGTCTTGTACCCCACAAAACTTACTTGGATCGTTCCATTATCAGGAACATTCTGAAGTGTGAACTTACCATCAAAGTCGGTAATTGTACCATTGGTAGTACCTTTCACCACCACACTGGCACCGATTACAGACT
>OHAS01000570.1_pt1 | contig 31990 bp, 35 predicted proteins | sample 1577131 | NCBI WGS metagenome assembly OHAS01 (sample SAMEA3541566, study PRJEB24748) | human gut metagenome | biome: human gut; feature: human-associated habitat; material: faeces | place: China | collected 2012 | reverse complement strand
CTTGAAAACCGTTGTGCTGCGAGGCACCCGGGGTTCGAATCCCTGTCTCTCCGCAGAACCTACTGGACAAAAGAGGACAGTAAGAGGACAAAAACCTACAAATCAGCGATTTGTAGGTTTTTTTATTGCCTATAAGTCTTGTTTCCAAGACAACAAAAGGACTATAAAAGACATAGTTTCGTTACTAAATCGTTACCTATTCCCTACCGGACAAAAACGGTAACGATTTGTCCGAAAATGACCGCAGAAATTCCGAATTTGTCCACCGTCTAAATATCTCACATTTAAAGTGTTATCATTAGTTTTGTAACTTAAAAAATGTGAGGTTATGAAGAGTACATTTAAAGTCCTTTTCTATTTAAAGAAAGGCTCTGAAAAGAAGAACGGCGAGGTTATGATTATGGCAAGAATTACCATTGACGGTAAATTATGCCAGTTCAGTACAAAGCAAAGTATTCATCCCGATAGCTGGAATATAACAGCGGGAAAAGCCAAAGGCAAAGATGCAGGCAGGATTAACGCCTTATTAGAAGATATAAAGGCATCTTTGAATAATATCTACCACGAACAACAACGGCGTGATAATTACGTTACTGCCGAAAAGGTGAAGAATGAATTTTTAGGGCATAGTGAGAAACATGAAACTATCCTTAACCTTTTCAAAAAGCACAATGACGATGTTAAGCAGTTGGTCGGCATATCTAAAACGATTGCCACCTACCGCAAATATGAAGTAACCCGCCGCCATCTTGCCGAGTTCATCCAAAGCAAATATAACCTATCGGATATTTCCATAAAGGAAATAAGCCCTATGTTTATAACAGATTTCGAGTTGTATTTACGCACTGCCTGTAAATGCGGCTACAACACGACTGCCAAATTCATGCAGTTTTTCAAACGTATCATTATTATAGCCCGAAATAACGGCATATTGGTAGGCGACCCATTCGCCAGCTATAAAATACGTTTGGAAAAAGTCGATAGAGGTTATTTGTCAGAGGACGAAATAAAAATCATTCTGAAAAAGAAGATGGTTTCCGAGCGATTGGAGCAGGTGCGTGATGTTTTTATCTTTTCCTGTTTCACAGGTTTGGCATACATTGATGTTTCCAACTTGAAACAAGACAATATCCGCAAATCCTTTGACGGTAAACTATGGATAATTACCAAACGGCAAAAGACCAACACAGACGTAAATGTTCCTTTGCTGGACATTCCCAAAATGATATTGAAGAAGTATAAAGACAAGCTGCCTGATGGTAAGATACTTCCTATAATCAGCAACCAAAAACTTAACGCCTATTTGAAAGAAATAGCGGACGTTTGCGGGATAAAAAAGAACTTGACTTTTCACCTTGCAAGGCATACTTTCGCAACGACAACTACGCTTGCAAAGGGTGTACCCATCGAAACCGTTTCTAAAATGCTGGGACATACCAACATAGAAACAACACAGATATACGCCCGCATTACCAATAGCAAAATAGGTAACGATATGCAGGGACTTGACAAGAAATTTGTCGGTATTGAGAAGATTTATAAAGAAGCCTTGTAAACATCCTAATAAGAACTTGCTGCAAAAGCGGCAGGTTCTCTATCCTTATATAACTCCATCCGGACAGTTTGAAAATACAGAAACCATGTTTAATTTAAAATTATAGAATTATGGACTTACAAATCATCCAAAACAAGATTTTTGAAATCAGGGGTTGCCGTGTAATGCTTGATTTTCATTTGGCAGAACTCTATGGTGTGCAGACTAAAGTTTTGAAACAAGCCGTGAAACGTAATGAAAAACGCTTCCCATCGGATTTCCGTTTTACCATGACGAAAGAGGAATGGCACGAACTGGTCACAAATTGTGACCAGTTGCCGGAGAGCCTGAAACACAGTTATGTACTTCCCGATTGTTTTACCGAGCAGGGGGTTGCCATGCTTAGTAGTGTATTACGCAGTCAGACCGCCATAGATGTGAATATCTCTATCATGCGTGCGTTTGTCCTCATGCGCCAAATGTCAATCGGTTACGAGGAACTTCTTAAACGCATCGAAGAACTGGAACAGAGTACGGATGCACAATTCAGCGAGGTGTACCAAGCATTGACCCAGTTATTAAGCAAACCCGAACCGAAGCCACGCAAACCGATAGGATATAGAACCTATGACGAATAACTGTTTAAGGTATTCGGTTGTCTAAGGGGTGTCACCAGTGATACCCCTTTTTTAGTTCCCTAAAGTAATGTATCTCAATCACAAATTTTAGCAAAGTTACAGCCCGGCGGGGACAAATACCAAATCCGAGCCGTTCCGGTTTTCTAAAAAATCTCCACACCTACGGGTCGTATTTTTTGAAAAGATTAGGTTGAAGTCCCCGCCAAACTGTGGGTGTCCGGCAAAATTTCTTATTGTTTAATTTAAAATTCAAGCGTTATGAAAACAACAGAATTTACCATGCCGGAAATCACTATCTCTTATAAAGACAATGTAAAAGCATCTGAAAGAATGAAAATACTTTCTTCTGAAACTTCTTATTCTTACTTAAAACCTTTCTATTCCGAATGTATGGAACACCACGAAGAAAGTTATGTAATGTTCCTCAATCGGGCAAACAAGGCTTTAGGCGTTTCTCTTATCTCTAAAGGCGGCATGGCTGAAACTGTAATGGACGTGAAAATCATCCTGCAAACAGCCTTAAAAGTCCATGCTTCGGGTATAGTCCTTTCACATAACCACCCATCGGGCAATCTACGTCCGAGCGAACCGGACAAGCAAATCACCTCAAAAATAAAAGAAGCCTGCAAGGTCTTGGATTTACACCTGTTAGACCATATCATCCTGACAGAAGAAAGCTATTACAGCTTTACAGACGAGGGGCTTTTATAAGCCCTTTTTTTACTCTCTCATTACCAAATACAAAAAGCCTGATGGCTTTTGTTTCTATCCTCTCAAACAAGAGAAAAATTTTCCCTAAAACTGATTGGAACATTGTCAAAGGTATATCCGTGCCTGTTACTGTTCAAATTATTTTTTAGAAATCTCCACACCTGCGGGTAGTATTTCATAAATAATAATTTGCCCTGTACCAGTCCCGAACCTTTGAAAAGACAATGTTCCCATTCAGTTAAAGGAAAAATTTATGTGGTGGGCGACAAGCGATGTAAACGATTAAAATTCAAAAGTCATGGAAACAGTAACATTATCAGAAGCAAGAGTTTATGTAGGTACTTACAACAAGTATAACAGTGGTTCACTTTTCGGCAAGTGGTTAGACCTTTCCGACTATTCGGACAAGGACGAATTTTTGGAAGCGTGCCGGGAACTCCACGAGGACGACCAAGACCCGGAATTTATGTTTCAGGATTACGAGAATATCCCGGAAGCCCTGATTTCCGAAAGTTGGCTTTCTGATAAGTTCTTTGAGCTTCGGGATGCCATCGAGAAACTAAGCGAAACCCAGCAGGAAGCGTTTTTCGTGTGGTGCGACCACCACAACAGCGATATAAGTGAAGAAGATGCGGACGACCTTATTTCTTCTTTTGAGGACGAATATCAGGGAGAATATAAAGACGAGGAAGATTACGCCTATGAAATCGTAGAGGAATGTTACGACCTGCCGGAGTTCGCAAAGACCTACTTTGATTATTCGGCTTTTGCCCGTGACCTGTTTATAACTGATTACTGGATGGATAACGGCTTTGTTTTCCGTTGTGCCTGATTATTAACCGGGTGGAGCAATCCATCCACAACACACCAAGACAATGAAAGTATATAATAAGATAACGACTTTTTTACGATGGTTTATACTTGCTTTTATCATCTATCAGGCAGCCACCAGCACCGCCGGAATGTGGATAGCCCTAATCATAGGCTTTTTTATTATTCGGCTCGTTCTCCGGCTGTTTATCTCTGCCGTTTACCTGTTTTGCATGGTGTTTATTTTCATTGTGCTGCTTTCGCTTCTGATTATATGATAACTCATTTAAATTATATCAATATGTAAATTTTAAACAAAAACGGGGTAAGTATTACCTAAATACAGGGAGAGGAAAAATATGTAAAATGCTGTTTTAGCTACATTAAAGGGATAACCTTGTCATCATTATGATAATCGCTATCTATATGATGAATTGTTTCTACTCTTGTAAAAAACTTGAACAAATGTTGCGGAAAATAAAGCGAATAGCGGAAAATGCAATAATAAAGTGTACGTCCTTACAGGGAGCAATCTTCGCCTATTACCAAGAAAATAGCAAATGAACTGATTATTTTAAGGTTTTCAATTTTGTTCTTAAAGCATTTCTATAATATATGAAAATCAAAAATAAATAAAAGACCTGTTTTTAGATTTTACCTGTTTTTCTAATATCAATCTCTTGTTTCATAAATCCATAGAAAGATAAAATTATATAGGAACAAATACCAATAGTCCCAGAAATAGAAATTATATCCCAAATAGGACACAGCATAAATAAATTAGAGAATAAAGGTATTATGACACCAAGCAATACTAATAAGACAAACATGACAAATAAATAATTAACAATTAGAGGCAAGCCTCTCTCAATAGATAATTGGGCTTTAAATAACTTTGGAATAATATCGCTGTGCATCTGTGTACCTAATTTGGCTAATAATTCATTATCAAATTGCATCCCTTGATATCTTTCTTTGTCTATTTGTAGGCAGTTCATAAGAATTTCTTCTTTGTATTTCTGATAAATATCAAATTTGTATTTATTCTTATAAATAGCATATTCATTATCAAAATAATACCATAAACCGTTGCCACAATCATATTTAACCCATTTTTCTAATAACTGAGTTTCATAGAACTTAGATACTTCAAATTCTGAATATAAAGTTTCATCAAACTTGTGTTCTTTTGGAACAAAGGCTCTTAATTCTAAATATAGATTTGATATGCCACCACAGTGAGTATCTTGCGAATACTTTGTTGATAGTTCAGATGGTTTGGAACCAACAAAAGAAATTTCTTTGTAATCAAAAAAGGTTAGTCCTTTATACTTTGTGTCTACAATGTTTCGTCCTGCTTGAGGTAATAAGTCAGTTGATAATAACTTATTAATAATACTCCTAAACTTATGTACTTTTTGAGTTAGTTCATTTATTTGTGGTAGTTTGGCTAACCTTTCTTCACGTATTTGAAGAACTTTTGATGTCAAATATGCCATAATAATACCTGATAACAAGCCTGATATTGTCAAAATGGACTCTCTTGAAGTTGCTAAAGTCATGGCAAAATCAGTTTGGCAATATAATCTACAAAATAATACTTTAAATATTATTAGAGAAACAAGCACAGATACTAAAATTGCTATGTATTTATATATGGTCTTCATTTTGAACTGTTTTTGCAAAGTTACCCATAAAAAAACACTCAACAATATTTTGCAGAGTGTTTTTTAACACATTCATTTAAAAAAGTTTATTCCTGTTCTTTTTTACTATCATTATTAAATGAAAACGTCAGTTGTTCCAACTGCCTGAAGCTATCCTGAAAATACACATCTACCGTTTGCTGGTCGGTGGATGCAGAGGTATAGTAAAGCCGGAATGTTTCACCCGGAAGCGGGTACAGGTCATTCGGCAGTAAAACCGTCCCATCGGACATTTTCAGCGTTCCCGCCCCGTCCGGCTGGAAATAGCGGATGAAATACTTTGTTTCCTCAAACCGCCCATCCCGGTGAAGCTGACACCTGATTTCGGCGGTTTCACCCACTTTTAATTTTTTCGGCACTGGCATCGTTTCGATACTGAACGGGTAAGACTGCTGTATATCCACGTTGTCACGACACGCACCCACCAATAACAAGGCAGCCACCATGTAGCACCCTGTTAGCATCTTATAAATTACATTTCTCATATACATTATATATAATAGGTTAGTTTATCACATTATAAATTTCAGTCCCACGCCAAACTGTGTATGGAACTTTCCGACTGAAGAACCGAACAGGCATCTTTCCCTTGCGTTAATCAGGAATACCACCCGGTCGGTAATATAGCTCTCCAGTTCCAGCGTCAGCGCACCACCATAGACAAAACCGTCCTTATCGGTCAGGGTCGAACCATCGGGTAGCAATTTATCACCCCAGTTGCTTGTTTCGTACCCGGCAAGTGCGGACAATCCCAGCGAAAGAAAAAAGGTTTTCTTCCGGTCTGAAAGGAAATTCAGATAGTAACCGCCCTCACCTGTAAACTGGCTGACTGGTATTTGCAAATCCTTATAGGGGTAATGCTTTTCGAGGTATTCCCCGCCGACAACCCACCTGTTCCCGTTATTGGTATAAGTGCTGATGGCAGCCCCGAAATAATAGGCGAAATCACTTTTACTGTTCCAGTGAACACCGTCCGCCATGCCGCCCGTAACCTGCAAGCCTTTCATTCCCGGCAGACATCTTTGTGCGTGTGCCTGGTTGAAAGTCAGGCACAGCACAAAAAGGGATATAATACAACATATCCTTTTCATGTTCATTTGATTTTAAGTTCATTAATCACTTTTGCTGCCACGATGTCGGAGTTCTCCACCCGGATAGTTTGGTGTCTGCCCCCGTTCTTTTCCACCAGTTCAATGACTAATATCTTATCGTCAGGGATAGTGAACTGCGGAACGGTGTACACGGTGCGGACGGTACTTTTACCGCCGATAACCAGTATTTCGTTATAGCTCCGTACCGGGTCAATAACGGTTTCCTGAATCGCCGTTCTTTTGGCTACTTTCTTATCCACAATCTTGAAACGGATAAAATCGGTATCAAACGGCACGTTTGAACTGTTCCTTGTTTGTGTATGTATGTAGAACAGCCCGTTATGCGAATAAATGCCCTTTACCAAGAACTGCACCCCGAAACGCTTGCATCCCAAATGCTTTATTTCCCGGTCATTGTTCTTATAGATGGACTGCATAATCAGCTTTACCAAAAGCGGGCTTTCGTTACCCAGTTCACGGAAATAGATGTTCATCCGGGTATGGCTGAAATCCGTTGTGTCCTCATTCTCCAAGAAGTCTTTCATTTCGATGTTCAGCATTTCCGGTTCGTGTGCGTATTTTGCGTTAAAACTGTAAAAGCTGCCATCCTCACAAATCACGCTGAAATTGGTTTCACCGGGAAAGCCCTCTGTCGTAGCCTTGACCCTGACAACATTTTCCGCCCCGTCCGCTTTTCCGGCAATAATGTAGTTACTGCCTAAGTCCACGTATTTAACGGCGGACGGGAAAATGATATGTACTGTTTTGGCGAACGTCACCTGTACGCCGTAAGGTGTCACCATTTGGCGGTAAGGCAGCTTTTTTGTAATACCCTGATACAAATCGTTACTTTGTGCTTTCATTGAAACCACGCCCAAGAGTAGGGCGAACATGATAATTAACTTTTTCATTTTGGATTGAAATTTTTATGGTTGATAAATAAATTACTGTTGTTTGGCGTAAAGCATCACCTGATAGTTCGCTTTCAGGTGTACTTTTACCGTTCTGAACTTCTTGGCAAGGTATTGCGACCCGCCTTGCATCAAGCCCCTTGTAATATCCATTGCGACCTGCTGCCCGGCACTTTGCGCAAAGGAAATGCTCGTACCCAGTCCCGCACCGATATTCGCCATCGCTTCTTTTGCTGCTTCCTGTTCCAGTGACGAGGGAACGGAAAGCCCCTTTTGCCCGTCACTGTCGTAAACGGCAAGTTCCACCGGAATGATGTTACCCGCATATTCGAGCGAGGACACCAGTATGTCGAGCCGTTCCCCCTGCACTTTGGCACTTCCTGAAACAAGGCTGTTTTTCGGGACAATCACATTCCCCGCCTGTAACGGTTCTAACAGCCGGAGCTTGACGGTCTGCCCGTCCATAAGTGTTTGGTCGTTATGAACACACGCCCGGATAGTGTTCTTTCCCATCGAATAACCACTGCCGACCGCCGTATTAAACCCGTAATTGCGTGGTTTGCTGTATTCGGCGATAAATTCGGCGTTGCTCATGGGCTGCTGTAATCCTGAAACCGTCCTGTCCGATACCGATTTTACAGGTGTGGCATTTCCTTTGCCCTGAACAGGTGCGGACGGTGCGACCTGTGCAATCTGTCCCGGTTGCGGTGGTACGCTTTGCCCGTTCTGTCCGTTCATGTATTTTGCCGCCAGTTCGTAGGATTTTTCCATAAGAGCCACCTGTTCATCCATGCTGCCCGCACCGTTTTCTTTCGCATCGAGCCGGGCAGTGAGTTCTTCCACCTGACGTTTCAGTTCCTCTTTTTCCTTGTCCTCTTTCGGCGTTTCGTAGAAACTGCCTAACTGACGGTTCATATCCCGGTAAGCTGCCGCCGAAGATTGGATAGAGGAACGGCTATTGTTCGGCGCACTCGCCCCGAAGTCTATTACATTGGTTTTCGGTTTTTCTGCCGGAGCATCATCTATCAGGGTCAAATCTTCCCCGTTCCCGTTTTCCTCTCCGAGCGAAAAGGCAAAATCCTGTAAGGAGCGCATTTTGTCCGCCTGTTTGTTCTCCATTTGCTCCTGTTCGTAGGCTGTCTTTTTATCGCTGATTATCCCGTCCCCTTTGGGTTGCGGAATATCGGCGTTAAATCCGCCCACGTTTTCCACCTTTGCTTCGTCCTTATCGGACGGTGCAAAAATCAGGTACATAGACCCCAAGAAAACCAGTCCCATAAGCGGGTAAACCAGCATCTTTTTTCGTTGCTGTATCTGCTGTGGGGTCAGTTCCTTTTTTTCCTTTACCTGTTTTTCAGGTTCTTTCTTCCTGTCCGTTTCCGGTGCGGGAACTTCATTTTTCACTTCTTTTTCTTCCATTGTCTGACTGATTAAAAATGTTCGTACTGTCTTTACCTTGTAGCTGCAACTGCCTGATGTGTTCTATCCGTATGGTTTCGCCATCCTCTTTTCCTATCCGGTAAATGGATGATACCGTAAAGTAGATGGATAGCCCGCCGAAGAACAGGAGCATAAGCAAGATTACCGCCAGCCTTATTTCCGGTGTCATGCGCCCGCACAGGCGGCGGAGTTTTTCATCTGCCCAGTCCTGCACATGGGTAATTGCCTGATTCACCGGAGAGAGAATTTTCCGTATCATGGCTTACCGCTTTATGGTGTTCAAATCCTTGTTTTCCGTTATCTCGAAACTTTCCATCATAAAGCCGTGCGGGTTATTATCACTTCTTACGGCGTTCAATAACCGGCAACGGGTGACAAGGCTTCTTTCCGTCACGCTGCTTTCACGGATAATCATTTGGCGGGCATAGGTAGCCACCGCATACGGGTACACATCGAAATTGCAAGAAACGCTGTCTATCTGTATGGTCTGGCTGATATTGCCCGAAATGATACGGTTGTAATATCCCTTTTCCGAGAGGTCACGGTAATAGTTAAATGCGCTCTTATCGGCGAGGAACAGCGACCGTTTGATATTGCTTTCGATAGCGTTCTTATCCGGTGAGAGCGTGAAAAAGAGTTCGTGAAAACGCTTCACGTGTTCCCTTGCTTCGACCGGACGGTTTTGTGTCAGGTCTTGCGAAAGCGCAAGCATCAAACTTTTACCACCGTCCAATACATAAATTTTCTGTCGTTGCGCTTCGGCAAATGTGTAGGAGTTCCAAACGGCATACCCCGTTATCAGGGTACACATAACGACAAACACAATCCCGAAAAGACGTATCTGTTTGAAACTGGTTTCAATGTTCTTTAAACTTTTAAATTCCATCTTGATTTTTAATTATTGATTACCTTTGATTAGTTTACCGCCGACCCTGCCGCCAGCGTTTCCGGTGGCTGCTCCGGCTACCGCACCAACGCCACTGCCCGTTTTATTGGCTGCACTGTTTATATTCCGGCTCATGTTGCCCATTCCGCCCGCCTGAATAATCCAGTTCGATACGGTGGGGATGGTGAAGTAACCGATGATACCGATTATCATAAAGATTATGTACACTGAATTGCTGCTATCGGGTACAAAATTGGGGTCTGATAGCTCCTGAATATCCTTTTGGAGCATAAGCACCTGTATTCGGGCAAGAATGGAACTGAACAGGTCTGAAACGGGTAGCCACAGGTAAACGGAAATGTACCTTGTTATCCATTGGGTCAGTGTCGCCTGAAAGCCATCATATACACTGATGGCAAAGGCTATCGGACCCAGTATGGCAAGGACAATCAAGAAAAAGGTTCGGATAGTGTCTATCACAAGGGCTGCCGATTGAAAGAGCAGTTCCAAAAGTTCCCTGAACCAGTCCCGGACGGATTGCTTAATATTGTGGGCTGCCCTATCCATGTACATACCGCCCATTGTGGCAATATCTTTGGCAGACCATCCCAATTCGTCAATCTGTTTATCAAATGCTTCATCCGAAACAAGGTAAGCCGTTTCCGGATTACGCACCATCGCTTCATATTCCAGTTTGTCCTTTTGTTCCCGGTAGGCGTTCATATCGAAAGTTTGCGTTTCGAGCATATTGTTACACCCCTTGACTACTGGCGACATCACGCTGTTAATCGTACCCAGTACGAATGTGGGGAAGAACATAATACAGAAACCAATCACAAAAGGACGGAGCAAAGGGTAAACGTCTATCGGTTCGGCACTGGCGAGCGACTGCCATACTTTGGCAGCCACATAGAACAAAGCCCCCAGTCCCGCTATTCCTTTGGCTACCCCCGCCATGTTCCCGCATAGCGGCATCATATCCGTGTACAGACTTCGTAAAATCTGATGCAGGTTATCAAATTCGATTGCTAATAACATACTACTTATTTTTAGAAGTTACCAGTAACGTTCATCCGCCGAACCATACAAAGCCATTACCCGGTCGGTGTCCTTTTTCTTTTTCGCCCGCAGGTAGGAAACAGAAATATTTTTCCGGGTATAGTAACTCACCAAATCCCGGTAGTTCCTGATGGAGTTATACGTCCGGTCGATAACGTCCATCCGTTCTTTATCCGACATGGAAAGCCCGTTGATGTTCACCACGCTTTTCATTTCTTCCAGCACATCGGAACTTTCCTGCAACAGTTGGGTATATCCGTAGGCAATCGCCGAAAGCTCGTCCGGCGTATAGTTTTCATCCGAAAGCATCTTCTGAAAACTGTTCACATAGATGTCGGAAATCTCACCGATAAGCAGGATAGACTTTTGTACTTTCCGGGCATCTTTGACAAGGTTATGCACTGATTTTAAGGCATCATAATAATCTTTTCCCTGTTGATAAATCTTTACCGTTTCCTGAAAATTCTTTATCATATTCTGTGCGGTCGAAGAAGTCTGAATGATGTTCTTTGACGCATTGATAATCCCTTGCGCCAAGTTGCCGGGGTCACTCACCACCCATTGTGCGTTTACCTTTCCGGCAAACAGGCTGCATACTACGAGCAGCATTATAATCTTTGTTCTCATACGCTTATTTCTTTATTGGTTGGTTACTCCGTTTGTATTCTCCGCCGGGTGAAAGCAAAATCCGGTCATTCTCTTTGTCATAGGTCAGCAGGACGGAAAGCCCCGTTTCGATGAACAGGTTTCCGTCCTGTTCTGAAATCTGATAGGTTTCCGTTTGGATAGTCCCCCGATAGGTCTTTCGATAGGTCGTTACCCTGTAATGCCCGTTTTCCTCAAAGAGGGTAAACGCCGGACGGTTTTTCACGCTTTCCCAGTCACCACGCATCGCCCTAAGACGGTCGGTGTTTGTTTCCTTACAGGAAGAAAGCCCCAGTAACAAGGTGCATAACAGCACCGGAAACAAAAATTTTAAATGTTTCATACTGAATGATTTTTAAATTGTTAATTGATTATTTTTCGGGATTGCGCTTGCTTTCGGCAAGCCGTTTGATAGCCAGTTCGAGATTACCGCCCAACTTTTCGGACAAGGCAAAAAGTTCCATCTTTTCCGTTTCTTCCGTTGTGTATGTAAAATATTCTTTCAAACTCACTTCGGTAGCATATACGGCTGATTGTGTACCGCCTAAGCCTATCCAAACTTCCTTGTATTTCCGGTTCGGATGATTGGCAAGGTTGATGGAAAGCACCTGTGAACGTTCCTTATCGGTCAGTCCCAAAAGGTTCTGTATGCTATCGAATTTATTAAGGTATTTCCTTTGGTCGAGCAGTATCTTACAATCAGAATTGTTTATAATACTCTCTTTTACAATGGGCGAGGAAATAATATCTTCGACCTCTTGGGTAACTACAATCGCTTCGCCGAAATACTTTCTAACGGTTTTGTATAAATATTTTATGTAATCCGCCATATTCGCCGATGCAATCGCTTTCCACGCTTCTTCTATCAATATTAATTTCCTGATACCCTTTAGTTTACGCATTTTGGAAATAAATACTTCCATGATAATAATGGTTGTAATCGGGAACAGGATTTTGTGGTCTTTGATATTATCCAACTCAAAGACAATGAAGCGTTTATGCAGCAAATCAAGCTCCTTGTCGGAGTTCAGCAGGTAATCATATTCGCCCCCTTTGTAGTAAGGTTCTAATACATTCAGGAAGTTGTCTATATCGAAATCCTTTTCCCGGACGTTCTTTTCTTGCAGGTGCGCCCGGTAGTCATTTTTCACATATTCATAGAATGTATTGAAGCAGGGAGTAACCGAACTATCCTTAGTAATCAGTTCGATATAGGAACTTACGGCGTTTGACAAAGCCACTTCTTCCGCCCGTGTGGGTGCTTCATCGTCCCTTTTCCACAGGGTCAGGATAAGCGTTTTGATACTCTCTTTCTTTTCAATATCGAATACCCCATCTTCCACATAGAAAGGATTAAACGCTATCGGGTTTTCAGTAGTATAGGTAAAATAAATCCCATCTTCCCCGTGCGTTTTCCGGTTTATCATTTCACACAATCCTAAGTAACTGTTTCCGGTATCGACCAGCAGGACGTGCGCATTTTGTTCGTAATACTGGCGCACCATGTGATTGGTGAAGAATGATTTGCCGCTACCACTCGGCCCAAGTATGAACTTGTTGCGATTGGTAATGATACCTTTTTTCATGGGTAGGTCTGAAATATCAATGTGCAACGGCTTTCCTGTGACCCTATCCACCATCTTGATACCAAAGGGAGAAAGCGAACTTTTGTAGTTCGTTTCTTCGGTGAACATACAAAGAGCCTGTTCTATAAAGGTGTAAAAACTTTCTTCCGCCGGAAAGTCCGCCTGATTGCCGGGTATGCCCGCCCAAAACAAGGTCGGTGTGTCGGTGGTGTTATGACGTGGCTTGCACTCCATAAGTGCGAGCTGTGACCCCACATCATTTTTAATGTGTTTGAGTTCGTCCCGGTCGTCACTCCATGCCATGATATTACAATGGCATCGCACGGAGATAAGCCCCTGTGAATGTGCTTCGTTCAAATATTCCTCAATCCAAGACTTGTTAATCTGATTGGCACGGCTGTATTTGGAAAGGGAGTGCATATTGCGAGCCATCTTTTCAAACTGTTTCAGGTTCTCCGTATGGTCGTCAATGAAGATGTACTGGTTATAGATATGGTTACAGGAGAGCAACACGCCCACCGGAGAAGCAAAAGATAATCTGCAATCGCTCCGGTCGGTGGATAGCTTTTCATAGCGGGTATCAGTTCCCACCTTGCCCGGCATATCTTCCGCATCCGAAAGAGTATGCAGGCAAAGAATATCGTCACCTATCCGCATATCTCCGGCGTTCAGTTGAATATCTTTCAATGTGGTAGTGTCCGTTTGAGAGAGTGAAAAGTATTTTTCCACGATACCCGCCGTTTCCTTTGTTCCGGTGATTTCGTCCGAGTTCAGGCGGGTAAGGGTAATGAAACCGCTATCGTTCATAATGCTTTCAAACTGCCCCACCGCTTCGAGGAACTTTGTAACCGTTTCCCTGTCCTTTATCTCTTTGGGGACAAGGAAGCCCCGGCAAAGGGTGGAAAAATTACTCTGCATCCGGCTACGTTCCTTTGTCGTTTTCGTCAGAAACAAATAGCAGGTATGGTTTAAGAACGGTCGTTCATTGAAATGCCGTTCAAAGGAACGGGAAAGGAAACTCAAATCATCCTTTTGGATGTCAGGCGCATAGTTTTCTTTGATGAACCAGTCTTGTTTATGTACGATGCTGTAATCGGGCAGCACCTTTACCGCCTTGTTCCAAGCAGAATGTATCGCTTCGTATTCGGCTGCCGTAACGGTGAACAGTTCCGGCAGTTCCACCCGGAACGCCACTGTTATATCGGCATCTTTGGAAACGATACAGCCGTTTTCCACCGTGAACAGTGGAAACTTGTTTTCCAGCGTAGTAGCTTTTAATATATTTCTCATTTCGATGCTTGTTTCTGATTTTTAGTGAATAATCGGGATATGGCTTTTCGGTTGATGATATGGAAAGGGTGGCTTTTGCGTGCGGACAATTTCATTAACCCGTGTGTCCCGTACTTTTCGTTTAACCGGAATGTGAGCCATACAAGCAGCGTTGCCGAAGTAACGCCGAAGATGATGCACACCCACTGGTTAATGCCTACCATGTACATGATGATGAAAAGCACGAACAGGGCTAACAGCCCGCCCGCAAAAATGAAAAGATACTGACTTTTCAACCCTTTAAACTCAACTGGCTTGCCTATCCCCCTGTTAATCGGATAGTCTGCCATAGTCCATTTCTTTAGAGGAAGAATGAACGTAGGATAGTGGCAGCGACAATCAAAAAGATACAAGCACCAAACCAAGAAGCCGCCGTTTTACTGGTGTCAGGGTCGCCCGAAGAAAACTTGCCATAGACTTTCACGCCGCCAATCAAGCCCACCACCGCACCGATGGCGTAAATTAATTTTGTCGCCGGGTCGAAATAGGACGTTACCATGTTGGTAGCTTCTGTAATACCCGCCATGCCGTTACCTTGTGCAAACGTAGCGGATGCAGCCAATAGAGCGACTGCCGAAATGAGAACTTTCTTTTTCATTATAAATACATTGATTTTTAAATTGCCGGACGGTTGGATAGTCCGCCCGGCGGAGTGATTAATAATTGAATTTTTGTGGTTGCGGGGAGTGTCCCCAGTGTTCAGAAAGGTTTGTTTTAACCGTAATCTCTTTGTTTCATCTTCTTATTATTTAAAGTTTGCCATTAAAGAAAATCGTTCATGTCAAAGTCTGCCATTTCATTACTTCCGGCAACCGGGACGGTGGCGGGTACGGGTATCTCATGCTTTTGTAAAAGTTCCGCTACCCGTGACCTGCCCCCGTTTATCTGCTCCACCAGCGAATGAAACAGGTTTGTTTCCGTCCGGCAGATGGTTTGAACCGCTTGCCGTTCTTCCGTTTCGGACGCTTGTTTTATCTGAATGACCTGAACCATTTGCCCCAGCTCACCCAGCGTGATACCCTGTGCCATTTCCGGTTCACCGTCACCCATGTAGCAGGCGATTTCTTCCGCTTCGATTTCATCCGGCAAAGCGTCCGTTTCTTCCGTATTTTCCGTTTCAAATTCCATTTCAAATTCGGTATCAATCGCTTGCGCAGCAGGTGTTTCAGTTACCGTTTCATCGCTTTGCGGGACAAATATAGAAGCATTATCAACCCCTTTTGAAAGGTGTCCTAAGATGTCCCCGTTTGTCCTCATTTGTCCCATCCGGTAACGGCTTGCACCTACAAGACAATCACCGTTTCCGGTTTTCATGGTCGGTTTGCTTTCCGGTTGTTCCGGCTGCTTTTTCCCACCTGTGAACCATGTTCCCAAGCTATCCCGGTATCGCCATAAGAGGATGGCGTAATACAGGAGTGTTCCGATAATAAACCATTTCAACATATCAGAACGGCTTTTCAAATTTGCTTTCGTACAGTTCGTTTATCTCGTCCTGAAACTGGTCGAAATGCCGGAGCAGGATATTTTCTACATAGCTGCTGACGGTCGCTTTGCGTCCACCGATAACGGTTACTATCTTCATTAGCTTTTCGTGGGTGGTACGGCTGACATATAACGGTTGTCGGTCGGTCAAGTCCACCCGCATGAAATAGGTTTCCCGGTAATCGCCCGAAGTGTTCTTTTTCCGGCGGGCAGGTTCTTTCACTGCTTTTTCGTCCTTTGTTTCTGCCTTGATTTCCGGTTTATCTGCCGTTTCCACAGTACCCGTTTTATCGTCCGGTTTATCCGGTGTTTCTATTTCCGTTTTCACCGTCACTGTTGGCGTTTCCTGTTTCTTCACGGGTAAGCCCTGTGAAATAATCTCTTTCATAAAATCCTCGTCAATTTGCGGTTTCCCGCCGCTTTGCTTTGCCATATCGTTACAGTTTTATAAGGTATGCGATTTCGGTTATCAGTTCTTCCATGTTGCTGCCCTTTACCAGCCGTTTGTCCGCCGGGAACAGCGTAGAACGGAACACGGTTTTACGTTGTGCGTCCAGTTCCTTTTTAAACCTTTTGGTGTCCGGGATAAATACTTTCATAAGGGGTAGTTCCAGTTCCCCGATGGTCTGTTCATACAGGGTGTACAGGTCTGTTTTTTCCCGTCCATCTACCATGTTCCAAAACAGGTACAGCCCTTTCAGTCGGCACGCTTCATTCTTAACCAGCAGTTTGTCGATAGCCACCGCAAAGGAAAGGCTGCTTTCCAATACCACCCGGTCGGCGGCTATGGGAGTGAAAATATAATCCACTCCTGAAAGGGAATTGATAACGCCCTCACTGTTCACCGTTCCGGGCAGGTCGAAAAAGACCACATCATAATCCGACCCGGCAGACGCAAGATATTCATCCGCCGTTTTTATCGCTTCGTCCGGTGAACTGCAAAGGACAGGGTACGCTTTCTTTCCCAGTGCTTTGAACTGGTTGAAAGCAAGCTGTTTGTAATAATCGTCACCATTCACCTGTTCGGCATCCCGTTTGCGCATGGCACTGATACTGTGCTGCGGGTAGTCGCAATCCACGACCGCCACGTTATACCCTTTGAGATAATACAGGTAACTTGCCACCAAAACGGTGAACGTTGTTTTGCCGACCCCGCCCTTTTGGGTGGAGAAAGCCACATACAAGGTTTCTTTCTTCATTGTAATAATTCTTTTTTGTGATACATCTTTATTTCATTCCATCCGTACAGATTGACGGATGGTTTTCTTTCGTTCCATGTTGAAAGCTCGAAAGCCGGAATGACTTCTTTTTCTCTTTCCTTGTTTCTTGTTATCTTTCTACAAAGACAGCTTGTTTTCTTTCTTGCTTTTTTGTTTTCATTCATTCCACAAAGACAGCTTGTTTTCTTTGCAGACAGTTTGCTTTCCCGATTGAATGACCGTTTCCTTTCAATCATTCCATCCGGTTTGCTTTCCTGCTTTCTTGAAAGATTGCAATCTTGAAATCTTGTTTTCAAGTTTTCAAAACCGCTTTCTTTCCGTCCGCTTTCCGTTACATATTTCCATCTATCCATATTGCTATCTTTCTTGAAATCCGGGACAAATAAACGTAGAAAAACAACCCCTTTCGAGATGTGTCCTCAAATGTCCCCGTTTGTCCTCATTTGTCCTATAACCCGCTATTTCACAGCATTTTTAATACCCGTTACTTTGCAACCGAAAGGTATCGGTCAGGCTAACCAAGCCCCCGGTGTCGGGAGCGTTCCAATCTCCGCTAACTCCAATCCGTCCGTAGGCGGATTTTTATTTGCACTGGCAAATAGCAAGGTGTGTTCTAAGCAGCTTGAAATTCTTTCAGCAGCTTTGAACGCCTTGCCCGGACGAAGCCGGGATAGGGTCACTCCGAAGTCGTAACCCTTTAAAGAAATGTAGCATGAAACAGAAAAATGAAAATGCGCCCCGTCCGGGTGGCGCAGGACGAAAGCCCAAAGCAGACCCGGCAGTGTTCCGGTACTCTATCAGCTTCAATGCGATAGACCACGCCCGCTTTTTGGCATTGTTCGACCAGTCCGGTATGCGCACCAAAGCGCATTTTATCACCGCCCGTATCTTCGGCGAACCGTTCAAAGTGATTAAAATCGACAAGGCGGCGGTAGAATATTATACCCGGCTGACCGCTTTATATTCCCAGTACAGGGGTATCGCCGTGAATTATAATCAGGTGGTAAAGGCTCTCAATACCAATTTTTCAGAGAAGAAAGCACTCGCATTTCTCTATAAACTGGAAAAGGCAACGATAGAACTTGCCGACTTGAACCGCCAAATTATTGAATTGACCCGTGAATTTGAGGAAAGATGGTTGCAAAAATAAGTGTGGGTAGTTCCCTGTTCGGTGCGCTTTCCTACAACCAAAACAAGGTGGATGAAGAACAGGGAAAGGTACTTTTAAGCAACCGGATGTTTGAAAGCGAGGACGGAAATTTCAGCATCCGGCGATGTATGGAATGTTTCGATATGCACCTGCCCGCAGACCTGAAAACGGAAAAGCCGATTATCCATATCTCCCTGAACCCGCACCCGGACGATGTGCTTTCCGATAGCCAGTTGGCGGATATTGCCAAAGAGTATATGGATAAGTTAGGGTACGGCAATCAGCCGTTTATGGTGTATAAGCACGAAGATATTGCAAGACACCATATACATATCGTTTCCATCCGGGTAGATGAAACGGGCAAAAAGATAAACGACAAGTTCGAGCATATCCGCAGCAAACAAATCACCCGTGAACTGGAACAGAAATACGGGCTGCATCCGGCAGAGAAGAAACAGGCAGCCGACCGCCCCGAACTTAAAAAGGTGGATTACCGGGCAGGGGACGTAAAGCACCAGTTATCCAATACGGTGAAAGCCCTTGCCAGCAGCTACCGTTTCCAAAGTTTCACGGAGTACAAAGCGTTGCTATCTATATATAATGTACAGGCGGAAGAAGTGAAAGGGGAAGTGAACGGCAAGCCCTATAACGGCATTGTCTATTCGGCAACCAATGACAAGGGAGAAAAGCAGGGAAACCCGTTCAAATCTTCCTCTTTGGGTAAGGCGGTAGGTTACGAAGCCATCCAGCGACACATCAAGAAATCCGCAAAGGACATTCAGGACAAGAACCTGAAAGAGCGTACCCGCCGGACAGTCGGCGCAGTGATGCAATCCGCCCGTAGCCGGGAACAGCTTATTACGGAATTGAAAGCGAAAGGCATAGATGTTCTTTTCCGGCAGAACGATACAGGCAGGATATACGGTGTAACATTCATCGACCACGAAAACCGTACCGTCCTGAACGGTTCACGGTTGGGAAGAGACTTTTCCGCCAATGTGTTCAACGACCTGTTTTCCGGCTCCCGTACTTTGTCGGGAAACAGCAAACAGGAAAGGCAGGAACACACGCCGGAATATAACCCGACCGGACACCTTGAAAATACAGGAAAAGCCATTGCAGGACTGTTCAGCCTGTTATCCGGTGGGGACGATACGCCACCCGACAACAGCCAAGTTCCGCCACCCAAGAAGAAAAAGAAGAAGAAACAAAGACGTATTTAATAACTATAAAAATTTCAATTATGCAGAATGAAGATGATTTAAGAGGACTTGCAAAGGTCATGGACTTTATGCGGGCAATCAGTATTTTATTTGTAGTGATAAACATTTACTGGTTTTGTTACCAGTCATTCCGGGAATGGGGTATCAATATCGGGGTAGTCGATAAAATCCTGTTGAACTTCCAGCGTACCGCCGGGCTGTTCTCCAATATCCTATATACCAAACTTTTTTCAGTGGTATTTCTTGCGCTTTCCTGTTTGGGTACAAAGGGAGTGAAAGAGGAAAAAATCACATGGAACAAGATTTATGTATTCCTGACAATCGGTTTTATCTTGTTCTTCCTGAACTGGTGGCTATTGGTTTTACCGTTGCCACTGGCGGCAAACACGACATTGTATATCTTTACCATGACCGCCGGGTATCTTTCGTTGTTGGCAGCCGGAGTATGGATTTCCCGCCTGTTGAAGAATAACCTGATGGATGATGTGTTTAATACGGAGAACGAAAGTTTCGCACAGGAAACACGCCTGATAGAAAACGAATATTCTATCAATCTGCCGACCCGTTTCTACTATAAAAAGAAGTGGAACGATGGGTGGATAAATATTGTAAACCCGTTCAGGGCAAGCATGGTATTGGGTACACCCGGTTCAGGAAAATCGTATGCGATAGTCAATAACTACATAAAACAGCAAATCGAAAAAGGCTTCGCTGTTTATATTTATGACTATAAATTCCCTGACCTTTCGGAGATAGCTTACAATCACTTAATCAATCATTTAGGCGGGTATAAGGTACAACCGAAATTCTACATGATTAACTTTGACGACCCACGTAAAAGCCACCGATGCAACCCGATAAATCCGGCATTTATGACGGACATATCAGACGCATACGAAGCCAGTTATACAATCATGTTAAACCTTAACCGCAGTTGGATAACCAAGCAAGGGGACTTCTTTGTAGAAAGTCCTATTATCTTGTTGGCTTCTATCATTTGGTTTTTGAAAATCTATCAGGGGGGTAAGTATTGTACATTTCCGCACGCTATTGAATTTCTGAATAAGAAATATGCCGATACATTCACGATTTTAACGAGTTATCCCGAACTGGAAAACTACCTTTCACCGTTCATGGACGCATGGGAATCTAATGCTCAAGACCAGTTGCAAGGGCAGCTTGCAAGTGCTAAAATCCCACTTTCGAGGATGATTTCACCTGCCCTGTATTGGGTAATGACAGGGGATGATTTTTCATTGGATATAAACAACCCGGAAGAACCTAAAATTTTAGTAGTAGGCAATAATCCCGACCGTCAAAATATCTATTCCTGTGCTTTGGGTTTGTATAATTCCCGTATCGTGAAGCTGATAAACAAGAAGCACCAACTGAAAAGTTCTGTAATCATTGATGAATTACCGACCATCTATTTTCGGGGACTGGATAACCTGATAGCAACGGCACGAAGCAACAAGGTAGCGGTCTGTTTGGGCTTTCAGGATTTCAGCCAGTTACGCCGGGATTATGGGGATAAGGAAAGCAAAGTTATCGAAAATACGGTAGGTAATATTTTTAGCGGTCAGGTGGTTTCTGAAACGGCAAAAACGCTTTCAGACCGTTTCGGAAAGGTCTTGCAGAAACGCCAAAGCATGACTATCAACCGGAATGATAAATCAACCTCTATCAGTACACAGATGGATAGCCTGATACCACCCAGTAAAATATCCAACTTGACGCAGGGTATGTTCGTGGGTGCGGTCAGTGACAACTTCGATGAACGCATCGAGCAGAAGATTTTTCATTGTGAAATTGTGGTGGATAACGAGCAAGTGAAACGGGAAACTGCCAGCTACAAGAAGCTGCCCCAAATTATAGATTTCAGGGACGAGGACGGGAACGACCGTATGCAGGAAGAAATACAGGCGAACTACAACCGGGTCAAGCAGGAAGTCCAGCAGATTGTCACGGACGAAATGGAACGGATTAAGAACGACCCTGATTTACAACATTTAATAAAAACAGAAGAATAGAAGATTTTTCAGATAAACGGCAGCTTTTTACAGGCTGCCGTTTCTGTTTGTGTGGACTAATGAAGCCAAACGAGGACTAATGAAGCCACCCGTTCCCAAATCCTTAAATATACTCTATTTCATCCTTACTTTTACTTCCGAAAATTTATTTACTCATTAAAATTCAAAACATTATGGATGTAAACACAGCCAACCAATCCACCACTGACGAACAGATGATGGATATTCTTCTTGTACTGGATAAGGAGAAAAAGACAATCAGCGCAGTAAAAGGCGTGGATGAAAACGGGGAACTCCAAACCGTACCACCGGAGAACAACAGCGAACTTTTGAAATTCGACCGTCACGGCGATTTCTTTTCCAACTTCTTTTCCAACATGATGAACCAATTGAAGAACCCGACCCGTTTTAACTTCTTCAAAATCCCTAAGATTGAACTTCCCAAAATCGAGCCGATAATCAGGGATAATTTCAATCATCCGACACCTGAAAACGAAGCGGGCATAGAGCGTTACCGGGTAACACCTGAAACCGTGAAGCAGGAAGCGAAGAAAGAACAGCAGGAAACCCAAACCCAACAACCACAGCAGCCATCCAAAGAAACGGGAGCAACGGCGCAAGCACCGCAGCAACCCGACAAAAGCAAGTATGTGATTGACCCGGATAAAGTGGACTGGGAAGCCTTGAAGAATTTTGGTCTATCCAAAGAACAGCTTGAAAAGGCAAAGGCTTTAGAACCCATGTTAAGGGGGTACAAGTCGCCCGGAGCGTTTACCATCGCCGGAAACTACAATTCAGCCATTATGAAACTGGACGCACGTTTATCTTTCCGGCACGACAAAGACGGGAATGTAGTTTTGGCGATACACGGCATCCGACAAAAGCCGGAACTTGAACGCCCGTTTTTCGGACATGAATTTTCCAAAGAGGATAAAGCCAATCTTCTTGAAACGGGAAACATGGGACGGGTAGTAAACCTGAAAAACTATATCACGGGAGAAATGATACCCTCTTTCGTCAGCGTGGATAAGGTAACAAACGAACTGGTTTCCATGCGTGCAAGCAGCGTCCAAATACCGGATGAAATAAAAGGTGTCAAACTGAACAAGGAACAAAAGGAAGCCTTACGGGAAGGAAAAGGGGTATTCCTTGAAAACATGATTTCCAACCGTAAAAATCCCTTTTCCGCAACTGTTCAGGTCAATGCCGACAAGAAAAGTCTGGAATTTATCTATCCCAATGCCAAACAGTCACAGGAGCAAGGGCAGAAACAGACACAGCAGAACAGCCTTGTCACCAGTGACGGTGTAACCATTCCCAAAAGCATTTCAGGAATAGAGTTATCCCGCCAGCAACAGCAGGATTTAGTCAATGACAAGACCATCTTTGTTGCCGGGCTGAAAGACAAGCGGGGGGTCGAATACGATGCTTATATTCAGGTAAACCATGATAAGAAGAAGTTAGGCTTTTACAGTGACAATCCCAGCTTTGACCGTTCCGCCGTGAAAGAGATTACCCCCGCCAGCAAGAACCGCACACAGGTAGCGGTCAATTCGGAAGGAAAGACCAACGAAGCCACCAAGAAAGTGAAAGAACCCTTGAAAAAGGGTCAGGACAAGCCCACTGAAAAACAAAAGACCAAGCAGGATAAAAAGGAGAAGCAGGAGCAGACGGACAAACCCAAACAGAGCAGGGGACGCAAAAGATGATAGCGGTATTAATCCTTATCCCGGTTGTCGGTTTCGCCCTGTTTACCCTTGTCTGTTACAAAACAGACTGGGAAGCCATAGACGAGCAGAACCGACAATATTATATAGATGGCTATCACATCTACTATGACCGGAAAATCCTAAGACAAAAAGAAGTGGAACAATTAAAATCAAAATTAGAATGATTGCAGTAATCGGAGAAAAGCCAAGTGTGGCAAGGGACATTGCCCGTATTTTAGGAGCGAGTGAAAAACAGGATGGCTATCTTTCAGGTAACGGGTATCTCGTTACCTGGGCGTTCGGCCATCTTGTAGGTTTGGCAATGCCGGAAGCATACGGCATACAGAGTTTCCGCCGGGAAAGTCTGCCTATTATCCCGGATAGTTTTCAACTTACACCCCGACAAGTGAAAGCGGAAAAAGGGTACAAGGCAGACCCCGGCGCATTGAAACAACTAAAGGTAATCAAAGATGTATTCGACCAGTCGGATAAGATAATTGTCGCTACCGATGCAGGGCGCGAGGGAGAACTTATCTTTCGCTACATCTACCAGTATATCGGATGCAACAAGCCCTTTGTCCGTTTATGGATAAGCAGCCTTACCGACAAGTCAATCCGTGAGGGACTGCAAAACCTGAAAGCCGGCAGCCTTTATGATAACCTTTTCCTTTCGGCACAGGCACGCAGCGAAGCAGATTATTTAATCGGCATAAATGGTACACAGGCTTTAAGTGTGGCAGCCGGACAAGGCATTTTTTCTTTGGGACGGGTACAGTCGCCCACGTTGGCGATGATATGTACCCGCTTTTTAGAGAATAAGAACTTTATCCCGCAAAAGTATTGGCAACTAAAATTACAGACAACTAAGGACAATGTAGCTTTTACGGCACTATCCACAGAAAAGTACAATACGCAGCAGCCCGCCATCGACACGCTGCAAAGGATAAAGGAAGCGGAAACGGTACAGGTGAAAACCGTAGAACGTAAGGAAGTGAACCAAGAACCGCCGTTGCTCTATGATTTAACTACGCTCCAAAAAGAAGCGAATACGAAACTGAATTTTTCCGCAGATAAAACCCTATCCATCGCCCAAAAGTTATACGAGGGTAAACTAATCAGCTACCCCCGAACCGGAAGCCGTTATATCTCACAGGACGTGTTCGAGGAAATCCCGGAACGTCTTGTCAATTTGGAACAGTACGCCCGCTTTGCCGGATATGCCGCCGGGATGAAAGGCAAAGCCTTAAATTCCCGTTCCGTGAACGATGGCAAGGTAACAGACCACCACGCCCTGATAGTAACGGAAAACCTGCCCGGTAAACTGGAAACAGACGAACAGGCAGTTTACGAATTGATAGCCGGACGGATGTTGGAAGCCTTTTCTGAAAAATGCGTCAAAGACGTTACCAGTGTAACGCTGGAATGTGCAGGGTCGCTTTTCACGGTCAAAGGGTCTGTAATCAAGTCCGCCGGATGGCGTGCCGTATTCGGCGAGAAAGAGGACGGGGAAGATAACGCCACCCTGCCCGCCATGCAGGACGGAGATAGTTTACCGCTTTCCGATATTGAATTACTGGAGAAACAGACCAAGCCCAAGCCGTTACACACGGAAAGCAGTTTGCTTTCTTCAATGGAAACAGCAGGTAAGGAACTGGAAAACGCCGACCTGAAAGCCAGCATGAAAGATACGGGTATAGGCACGCCCGCAACACGGGCAGCCATTATCGAAACGCTGTTTTCCCGCCAGTATATCGTTCGGGAGAAAAAGAACCTTGTCCCGACCGAAAAGGGTCTTGCCGTTTACAACATCATCCGGGACAAGAAGATAGCAGACGTTGAAATGACGGGAATGTGGGAAAATACGCTTGCCAAAATAGAAAGCGGAGAAATGAACCCCGACACGTTCCGCAAAGGCATCGAAGTGTATGCACGGCAAATCACGGCTGAACTTTTGGACGTTCAGCTTTCTTTCGCTTCGGGTAGTGGTTGTATCTGCCCGAAATGCAAGAGGGGACGCATCCTTTTCTATCCGAAAGTCGCCAAATGTTCCAATGTGGATTGTTCCGTTACCATCTTCCGCAACAAGAGCGACAAACAGCTAACGGACAAACAGATTACCGAACTGGTGACTACCGGGAAAACCGGGCTAATCAAAGGCTTTAAAAGCAAGAACGGCAAAGTCTTTGACGCTTCACTTGCCTTTGACGGGCAGTTTAATGTTACTTTCGTGTTCCCTGAAAAGAAGGGCAAACCAAAGAAATAAGACGGAAATCGTTATATTTGCCACAGAAAGTTTCATTATAGATAGATTTATAATTGAAATTTTTGTGGTTGAAGCACCCGGAGGGACACCGGGTGCTTTTTTTAATCATTCTCCTTTATACTGGTAGGTCAGGCAAACGACCTGATTGTCTATCACCCGGTGTCCGGTCAGTTCCCACTTCGACCCGAAAGTCTTTCCTATGAACTTGATACCGTCCCCCAGCATGACCGGAACGATATACAGCGTTATTTCATCCAGCAGGGACGCTTCAATCAGCGAGGTTATAAACTTACCGCCGCCAATAACCTGAATGTCGGTTTCCGAACTTGATTTAAGTTCATTGATTGCCCGTAAAGGCATATCGGTAAGAAAGGTTACATTCTCCTTTTCGGTCACATTGGTGTCGTAGTGGGACACTACAAAAGTCTTTTTACTTTTGTACGGCCATCCGCCCCAATGTTCAAAAATACAGGTATAGGTATTCGCACCCAGCAGCAGGTAATTTGTAGTTTCGTATTCCTTATTCAGTAAGGTTCTTACATTTTGGGGCATCCAGTCCAGTTCATTGTCCGGCGTTGCGATAAACCCGTCAAGAGATACAGCGATGTTCGCTTTTATTTGCTTCATATTATCAGGTATTAAACAGTTTATAACCCTTATTCAAACTGTCCGCCAATATCTAAAAAAGAAGCGTGGCACTCACACTGCTCCGATACGAGGTACTGGCATACCCAAACAAGGAAACAGGCAAGACCACGCTATGATAAAACATAGCATAGACCTTGCGCTGAAAATCCCCTTGTTTTGAAAAGTGCCAGTTTTCGTATCGGGACGTTCGGCGAACGTATATGTTATATATAAAGGCGAAATCACAGGTTACTGTTCAATCGCCATTATTTTCTTATGTAACTTTTGCAAAGTTAGCCAAATCCCTGAAAACTTCGGCATACAATAAAAGAAATCCTGCCTTATCTCACGACAAAACAGGATTTAAAGCCATTAGAAAAGAAAAAATTAATCGGTTTTCTCACGGATTAACTTATGTACGTCCGTTGCTCGGTAATAACATCTACCGTCCAACATAAGGAAAGGGAGTATTCCCTTTTTCCGGTAACGGGTCAGTGTTCGGGGGGCTACTTTCAGAAGCAGGCACAAGTCCTGATTATCCAGCAGTTCTTCACCGTCCAAACAGTTACGCCCGTTTATCACCCGGTCTATCTTCTTGTCCTGCATATCGAACCTATCCATGATACGTTCCATCCATGCGGTAAAATCATCTTTATCTATATACATAAGGCTGCCTGATTAAATTATACCAATCATAAAATAACTTTGGTTGGACGGGTCTTTGATGATAATATCCCGTTCCCGCATGAAGCGGATATAGCTTTTTGCGGTGCGTTCTTTCACGTCCAAAATCTGCTGTATCTGCTCGCACAGGTCTATGTAGGTTATATGCTCCTGTCTGCCGAACACGTCACGGGCAACCCCGACCAGTTCCTTTTCCTTGCGCTTCTCTTTTTCCTCACGGGTCTTTTCACCCCTGTAAAGGTGCATCCCGGCTGCCTTGTCCCACGAAAAGAGCATCAAGGGAACATCCAACGGGCTACCGTCCCTTACTTTCAGGGCTTTCACTACCGACAAAGCCGGGTCTTCGTCTTTTTCTATCGAGAGGATGGCAGCCGCTTTGCGTTGCAGTTCCGAGCCTAAATGCCCCCGCAGCTTCAAACCATTGGGTACGAAATGCAGCACGCAGAGAATACAAGTATTATAAATTCCTGCCAGTCGGTATAGTTCATCTATAACCGCTACGCTTTCCACTTCATCATTAGCACTTTTTACAAGGTCGGCAATACCATCTATCACGACTAATTGTATGCCCCCGTATTGGTAATAAAACTTATCCATACTTTGAACAATAGCGTGCAGTCGCTCTTTGCGGGACATACCTGTTAGACAAAATGCTTTCAGTTCTTCCGGTTTGTTCGGTTGTTTCGCACGTGCCAGCAGGTTACTTACATTCTTGAATAGTTGTACTTCGGACTGTTCCGTATCATAGAGTAATACCGCTTTATGTTTACTGTTGGCGGCTATCTGTATGCCGAGCGTATCTACTTCCTTATCCGGTTGGCAGATACAGCCCGCCAACATGGCGGCTATATAATTACTTTTTCCCGTTCCCTCGCCACCAGTAATGCCGAACAGGTTGCCTTGTGTTCCTAGTGGAACGTCCCCGGCAGAGATTATCACCTGTGCTTTTGCCGGGGGATTGTTGAAGTCTATTTCGCACGATTTAAGCATAATCAATGTATCACTATATAGGTTATCTAAAAACTCGATAAACAATTTCAGGAAATCTTCACGGGTATTCCCTGCCTTGAAATAATCGGAAATATCCTTTTCCTCTTTTGTACCGGAAAGCGGTAGAAGCAACCGTTTTACTCCAAATTCTTCCAACTGCTTTTCCTGTTTGCGTGCGCTTTCCTTGCCCGTTTTATCGGTATCATACAATAGGATGATATGTTTAAAACGGAACGTCAGTTTATAAATCAGGGTAGGTGGGATAGTCACCGTTTCACTGTTGAAGCAGATAGCATGAAAACCATGTGCCGCCAATGACATGACATCTTTTTCACCGCCCGTAATAAACAGTGTATCACCCTTTGCGGGCAGTTGTTCCAATCCGAAACAATAGTTTTCCCCGAAGTTACCACCATATAGGAAACGAGTTTTCGAGAACGGACGATATAGCTTTATATACCGTTTACTTTTATACCCGTACATAGGTTCTGTTACGGATGAAGTATAAGTGAACGGTGTTCCATCCGCCGTTACACTCTGAAAGTCCCGTAGGGAACACACCTTATAGAGTTCCAACACTTCCGGTGTGATACCATACTGTTGCCAGTACATCAATTCGGCAAGCGGAAATTTCTGTTCCCTGAACTGGTAAGGTTTGCTTTCCTTTTCAGGTGTTTCTTCCGGTATATCATCTACTATACGGCAAGAAGTACGGGTAACTGGTATCGGATTGCCTGTTGCCAGTCCCAATCCCAAATCCCGGTCTATGGTTTCCAGTATTTCTATAAAATCCATCGAATTATTGCAGTCCAACCCTTTAAGTTGCCCCACGAAAAAGAAACAATCACCGCTATAATTGTCATTGCCAAAATCTTTCATCTTATATATACCACTTCGGCGGTCGAAATAGATATTACAGGACGCTTTATTATCTTCATAAAGCGGGTTCAAGAAATTTCGACCTATCCGCCAATTACCGGGTACATAGTGCTTGAATACAGATAGCCCGTTACTTGTCCTTTCTAATATTTTTTCTTTCCTTAACATATAGCTGGTGGTTGTTTATCAGGTCGTTAATATTCTCCTTATTGCTTTTTATCAGGCGTTCTTCCAGCATCCGTTTTACTTCGCTGATTTTGTAGAAGTAACGTCCTCGAATATTAGAGTAGGCAATAGTTCCAGCCACTCGCAGACGTTGGAGTGTCTTTTCACTGATTTTCAAAAATGTGCAGACCTCGTAACTATCCACCCAAATTTCATCCTCGTTAGTACTTTCCGCTTCTGTGTGATTGAATATATAATCGGCGATAGCGGTAATTTTGTTGTCTAATTCCTTATAGGCTTTTGACTCGAATGTTATTATCTCCATTTTGCTAACTAATTGATTTGCTGCAAAGGTCGGGTGTTCCAAAAGATAAAACTTACAAGATACAACCAAGTTGGTTGATTTATTTTTTTGTGGAAATTGGTATTGAAATAGGGTGAAATAAGAGGAAAAGATGGTAAAAATCCCCTTTAGGATAGGACATAAAAAAACTACCAAGTTGGTAGTAACTTGGTAGTTTTTTAGAGGAAGTTTATTATAGTTTGTCGTCTTCGTCCATTTTGCGCAACAGCTTATTTATAAGGTTAGTAAGGAATGATGTTTTATCTTTTTTTCTCTCTCTGATTGCAAGATAAGTTCGGTAATAGTCCCCTAAGTCTATTTTGAACGATGCTTCTATATAAGTCATAATCTCTTTAATATCAGCGTTGCCATCATTCAAAACTCCGGCAGCATATATGGCATAGCCCAATTCGATAGCAGCAATTTTAGTCCCAGTCCATCGAAAAGGGTTATCCGGTAGTGAAGCCCGGCTAATACTTATTATTTCTTGTTTTTCGACATCTTGTAATCGTTGCTGCAGATAAATTTCCAGCATATCATAAGCCAACATTTTAGCAACCCTATGGTCACAACATGTAGAAAACAGTGGGTCTTTATCGAACATACAACAGTTATGGCATAGTTTATAATTTTCATGTCCTCTAAGGAAATAATATCTATCTAAGTGAGTCGCTTTAGAACGATAATACTGGTAGAAGTCAAGATTGGCATTGCAAAACTCTGTTATTGTTGTTTGTTTCTTTTTATAATACTCTTTAAGAACCTCTTTGCTACCATTGGGTTTTCTTAATTCAAGTGTGTATATATCATTGAAATATATCAGTTTACTTAGAATAAACGGCTTAACGTTTTTAAAGAATGATATTTCTTCATTCTCATCTTGAAAAGTGTATTGATGTATAAACTCTCTTAATTCTTCAAATAATGGTTTAATAAAATCAATCATATATATAGCTTTATCAGGAGATATATCACTATCTATACAGGATGTTTCTATTTCTGTATTGATTTTAGATATTATTTTATCTAAAAAATGTTTCATATTTTAGTGTAAATAAATTTACTTTACGTGATTGATTTATTGACTAATTTTATTTATCCATATTAATTTATATATGTGATAACCCTGAATGATTACAGCAATTGTACATCCTATCAGAAAGGGCATTGAATTTAATAGAAATCCATATATTATATATATCAAGTTACCACATAAGGCTAATAACCGCAAATGAATAATATTTTTCATTGTCATTGACAACAAATTAAATATCAATCCAAAATATCCAATAATATTTATCATATATATTCTTATTACACTAATGCTTATGCCAATTTATCCACCTTTTTTATATATGATGTTTTGTATAGTATTATGTTGATACTTTGGAGTAATAACCCTCAATTAAATATCTATTATCACATTTATAGGTGCATGAATTGTAAAAGTTAAGTTTACATTACTATTTATAAATTATCAATGCTTAATTGAAGCATCATTATTTTTTCAGTTCTATTAAGAACATTCATGGATAAAGGAGCTTTTTCATCTACAAATCCCATTTTATAATATAGTTTATGTGCTCCAACTAATTTGTTAGTCGTTTGTAGCCATAACTTAGAAACTTTATTTTCTTTACATCTTGCAATACATCTTTCAATTAATTTAGTTGCTACTCCTAATCTGCGAGCTTCTTCTGCTACAATTAGCTTTGCAAATTCAAATTGATTTTCATCTAATCTTTTTAAAGCTACACATCCTACTATATTATTATGATATTCCGCAAAAAAAACAAAGCCACCATTTAATAAATATGCCTCACCCGGATTATTTATAGTAAATAAATCTTCCTGCTCTAATTTTCCGTTTAGCATATCTGATAACCAATTACCAACTAATGTGGTAAACGAATTTTTTAGTGATGGTCTATAATCTAATATATTAATAAGCGAATTATTTTCTTTTATATCATAAATATGGCAACTATCCATTTTGTTATCTATGCGGGCTAAAATATTTAAAATATCAGGATGTCCTTCTTCTAATATACTTTGAAGAGCGATTGAGAACTTCTTCCACAGTTCTCGTAACTTTGGAAGTTCTGAAATTCCCTTTTCTGATAAATGAATTATTTTAGACCTTTTGTCTTTAATATTTTGCTCTATTTGAACTAAATTCTCATTTTCCATTTCTCTTATTATGTTTTTAACTGTTATGTGAGAAAAGCCAATAATATTAGCTAAATCTAATACAGTCAATGGCTTTTCGGATACGGATAATGCGTAATATACTGAAAACCAACTTGCTTTAAACTGTACATTTTCATCACTGTATAGTTTGTTTCCATCTATGTACAACTTGTCGCTTATTCTTCTAAATCTTGTTGCACCTGCTAAATAGCCTAATTTTATAAATTCGTCCATTTTTTAAAGTTTTATGAAAGTACTTTTATATTTTGATGCAAATATATGAAAGTACTTTTGTATATGCAAATGTTTATTCAATAAAACTTGCATATATAAAAAAGTTTAGTGAAGATTTAGGTGTAAGGTGCAAGTATATATCTATATATAGCTTGCACCTTACACCTAAGCTGAAATATTTATATTCAGACATTTGCGTAATTCAAAAGGAAGCTGTATCTTTGAACCGAAGTTTTAGGCAGACAATGAACAGCCAAAGGACGACAAACAAACGTCTTTTTTGAAACCTAAATTGTACCCCCTAAGGCATTGACATATTGATAAAGTGTTGAATTAAAGCGACATAAGGAGATGGGTTCATTACCCTCTCTCTCCGCAGAACCCCAAAGACAAAAAGGGGTCAAAGTATGACAAATCCCGTAAAATCAAGGTTTTACGGGATTTTTTATTTCTCT